>Ga0065723_100360_pt1 | contig 22381 bp, 19 predicted proteins | sample TheenrcuSG05Z960_FD_59110 | JGI IMG/M metagenome (GOLD analysis project Ga0065723, IMG submission 59110) | Thermophilic enrichment culture from UC Davis - Sample SG0.5Z960 | ecosystem: Engineered > Solid waste > Grass > Composting > Bioreactor | place: USA: University of California, Davis
GACGCCCAGCCGCGTGAGTTCTTCACGCATGGGCCGGACCAGTTCTTCCGGATAAGGCATGGATCTGCCCCGATTTTGGTTTGACCCTGCAACATCTACAAGTCCTCGAACGTGTAGCGCCCGCAGGAGATCCGGCTTCAGCCGTGGGGCATGCGGGGCAGCTCGCGAGCGATGTCTCTGTTTTCCATCTGCCAGGCCTCCGACGTGGCGGCCTTGCGGAAGTGTTCGCCCAGCGCCTGCAATTGCTGCTCCAGTCGCCGGAGGTGCGACTCCACGCCGTGAAGCTGTTCTTCCAGCTCGTGCAGCCGGGCACGCGCTTTGCTCGCCAGTTCGCGACGGGTTTCACGACCGGCCTTCGGGGCCAGCAGCAGGCCGGTCACCACGCCGGCCACGAACGCACCGATTGCAACAGGCCAGGATACACGCATGATCGGTTCCGTTTCCATTCAACCAACAACCCTGCAGGTTATACGAGCCGCTGAACTTCGGTTCCGCCATCTGGTGCTGCTCCTGAGCTGGCTGGCGCTTGCCGGTTGCCGCACGGCCACCCCGCCGCCGGCGCCGACGTCCGGCGACGCCGACGTGCAGGCGCGTCTGCTGGCCGAGCTGGAGCGCTGGGAGGGCACGCCCCACCGCTGGGGCGGCCTCGACCACAGGGGCATCGACTGCTCGGGGCTGGTCGTGCGCGTCTACCAGGACGCCTTCGGGCTGACGCTGCCCCGCACCACCGAAGCGCAGGCCCGCATCGGCCGACCCGTATCCCGCCAGGCGTTGCAGGCCGGCGACCTTGTGTTTTTCCGACTGGATCGCAAAAACCGCCACGTAGGCATCTATCTGGGCGACGGCCGCTTTTTCCATGCGGCCAGTTCCACCGGCGTTACCGTCTCGCGCCTCGATGAACCCTACTGGCGACGCCACTACTGGACGGCCCGGCGCGTGCTCGGCGAAACAACCGGCGCACCCCCGACGGACCCGCCCCCGGCTATCGGCTGGTAGCCGGATCTCTCGGTGGCGACAGGCGTTGGAAGGACACAGCCGTAACCTTTTTCCGGATCGCCGCAGCCGAAAGGCCGTGGCGTTCTCTTTTTCTGTACCGACTCGTAGCGCAGCAAACACTGTGGTAGATCTATGCAGGATCCGAAGCCGGTTTACCTGACCAGGGAAGCGCTCCAGAAGCTCAAGGAAGAGCTGCACGAGCTGAAAACCAAAGAGCGGGCGCGCATTGCCAAAGCCATTGCCGAAGCGCGCGGTCATGGCGATCTGTCGGAAAATGCCGAATACGACGCGGCCAAAGAAGCCCAGGGCCGCCTGGAAGCCCGCATCGCACAGATCGAGCAGACCATCGCCAACGCGCGCATCGTCGACGAGAACAAAATCGACACGAGCAAGGCATACATCTTTTCCAAAGTGCGCGTCAAGAACCTGCAGACCGGCGCCGAGCAGGTCTTCACGCTGGTATCGCCCCAGGAAGTGAACCTGAACGAAGGCAAGATATCGGTCAACAGCCCGATCGGCAAGGGACTGCTGGGGCGCTCGGTGGGCGACGTGGTCGAGGTCAAGGTGCCGGCCGGCAAGGTCAAGCTGCAGATTCTGGAGATCTCGCGCTGAACAGCGTCCGGCCATGCGCCGCCTGTTGAAACGACTGGCGCAAGGCATCTTTTTTCTGCTGGCTTTTTATTACGGACTATGTACGCTGGCCCTGCTGGCCTACCGCTTCTGGTTCCCGCCGATTACCGGAGTGCAACTGCAACGATGTATCGAGAGCTGGCTGGCGGGAGAGTCCTGCCGGCGCACCTATTTGCCGCGTCCGCGCGCACAGCTTTCCGAACAGCTGGCCTGCGCCGTCGTGGCGGCCGAAGATACACGCTTTTACACACACTGGGGCTTTGACTGGGAGGCATTGCGCGAAGCCTGGGAAGCCAACCGCCGCCAGCAACGCATCCGTCGCGGGGGTTCCACCCTCACGCAGCAGCTGGTCAAAAACCTGTTCATGACCACGCACCGTTCGTATCTGCGCAAAGCGATGGAAGCCCCGCTGACGCTCCTGGCGGAACTGCTTCTGTCCAAGGAACGCATACTGACGCTGTACCTGAACGTGGTGGAATGGGGGCCGGGCATTTACGGGGCGGAAGCAGCCGCCCGGTACCATTACGGTAAACCAGCCCACCAGCTCACCCGCTATGAAGCGGCAGCGCTGGCGGCCTGCCTGCCGGCTCCCCTTCGGCGCCGTCCCCAGCAGATGGGGTGGTACACCAGCATCATTCTGGAACGCATGCGCCTGCTGGGATGCTGATCGACCTGCGTAGCGACACGGTGACCCGCCCTTCGCCCGGCATGCGCCGGGCCATGTATGAAGCGGAGGTGGGCGACGATGTCTTCGGTGAGGATCCGACCGTCCGGCGCCTGGAGGCCCGCGTGGCCGAGCTGCTGGGCAAAGAGGCAGCCCTGTTCGTCCCCTCCGGCGTCATGGGCAACCAGCTCGCCATCAAGGTGCTGACGCGCCCGGGCGACGAGGTCATCCTCGGCCGCGAAAGCCACATCTTCAATTACGAGTCGGGTGCCCCGGCGCTGATCTCAGGCGTCCAGCTCCATCCGCTGGACGACACGCCGGGCTGGTTCACGCCCGAGGCGCTGGCGCTGGCCGTGCGCCACGGTCACGACTGGGAGCCGCGTTCCCGGCTGGTGTGCCTGGAAAACACGCACAACCGGGCCGGCGGGGTAGTTATTCCAACAGACGTCGTCGAAGCCGTTACCGCCGAGGTGCGCCGCCACGGCCTGGCCCTGCACCTGGACGGCGCCCGGCTCTGGCACGCCAGCGTGGCCCTGGGAGTGCCCGAACACCGACTGGCCGCGCCGTTCGATACGGTGAGCGTCTGCCTCTCCAAAGGACTCGGCGCGCCGGTCGGCTCCGTGCTGGCCGCTTCGGCCGACCTCATCGCCGAAGCACGCCGGTTCCGCAAGCTGCTGGGCGGCGGTATGCGCCAGGTGGGCGTGCTGGCCGCTGCCGGACTCTACGCGCTGGAGCACCACCGTCCGCTGCTGGCCGAAGATCACGCCAAAGCACGACGCCTGGCCGAGGGCATTGCCGAGCTACCGGCCTTTGAGATCGACCTGGAGCGCGTGCAGACCAACATCGTGCGCTTCGACGTCCGCCGGGGCACCGCCGAAAGCGTCCTGGCACAGCTCCGGGACGAGGGTGTCCTCATGGTGCCTTTCGGCCCCCGGACGATCCGCGCCACCACGCACCGGGACGTGTCGATGCAGGACATCGACCGCGCGCTGGCCATCCTGCACCGACTCTTCGGCCGCGCAACCGCCTGAGTCAGGCGCCGGCGTGCATGCCAAACGACACCTTCGCCCTGCAGGAGAAAAAGACATCTACAGAGAAAAAATCGAAACGAGCTCTGCCCAAGCGCCTGTCTGCATTCACCGGCGGTAAATCTCCCGGCGATGACCAATGAGATGCACCACGATCGTACGCTCTTCCCAGAGCACCTCATAAAATTACCCGATAATCACCCACTCGAAGTTTATACAACCCGGCTAAATCGCCCTGCAACGGCTCGAGTCTAAGCTGTTCCAGATGCTCGGCCAGCCATTCAAGGCGTCGCACAACGCGACGAGCGATCGCACGATCCAGGCGCTCCAGATCCTCGACAGCGGCTCGAAGCAGGCGAACCTGGAACGCAGCCATCACTTCAGGTCCATTTGCTTCACGACCTGCTCCAGCGAAATGCCTCGCTCATCGGCCGCCACCGCACGCTGCTGACGCAGGAGGCGCTCGCGCACTGCTTTACGGAGCGCATACCCTTCATCCGGGTCTCCCAGCAGTTCCAGCAGCTTCTCTTCAATAATGGATTCAATCAGAGCCCGGAGTTCTTCCGGAGTCATTTCCGCGATGGTTGCCATTGCTGCATCGGAATGTAGCGGTTGTCACTGATGACAGAGGTCACCCCGGAGCGTTCTCCATGTTCCTGAACTGTATTTTTTACCCCGGCACCGCCGTTTTCAGCAAGCAGGTCTGGCGGAATCAAGCCCGTCGCACGTTTACCTGGAAGGCCGGGAGCACGTCGCTTTCGGCCACCAGCACGTCGCCGTCCTGCACCGGTCCGACCCCTTCGGGCGTGCCGGTAAAGAGCAGGTCACCGGGTTGCAGCGTGAAGATCTCCGAGCAGTAGGCGATCAGCCGGGCCACGGAAAACACCATATCGGCCGTATTGCCATCCTGGCGCACCGTGCCGTTGACCCAGAGCCGGAGCTGCACCCGTTGCGGGTCGGGCACGGCCGTTGCCGGCACGACAGGCCCCAGCGGCGCGAACGTGTCGAACCCCTTGGCCACCGTCCAGGGATAGCCTTTCTCCCGGGCCTGTTGCTGCAGGTCGCGGGCCGTCATGTCGAGCCCCAGCGCATAGCCCGCCACGTAGTCGAGCGCCTCGCTTTCCGGAATGTGCTTCCCCTCGCGGCCGATCACCACGACCAGTTCCACTTCGTGATGCACCTCGCGCGACTGCGGGGGCAATAGCACGGTCCCGCCCGGACCGATCAGCGCCGTCGATGGTTTCAGAAACAGAATCGGTTCTTCGGGCACCGTGCTGTTCAACTCGGCCGCATGGCGCGCGTAGTTTTTGCCCACGCAGATGATCTTGCGGGGCACGATGCGCAGATCCGAACCGGGAAGTACAATCTCCATCAGCGTTTGACAACTTTGGCTGGCATTGAACGTTGAAGCGTCGTAGCTTTGGAAGCTACGACTTTTTTCCCGAACAAACCGTGAACTCTCGCGTCGGTACCCAACCCGGCGCCCCAAAGCAGAGGGAAGCCATGTATGCCATTGCAGACATTGCCGGAAAGCAGTTTCGCGTAGAGGAAGGCCGATACCTCTACATCCCCTATCACGAGCAGGCCCAGCCGGGCGACGAACTGGTTTTCGACCGCGTGTTGCTGGTTGTTGACGGCGATCAGGTGTACCTGGGTCGTCCCGTCGTGGAAGGAGCCGCCGTCAAAGCCCGCGTGCTGGAACACGTCAAGGCCGACAAAGTCATTGTGTTCAAGAAAAAGCGGCGTAAGCGGTACAAGGTCAAGCGCGGGCATCGCCAGCGCTACACGAAGGTGCAGATCGAAGCGCTGACGCTGCCCGAAAATGCGCAGCCGCTTGCTGTCGAAGCAGCCACTGCCTGAAGTTTTCGTCTAACGGCCAACCAGCGAGGGTGTTATGGCGCATAAGAAAGGAATGGGATCGACCCGGAACGGCCGGGACTCCAACCCGAAGATGCTGGGCGTCAAGGTCTTCGGGGGGCAGTTCGTCACGGCCGGTAGCATTCTGGTCCGCCAGCGCGGAACCAAGTTCCATCCGGGTCTGAACGTGGGTCGCGGCGGCGACGACACGCTGTTTGCCAAGATCGACGGCGTGGTCCGTTTCTCCCGCGGCCGTGGCGATCGGCGCTTTGTGCACGTCGATCCCGTCGAAGCCTGACCGATCGGTTTTGCCAGAAGCGGGGGCCGGTTCCGCATCGGACGGAGCCGGCTCCCGCCGTTTTTCAGGCCGGCTGGGTGGTCTGCAGCGCATCGAGCTGGCGGGCCAGCGCCTCCGGATCGGTGACGGGCTGCTCGCAGCGGTAGTCGTGGCATACATAGGCAGTGGCCCGGCCGTCAAGCGGCGCCTGAGCGGCCACGAACGGCGCCAGCCGAACGAGCCGCTCACCGGCCGCACCGGGCCGACGCAGCAGCAGCACCTTGCGGGGCAGATAGCGTCGGTGAATCGTGCGCAGCATCTCCCGGAGCGTCGGGTCGTCCGGTTCGCCGGCCAGCACCAGCTCGTAAATGGGCCCGAAGGCCAGGTCGATGGCGATCAGCATGCCCGTGAAGATGGGCGGCTGCTGTTTGACCGGTCCCGAGAAAAAGCGAATCATCGCGTCGGCGTGCTCCTCGTAGGCCGTCCGTCCGGTCATGTGGCCCAGCCGCACCAGGTTCATCAGCGCCACGGCATTGCCCGACGGCAACGCATTGTCCAGCGTCTCCCGGGGACGCACGATCATCGGCTCGCCGTCGTCGGGCGTCATGTAAAACACGCCACGTGGATCCCAGAAGTGCGCCAGCACCTGCTCGGTCAGCGCCAGCGCTGTCTCCAGGTAGGCCTCTTCAAACGTGGTCTCGTACAGATCCAGCAGTCCCCAGGTCAGAAAGGCATAGTCGTCGAGCATGCCCGGAATGCCCGCCTCGCCCTCCCGGTAGCGATGCCACAGGCGGCCTTCGGGCGTGTGCATCGTGCGCAGCAGGAAGTCGGCGGCCGACCGGGCCGCTTCGGCATACGACGCCTCGTCGAACACCTGGGCGGCACGGGCCAGCGCGGCGATCATCAATCCGTTCCAGTCCGTCAGGATTTTCTCGTCTCGTTCGGGCCGCACGCGCTGCGCCCGGTAGGCGAACAGACGCTGCCGGATCTCCTCCAGCTTCGCCTCCAGCTCCTCCGGCGTCCAGCCTCGTTCACGGGCCAGTGCTTTCGGTGGCCTGGTCAGGTACAGAATGTTTTTGCCGGTGCGCTCGCCCGTCGCCTCCTCTTCGTAGTTGCCCTCGGGATTCACGTTGAATAGCTCGATGGCCAGCGGGGCCAGCTCCGGTCCCAGCGCCTCCCGGAGTTCTTCGACGGTCCACACGTAGAATTTTCCTTCCTCGCCCTCGCTGTCGGCATCTTCCGAGCTGTAGAAGGCGCCTTCCGGCGCGCGCAAATCGCGCAGCACGTAGGTGAGGATTTCCCGGGCCGTGCGCTCGTAGAACGGATTGCCGGTGGCCTGATAGGCCTCGGTGTAGGCCATCGTCAGCAGGGCCTGGTCGTAGAGCATCTTTTCGAAGTGCGGCACGCGCCAGGCTTCGTCCGTTGCGTAGCGGTGAAAGCCAAACCCGACGTGATCGTAGATGCCGCCCAGGCGCATCTGCACCAGCGTGTGCTCGACCATCTGCAACGCGTGTGCTTCTCCACTCCGGTGCCAGTAGCGCAGCAAAAATAGCAGCGTGTGCGGCGTGGGAAACTTCGGCGCATGCCCGAAGCCTCCGTGTTTCCGGTCGAAAATGTCATCCAGGCGCCGGTAGGCGATCTCCAGCCATTCGGCATCGATGACCTGGCTGGGTGCCTCGAACGACATGACTTTCTGCAGCGTGCCGGTCAGTTTTTCGGCCGAGGCGATGATTTCGTCCCGGTGCTGTTGCCAGGCCTCCTTGATGCGCGGGATGATCTCCAGCAATCCCGGCCGCCCGTAGCGACTCCGCTTCGGGATGTAGGTGGCCGCAAAGAACGGCTTTTTGTCGGGCGTCATGATGATGGTCAGCGGCCAGCCGCCGTGCCCCGTCACCATCTGACAGACGGTCATGTAGAGGTGGTCGATGTCAGGCCGCTCCTCGCGATCCACTTTGATGTTGATGAACGCGTCGTTCAGCAGGCGGGCCACTTCTTCGTCCTGAAACGACTCGTGCGCCATCACGTGGCACCAGTGGCAGGCCGCATAGCCGATCGACAGGAAGATCGGCTTGTCTTCGGCTTTAGCCTTTTCGAAGGCTTCCTCGCACCAGGGCCACCAGTCGACCGGATCGTCCTTGTGCTGCTGCAGATAGGGACTTTTTTCAAACTGAAGGCGGTTCGGCATGACGGTTTTCGGTTTGTGCCAGAAAGAAAAAGCGTAGCAGCCGGCGGACTGCTACGCTTAAGCCCGAAGCGGCAATTTGTGCCCGCGGCTTCAGAACGCGTCGCCGAAGCAGATCGCGTTCAGAAACAGCCGGCTCGATCCCACCCAGAAGGCCCGGAAGTTCGGGTTGTCCATGATCAGGATGATGCGGCCGCGTCCGTAGCGCTGGGCCACGACGGCGGCGGCGCCGGATGCCTGTTTCCGGCGGGTGGCTGAGAGATACCCGCTGCGCAGCGGCTGCTCGGTATAGACGGCCACGTTGGCGCCCGGCGTCTCGGAGGGATCGTAAAAGGTTTCTTCGGTGCGGAAGACCGGCAGCGTGGCCCCCAGCCCGAAGGCCAGCGGATGCGTGGTGTCGAGCCGGGCTTCCAGGATGGCCCCGCCGATCACCTGCGCACCGCGAGCACGCTCCAGCTGGCCGTACGGGTAGGGCCGCAGCAGCGAATCCAGGTTGAAGGGCCGGGCTTTAAGGTTTACCATCCCCTGCTCAACGACCCACTCGACAGCATTGGTCAGGGCGATCAGCACGCCACCCTGCCGCACCCAGTTTTTGATTTTTTCAGCCGGGAGTGCGTTGTACGAGCCGCCGGCCAGCACCAGCCGGTTGTAGCGGCTCAGATCGGCCCAGGCTACGTTGTCCACGTCCAGCAACGAGACGGGCATCTGCATGCGCTCGGAGAGCAGGTGCCAGACCTCGCCCGCATTGTAGGCGCGCGTGCCCTCGCCGGTCAGCAGTGCCACGCGGGGCTGCTCGAGCACCTGCCCGTAGTCGCGCGTGCCCAGGTCGGGCCCCTGCTCGGTCAGGCCGGTCTGGACTGCAAAGAAGCGCACGTGGTAGGTGTCGACCAGCTCACGCAGCAGCGCCTGAAGCGAGTCGGACGCCGGCCCCTTGCCGTCGCGTTGCACGACCGGGATCAGCACGGTGCCGGGCGGAAACGTGCGGCGACTGCCTGCTACGGGCAGCGTGACCGCTTCGGTGAGCACCCGCGCCCGCACGCCGGCCTGCAGGAGGCGGTAGAGGGCCGCCGGCGCGTAGAACCGATCCCAGGTCATCAGATAGGCATAATCGGAGCGGCCGCCCGCCAGCTCGCCTCCGTCCAGCCGCACCGAATCGACAGGCGTCCCCAGCAGCTCCGACGGATCGCGCTGCCATTCGGCCCAGACCACATCGTAGGCCAGCGGCAGCGTCCAGGCCGACACGTCGTAGAAAAGTGAGTCTTCGAATGTGGTACGGCGTTCCATCAGCGCCTGCAACAGACGGACCTGTGGCTGCTGCGTGGGCACCACGTAGGCCTGTCCGGCCCGGAACGTCTTTTCGTCGACCGTCACGTCGCGGGCCAGCGTGTACACCCGGATGCGGTGACGCCGGAGCACCTCGGCCAGCATCTGGGCCCGCGTGCGGCCCGGCTCCAGCGCGATCAGGTAGGCTTTGACCGGAAGGCGACGGGCAATTTCTTCGGCCTCCCGGTAGAAGTCGCGCTGGTAGCGCAACAGCTCCAGCCGCAACGCACGAAGCGCCCGCAGCGTCGAAAGCGAGGTGGTAAACTGATTGCGAATCGTGAAGGCATAGGAAAGCACGCCGTCGCGCGTTTCCCGGAGCAGTGCGCGCGACGAAGCCTGTTCGAAGAGAATACCGACGGCGCCGTTGGCGTCCGGGTAGGTCGAACCCTTGCCGTAGTAGAAGTCGTCGTAGCCTTCCTCCGAATAGTAGAGCGAACCGATCCGGTTGAGCGCCTCGGCATGATAGCGGGCGATGGCGGCCGTCAGCTCCTGGTTGCGGGCCGGCGTAAGCGGGTGCGTGCGGCTGGGCACGCCCGGCATGAAGAAGAAGGTGGACTCGCTCCCCATCTCATGGTGGTCCGTCAGCAATTGCGGCCGCCAGTGATGGAACAGCCGGAGGCGTCCCTGCGACTCCGGATGCTGGCCGGTGAGCCAGTCGCGGTTCAGGTCGAACCAGTAGTGGTTGGTGCGGCCGCCGGGCCAGGGCTCGAGGTGCTCGCGGTCCTGCGGATCGGCCACGGGCACCCGGCCCCGGTTGCGGTTGGCCCAGTCCACGAACCGATCCCGGCCGTCCGGATTGAACATGGGATCGACGATGAGCACGGCCTGCGTCAGCAGCGAGTCGATCTCCGGTCCGCGGGCGGCCGCCAGGTAGTAAAGCGTCAGCAGCGACGCTTCGGAGCCGCTGGCCTCATTCCCATGAATGCTGTAGCCCAGGTAGGCGACGGCCGGCATACGGGCTAGTTCGGCGTCGGAGACGGACGCCGGATCGTCCGAAAGCCGCAGGTTGGCCCGGCGGATCTCCTCCAGACGCATCAGGTTTTCGGGTGCCGAGACGATCGCGTGGATCAGCGGCCGTCCTTCGTAGGTGCGGCCGTGCTCCTCGACCAGCACCCGATCGCTGGCTGCCGCCACGGCCTGAAAGTAGGCCACGATCTGATGCGGAGCGGTGTGGCGCGTGCCCACCACATGCCCGATCACCTCCTCCGGCTTCGGGATGGCCGGATCGTAGGACACCGCTTCAGGCAACGGCAGAGGCAGAGGAAAGGCGGGCTGGCCCTGCACGATCTTCGGGCAACATACGCCCAGCCCCAGCAGCACACCAGCAAGCAAACGTTTGAACAGACGCTTCACGGTCATCTTTCGGTCTGATCGACGATTCCGGTTCTGCCAGAAGATAAAAACGGCGATCCAACAAAAAAGCCCTGGCGGGCGAAGGCCCACCAGGGCTCAGGTTTTTCTGGTCTGGATAGCGTTCAGGAGGCTTCGACCGATTCGGCTGCGCCGTCGCCGGCGCCGTTGCCGGCCGCGGCGCTTTCGCTGACGGCCGCCTGCAGCGCCTCCAGCTCCTTGCGCGAGCCGACGACCAGGTGCTGGAAGCGGCGCTGACCGGTACCGGCCGGAATCAGGTGACCGACGATCACGTTCTCCTTCAGACCGTAGAGGTGGTCGGTCTTCGCCGCGATGGCCGCCTCGGAGAGCACCTTGGTGGTCTCCTGGAACGAAGCGGCCGAGATGAACGAGTCGGTCGAGAGCGCCGCCTGCGTGATGCCCAGCAGCACGGGCTCGGCCACGGCGGGCTGCGCCTCGCGCACCTCCACCGGACGCAGGTCGCGCCGCTTCATCTCGGAGTTCACCCCGCGCAGGCGCCGACGGTCGATGATGTCGCCCACCTTCAGATCCGAGTCGCCCGAATCGACCACGACGAAGCAGTCGTAAAGCTTGTCGTTGATTCGGTCCAGCGTGTAGCGGTCGATCAGGTCGCCCTCGAGCAGGTTCGTGTCGCCCGGATCGGTGACGCGCACCTTCTGCATCATCTGGCGCACGATCACCTCGATGTGCTTGTCGTTGATCGACACGCCCTGCAGGCGATAGACCTCCTGGATCTCGTTCACCAGGTACTCCTGGACTTTCCGCGGACCCAGGATGCGCAGGATGTCCTGCGGCGACACCTGACCGTCCGAGAGCTGCTGCCCCGCCTGCACGTAGTCGCCCGGATGCACCAGGATGTACTTGCTGAGCGAGATCAGGTAGGTGCGCGACTCGGAGCCGTCGGGGCTGGTGACGATCACCTCCTGGGCCCCGCGCTTCCGGGCGCCGTACTCCACGTACCCTTCGATCTCCGAGACGATGGCCGGATCGGAGGGCGTACGCGCCTCGAACAGCTCGATCACACGCGGCAGACCGCCCGTAATGTCGCGCGTCTTGACCGTCTGGCGCGGCAGCTTGGCCAGCACCTGCCCGGCTTGCACCGCATCGCCCTCGTCCACCTGGATGCGCGCACGCACGGGCAGCGCGTACTCGCGCACCGAACCGTCAGGCAGCTCAATCAGGATGGCGGGCGTGAGCGAGCGGTCGCGGCTTTCGATGACGACCTTTTCGCGGTAGCCGGTCTGCTCGTCGGCCTCTTCGCGGTAGGTGACCCCTTCGATGATGTCCTGGTAACGGACTGTTCCGCTGACCTCGGTCAGGATCACGCTGTTGTAGGGGTCCCAGGTGACCAGCACCTGGCCTTTTTCGACCAGATCGCCTTCCTGCACGAGCAGTTCGGCACCGTAGGGTACGTTCGCCCGCCAGAGTTCGCGGCCTTCCTCCTGCGGATCCATGATGCGGATCATGCCCTGACGGGAGAGCACGACCTCCTTCGGCCCTTCCTCCGATTCGTAGGTGACGGTCCGCAGGTTTTCGAAGACCACGCGACCGGCAAACTTCGCGTTGAGCGTGCTTTCGGCCTCGATACGGGCGGCCGTACCACCGACGTGGAAGGTCCGCAGCGTCAGCTGCGTACCCGGCTCGCCGATCGACTGGGCCGCCACCACGCCGACCGCCTCGCCGACCTCCACCAGGCGGCCGGTGGCCAGGTTGCGGCCGTAGCAGAGTGCGCACACGCCACGCGGCGCCTCGCAGGTGAGCACCGAACGGATCTCCACCTCTTCGATGGAGGTCTCGGCGATGCGCTGCGCCTTTTCTTCGTCGATCAGCTCGTTGGCGGCCACGATCAGCTCGCCCGTGAGCGGATCGTACACGTCGTGCAGCGACACGCGCCCGAGAATGCGGTCGGCCAGCGGCTCGACGATCTCCTCGTTGTCCTTGAGCGCGCCAATCTTGATGCCACGCAGCGTGCCGCAGTCGTGCATCGTGACGGTCACGTCCTGCGACACATCGACCAGACGGCGCGTCAGGTAACCGGCGTCGGCCGTCTTGAGCGCCGTGTCGGCCAGACCCTTACGGGCGCCGTGCGTCGAGATGAAGTACTCGAGCACGGAGAGCCCTTCCTTGAAGTTCGAGATGATCGGGTTTTCGATAATCTCGCCGGCCGACCCGACCATGCTCTTCTGCGGCTTGGCCATCAGGCCGCGCATACCGCCGAGCTGGCGGATCTGCTCTTTCGAGCCACGCGCGCCCGAGTCGGCCATCATGAAGATGGGGTTGAAGCCGTCTTTGTCGTTCTTGAGCGTCTCGAAGAGGATTTCCGAGAGGCGGTTGTTCGTGCGCGTCCAGATGTCGATCACCTGGTTGTAGCGCTCGTTGTCGGTGATGACACCCATCTCGTAGTTCTGGCGCGCCCGTGCGACCTCCCGGTTGGCCTCTTCGATGAGCTGCTCTTTTTCCTTCGGAATGATGATGTCTTCAAGCGAGAAGGTCAGGCCGGCTTTAGTCGCCTGCTCGAAGCCCAACGCCTTGATGTCGTCCAGGAAGCGGGCCGTCCGTGGATAGCCCGTAGCCTTGAGCACGCGGCCGATGATCGTCTTGAGGTTCTTCTTGGTGAGCACTTCGTTGATGAAGCCCACTTCGTCGGGCACGACCTCGTTGAAGAGGACGCGGCCGACGGTCGTGTCGATCATCTGGCCATCCTTGAGGCGGACCTTGATCCGCGCGTGCAGATCGACCACCCCCTGGTCGTAGGCCTGGCGCACTTCCTCGGTGCTGGCAAAGCGCATCCCCTCGCCCTTGACGCCATTTTTGGCCTTGGTCATGTAGTAGAGGCCCAGCACCATGTCCTGCGTGGGCACGGCGATGGGCTCGCCGTTGGCCGGGCTGAGGATGTTGTGGCTGGAGAGCATCAGGATCATGCTCTCCAGGCAGGCCTCGTGCGAGAGCGGCACGTGCACGGCCATCTGGTCGCCGTCGAAGTCGGCGTTGTAGGCCGTACAGACCAGCGGGTGCAGCTGAATCGCCTTGGCCTCGGTCAGCACGGGCTGGAAGGCCTGGATACCCAGCCGGTGCAGCGTCGGCGCGCGGTTGAGCAGAACGGGCCGCCCCTGGATGACCTTCTCCAGGATGTCCCACACCTCGTCGGTGCGCCGGTCCACCACGCGCTTGGCGCTCTTGACCGTCCGCACCACGCCCCGCTCGATGAGCTTGCGGATGATGAAGGGCTTGAAGAGCTCGACGGCCATCTCCTTGGGCAGGCCGCACTGATGCAGTTCGAGCTCCGGCCCGACCACGATCACCGAGCGCCCGGAGTAGTCGACGCGCTTACCGAGCAGGTTCTGACGGAACCGACCCTGCTTGCCCTTAAGCATGTCGGAGAGCGACTTCAGGGCCCGGTTCGAGTCGCTGCGCACGGCGTTCGCCTTGCGCGAGTTGTCGAAGAGCGAGTCGACGGCCTCCTGCAGCATGCGCTTTTCGTTGCGCAGGATGACCTCAGGCGCCCGGATGTCGATCAGCCGCTTGAGGCGGTTGTTGCGGATGATCACGCGCCGGTAGAGGTCGTTCAGGTCGCTCGTGGCAAACCGGCCGCCTTCGAGCGGAACCAGCGGGCGCAGCTCCGGCGGAATCACCGGAATGACCCGCATGACCATCCACTCGGGCCGGTTCTCCAGCTTCCGGTTCGCCTCACGGAAGGCCTCGACGACCTGCAGCCGCTTGAGCGCCTCTTCCTTGCGTTGCTGGCTCGTCTCGGTCTTGACCTGGAAACGCAGCTCCTTGGAAAGCGCGTCCAGGTCCAGCCGCTTGAGCATCATCTCGATGGCCTCACCGCCGATCTTGGCGATGAACTTCTCCGGATCGTCGTCGTCGAGGCGGTTGTTGTCCTCCCGGATCTGGTAGAGAATGTCGTAATACTCCTCCTCAGTGAGGAGCTGGTTCTTCTCCACCCCGAGCTTCTCGGCGCAGCCGGGCTGAATGACGATGTAGTTCTCGTAGTAGATGACCTTTTCCAGGTCCTTTGACTTCAGCCCGAGCAGGTTGCCGATCTTGTTCGGGACGGTCTTGAAGTACCAGATATGGACGACCGGGACGGCCAGCGTGATGTGGCCCATCCGCTCACGGCGCACCTTCTTTTCGGTTACCTCGACGCCGCAGCGGTCGCAAACGATGCCCCGGTAGCGGATGCGCTTGTACTTCCCGCAGTGGCACTCGTAGTCCTTGACCGGCCCGAAGATCTTTTCGCAGAACAGGCCGTCCTTCTCCGGCTTGAACGACCGGTAGTTGATCGTTTCGGGCTTGAGGACTTCGCCGTAGGAGCGTTCGAGGATGCTTTCCGGCGAAGCCAGGCTCAGCGTGATGCTGGTGAAGTCGCGCTTGATCTTGAGCGTCTTCCCTTGCGGCATAGCGTATATCGGCGGGTTGGTGTCGAGTCAGGGGGAGCCTTTGTTCAGTCGAGCCGCACTTCCAGGCCGAGGCCCTGCAGCTCACGCACCAGCACGTTGAAGCTTTCGGGAACGCCGGGCTCGGGCAGGTTCTCGCCCTTGACGATGGCCTCGTAGGCCTTCGAGCGGCCCTGCACATCATCCGACTTGTAGGTGAGCATTTCCTGGAGCGTGTGTGCGGCGCCGTAGGCGTAGAGCGCCCACACCTCCATCTCACCCAGACGCTGCCCACCGAACTGGGCCTTACCGCCCAGCGGCTGCTGCGTGATGAGGCTGTAGGGTCCGATCGACCGGGCGTGAATCTTGTCCTCGACCAAGTGGTTGAGCTTCATCATGTAGATGTAGCCCACCGTGGTCTTTTCGTCGAGCGGCTCGCCCGTGCGGCCGTCGTAGAGCTGGACGCGGCCGTCCTCGGGCAGCCCCGCCTCGCGCAGCAGCGCCTTGATGTCGTCGAGCGTGGCGCCGTCGAAAACCGGCGAGGCGAACTTCCGGCCCAGCACCTTGCCGGCCCAGCCAAGGAGCGTCTCGTAAATCTGCCCCAGGTTCATACGGGAGGGCACGCCCAGCGGGTTGAGCACGATGTCCACGGGCGTCCCGTCCTCGAGGAAGGGCATGTCCTCGACCGGGACGATCTTGGCCACCACGCCCTTGTTGCCGTGCCGGCCGGCCATCTTGTCGCCCACCTGGATTTTACGCTTGCGGGCGATGTAGACTTTGGCCAGCTGCACGATCCCGGGCGGCAGCTCGTCCCCCATCTGGATCTGGTGCTTGAGGCGCTTGGCCTCGCCCGTGATCCGCCGGTGCACCTGTTCGTAGTTGCGGAGCAGCTTCTGTACCTTGCGGTTGACGGTCTCGTCCTGCGTGAAGGGAAACATCGGATTCAGCCGCAGCGGCGAGATCTTCTCGAAGGCTTCCCGCGTGAAGGGCATGCCTTCGGGCAGCACGATGTCGCCCTCACGCGTCTCGACACCGGCCGAGACCTGTCCTTCGACCAGGTTGAAGAATTTCTCCCAGAAGCGACGGTCAAGCTCGGCCAGGTCCCGCTGCAGCTGTTCGTCGATTTCGGCCAGCCGCTGCTGCTCCCGCTTCTTCGAGGCCGGATCGAGCTTGCGGCGGCTGAAGAGCTTCGTGTCGATCACGACGCCCTTCATGCCCGGAGGCGCCTTCAGGGAGGCGTCCTTCACATCGCCGGCCTTGTCGCCGAAGATGGCCCGGAGCAGCTTCTCTTCGGGCGTGGGCTCCGTCTCGCCCTTGGGCGTGACCTTACCCACCAGGATGTCGCCGGCCTTCACCTCGGCCCCCACGCGGATGATGCCCCGCTCGTCGAGGTCCTTCGTGGCCTCCTCGGAGACATTCGGGATTTCCCGCGTGAGTTCTTCCTGGCCGCGCTTGGTGTCGTGCACCTGGCACTCGAATTCCTCGATGTGCACCGAGGTGAAGACGTCCTCGGCCACCAGGCGCTCCGAAATCACAATGGCGTCCTCGAAGTTGTAGCCGCGCCAGGGCATGAAGGCGACCAGGACGTTCTTGCCGAGCGCCAGCTCGCCCTTTTCGGTGGCAAAGCCGTCGCAGAGCACCGTGCCCTTCTCGACGCGCTGGCCGACTTTGACGATCGGCCGCATGTTGATGCACGTGTCCTGGTTCGTGCGGCGGAATTTGATCAGCCGGTACTCCTTGACGGGTTCCTCGAAGCTGACCTCGGCGTCTTCGGGGTCCTGATCGTAACGGATGACGATGCGCTCGGCATCGACGTACTCGACGACGCCCGAGCCTTCGGCCACCAGCAGCGCGCGCGAGTCGCGGGCGACGCCGGCTTCCATGCCCGTACCCACGATGGGCGCCTCGGGCTGCAAGAGCGGCACCGCCTGGCGCTGCATGTTCGAACCCATGAGCGCGCGGTTGGCGTCGTCGTGCTCCAGGAACGGAATCAGACTGGCCGAGGGCGAGACGATCTGGTTGGGCGCCACGTCCATGTACTGGATCTGCTCGGGCCGCATCAGCGGGAAGTCACCGCGATAGCGGCACTTGACGAACTCGTTGAGGAAGTTGCCTTCCTCGTCGATGGGCGCGTTCGCCTGCGCGATGACCGCGTTGTCCTCTTCCTCGGCCGTCAGGTAGACGATCTCGTTCGTCACCTTGCCGTTGCGCACCACCCGGTAGGGTGTCTCGATAAAGCCGAACTCGTTAATCCGGGCGTGCACCGTCAGCGAGCAGATCAGTCCGATGTTGGGGCCTTCCGGCGTCTCGATGGGGCAGAGACGGCCGTAGTGCGTGTAATGCACGTCGCGCACCTCGAAGCCGGCCCGCTCGCGCGTCAGACCACCCGGCCCCAGCGCCGACACGCGCCGCTTGTGCGTCAGCTCGGCCAGCGGGTTCGTCTGATCCATGAACTGGCTGAGCTGGTTCGTGCCGAAGAAGGTGTTGATGACGCTGGCGATCGTGCGGGCGTTGACCAGATCCTGCGGCGTGAAGCTCTCGGCGTCGCGCAGGTTCATACGTTCTTTGATGGTGCGGGCCATGCGGGCCAGCCCCACCGAGAACTGCGCCGCCAGCTGCTCGGCCACCGTGCGCACGCGGCGGTTGCCCAGGTGGTCGATGTCGTCCACCGTGCTGCGGCCGTTCTGCAGCAGCACCAGCTCGCGCACGATGGCGACGATGTCCTCCTTCGTGAGCGTGAGGATATCCATGGGGGTGTTCTGACGCAGCCGCTTGTTGAGGCGGTAGCGTCCGACGGCCCCCAGGTCGTAGCGCTTCTCGTTGAAGAAGAGCCGGTCCAGCAGCGCGCGCGCCGTCTCGAGATCGGGCGCCTCCGTCCCGCGCAGCTGGAAGTAAATGTATTCCAGCGCCTCGGCTTCCGAGTGCGTGGGGTCTTTCCGAAGCGTGTTCAGCAGCAGGCTTTTGTCGAGCGCCTCCTCTTCGTCTTCGTCCTCCTTCAGGAGGTAGAGTTTCGTGATGCCGGCCTCTTTGAGCCGATCGTAGTCCCCTTCCTGCAGCTCATGCTCGGCCGGCAGAAGCACCTCGCGCTCACGCTTTTCTTCCAGGACCTCGCCGGTGTCTTCGTCGACGATCTCGATGATGCGTTCCAGCGTGATCGACGAGGCCAGCTTGCGGCCGATATAGTTTTTGAAAGCCTTCTTCGTCGAAATATCGGCCTCCTCGGCCAGCTCGAAGAGCTGGATGATGTCCTCGTCCGAGGAGTAGCCCAGCGCGCGCAGCAGCGTCGTGACCGGAATCTTCTTGCGCCGGTCGATATAGGCCCACAGGATGCCGGCCACGTCCGTGGAGAACTCCAGCCACGAGCCGCGCAGCGGGATGACGCGTGCCGAGTAGAGCTCCGTCCCGTTGGGGTGGACGCTCTGGCTGAAGAAGACGCCCGGACTCCGGTGGAGCTGCGAGACGATCACGCGCTCGGCACCGTTGATGATGAAGGTGCCGCGCTCGGTCATGTAGGGCAGGTTGCCCAGGTANACTTCCTGTTCGATNGCCTCCCCGGCCTCCTCTTCGTCCTCGTCTTCCAGGATCGACAGNCGGAGCTTGGCCTTGAGCGGGACCGAATAGGTCAGTCCCTGCGCCAGGCACTCCTCGATCGTGTGCTTGGGGGTGTCTAGCGCGTAGTAGAGGAATTCCAGGATGTAGCGCTCCCGACTGTCGGTAATCGGAAAGTGCTCTTTGAAGACCGCCTGGAGACCTTTGTCCTCACGCTCCTCAGGCGGCACGTCGTCCTGCACAAATTCCTTGAAGGCCTGCAGTTGGATCTCCAGGAGGTCGGGGTAGTCCAGGACCGTCTTGGTGCGGGCAAACGAAATCCGTCCGTTCGTGCCCGGCTGGCCGTTGAACTCAGACATAAGCGGGTGCGACTTCGATGGTTGAGTGACGCGTTGCTGTCAACCTACCAGACGAACAGCTTGCGCCTGCAAATTGGATAGAGGTGGATAACAATGCGGTAACGCGTTGGCATGGAGGTTGTTTCTCCATGGAAAAACAGATCCACGGAAGCATCATTTCCGGCGTGCAGGCTACAAGCAGGGAAAGCCGACACCCTCGCGGGAGGGGTCGGCTTGCCTGAAGGCTATTTGAATGCAGAGCAAAAATGCTGGCTGAAGCCGTAGGTTCCCGGACGGTTACTTGATTTCCACCTCGGCGCCGGCCTCCTCCAGCTTGGCCTTGATCTGCTCGGCCTCTTCCTTGCTGACGCCCTCCTTGATCGGCTTGGGGGCGCTGTCGACCAGTTCCTTGGCCTCTTTGAGACCGAGCCCCGTGATGGCGCGTACTTCCTTGATGACGGCGATCTTGTTGCCGCCGGCCGCCTTGAGGATCACGTCGAACTCGGTCTTCTCCTCGGCCGCGGCGGCCCCGTCGCCACCGGCCGGACCGGCCGCGACGGCCACGGCCGCAGCCGCCGGCTTGATGCCGTACTCTTCCTCCAGGATCTTGGCGAGTTCGTTCGCCTCCTTGATCGTCAGGTTGACCAGCTGTTCGGCGAGTGCTTTCAGGTCTGCCATGGTTCCTCCTCCTTGGTTTTCCTGCAGCGGTCTCAGCCCCGAGGGGCTACGCTGCGCATTAAGGAATGCTGACGGTTGTTTCCAGGGTTACGGGATGATACTTTATGCGGCTTCTTTTTCGGCGATGGCCTGCAGGCAGGCGGCCAGCGTCTGGCCCGGTCCCTGCAGCGCGCCCACCACGTTGCGGGCGGGTGCCAGCAGCAGGCCGACGATATCGGCGATCAGTTCGTCCTTCGACTTCAGCGCGGCCAGCGTGTCGAGCGCGTCGGCCCCGTAGACAGCCCCATCGATGTAGGCGGCCTTCAGCCGGGGCAGCTCGACGCCCTGCTCCTCGATGAACTTCTTGATCACGCGGGCCGGTGCGGCCGGCTCGTCGCCCACGGCGATCGCTGTAGGGCCGTTCAGCACCGGCAGCAGCTCATCGTAGCCGCCCCGCTGCTCCATGGCGATTCGGAGCAGCGTGTTTTTGACGACTTTGAATTCCACGCCGGCCTCCCGGAATCGACGCCGCAGGTCGGTGATCTGGGCCACGTTCAACCCCATGTAGTCCGTCACGTAGACGACCGGCGCCGACTCCAGCTTGGCGCTGATTTCCTCCAGGATGGCCGCTTTCTGGGCTCTGGTCAACGGCATGGCTTATTTCCTCCTCTTGCCAACAGGGTACGGTCTCATCGGAGCGTGTTGAGCACGCTCAGGCTCACCGGCACCGGCGGCCCCATCGTCGTCGAAAGCGTGATGGAACGCACATAGGCTCCCTTTACGGAAGGCGGACGCAGCCGGAGCACCTCGCGCAGGAACGCCTCGGCGTTCTCGCGGATCTGCTGGCTCGTAAACGAAGCCTTGCCGATGGCGGTGTGCAGGTTGCCGGTCTTATCCACGCGAAAGTCGATGCGGCCGGCCTTGACCTCGCGCACGGCCTCGGCCACATTTTCGGTCACCGTCCCGCTCTTGGGATTGGGCATGAGCCCGCGGGGTCCGAGAATGCGGCCCAGCCGACCGATCTTGCTCATCACCTGCGGCGTGGCAATGACCACGTCGAACTCCAGCCAGCCGTTCTGGATCTGGTCGATATACTCGTCCAGACCGGCGTAATCGGCGCCCGCCTCCAGGGCTTCCTTCCAGCGACCTTCGTCGGCCAGCACCAGCACTCGCACCTTTTTACCCGTGCCGTGCGGGAGGGCTACGGTGCCCCGCACCATCTGATCGGCGTGGCGGGGGTCGACGCCCAGCCGCACGTCGATATCGACCGATTCGTCAAACTTGGCCAGCGCCGTCTTTTTGACCAGCTCGGCCGCCTCCTCCAGCGTGAAGGGACCGTCGCCGGCCTGCTGAATGATCTCAAGCGCCTGACGATAGCGTTTTCCTCGTTTCTTGGGCATGGCTCGTTACGGTTAAGCGGTTCAATCGCCTGCGCAGGGCAGACTCCCGCGGGAAATTGCTCAGAGATGCTCGGGCTTTCCTTCCACCACGATCCCCATCGAACGCGCCGTCCCGGCGATCATCGACGCCGCCTTCTCCAGATCGTAGGCGTTCAGGTCGGCCATCTTCTGCCTGGCGATTTCCAGGCAATCCTCCCACGTCACTTTCCCCACCTTCTGGCGCAGCGGATCGCTGGCGCCTTTCTCGATACCGGCCGCCTTCTTGAGCAGCTCGGCCGCCGGTGGACTCTTGACGACAAAGGTGAAGGATTTGTCCGAGTAAACCGTGATCACGACCGGCAGGACCACCCCCATGCGGTCCTGCGTGGCCGCGTTGAACTGCTTACAGAACTCCATGATGTTGACCCCGGCCTGACCGAGCGCGGGGCCGATTGGCGGGGCGGGCGTCGCCTGGCCACCCCGAATCTGGAGTTTGATAATCTTTTCGACCTTCTTTGCCATGGCTCCTCCTGTTTGCGGTCCGATCGCCTGTCAGCCGTACAGGCTCCCGCGTTTTGCAAAGCGCCTCTCGAATGCTTCTGTTTCCCGAAGGTTTCCGTGCCGAACCGGCCGCCGTGTTTTTCACAGAAAGCCTGCCTACGATTCCCGCTCCACCTGCAGGTAATCGACTTCCAGGGGCGTCTTGCGCCCGAAGATGGAGACCATCACCTTGAGCTTGAGTTTGTCGGGATAGACTTCCTCGACTACCCCGGTGAAATTGTTGAACGGCCCCTCGATGATGCGCACCACGTCGCCGGGCTTGAACGGGATCTCCGGCTGCTCGCCCATTTCCCGGGCCTCATCAACCTTCCCGAGAATGCGGCGGACCTCGTCCGGGCGCAGCGGCGTGGGCTGATCTCCACTTCCCAGAAAGCCTACCACCGAGGGCATGTTGGCGATCAAATGCTGCAACTCGCGATCGAGCACCGCCTCGATCAGAATATAGCCCGGAAAGAAGGTGCGCTCACGGGTCCGTTTTTTTCCGCCGCGTAGTTCGAAGACGGTCTCCGTCGGAATCAGGATCTGTCCGACCCGGTCCTGCAGGCCCAGCCGTTCGATTTCGCGTTCCAGGTACTGTTTGACCTTCTTTTCGTGCCCGGAAAAGGTGCGCAGTACGTACCACTTACGCACCCCCTCCTGTTTTTTTTCTTCGGTCATGACCCCGGCTCCGCTTTACAGGGAGTAGATGAATTCCAGCACCGTGGCAATCACCCGATCGGCCAGGAAGATGAACAGCGCCAGCACGGTCGAGGCCACCAGCGTCAGAATGGTGTTGTTGATCAGCTCCTGACGCGAGGGCCAGCTCACCTTCTGCATTTCGCGGTAAACTTCCTGGAGATAATCCCGGACTTTTGCAAACATGGCCGATGCAGTTGATGGACGGTACCGCTCCGGACAAACAGGAAGGGCGAACCGGTGTTCGCCCTTCTCCTTTACGTGCTGGCACGGGCGGCAGGACTCGAACCTGCAACCTGCGGTTTTGGAGACCGCTGCTCTGCCAATTGAGCTACGCCCGTGTGTCCTCCGGGTCCATTGTACGCCCCGGGGGCGACAGGATCCCGGAGTTTATGACATCAAAGGTTGACTTCAGTCGAGGATTTTGGTGACGACGCCGGCCCCAACGGTCCGTCCTCCCTCACGAATCGCAAAACGCAACCCCTCCTCCATCGCCACCGGATAAATCAACTTCA
>Ga0065723_100136_pt1 | contig 22345 bp, 18 predicted proteins | sample TheenrcuSG05Z960_FD_59110 | JGI IMG/M metagenome (GOLD analysis project Ga0065723, IMG submission 59110) | Thermophilic enrichment culture from UC Davis - Sample SG0.5Z960 | ecosystem: Engineered > Solid waste > Grass > Composting > Bioreactor | place: USA: University of California, Davis
GCGCCCGATGCCCGGCCCGGCCTTCTTCACGGCGGCCCGGGTATCCGAGCCCGAACGCTCCGACTGGGAGGCCGTCGTGACGCGGCTGCGCCCATGGCTGCCGGTGGTGGCGCTGGCACTGGACCACGCGCTGCTGCGAGCCCGCCAGTTCGGCGAGCTGGCCAACGGGCACACGCCGGACGAACCCCTGCCCTCNCCNCTGNAAGACTTCGTNTATGCCAGTCCCGCCATGCGGGCGCTGGTGNACCAGATCTANCGGGTGCGGAGCAGCCACAGCCCGGTGCTCATTACCGGCGAAAGCGGCACGGGCAAGGAGCTGATCGCCCGGGCCGTGCACGCGACCAGCGACCGCCGAGACGCACCGTTCGTGGCCTTCAACTGCGCCAACGTGCCGCCCGAGTTGATCGACAGCCATCTGTTCGGGCACGAAAAAGGTGCCTTCACGGGCGCCACGCAGGCCAACCCCGGCGTCATCCGGGCGGCCGACGGCGGTACGCTCTTTCTGGACGAAATCGGCGACCTGCCGCTCGAAGTGCAACCCAAGCTGCTGCGCTTTCTGCAGGAAGGTGAAATCTTTCCGCTGGGAGCCCGTCGCCCTGTGCGCGTCAACGTCCGGGTCGTCGCCGCCACGCACCGCGACCTGGAGGCGCTCGTGCGCGAGGGAAAATTCCGCGAAGACCTCTACTATCGGCTCAATGTCATCCCGCTACACGTGCCGCCCCTGCGAGAGCGCCGCGAGGACATTCCGGTGCTCGTGCGGCACTTTCTGAACACGCTGCGGCCGCCGGGCGCACCGGCCGTCTCGATCACGAGCCGCGCCATGGAAGCACTCATGCGCTACGACTGGCCCGGCAACGTCCGCCAGCTCCGCAACGAGATCGAGCGGGCGCTGGTGTTCGTGGCGAGCGAGCCGGTCCCCACCATCGACCTGAAGGATCTCTCGCCCGCCGTACAGCGCGCGCTGAGCGGCGAGCCTTCGCGCCCGCCCCGGGCTGTCCTCGACAGCAATCAGCCGCTGGACGCCGTGCTGGCCGACACCGAAAAAGCGTTGATCGAGCAGGTGCTCGCCGAAAACCGCGGCCGCATCAGCGCTGCGGCACGGGCGCTGGGTCTGACCCGCCAGGGTCTTTACAAGAAGATGAAGCGGCTGGGTATCGATCCGGCCCGCTTCCAGCGTCGCCGCACCGATGTGAATCCGACCGCAACCTCATAGATCACCCAACCGAAACGCCATGCAACCGACCCGTAGCCCCGACATGCAACCGGTCGCCGACGAGGCGCTGGCCGTCCAGCTCGACCATGCGGCGATCATGACCACGCAACTGGACGCCGCCGTGGATTTCTACACGCGCCTCATCGGCCTGCACCTGCGCATCATCGAAGAAGATCCCATCCGGAAAGGCCGGCGTCGGGCCCTGTTGACCGACGCCAACGGCCGCGACGTGCTGGAACTCATCGAAATGCCCGAGCTGAGCCACCCGACCATTCCCGGCCGGGGCGGCCTTCATCATCTGGGATTCCGGGTGCCTGCGACCGACTGGCACGCGCTACGGGCCCGTCTCGATGCGGCCGGCTATCCCTACCAGGAGGTGCACCAGCGCCTGTTCGTGCGCGACGCCGACGGTCTGGTGCTGGAGATCGAGCCGCTCCGCTAAAACTCAGCGCTTCCGCCGACGTCCCCGTCGTTTTTTCGAGGGCGCGCCGCGCACACGTAGCGTGTCGGCCAGTTCGTTCGTGTCGTCCGGGCGCAGCTCGACCCCGTGTGCGGCCAGCAGCTGTCCGCACTGCTCGATCGCTGCCACCAGCCCATCCACCGGACGTCCCTCGCGGATCCCTTTCCGGATTCGATCCACAACCTCGGCCCAGGCGTCGGGCCCCACCCGCTGATTGATGCCCGCGTCACCGATCACCTCCACCCAGTGCTCGAAAAGCGACACAAAGATCAGTATGCCGGTGCGATCTCGCGTGTTGAACACCTCCTCCTCGACGAACGCCTGCAGCGCGCGCAGATGCACCTGCTCGGCCATGCGGGCTTCGCCCACCAGCCAGCGCTGCACCGGCGCCACATAAGCCCCCAGCAGGCCGCCCACCACGCCGGCCAGTGCCGTCAGCAGCGCCACACCCCAGCCGGTGTGCAGCAGCGTCAGTCCCCATCCGTCGTAGATGTAGTCGAACGTCAACGCCACGACGAGCACCGGGAGCATCAGCAGCACCGCCCCCTTCCACACGGTCTCGGGGTAAGTGCCGCTCCGCGGGACAATGACCGGGACGATCTCCCCTGCGGTCTGCTGCTCGGCGGCGGCAACCGCTTCACGTACGCGCGTCAGTTCTTCTTCAGTAAACAGCAGACTCATTGTGTCGAACCGTTGGTCTGCAGACGACGAATCAACTGCAGGATCGTGTCGGCCTGGGCATACAGCGGTGAGCGCGGCCCGACGAGCCGCTGTACCTTCTCGAACTGAGCGCGGGCTTCGTCGAGCCGGTTGATCTGCAACAGCATGATGCCCAGGTTGAAGTTGGCCTGAATATGCGTGGAGTCTTTTTCCAGCACGAGCCGCGTCTGGCGCACGGCCTCCATGGGATTGTCCGGATCATACAGATAGGCAATGGCCATGTCGGCCCGCACGTCCAGGTTGTCCGGCTCCTTTTCGAGCACGCGCCGATAGGCTGCGATGACCCGGCGGGCCAGGGCCGTTTTGGCCGGGCCGTCGACCATCTCCATCCAGTCGTAGAACAGGTTACCGGCCCGTCGCCAGGCCTCCGGGGTGTCGAGCTGGCGGGCGATCTCCTCCTGCACGAGCGCGGCCCGGTCGGGCCGTCCGATGCCGATCAGCAGGTTCACCAGCGCCTGCTGTTTTTCCAGCCGGGCCGATCCGTCCAGCCGGGCGATCTCGGCCTCCAGCGCAGCCACCTGATCGGCCATCGCCGGCGGGATCGGTCCGGGCTCCGGGAGCGGCAATTCCACCGGGTGTGAAGCGGCACCGGCCGGCGGCAACCCACCCCGTCCACCGCTGACCAGCGTGATCAGGTAAAGTGCCCCCACCACCAGCAGCCCTCCGATCACGATGAAGGCCACATGCACCGGGCGCAGCGCCGAAGTTGCGCCGGTTGCCTTCGCTTTCGGCGTTTCGGTGGCAACGGAAGGCTGTTCGTGGGGGGCCAGTGGTCGCACGCCCGGTAATTCCGCACCACATTGATTGCAATAACGGGCCCCCGCCGGATTCGCGTGGCCGCACGCGTCACATACCAGCACCCGGGGACTCTTCCGCACCGGCATGCCGCACAGATCGCACACCACCGCCTCCGGCTTCAACCGGGCGCCACAGGCCGGACAGACAGGCGTTGCCTCAGACATCAATTCCGTTCACTTTTCCTGAAAACGACGGTCCACGCCTTTCTGAACGCTACCCCGCCCGCAGGGTTCGGGCAAAAATGCCAGCGGCACCGTATCTTTTCCCACCAGTCCGGCAAACCTGATCCGCAAAGCCATGCCACCCGTCGTACGGATCGCATCAGTGCTCCTGCTCTGGCTGTTGCTCTCTACGTCTCTTGCCGCTGCGCAGACGTCGCCCGACTGGCAACAGCGCGTGCGCTACGAAATGGACATCCGCCTCGACGCCGCGCAGCATCGCATGCGCGGCCGATCGCGGATCGTCTACTACAACCATTCGCCCGACACGCTCCGTCACGTCTTTTTTCACCTGTACTTCAACGCCTTTCACCCGCAGTCCATGATGGCCGAGCGCAACCGGCACCTGCCCGATCCCGATCGGCGGGTAGTCCCGAAAATCTGGCGGCTCGGTCCCGACGAACAGGGCTTTCATCGCATCACCTACCTGGCCCAGGAGGACAGGCCGCTCACGTTTCGCATCACCGACACGGTGCTGAAGGCCGAGCTGGACCGACCGCTGGCACCGGGCGACTCGACCGTCTTCGAGATCCGCTTCCGCTCCCAGGTACCGCTTCAGACGCGTCGTAGTGGATGGAATAATGCGGAAGGGATCGACTTTTCAATGAGCCAGTGGTATCCGAAGATCGCCGCCTACGACGGGCGCGGCTGGCATCCCGATCCATACATTGGCCGGGAGTTTTACGGGGTCTTCGGCACGTTCGACGTACGCATCACGCTGCCCGCCTGCTACACGATCGGCGCCACGGGCGTATTGCTCAACGCCGACGAAGTCGGCCACGGCTACGACCGCATCAGCAGCCGGGGCTGGACCCGCTTCGACCCGCGCGAGGCCGGTCTGCAGTGCACACCGGGCGACTCGCTCACCTGGCACTTCCGCGCCGAGAACGTGCACGACTTCGCCTGGGCGGCCGATCCGGACTACATCCATGAAGCCTGGCACGACGACAGCCTGGGCGTCACCTACCACCTGCTCTTTCAGCCCGACGTGGCCGAACGCTGGCAACCCATGCGCCGGTGGGTGCCCTGGCTCATTCGCTACTTCAGCCGACGCATCGGACGCTACCCCTACCCGCAGTTCACCGTCGCGCAGGCGGGCGACGGCGGCATGGAGTACCCGATGATCAACTTCATCACGGGGCGTCGCAGTCCGTTTTCGCTGCTGGGGGTAACGGCCCACGAGGCGGCGCACGAGTGGTTCTACGGCGTGCTGGCCTCCAACGAGAACGCCTACGCCTGGATGGACGAAGGCTTCACGAGCTGGGCCACCACCGAGGCCGTCGCGCACCTGCTGGGCCAGGTGCCCGATCATCGGGACGCCGCCCTCAGCGTCGTGCGCCTGCAACAGATGGGCCTGTTCGAGCGCCTGAACACACCCGCCGACTGGTTCGCTTCCAACGTGGCCTACAGCGTGGCCGCCTACCCCGGCGGCGAAATGCTGCTCGATCTGCTGGGCTACGTGATCTCCGATTCGCTGCGCGACGTCTTCCTGCAGGCTTACTTCCGCACTTACGGCCTGCGCCATCCCAATCCTTACGACGTCGAAAAGGTCGCCGAGCAGGTGAGCGGCCTGCGCCTGGACTGGTTCTTCGAGCAGCTGACCAACAGCACCTACACCTGCGACGACGCGCTGGAGGTCGCCTCGCAGGAACGCACGCCGGAGGGCTGGCGCGTAACGCTTCGGCTTCATCGCCGGGGATCCATGTTGCTGCCCGTCGATCTCCGGCTGACGCTGGCCGACGGGAGCACGCAGTGGGTGCATGTGCCGCTCGGCCTGGCCCAGGGGCACAAGCCGGTACCGCCCGACTGGATCGTGGCCGAGCCGTGGCTGTGGACGTTCCCCCGCTACACGCTGACGCTCACGCTCCCGGCCCGCATCGTGCGGGCCGAGCTGGACCCGCTTCAGCGCACGCCCGATCACAACCGCCTGAACAACACCTGGCCGTTTCCGCTGCAGCTTTCCTTCCTGCAGCCGCTTTCGTTCGATCCGGCCGCTTACCGGGCCACGTGGCGCCCGCTGGCCGCCTACGCCTACGACTTCGGTCCCGGCATCGGACTGCAACTGCGCGGCCGCTACTTCTTCGACCGCCACGAAATGCTGCTCACGCTGAAGCTCTGGCCCGAGGTGCTGCTGAGCAACGGCCGACGACCGGAACGCCCCTGGGTGCGCGACCGCAACGCCTGGTGGGCGGGCATCGACTACACGCTACGCTACAGCGATCGGCTGGCCCCCCGCACCCGCTGGCACCTGCAGCTCGAAAAGCATCTCGGCGTACTGGAAAACCGCATCGGCCTCACGCACACGCTGGGTCGCTGGGCGGCTCTGGGCCACGATTACGGGACGGTCACGCTGGAGCTGACCCACCAGTACACGCCGGGCTTTCGCACTTTCTCATTCGAAAACGTCCCGGTGTGGACACCGGGCATGCATCTGGTGTGGACCGGGCTGCGTTATCGCATCGAACGTCCCTTCGGCCAGCTGCATGCGCTGCTGGAAACCGGTGAAGGTGAAAACGGCAAAGGAGCAACCCGAGGAGTGCTCGACCTGCGCTGGCATTTCCTGCGCCGTCCCACCTTGCGGGCGACACTGCATGGCCAGGTAGGCTGGGGCGATGGCCAGCTTCCCTTCAGCCGCGTCTTCCGGCTGGGAAGTGCCCCGGTCGAAGCGGCCTGGCGCCATGCGGGCTTCCGGAGCGTGGCCGCGCTGTTTGCCGACGCCCGCCGCTCGCTTCATCTGATTCCGCTCGAAGCGCCCGGTCCCGTGGCTTACTGGAGTCCCGAAGTGCGCGACCCGCTGCGCGTGCAGGGCAACGTGCTGATGGCCGCCAGTCTGCAACTGCGCTGGACACCTTTCCATCCGCGTCCGCTGCGCCCGCTCCAGCTGGAAGGCTTTTTGGGAATCGGCCAGACCTGGTTCACCGAGCCCACGCTGGCCAGCCGCTACACGTTCGGCTGGGATCGTTTTCTGGCCGACGCGGGCGTTGGCCTCGGCTATAACGTAAGCGATCTGCCCGGCCTGCGGCGCTGGACGGCCCTGTCGGAACTGCTGCAGGACCTGCGGCTGCGCCTGCGGGTGCCGCTGTGGGTCAGCGATCCGGACCTGCTCGGCGAGCGCGACGCGCTGCGCTTCCGATGGATGCTGGGCATCGTGGTCGGGCGTTGACCCTCAGCCTTCGAAGGCCACGGTGGCCAGCATTTCCTCGACGGTGGTTTCGCCGGCCAGCACGACCTCGCGGGCGGCCTCCTGCAGCGTCTGCATCCCCTCTTTGATCGCCTGCTCGCGCAGCGCGTCTTCGTCGATCGCGTCGCGGGCGGCCACGATCATGTGGCGAATGGCGCGGGAGAACCAGAGCGTCTCGGTGATCGCCCGCCGCCCCTTGTAGCCGACGCCTTTGCAGACCGGACAGCGCGGATTCTGGCCGGCTCTGTAAAACGTGGTGCGGGCGATCTGTTCTTCTGTAAAGCCGAGCCGCATCAGCAGCACCGGATCGGGATCCGGGTCCGGCACCCGGCACTTCGGACAGAGCTTCCGGATCAGGCGCTGGGCTACGACCAGGTTGATCGCGTAGGCAATCAGAAACGGCTCGATCCCCATCTTGTAGAGCCGGCTCACCGCACTGGGNGCNTCGTTCGTGTGNAGCGTCGAAAACGTCAGGTGCCCCGTGTTGGCCAGCTTGATGGCCAGCTCGGCCGTCTGGCGGTCGCGCATCTCACCGACCATCACGATGTCGGGGTCGTGCCGCAGGATGGCCCGCAGCGCGTCTTCCAGTCCCAGCTTGTGGCTCAGCTTGATCTGGCGCACGCCGGGGATGATATACTCGACCGGGTCTTCGACGGTCAGCACGTTTTTGCGCGGACTGACGACCTGGTGGAGNGCGGCGTAGAGCGTGGTGCTTTTACCGCTNCCGGTGGGACCGGTGACGATCACCATGCCGTAGGGCTGGCGGATCGCCCACTCGAAGCGCTCCAGCGCCCGCTCGGAAAGCCCGAGCAGCCGCAGGTCTTTGATGACCTTGCGGTCGTCGAGCACGCGGATGACGATCGACTCGGCGCGCACATCGAAGCTGGCCGTGGCGATCGGGAGCACGGAGACGCGGAAGCGGATGAGGTGGTCGTCGATCCAGCGCTGGATGAAACCATCCTGCGCTTTTTCCCGCTCGAAGCGGTCCACCCCACCCGCCTGGTCTTTCACCACGGCCAGAAACGCCTCGGGATGCACCTTGTCCTCCAGGTGCCAGCGGTGCAGCTCGCCGTCGATGCGGAAGTGAATTTCGACCTTCCGATCGTGGTTCGGGAAGATGTGGATGTCGGAGGCGCCCTGGCGGACGGCTTCGACGAGCGTCGCTTCGAAAAGGTTGATCAGCTTGGAGCGGTTAATTTCAGCCTCCAGCGACTCCTCGTCGATCAGCTCGGTATTTTCCTCATAGCTCATTCCGAGATCGACCGCGCTGCCTTCCTGCTGCACGCGCTCCAGATACTCGTTGCGTCTGGGAAAGGCCTCCTGAAAAATCTGTTCAATGGACGAAGCCGGCGCATAGCGCAGCTCGAAGCGATCGATCCCGAGCCAGGCGATCTGGCGGTGCAGGTTGGGACGGGTCGGATCGTGCGTGGCCAGCAGCCAGCGCATCACGCCGCGCTCGGCATCTACCTCTTGCCCGANCGGCAACACCCGCTCCCGCTGCATCCAGTTCCATTGCTCCTGCGTGAAGCGCTGGCGCTGANCNCGGAGGAAACGCAACACCTGAGCCCGATCGATNCGGGCCGTCTTGAAGCCGTACACCTCGGCCGCCGTCGCATAGACGACCTCGGGATTGATGCCGTCGATCTCGGTAAGGACGCGCCAGAGCGGCCGACGCCGGTCTCTGTCGAGCTGACGCCACTTTTCCCAGGCCTTCCGCACCTGTTCTTCACGGACCAGCTCCTGAAACAGGAGCATGATAATGACCGGATCGCTCAGATCGGTCAGCGAAAATTCTGCTTCGTTGACGTCATCGCCCGCGGCTGACGGCTCCACGAAAGGCAACGGTTCGGAATGGGGCCGATTCTCGGACATGTTTTTCCCGGATACGAGTTCATACGGATCGATCCTGTTCAGAGAATCGGCCGATCGCGCTTTTTCTAAAGCGACGTTTATTCGACGTAGATCATTTTGCGCGTCATGCCGCCGTCCACGATGAACGTCTGCCCCGTGATGAAGCCGGCTTCCTCGGACAGCAAAAAGGCCACCAGGGCGGCTACGTCTTCGGGACGGCCTACGCGTCCCACCGGGTGCTGCGCGTGATCGACAGGCCGTAGCTCAGGCGCTCGCCGTCGGCTTCGCTTCTGCCAGTCGCTCACCTCGATCCATCCCGGGGCTACCGCGTTGACGCGTACGGCCGGTCCCAGGCTGATGGCCAGTGCGTGCGTCAACGCCACCACGCCGCCTTTGGAAGCGGCATAGGCCTCGGTGTTGGGCTCCGATTGAAAGGCCCGCGTGGAAGCGATATTGACGATGGCGCCTCGCTGCTGCCGCAGATAGGGCACCGCGGCACGCGCGCACAGAAAACACCCCGTCAGGTTGACGCTCAGCACCCGGTTCCAGACTTCGAGCGACAGGCGCTCCACTGGCTCGTGGTAGGGCTGCGCGATGCCGGCATTGTTGACCAACCCGTCGAGCCGCCCCCAGGCCCGGATCGTCTCCGCCACCGCCCGCTGCACGTCGTCCTCCCGGCTTACATCGCCCGCCACGAAGCGGAGCACGTCGGCCTCGACGCGAAAGTCTTCCAGCAGTTCGGCGCCGGCCTCCGCGTCGATGTCCAGACAGGTCACCCGCCAGCCCTCACGCAACAGCCGCGCGACGATCGCGCGTCCGATGCCCTGCGCTCCGCCGGTTACCAGCGCGACTTTTTCCTGAACAGCCATGGGTTCACCGGTTTTTTGCGTTGCAGACGATCCCGAAGTCCTACCTTTCTTGCAAAGCAGGGTGCCGATTTCATGACGACTTCGCTTCGCTGGACCGAAACGCTGCGCGTGCGCTCGTTCGACGTGGCTTCGGACGGGCTGCTTTCGCTGCCGGCCCTGGCCGGCTATCTGCAGGAAGCGGCCAGTCGCCACGCGGCGGCGCTGGAGGTGGCCTTTCTCCAGGTGGAAGGCCACCCGGTCTTCTGGGTCCTGCACCAGCTCCGGCTGCAACTCCACAGGCGGCCAGCGTGGGCCGAGACCGTCCATGTCGATACCTGGCCGTGCGGTCACCGGGGCCTGCGGGCACTTCGCGCTTACGCCGTGCGTGACGAAAACGGTTGCCTGCTGGCCGAAGGGCTTTCGGCCTGGCTGCTTGTCGATCCGGTGCGCCGACGGCCGGTCCGACTCCCGCCCGAAGTGTTGCGCCTGCGCGGTGAGGCCACTTCACCGGTCCCTCCAGAGACCGCCCTGCCCGCGGTGCCCGAAATACCGCCGCGCTGGAGCGACACCGTACGCGTTCGCTTCAGCGACCTGGATCGCAACGGCCACGCCAACAATACCCGCTATCTGGCCTGGCTGCTCGACGCCCTGCCCGATACGCAGCGCGCCCGTCCACTGCAGACGCTGGTCATCACTTTTCGCAGCGAAGCACGCCTGGACGACGCGGTCGTCGTAGAAAGCTGGCCGCTGGAGGCCGAGCGCCTGCGCCACTGCTTCACGCGCAGCACGGATCGCCAGCTCCTGGCCGAGGCCCTGACCGTCTGGGCGGCTTCAGATTAACGAACGTGACTGGCCGCCGTCCACGTTGATACAGGCCCCGGTCACCCAGCGGGCCCGCTCCGACACCAGAAACGTCACCACGTCGGCCACCTCTTCCACCGTGCCGAAGCGCCCCATCGGAATGTTCTGCGCAATGAACTGGCGGGTGCCCTCCGGGTCCTCGCGCATCCGCCGGTCCCAGCTCCCGCCCGGAAAGCGGATCGAGCCCGGCGCCACCGTGTTGACGCGAATGTTGTGGGGTGCCAGCTCCAGCGCCAGGATCTTGGCCGCGCTGATAAGCGCCGACTTGGTGCTGTTGTAAATGGAAAGCCCCGGTCCGCCTGCCTCACGCCCGAAGATCGAAGCAATGAACACGATGGCCCCGCCGCCCTGCTGCTTCATGACCGGAATCACGGCCCGGGCGCAGCGCAGATGCGCCCGCAGGTTGAGCTCGATCAACGCCGACCAGTCGTCCTCGGAGGTCTCCTCGAAATAGCCCCGGCGGTTGCCTCCGGCATTGCCCACCAGGATGTCCACCCGACCGAAGTGCTCAAGAGCGGTCTGTACCAGTTGCGTGCCGGCTTCCGGCTGCGTCACGTCCAGCGTGATCGCCACGACTTCGGCCCCCTGCTCCCGGAGCATGTCGGCGGTGGCCTCCAGCGCTTCGGCACCCCGCGCACAGATGACCAGCCGGCATCCTTCGGCGGCCAGACTCCGGGCGATCCCCTGACCGATTCCCCGGCTGGCACCCGTCACAATCGCTACTTTTCCGTGTAAACCCAGATCCATTGTCTCATCGACTTGCTTTCCTGCGGAAGCTACTGCATATTTTCTGCGATGCGCAAGTAAACGAGAAACGCCGGGCATTATGGATCACACCCCGATCCCTTCCGACGATCACCTCTCGTTCGAAGCGGCGCTGACGCGTCTGCAGGAGATCGTGCAACATCTGGAAGATGACCGGCTGGATCTGGAGGCTTCCATTCTGGCCTACGAGGAAGGGCTCAAACTGGCCCGGTACTGTCTGGAGCAGCTCCGCACGGCCGAACTGCGCATTCAGCAACTCTCGCTGGACGGTGAGGACCATCCGGAAAGCCCGGATTGATCCCCTGGCCCTGCCGGGCGTTTAAAGCCCGGCGTTACACCAGTCCAGACCGATCATGACGTTGTTCACAGAACTTCCCGACGAGGCCCGGCTGTGGATCTTCGCGGCCGATCGGCCCCTTTCTGACGCCGAAAGCCAGACGCTGCTGGAGACTCTTACGCCTTTCCTGAAGGAATGGACGGCGCACGGCCTGCCGGTCCGGGGACAGGCTGCCGTGCTGCATCACCGCTTCCTGCTGCTGGCCGGATACGTGCCGGGCGGCGAGATCTCCGGCTGCAGCATCGACGCCGCCACGCGGGCCGTGGAAGCAGCCGCCCACAAACTGGGCATCACCTGGGTCTCGCCGCTGGTGATTTTCTACCGAAATGCTGAAGGCACCGTGCAGCACGCCACCCGCGGCCAGTTTCGTCGCCTGATCGCCGAGGGCAAAGTGACCGCCGAGACGCCCGTCTTCGATCTGTCGCTGACCACCGTCGGCGCGCTGCGCCGCGGCGCCTTCGAAAAACCGGCCGGCCGGAGCTGGCACGCCCGCGTCTTTGCCCTGGCGCCGCAGACCTGACCGCCATGGCGCTGCTCAACGGCTTTTTCGATCGACTTCTGCACTGGTTCGTCCACGCCGCGCGAGATCCTTCTAGGCTCGCTGTTGCTCTTTTTTATCATGTCGGAAGGGTGCCGGGCCCCTTGAACCGGGAACAGCGACCGAGCCATCGGCTTTGTCAGAAAACCTGAACCCATGCATTCATCCCGGGAATCGCTATGCGTCGCGGTGTCTTCGCATTGTTCCTGCTTTGCCTGCTGCCCTCGGCATTGCAGGCCCAGGACTATATCAACCAGACGGCGCTGGAAGACATCCTGGAGCATCAGAACGAAGACCTCGACGCTATTCCCGAAGTCCAGTATCACTACTACATCCTGCATCACAGCTCGGGCAACAATGTGCTGGCCCGCAACACGCTCTACAAGGAGCTGGGCGATGGTGATCTGGAGCTGGGGAAAAAGCGGGCCCGGCTGGTGGAATTGCTCAACCGCGTGCTCATCCGCAACCTGGAAATCGGCGACACGCTGGTCATCCCCAATCGGTTCGATCTGGACTTTCGCGCCTACTCGCCGTTTCCCCGTTACTATCCGGGCGGCCGGGACTTCGACAAGCTCTTCATCATGGACAAATCCATCCAGGCCTTCGGGGCCTACGAATACGGCAAGCTGGTGCGCTGGGGCGTGATCAATACGGGCGCACCCGACAACCCGACGCCCAACGGCCGCTTCAACTTCAACTGGAAGGAAGAATACCGCGTCTCTTCACTCAGTCCGCCCGGTGAACCCTGGGAGATGTACTGGGTCTTCAACTTCCACGATGCACGGGGCATTCACGTGCATCAATACCCGATGCCGACCGGTGGACCCGATAGCCATGGCTGCGTGCGCCTGATCGACGCCGATGCGAAGTGGGTCTTTCACTGGGCCGATCCCTGGCAGACGACGGCGGGCGGCACCGGCATCGCATCGCGCAGGGGGAAGATCATCAAGCAGGGCACGACCGTGCTGGTGATCGGCGAAGATCCGGTGGGACGGCCCCGCCCGTTCATTTTCAAGAAGCAGTACCCGGTGCTGAAGCGGGTGGAGTTGCCCAATCATCCTTACGACGTGCCGCCGGGCACGCCGCAGCAGGAGTACTTCGACAAATTGAGGAAGGCGCGGGAGGGGGCCGGCACCTCGCGCTGACGCGTCAGAAGTAATGGCCGACGGCCCAGATCACCCCGATCAGCAGCAGATACCAGCCGGCCAGGAGCAGGTAAAAACGTAACCGCCCCCATCGTATCCGTGCCGACGGCCACCAGTGCAAATGTAACGCCCGCATCGGTCTGTCCGGTTGAAAGATGCTACAGATCCGGACAGCGAAAACCGTTCCCGATGCCTCAGCAGGCCCTGAAGCCTTCAGAAGAGCGCGCCGGCGTCTTCAGTCTGTGCACCTTTTGCCCACCTCAGCGCACAGGACGAAACAGCCGATCCCACCGGATGCGGTGTTGTTCAGGATCCCAGGACAGGTAGACCAGCAGGGCTTTGCCCACGACGTGGTCGGCCGGCACGAGGCCCCAGGCCCGGCTGTCGAGTGAATTGTCCCGGTTGTCGCCCATGACGAAGTAGTAGTCCTGGCGGATCACACAGAAACGGCCGGGACGTCCGTCGATCAGGAACGTGCCATCGGGCCGGGGATAGATCTGGTGCCCTTCGAAGCGTATCAGCAGTTCGCGATAGAACGGCCAGGTGCGGGGCGTCAGGTAGAGCGTATCACCGCGTCCGGGAATGTAGATCGGTCCTCGGTCTTCTTCCCGTCGGGCCTTTCGGGCGGCCGCTCCCTGGAGCAAGGCCGCGGCCGAATACGGCCGCAACGTATCGACCGCGCTCAGGTGGGCAATGTGGCGGGCCACTGCCACCGTGGCATCGAAAAATAACAGACCGGCACGGTAGGCCGAGCGCGAAACGTTACGGGCGCCGAGAGCCCGCAGTGAATCCGGCGAAAGCCGCGCGCCCGGCCGCAGTTGAAGCATCCAGCGCTGCTGCATCAGATCCGGATCGGGAAACGGCCGGCCGTTGACGTAAACCACGTTGTCCCGGATCCAGAGCGTGTCGCCCGGAAGCCCCACCACCCGTTTGATGTAATGCGTTTTGCGATCGATTGGACCGGTCTCGACGGGATAGTTGAACACGATCACATCGCCCCGCCGGATCTCGGTAAAACCCGGAAGCCGCAGGTAGGGCAACGCGACGCCCGGCACGTACCACGCCGTGAACGGCAACCCCAGCGACATGGGCATCCGGGGTCCGTAGTGCAGCTTGGAAACCAGCACGAAGTCGCCCACCAGCAGCGTCTGCTCCATTGAAGGGGACGGGATGCGATAGGCTTCCAGCGCAAAAATCCGGATGAGCAACGCCAGCGCTACGGCCAGTCCCAGCGCCGTCAGCCAGTCGCGCATGCGCTGCCGCCACCGGCCCGACTGCACCGGCACGTCTCCGGCCTGCTCCGCCAGCTCCTTACGTTCCCGCCCCACCATCACGACACGTCAGCGGATCGGTTTGAAAAGCCGGTTCAGACGCGGTAGATGATGCCGACCGTCCCAGGAGAAGTAAATGAACAGCGCTTTTCCTACCACGTGGTCCATCGGGACGAATCCCCAGAAGCGGCTGTCTTCGGAATTGTCCCGGTTGTCGCCCATGACAAAGTAGTAATCCTGCCGGAACGTGTAGGTGGTGGCCGGGCGGCCGTCGATCAGGAACGTGCCGTCCTGCTGGCGGCCGGTCGTGTGCCCCTCGTAGCGCCGGATCACAGGCTCCAGATAGGGCCAGTTCTCCTCCGTCAGCGTAACGCTCAATCCCTGCGCCGGAATGACCACCGGCCCGTAGTTGTCCGGCGAGTAGCCCATTCCCGGCGGATACATCAGGTCACTGTAGGTGCCGCCGCGCGGAATCACCAGCGGCTCCACGCGCTCCACATAGGGCCACTGGGCGATGGCCTCGGCTGCTCCGGGCGTGGCCATGATGAGCACCTGGCGGGGGTCCGGCGTCGGCTGCACTTCCTCGATGCCCAGCTCGGCCAGGCGCACTTCCGGCAGCATGATCCGTGGATCGCTTTTGATGATCCGCCAGTACTGCTGCATGGTGGGTCGCAGCGACTGCGGCTCGCCGTTGACGTAGACCACCTTGTTCTGAATCCAGAGCGTATCGCCCGGCAGCCCCACCACGCGCTTGATGTAGTGCGTCTTGCGATCGATCGGCAGGTCCTCCGGCGGATAGTTGAACACGATCACATCGCCCCGCTCGATCTCGGTAAAGCCCGGAAGCCGCGTGTGCGGCAGCGTGAGGCCCTTCACGTAGATCTTGGTGAACGGGATGCCCAGCGAGATGGGCGTGCGCACGCCGTAGTGCAGCTTGGAGACGAACAGGTAGTCGCCCACCAGGAGGGTTTTCTCCATGGAAGGCGTGGGAATGCGGAAGAGATCGAACAGAAACGTGCGCACCACCAGCATCACCACCAGGGCAAAGACCAGCGCCTCGACCCACTCGCGGAGCTTGCTTTTGGGAGGGCGGGCCTGCCCATCGGCCGAAGGCGTGGCCGGCGTATCGACGCGGCCCCGACGCTTCCGGGTGCGCTGCGTGGTCGATTCGGGATGCGTGGCTGCCAAGGCTCGGGAGGGTCTGGTCAGAACAACGTCGGGAAAACGCTACAAACCGTCTCCGGTTCAATCGATGTCCGAGAGCCGCGGCCGCCCCGGAATCATCAGGGGCCGCCGGATGGGCTCCAGGAAAAACGCCCGGCCGTCGAAGCCGGTCAGGTACCAGGTATCGGTCTCGCGCTGGTAGTAGTAGTCCACAAACGGTGCGCGGCGGGGCTCGGCAATCAGGCGTCCCAGCAGGGCCTGCCGGATCGTCCAGAGCTGGTTCCGGTAGCGCGGGGCACTGGCCACGACGATCCCGCGCTCGAAAGGCCCGTTCACGTCCATGATCCGGAACGGAATCGAATCGTTGAGCACCAGCCAGTACTCGAACTGGATGTACTCGTCGCGCGGCCGCCGCTGGTAGAGATCCACCTCGGCCAGCGTGCGCGTCGGGTCGCCAAAGTGCGCCTGCAGGCGGGCCCGCAGCTCGGACGTGCGCAGCGTATCCAGCGGCGTCCAGCTATTGCTGCCCAGATAGGCCCAGCCGTCCCGCCCGAAGCGCCGCTGAAACCAGCGCTGCTCGAAGCGCCGCACCACGCGCCAGCTTTCCAGCACAAAAGCCGGTGCCGGTTCTTCCCCGGGCATTACCCGGGCCGCCAGACGACCCCGGGCCGCCAGACGACCCAGGGCCGGATACCGCTCATAGAGCGCCAGTGGAAGCGGCTCGGGAGGACGCGGCGGCAGCATGGTAGCCCATTCGACGGCCTGCTGCTGCAGCCAGGCGGTACGGTAGGTCCACACCAGCGCCCGCTGCGTCTGAATGCGGTGCAGCAGGTGTTCGAGGACGCCGTCCTGAGCCACGGCCGGTCCGACCAGCAGCAGGCCGAGCAGCCAGCCCCACCACCTGCCGTAGCCTGTCGGGCTTCGGGTCATCGCGTCAGTCTCCCACCGAAAGTACGGCCAGGAAGGCCTCCTGGGGCACCTCGACGCGCCCCACCTGCTTCATGCGCTTCTTGCCTTCCTTCTGGCGCTCCAGCAGCTTGCGCTTCCGGGTGACGTCGCCGCCATAGCATTTGGCCGTCACGTCTTTGCGGAGCGCCTTGATCGTCTCACGGGCGATCACGCGCGAACCGATGGCCGCCTGGATCGCCACGTCGAAAAGCTGCCGCGGAATCAGCTCGCGCAACTTCTGCGTCAGCTTCCGCCCCACCTCGTAGGCCTTGCTCCGGTGCACGATCGTCGAAAGCGCATCGACCGGCTCGCCGTTGATCAGGATGTCCAGCCGCACCAGATCGCTGGGCCGGTAGTCCAGGATCTCGTAGTCGAACGAGGCATAGCCGCGGCTGACGCTTTTGAGCTTGTCGTAAAAGTCAAAGATGATCTCGGCCAGCGGCAGCTCGTACTGCAGGTTGACGCGCGTGCGGTCCAGATACACCTGATTGATGTAAATACCGCGCCGATCCTGACAGAGCTGCATCAGCGGGCCGATGTACTCGGTGGGCGTGATGATGTCGGCCCGCACGTACGGCTCCCGGATCTCGGCGATCTTGCCGGCGTCGGGCATTTCGCTGGGGTTGTCCACCGTGATCACCTCGCCGGAGCGCAGCACCACCTGGTATTCTACGTTCGGCACGGTGGTGATGATGTCCAGGCCGAACTCGCGCTCCAGGCGCTCCTGGACGATCTCCATGTGCAGCAGCCCCAGAAAGCCGATGCGGAAGCCGAAGCCCAGCGCGGCCGACGTCTCGGGCGTAAAGGTCAGCGAGGCGTCGTTCAGCTGAAGCTTTTCCAGCGACGCCCGCAGCTCCTCGTACTGCTCCGGATTGGTCGGAAAGACGCCGCTGAAGACCATGGGCTTGACCTGTCGGAAGCCCGGGATCGGCTCGCTGGCCGGACGGTGCGCATGCGTGATCGTATCGCCCACACGGGCCGAACGAATGTCTTTGATCGAGCCGATCACGTAGCCCACCTCGCCGGCCCGGAGCATTTCCACCGGTTGCCGCTCCAGCCGCAGAATGCCGATCTCTTCGGCCACGTACTCGCGGCCGTTCGACATGAAGCGGATGCGTTCGCCGCTCTTCAGCGTGCCTTCGAAGACGCGCACGTAGACGACGGCGCCGCGGTAGGTGTCGAAGACCGAGTCGAACACGAGCGCCCGCAACGGCGCTTCCGGATCGCCCTTGGGCGGCGGAATGCGCTGCACGATGCGCTCCAGCAGCTCGGGCACGCCTTCGCCCGTCTTCGCGCTGATGCGCAGAATGTCCTCGGCCGGCTCGCCGATCAGCTCTTCGATCGACTGCGCCACCTCGTCGGGTCGGGCGTTGGGGAGATCGACCTTGTTCAGTACCGGAATGATCTCCAGGTCGTGCCCGAGCGCCAGGTACAGGTTCGAGATGGTCTGAGCTTCGATGCCCTGGGAGGCATCGACCACCAGGATGGCCCCTTCACAGGCCTTGAGCGCCCGCGACACCTCGTAGGTGAAATCGACGTGTCCGGGCGTATCGATCAGATTCAGGATGTACTCCTCCCCGTCGCGCGCGCGGTACTTCATGCGAATCGCATGGCTTTTGATCGTGATCCCGCGCTCGCGCTCCAGATCCATGCTGTCGAGCACCTGGTCCTTCAGCTCCCGCTCCGAGAGCGTGCCGGTCAATTCAAGGAGCCGATCGGCCAGCGTGCTCTTGCCGTGGTCGATATGGGCAATGATGCAGAAATTTCGAATCCGGTCGCGATACGAAGCCATAGCCTGCACGTCACCACACAGAGCTTTCGGAATGCAGCGCTGATATACCGCCCGGAATCTCCGGGTTCCGCCCGCTCAGGATTGCTCGACGGGCTGCCCCGGAGCGGAGGCCGCCGCAACGGCCGCCTGCTGGCGGCGATGGAACTCTTTCTGGAAGAGCAGCAGGCCCACCACGCCGATCACGATGGCCATGTCGGCCACGTTCCAGATGGGGAAAAGGGCCACGTAGGCCCCGCCGATGAAAGGGATGAACTCAGGCAGGTAGCCACGCCAGAGATCCACGTGGATGAAATCGACCACGCGCCCGTGGAAAAACCCAGCATAGCCGTACAGCAGGCCATAAAAGAGGCGATCGATGATGTTGCCCAGCGCCCCGCCCAAGATCACGGCCAGACTGGCCCGGTACGGGGCGTAGCCGTCTCGAATGCGGTAAAGGTACCAGGCGATCAGCACCGTGGCCACGATGGCCAGCACCGCCACGGTTCCCGGCGGTCCGAACGACAGTCCGAAAGCCATGCCGGGATTCTCCGTGTAGGTGAGCTTGAGCCAGTCGTCGATCACAGGAATGGACTGGCCGGGGTACATGGTCTGGACCACCAGCACTTTCGTGAGCTGGTCCACCAGTACCACCAGCAGCGTGACCCAGAGCATGCGCATGAGATCGACCCGGCGCACCGGAAGCGGTTTATTTCTTTTTCAGCTTGGCCTCGATCGAGACCTCCGTGTGCGGCACCGCCTCCAGGCGCTCACGGGGGATGGGCTTGCCGGTCACCTTGCAGATGCCATAGGTCTTGTTCTTGATGCGCTCGAGCGCCCGGTCCAGATGGCTGATGTATTTCTGCTGGCGGGCGATCATCAGGAAGAGTTTTTCGCGCTCCATGGCATCGGTGCCGGCATCGGCCATGTGGAAGCTGTAGGCGGTGTCGGTGCCGCCCTGCTCCCGGGCATCTTCCAGTTGCGCCTTCATGCGCTCGATGTCCTCCACCGCCCGCCGGCGCTTCTCCAGAATCAACTGCCGGAAGTATTCCAGCTCTTCGTCCGTGAACGGAGTCCGACGCACAGGCTCCGCGGCTTCCTGCGCCGACGCCTCCGGATTCGGCGTGGCGTTGTGCTCCTGCTCGTGCTTCTCGGCCATAGTACCTGCAGAACTTGATGTTACCACCCCACAAAAACTCGAAAAACAAAAGGGCAGCAGACCGACAGTTTCAAAATCAGGCCTGCTGTCCTGTGGTGGTCGCTACCGGCACGCGTTGTACGCCTACCGTGAAGGTCTCCCCATCGATGTCGAACGTCTCTACGTGGGTGCCCGTAGGCTGCTCGGACGGTTGCAACGCTACGGCCAGCGTCTCGTTCCGGATCCAGTCGGCGTGTCGCGCCAGCGCACGGGCCAGCTGTCCTTCGGCCCGGTAGCTGACCACGATACGGTCGGTCACCTCGAATCCGGCCTTTTTGCGTAGATTCTGGATGCGGTTGATGGCCTCGCGGGCCAGCCCTTCCAGCATCAGCTCCTCGGTCCGGTTCGTGTCGAGCGCAACGGTCACACCGTCCTCCTGACCCACGAGCCAGCCCTCGATGCCCTCGCTCTTGATCTCCAGATCCTCAGGCCCCAGCTCCACCTGCTGGCCGTCCACCTCCAGCACCAGCTTCCCTTCCCGAAGGTAGCGATCGATTTCCTCCTCGGTGAGCTGCGCCACGCGGGCGGCCACCCCCTTCATGAGCTTGCCCAGCCGCTTGCCCAGGCGGGGATAGTTCGGCCTGGCCGTGCGGCGCACCACGCGGCTGGTGCCCTCGACATATTCGATGTCCTTGACGTTGACCTCTTCGAGAATGAGCGGCCGCACCGACTCGACCACCTCGCGGTCGACGCCGGTGCCCGTCACCACCAGAATGCGGGGAAGCGGCTGCCGGACGTTGATCCGGGCCTGGTTGCGCAGCGCGAGCACGATCGAGACGATCGTTCGCGCCAGCGCCATGCGCTGCTCCAGCACCGGATCGATCGCCGCCCGGTCCACCTTCGGGAAGTCGGCCAGATGGACCGACTCGGGCCCCTTCACCTCGCTGCCTTCCTGGAGCGCCTGGTAGAGCCACTCGCTGAAAAACGGCGCGATGGGTGCCATCAGCAACGCCGTCGTCTCCAGGCATTCATAGACGGTCTGGTAGGCGGCCTGCTTGTCGCGTTCGTTCTCCTGCTCGCCCGTGCGGGCGCTCCAGAAGCGCCGCCGCGAACGGCGAACGTACCAGTTCGACAGCTCGTCCACAAAGCGTTCGATGGCCCGCGCCGCCCGTGTCGGATGGTAGTCTTCGTAGGCCGCCTCCACCTCGGCCACCGTGCTGTTGAGCCGGCTGATGATCCAGCGGTCCAGCTCGGTGCGCTCGCCGACGGGCATGCGCTCGGCGGGGTAGACGAAGCCGTCCACGTTCGCATACGTGGCGAAAAAGGCGTAGACGTTCTCCAGCGTGTTGAAGAAGCGGCGCCGCGTGGCGTCCAGCTCACGCTCCGAGAAGCGGATGTTCTCCCACGGCGGCGCGTTGCTGATCATGTACCAGCGCACCGGATCGGCCCCGTAGCGCTCGACCACGTCGAAGGGATCGACCACGTTGCCCTTCGACTTGGACATCTTCTCGCCTTTCTCGTCGAGCACCAGGCCGTTGACCACCACGTGCCGGAAGGCCACGCTGTCCATCACCATCGTGGCGATGGCGTGCAGCGTGTAGAACCAGCCGCGCGTCTGATCGACGCCTTCGGCGATGAAATCGGCCGGGAAGGTGCGCCGGAAGGCCTCCTGGTTCTCGAACGGGTAGTGCCACTGGGCGAAGGGCATGGCCCCCGAATCGAACCAGACGTCGATCAGGTCGGGCACGCGGCGCATCGTGCCGCCGTCCGGCGCCGGCCAGGTGAGCCGGTCCACGTAAGGCCGGTGCAGGTCCGGCTCGCCGGTTTCCGGGTTGTAGGCCTCGGGCGGGAACGTGCCGCCCAGCTTCTGCCGGAGCTCTTCGATCGAACCGATGACCTCGATATAGTCCGGATTGCGGTCGCTCTGCCAGATGGGCAGCGGCGTGCCCCAGTAGCGCTGGCGGCTCAGCGCCCAGTCCACGTTGTTGCGCAGCCACTCGCCGAAGCGTCCCTCTCCGATCGACGGCGGGTGCCAGTGAATCGTCTGGTTCAGCTCGATCATCCGGTCCTTGACGGCCGTGGTCCGGATGAACCAGCTCTCGACCGGATAATTCATGAGCGGCGTGCCCTTGCGCCAGTCGTGCGGGTAGTTGTGCCGGTAGGTTTCCTGGCGAAAGAGCAGCCCGCGCTGTCGCAGATCACGCAGAATGACCTTGTCGGCGTCCTTGAACCACAGGCCGGCCACTAGCGGCGCCTCGTCGGTGAAGGTGCCCTCGGGTGTGATCGGATTGATCACGGGCAACCCTTCCTTCTGGGCGGCCTCGTAGTCCTCGGCACCGAAGGCCGGCGCCAGGTGCACGATGCCCGTCCCTTCCTCGGTCGAGACAAAGTCAGCCGTAATGACCCGCCAGGCTTCCCCTTCCTTGAAGCGATCCTTGAAGTACGGAAACAGCGGCTCGTAGCGCGTGCCGACCAGCGCCCGGCCCGGGAAGGTCTCGACCACCTCGACCGACTCGTCCCGCAGCACGTCCAGTCGATCCTGCGCCAGGATCAGGTACTCGGTGCCCCGTTCCGGGTCCTCACAGCGCACCTTGACGTAGGTGATGTCGGCCCCGACGGCCAGTGCCACGTTCGAGATGAGCGTCCAGGGTGTCGTCGTCCAGGCCAGCAGGTAGGTACGTTCGGCCCCCAGCACCGGGAAGCGCACGTACGCGCTGGGATCGTCCACTTCCCTGTAGCCAAGGCTCACCTCGTGCGAGGAGAGCACCGTGCCGGAGCCCGGGCTGTACCACTGGATCTTGTAGCCCTTGTAGAGCAGCCCTTTCTCGTAGATCTGCTTGATCAGCCACCAGACGGTTTCGATATAGGTGTTTTCGAACGTGATGTACGGATGCTCGAGATCCACCCAGTAGCCGATCCGCTCCGTAAGCTGGTCCCAGAGTTCCTTGTAGCGCAGCACGCTCCGGCGGCAGGCCGCATTGTACTTTTCGATACCAAACGCTTCCACCTGCGCCCGTCCTTCCAGGCCCAGTTCCTTTTCGACCTCGATCTCCACGGGCAGCCCGTGCGTGTCCCAGCCCGCCTTCCGCTCCACGCGGAAGCCCTTCATGGTCTTGTAGCG
>Ga0065723_100470_pt1 | contig 21961 bp, 16 predicted proteins | sample TheenrcuSG05Z960_FD_59110 | JGI IMG/M metagenome (GOLD analysis project Ga0065723, IMG submission 59110) | Thermophilic enrichment culture from UC Davis - Sample SG0.5Z960 | ecosystem: Engineered > Solid waste > Grass > Composting > Bioreactor | place: USA: University of California, Davis
GGCCGCCAGGCCGTCGTGCAGTTTGCGTCCGGTTTTCCGTGCCATAGTGCCTTTGTAGTTTGTTGATGGTGTGGAGAAAGCGAAGCTCAAGAAAGTCGATTTGCTTTTCGAGCAGGAATGCCGCGATGCGGTAGCGCAGGCGGCGCTTCAGTTCGCGCTGGAAGCGCTCAAGCGTTTGCTGGTTCATGGCGTCAACCGGTCTGTTAGGGGGTCAGGTGGTCGAGATCCCGGGGCCGGTAAACGGCTTCGGTGCCGTCGTCCAGCAGCACGGTAATGCGCCAGCCGCATGCCGGATCGCCGGCGGAGGCGTCCAGCGCCCAGCTGTAGGCGTGGCGCGATTGCTCAATCACGACGCCCTCGCGACCCAGGCCGTCGCGCACGCGCGTGCCGATCTCCGGTAAGCCGAGCGCAAATGTGTCCCAGCGCTTCACGAAAAGGCGCGTCGCTTCAAAACGGCGCTCCATCGTTCGACACCTTTTCGATCGTCTGAAGAACCTCCTGCAGGCGCTCGGGCGACAGGCGTTCGACGGCCGCCTGCCACATCTTCGGAAGGCCGTGCGTGGCGCCAAAGCCATTGAGCCACAGCGACGGCCAGCCGGCCGCTTCGGCCAGCTCCAGCACACGGCGGCGGAGGGCTTCCAGGTCGTCGGGCGGCGTGGTCGGTCGGGCCTCAGCCGCCGGTTCGGGCTCGTCTTCGAAAGGATCAAACCAAGCGTTCGGCTGATCATCGGCCCCGCCCTCGTCGTCGGGGAGAAGTCGAATCCACCCATCCTGCAGGTCGCCGGCTGGGGCGACGGAAGCGACGGGTGGACCGTCAGGGTCAGACCCGCCGAGACCGTCGCCCGGGCCTGACGACTGGGTTTCCGACACCCGAACCGACGCAATGTCGGTTGTCGGTTTTGTCGGTTTTGTCGGTTCGGACGCTGAATCTGAAGGTGTTACCGACAAAACCGACATTACCGACATTCCGACATGTGTCGGTTTACTGTAGTGTCCACGTTGCAGGCGTTCCACCTTGCCCATCTCCACAAGGGCGGCAAGCCAGCGTTCGGCGGTTCGCTGCGTGCCGGCTCCCGCTTCCATCGCCGCGGCGATCCAGTCACCCGTCGTGAAATGCTCCGGCATTTCATCGAGCACGCGTTCGGCCGGGCTTCGGGTCAGCGCCTCGTAGGCCACACCGCGCCAGCCCATCAGGGCATAGACCCGCTGCTGTTCGTGCCAGCACCACCGGGCAATGCCGACCGCCCGGGCCATCACCTCGCCCGAAACCTCCCGTGGAGGCCGGCCCTGAAGCACGTCTTCAGCACACTGCAGGATCAGGGCGATGCGTGCAGCCCATGCCTCCGCCTTGAGACTGGCGCTGCGCAAGGGGCCGTCGGGCAGGCCTTCCCGCTCCTGGTCCAGCTCAAGGATCCAGGACTGGAAGACTTCCCGGGCCTCGGGCGACAGCGTCAACTCCGCCTCTTCAAGGCCATAGAGACGACGGATCAGGCGGGCGTAGGCCTCTGCCACTTCTTCGGATACGTCGGCGTCCCAGCGCATTTCGGATCGCCGGGTCTGGGGCGGCATCGCCAGGATGAAGCGCGGAATAAAACCACTGGACAGCATAATTGGAGAAACATGCTGCTGGAGGACGTGCGGCTGAATGCCGCCGGTCACGGCTACGAAGGGACGCTCCACTCGAATAGGCCCGTCGCCTGTTTTTCGGTCAATCGAAATAGGCCGCGCTTCGTACATCTCCACCCAGGCGCTGAGATCGGCCCCGGCGCGCTGGGCGTATCGGTCCATGGACATCAGCCACGTGTTGAGCTCATCGCGCCATAGCAACACGCCCCGTTGGTTTTCCTTCAGGATCGGAGCCAGTGCTTCGATCGTCACGTCCGCCACCCGGAAGCGCCGGGCCCGGGGCGCTTCCGGCTTCGGCACCGCCTGGCGTTTATCCTTCGGGAGTGCCTCCCAGTCCTCCAGGCGCTGGCGGTAGGCTTCCAGTGCAGCCCCGTATTCGCGCGCTGCGCGAGCTTCCAGGTCCAGCACGGGTTCGACGGCCAGGGCTTGAGCCGGGGATTTACCGGTCCCAGAAGGAGCAGCAATCAGGGTCCAGAGCGCGGCCGGCTCCACCCACTTGCATTTCAGACGGAGTCTAACCTGACTTCCAACCGCTGCAGAAAGTGCTGCCAGCGCCGGAATCGCGATCAGGGCCGGGTCGCATGGGATCGCGGCGGCGCCGGCATGTACCAGATCAGCAACCGGCCGGGGGAGCAGATCGGCCGGGAAGGGTTGCCAGAAGGGGACGTCCTCTGCAGGATCGGGTGCAACCTGGGGCTTCCGTTCCTTCCTGGGCGGCCGCCACCCGTATTGCCCCGCCAGCCAGAATAATGTTCCAATCTGGACCTCGCCGCGGTAGGACTTCAGGCGCTGGCGGATGTACTCCTCGGTGTCGCGCGCATCGCGCGTGTGCTTCAGCATGAGCTCGACGGCGGCATCTTCGCCAACTGCCGACGCCAACGCGAACAGGACTTTGAGCCACAGGTGGTAATCCAGCGAGCCGTCCAGCGGCAGCGCCGCCAGCGCGGACTCGATCAGTTCCAGGTCGGCAGCACCATCGCCGCTGCTGGCCACGGGCGGCAGCTCGACCTCGTGCCGAAAGCGGAAAATCTCCGCTTCCGGATTGAAGTACAGGTCAGGGTCTACGGTGGCAAAGCATGCTCTGCTTAGATCCGGCGTGTCGTCTGCCACAAGCCCGTAGGTCGCCCGCAGGTAGGAGTAAAACGCACGGGCAGCACGGGCATGCGCTTTCTGCAGAGGCTTCGGGTCGGACACTTCGGCGATCGGCTCGGCGACGCGCACGAGCAGCTTCAAGCCCGTGCCTGACGGGCTGACGAACGCCGCCAGCACGTAAGGATCAGTCGCCAACAACGGCTTCAACCCCGGAAGATCACGCCCGGGGTTATGCTCCCCGTCCAGGTCCACCGTCAAAATGCCACTGTAAGACCGGATGCCGTCGTTCTGGCGCCGCTCGAATACGCCCGAAAAGACTACCTGCGCCAGCTCGCGCTTGAGCGCCTTCCGCTCTTCCTCGGACCGGGCGTTTCGGATCCGACTGATGAGCGCCTGCAGGTGCTCACTGGGACGCCGGAAGCGTTCGAGCACGGCGCCCAGCGTCGTGTGCTGCACGTCGCCGGGACGGCTGGCGCGGGCAACGGCGGTGACGGGGAGCGAAGGAACCAATGCGCCATTTCGCGCGTCATTCACACGGCGCGTGCTTGCGCCGAACGCATTTTTTCCGTATTTTTGCATCGCGATACCCTCCCTGTTTTAGGGTTCGTTATCGTGAACCTGGAGCCGGACATAACGGCTCGCCCAGCGGATCGACAGTAGTACTTGATGGCGGCCGCCTTTTGGCGGCCGTTGTCGTTATTCCCCCGTAAAAACAGGCGTTTTCGCATTAGATCGCGACTCGGCGGCCAGGCGCTCGACCAAAGCCTCCACGTCCTCGCGTCGGAAGCGTGGGCTTCGCCCGACGTAAACAGCTTTCAGCAGCCCCTTGCGACGCAACTCCCAGAGTGTGGTGCGTCCGACTCGAAGCAGCGTACACACCTCCCGCGGGGTAAGGAGAAGTGGCGTGAGGCGCTGCTCGCGTTCGACTTTCAGCATGGCGGTTACGTTTAGTTGGCGTCTGGCCGTTAGACGGCCCCGCCCGGGCTTGTGATTTTGCTAAAAAGTGGTTTTCGGCAAGGAATTTTTTCGGGGGTTAAGCGTGGCCGGCAACAGAAAAGGGCGCTCAGAACAGATCGGCTTCCTCGCCGCGCTCGATGCGGCCGAGAAGCTCCTCAAGGCTTTCCGGGTCGGTAGGGGCACCTCCCGCTTCGGGATAGAAACGGCTGTAGGCTTCTTCCAGTCGGTGGCGCACGGTCCAGGCCGAACAGTTCAATGCAGGCGCCGCCTTTTCGCGGAGCTGCGCTTCCGAAGCCTTCGGGAAGCGGCGCCGGAGCTCGAGCAGCACCCGAACGGTCCGAGCCAGCTCGCCTGCCGGAAGGGGCGGACGCCCGCCCCGCCTGGTGGGCGGCCGGAGGGGTTCGGTCCAGACCACGCCATCGATGGCGCTTTCGACGGCTGCCAGGTAGGCCACAAGCAGCCCGAGACCGCGGGCGTCCGCTTCAAGGCGCCGGCGCACCGCTGCGGGAAGCGCTCCGGGTTTCATCACCTTCGACGGACGCCGGGCGTTCGGATTCCACTCGAACGTTTCCCGGCTGCACGGCTCCGGATGAATCCCGGAAGCACGAACAACCGCCGGTGCCGGCCCGAACCCTTCCAGGCGGACCAATTCCAGATAAAGCGCCTCGGCCACTTCGTCCCGCAACGACCGAAGCTCGGCAAGCCCGGATCCGGCAGCCCGATCGATCAGGCGCCGCATCGCTTCGGGAATCGGTGCGCGTGCGGCCAGCTTCAGTTCCACCGGATAATAGATCACAAGGTGCGCCTTGCCCTGTTCGTGGGCGATCAGGTAAGCCGAAGGATACCCCTCGGGCTCCCAGACCCAGATTTCCAGGTCTGCGGCCGCTTCGCCGCGCGTCGTGTAGCGTCGCAGCCACCTGCGAAGGTCTTCGGGCCGCATCCGGTCGATCCATGGAAAATCAAAGCGCATGGCTACAGGTCCAGCTTGTTGAAAGCCGCTTCGATGGCACGGCGGCGGTGTTCATCCCCTGCCCCGACGTAGGCCTCGAGCGTGCCCAGGTCCGTGTGCGTGAGCCGCAGGAGCGGCGCCACGCCGGCCGCGGCCGCCACGGTCGAAATGAACGTGCGGCGGGCGGCGTGCGTGGTGAGCGCTTCGCACTTGGGAAGGCATCGGCCATCCGGAAGCCGAACCTGGGCCGTAATGCCGGCCCGGGCCGCTGCCTCTTTGATGCGTCGGTTGATCGCCTGCTCGGTGATCTTCGGAAGCGGCGTCGGCGCGCCCGCCTCCAAACGCTTCCGAAGAATCCTTACGGCCTGCGGAATGAGCGGCCAGCGAAGCCAGCGACCGGTTTTCGTCTCCAGCAGGTGCCAGACGCCCTCCTCCAGGTTGACCTGATCCCAGCCATTCGGCCGCATGAGCTGCCGTGCGTCGGAAATGCGAACGCCCGTAAAGGCCATGAACAGAAACACCTCGCGGGCGTCGCGCGCGCCCTGCGGCATATCGGAAAGGTCGGCACGCGCCAGCGCGGCCAGCTCCTGCGGCGTCAGAAAGATCGGCTCGCGATGGCCTTCCGGGAGCGGCTCCACGTCCGGGATCGTCTCGATCAGTCCCTCCTTCTGCAGCCAGCGTAGAAAGGCGCGGGCATGGCGAACGGTGCGGTTGATCGTCTTCGGGGACTGGTCCTGCTCGATAAGATGGCGCTGGAAGTCGGCCAGAAACGACGGCCCCACGTCCGCCACGGTACGGCCTCCGGCAAAGGCCTCCAGGTGCAGGCGAAGGCGCCTGAGCACCTTCAGCGTGTTGGGACGCAGGCGCGGCCGCTTCGACTCGATCCAGGCATCGAGCAGGGCGATCAGGTCGCGCTCCTGGTGAAGCAGTCCGAGCTGTGCTTTGAGCTTGCGGGCGATTTCGGGAAGGGGCGCCGGATCGAGCAGGGCCGCCTCGGCCATCACCACGATTTCGCGCAGGCGTGCGTTGATCTCGGTAGCCCCCGGCACGCTGGCCCGCACGCGCTGGCGGCGATTGTCCCACTCGCTTTTGCGAAGTCGGATCGGCAGGTTGATCGATACGCGCCGGTAGTTGCGATAAAGATTCAGTCGGAGCGCCGCGCGTCCGTCACGCAACGGGCGGTCCAGGTTCAGCCTTGCTCCCATGGCACGCGCAAATGTCGGCGGAAGATTTGGAAGAGTTACGAACGACAACGAACAAAGTTGCCTTCAAAAACGTTGATTTTGGCAAGATTTGAAGGCTTTTTTGTTCGCCGACTTTCGCTGAAATCCGGCGGTTCGATTCCGCCCCTGACCACCAGAACTATCAAAAACCCCGCGATTCGGCTCGGAATCGCGGGGTTTTATTTATTAGCGTGTATGACACGGGTAAATAAACTCCGCTGCACGCCGAGTTGTGCGTTTGATATGTGATCGGCGTTTCACCGGTGCATGATGCCCCGGCACCCCATGGGCCAGACATGATCCGCGGGCACGCAGAGGCGGACACAGCGGTCCGCCCCTACCTGGTGGAAATGTCGTCGTTTGTCCGGTAGGGGCGCACCGCCGTGTGCGCCCGTGCTTTCTCACATGCACCATGACGCCCGGGAAAATCATATAATTCGTGCCATAAGATGCCTCCTTTTGCCCCCTATATGACCCCATTTTGGCTCCTTTGGCCCCTTTGTGGCCCCTTAAGGATATAGTGCGTCCCCTTCCCCGTCTCTCCGACACGTTCAAAGATATCCCGCTGCACAAGGTCGTCCAGATCCCGGCTCGCGATGCGCTTGGACACACCGGCAAGCTCTTGATACTCCTGGTTCGAAATGCGGCCTCTCTCCTTCACATACAGCACCGCCTGAATCTGCCGCTCGTTCAGGCCCAGCGCTCGCAGCCGCTCTGGCGTGTAAGGATCCTGGCTGAACATTGCTCACCTCGCTACGACCTCAAGATCGCCGGCCCATGTGCCCCTTCGAACGAGATATGAACTCTATGCAATAGCGTACGCGATGCGATTTTTTTCCGGACGTTTTTTCAACACGTCGGGACGCTCCGGCAATGCCTCCTCAGGTGTTATGGGTTTCAGCACAATGTAGACGTGGTAACCGACATGAACCTTGCTCGAAGAGCGGACTCTCAGTGCCAGGGCCTACGCCGCCGCATGCGGCGGCGATCAGCCGACTCCTGATGCTATACCGGCCTGTAGTCGGAAGGGCAAGCTTACGACTTCACTCGTGGGGAGTTGAGCTCCCTTTCCCCTTGCGGCCTCGGGGACACGTAAGGATTGTCGCGCACGAAGAAGCGCCAGAGGCGGTCGGTTCCGCGGGAAAGGCCGATTCGGGGTGAGGTGGCGACTTCGGCGTCCGACACCGGCTTCCCGGGTGCAAAGTAAAGCGGCGGCGCTGTGAGTGGCTTTCGATGGTAACGACCGTCGATGTCGAAGGCCATGGTGAGCCGTCCCGGTCCGCCGGTCAGTTCGCAGGGCCGGCGAGCCTTCGGGCGACGCGCCCGCAGAAAGTCGAGCCCGGCAATCGGCTCCACCGCTCGGATGAGCACGGCTCCGCCCACGCCTTCCGGCTCGGTCACCACGTTCAATAGCCAGTACATGCCGTAGTTCAGATACACGTAGGCCGTACCAGGCGGCGCAAACAGGTCGTAGGCGCGCCCTTCGGGGCGCACCTTTCCGGTGGTCGGATCGACCAGCCGCCAGCCATGAAAGGCGGGATCGTCCTGGCGATAGGCTTCGGTTTCGACAATGCGTCCCACCAGACGCACCCCGCTGGGGTGCTCATGCACCAGCCACCGCCCCAGCAGATCACGCGCCACCTCCAGCGTAGGCCGGTCGAAAAACGACGGCGGCAGGGGAACGAGATTATTCAAATCCATTGACTAAACGAAGACGTTGCCCTAAACTGTAGGGGTCCTCCAGCGAAGCCAACAGGAATGCGCATGCGACGGTTCACAGTTCTTCTGCTCGGCAGCGTGCTGGCGCTTGCGGTGGAAGCCCAGCCCTCGGACTGGTCCACGCTCTTCGTGCGTGCCATGCGGTTGAAGGAAGCCGGGCAGTACGCCCAGGCCATTCCGCTGGCCGAGCAGGCGCTCGCGCTGGCCCAGGCGCAGTACGGTCCCGAAAATCGGAGCGTGGGGCTGGCGCTGAACCTGCTGGGCCAGCTTTACACGGCGGAAGGAAAATACGACGAAGCGGAGGCGTTCCTGAAACGGGCGCTGGACATCTACCACAGATGGTTTGGCGCACAGTCGCCGGAGAGCGCCGGCGTGCTGAACAACCTTGGCCGCCTGTACCTGGACCGCGGCCGGCCGGAACAGGCGGTGTCGGTACTCCAGGAGGCGCTGGCCCGCTTCGAGCAGGCCTACGGGCCCGAAAATCACCGTCTGCGCTACACGCTGGAACTGCTCGCCGAGGCCTATCAGGCCATGAATCGTCCGGACGAAGCCCGACGCTATGCGGCGCGGGCTGCCCAGCTTCCGCCTCCGCCGCAGGTGCAGCAGTAGCTCAAGCGAGGCGTTCCACCGCGACGGCCGTGCCGCCGCCCGTACCGTGACAGATGGCGGCCAGCCCCAGTGTGCCGTTGTGCCGACGCAGCGCGTGCACGAGCGTTACGATGATCCGCGCGCCCGAGCAGCCGATCGGATGCCCCAGCGCAATGGCGCCACCGTGCACGTTCAGCTTCTCGTAGGGCACGCCCAGCATGCGGTGAAACAGGATGCTGTTGATGGCAAAGGCCTCGTTGTTCTCGAACAGGTCGAAGTCTTCGATGCGGCGGTCCAGCCGATCCAGTAGCCGACGCACGGCCGGCACCGGCGCCTCCGGAAACCGCCATGGCTCGCCGGCCGCCCAGGCACCGCCCAGGAGTCGGGCAAGGGGCCGAAGGCCATAACGCTCGACGGCCGCCCGGCTGGCCAGCAGGAGCGCGGCCGCCCCATCGCTGATCTGGCTGCTGTTGCCGGCCGTCAGCACCCCGTCTTTCCTGAAAGCAGGCTTCAGGGCGGCCAGCGCCTCGCGCGTCGTATCGGGTCGGATGCCTTCGTCTCGATCCAGCGTTTTCGTCTCGCGCCGCTCCCGGTAAGTGATCGGTACGATCTCGTCGGCAAAATAGCAGCGCTCGGTAGCCTCGGCCGCCCGACGATGCGACATCAGCGCAATTTCGTCGAGTTCTTCGCGCGTGATACCATGTTCGGCGGCCAGACGCTCGGTCTGCTCACCCATCGCCTCGCCACTCATGGGATCGGTCAGGCCGTCATAGAGCAATAGATCGACAAGCTGCTCCGGCGCCCCCAGCAGGAATTTGTAGCCCCAGCGCGCCCGCGCCGACAGGTAAAACCCGGCCTGCGACATCGACTCGACGCCACCGGCCAGCAGCAGATCGGCCTCGCCGGCGCGAATCATGGTGGCCGCCGTCATCACGCTGATCATGCCCGAAGAGCAGACCATGTCGACGGCCAGCCCGTCCACTTCTTTCGGAATGCCAGCCTTCAGTGCGGCCTGACGCGGAATAAGCTGACCATGCCCCCCACGCAGCACGTTGCCAAAGATATAGCCGTCAAGGTCTTTTCCTTCCACGCTGGCCCGCTCCAGGGCGGCCTTCATCGCATGCGCGGCCAGATCGACCGGGCTGTAGTCTTTCAGCGCGCCGCCAAATTTGCCGATGGGCGTGCGTACGGCGGTAACAATATAGACGTCCTGCATGGTGCGTTCGGATTGATTGGAAGCGGTTTCGACGTGCTCGAAACGACCCCGCCGGAAAGCGGGTTTCGCCGTGCCTGCACCTTTGCGAGAGCTTAACGAATTTTAAGGCTACGTACAGGATTTTCGGGCTTGTCTCCCCATTGTTTTGCTCAGACTGAAACCCGAGCCGAAAAAACCATGCTTCCCGACTGGGCACCGAATCTGCACCCGCTGGTGGTGCATTTTCCCATCGCGCTGCTTTTTCTGGCCGTCGGATTCGATCTGGTTACCTGGCTGCTGCGCCGGCCGGTGGCCCTGGTTCTGGTAACGGCCGTGCTCTATGCGCTGGGGGCGCTTTCGGCGCTGGTGGCTTTTCTGACCGGACGGGCGGCGGCCGACAGCCTGGACCTGCCCACGGCGGTCATTCCGGCCGTCACCACACACGCCGACTGGGCCGAACGTACCGTCTGGTTCTTCGGCGTCTTTGCCCTGATTCGACTGGCGCTGGCCTGGTGGCGCCGTCCGCTGGCCCGTGTCGCCTGGCTGCAGGGGCTGCTGCTTTTGCTGGGTGCCGGAGGCCTGTGGCTGCTGTACGAAACCGGCGAGCACGGCGCCGAGCTGGTCTATGCACACGGGCTGGGCGTGGCGCCGGTGCGTACGCTTCAAGCCGAACGCGACGCGCTGGCACAGGTGCTGCAACGTCAGCAGGCGGCCGCACAGTTCGAACGCCTGACCCCAGAGGGCTGGCGCTGGACGCCCGGTCCCGGAGCCGAGCCGATCCTGACCGACACGCTCAAGGTACTGGACGGCACGCTTTCGGCCATCACGTGGACGCCTGGTTCGGAAGGTCTCCGGCTGACGCTTTCCAAGACCCCGCTGCTGCTGGTCGGCCCCGGCACGCTCTCCGGTACGGAGCTGCGCGCCCGCCTGCGGCTCGACAGCCTGGCGGGAAGCGTTCGGCTGGTCTACCACGTCCAGGATCCCCGGAACTATGACTTTCTGGAGCTTTCCCGGGACCGGGTGCGCCAGGGGCGACTCGAAGATGGCCGGGTGCGGATCTTCGACGAGACGCCGCTTGAAACGAGCGGCTGGCTCGACGTGCGGGTCGTTGCCCACGGCACGCACTTCCGGGGGTACGTGAACGGCCGCCTTGTAACCCACGGACACGGCCCGGCCGCCCGCCCCGGACCGGCCGGAATGCGCCTGCAGGGGCCGGGTGTGCTACTACTCCAATCCATAACCGTCCAACCTGTCGCATAAACGAAAAGGGCCATGACTCATCACGACGCTCATCATAACCAGCACGAGCATTCCACGCACAAACACGATCACCACGCGCATCATGCGCACATGGTGGAGGATTTCCGGCGGCGCTTCTGGATTTCCCTGGCGCTGACGGTGCCGATTCTGGCGCTTTCGCCCATGATCCAGGCTTTTCTGGGGCTGGGCGAAGCACTGCGTTTTCCGGGGGATCTGTGGGTACTCTGGGCGCTGTCGTCCGCCGTGTTCTTCTACGGAGGCTGGCCGTTCCTGAAAGGCATTGCCGAAGAGCTGCGCCAGCGCAATCCCGGCATGATGACCCTGATCGCCATCGCCATCAGCGTGGCCTATCTCTACTCGAGCGCAGTGGTTTTCGGGCTGGCCGGAAAAATCTTTTTCTGGGAGCTGGCCACGCTGATCGATGTGATGCTGCTGGGGCACTGGATCGAGATGCGTTCGGTGCTGGGGGCATCGCGGGCGCTGGAAGAGCTGGCCCGCCTGATGCCGACCGAGGCCCACAGGGTGATGCCGGACGGCTCGATCCAGGATGTGCCGCTTGATCAGCTTCAGCCAGGCGACCGCGTGCTGGTCCGCCCCGGCGAAAAAATTCCGGCCGACGGCGTGATCGTCGAAGGCCACACCACGGTTAACGAGGCGCTGCTCACCGGCGAATCGGCACCGGTCGAGAAAAAGGTTGGCGACACGGTGATCGGCGGCGCCATCAACGGCGAAGGGTCGCTCGTTGTGGAGGTGCAGAAAACCGGCGCCGAAAGCTACCTGTCGCAAGTCATCGAGCTGGTCCGGCAGGCGCAGGAGACAAAGTCCCGAACGCAGGACCTGGCCAACCGGGCCGCCCGCTGGCTTACCGTCGTGGCACTGGGAGGCGGCGCGCTGACGCTGGCGGTCTGGACGCTGGTCATGGGCCAGCCGTTCGACTTTGCGCTGGAGCGCATGGTGACCGTCATGGTGATCGCCTGCCCGCACGCTCTGGGATTGGCTGTGCCGCTGGTGGTGGCCGTCTCGACCGCCCTGTCCGCACAGCACGGGCTGCTGATCCGTGACCGCACGGCCTTTGAAAACGCGCGCAATCTGCAGGCGGTGATCTTCGACAAGACGGGCACGCTCACCGAAGGACGCTTCGGTGTGACCGACACGCTGGTTTTTCAGGACGGGCTCTCTGAAGAAGAACTGCTAAAACTGGCAGCGGCCGTCGAGCAGCATTCCGAGCACCCGATTGCCCGGGGCATCGTCGAGGCGGTGGCGCATCCCCCGGCCGCCGAGGATTTCGAAGCCATCCCGGGCAAAGGAGCCCGGGCCCGCGTCAATGGCGAGGAGGTCCGCGTGGTCAGTCCGGGCTACCTGCGCGAGCACGGACTGGAGGTGCAGGACGATCGCGTAGACCGACTGGCCGAACAGGGCAAAACGGTGGTGTTTGTCGTGCGCGATGGCCGGGTAGCCGGCGCGATCGCCCTGGCCGACGTGATCCGTCCCGAATCGAAGGAAGCCGTGCGCCAGCTCAAAGCAATGGGCCTGCAGGTGATGATGCTCACCGGCGACAACCGCCGCGTGGCCGCCTGGGTCGCTCGCGAAATCGGCCTGGACGACTATTTCGCCGAGGTATTGCCCGACCAGAAAGCCGCCAAAGTGAAAGAAGTGCAGCAGCGCGGCCTGCGGGTGGCCATGGTAGGCGACGGTATCAACGACGCCCCGGCGCTGGCACAGGCCGATGTGGGCATCGCCATCGGCGCCGGCACCGACGTGGCCATCGAGACGGCCGACATCGTGCTTGTGCGCAACGACCCGCGCGACGTGGTGTCGATCCTGCGCCTGAGCCGTGCTACCTATCGCAAGATGGTGCAGAATCTCTGGTGGGCGGCCGGCTACAACATCGTCGCCATCCCGCTGGCCGCCGGTGTACTCTACAAACTGGGCCTGCTATTAAGTCCGGCTGCTGGCGCCGCCCTTATGAGCCTGAGTACCGTCATCGTTGCCATCAATGCACGTTTTCTCAACATCGTATAACCACGGACGCGCTTCGCTTCGTCTGGCTTGCAATTGCGCGGGGAGGCATTGTAGTATGCGGGGCGAACCTGAGTGTCTGAAACCATGCCCCCTACTGCCACACGGGCGCGGCGGGCCCGTCAGATCGCCGAAGTGCTGTTCCGCCACGGCCTGGGCTACCTGGTCAGCATCTTCGGTCTGGAGCGGTTTGTACCGCTGCACCGGGGTCTGCTGGGCCATCCACGTCGGCCCGAACCCTACGCCGCGCCCGAACACCTGCGCATGGCGCTTGAAGAACTGGGCGCTGCCTGGATCAAGCTCGGCCAGTTTCTGGCCACCCGTGCCGACCTGCTCCCCTCTTCCTATCAGCGGGAACTGGCCCGGCTGCAGGATGCCGCCGCTCCCGTCCCGGGCGCGCAAATCCAGGCTGTCATCGAAGCCGAACTGGGACGTCCGGTCTCCGAGCTGTTCGCCCGCTTCGAGTCCGAACCACTGGCCGCCGCCTCGATTGGCCAGGCGCACGCGGCCACCCTGCTCGACGGCACCGAGGTGGTCGTCAAGGTGCGACGCCCCGGCGTCGTCGAACAGGTCGAGCAGGACCTGGAGCTGCTGCTGACCCTGGCTCACACCGCCAGCCGCCACTGGGAGCTGGCCGAAACCTACGACATCGTGGGCATCGTGCAGGAATTCGCGCTGACGCTCCGGGCCGAACTGGACTACCTGCGCGAAGGCCGCAACGCCGAGCGCTTCGCCCATAACTTCGCCGGCAACCCGGCCGTCCATATCCCTCGCGTGTTCTGGGAGTACACCACCTCGCGCGTGCTCACGCTGGAGCGCATCCGGGGCATCAAGATCGACAACCTGACCGCTCTCGACGCCGCCGGCTTCGACCGCACCGAACTGGCCGAACGCGTGGCGCGCATCCTGATGCAGATGGTCTTTGAGGACGGCTTCTTTCATGCCGATCCGCACCCCGGCAACTTCTTCGTCGAGCCTGACGGCACCATCGGACTGATCGACTTCGGCATGGTCGGCATCGTGGATGCCCCCACGCAGGACCGGCTCGCGCAACTGCTGCTAGCGCTCGCGCAGCAGGATCCGGATCGGCTGGTGGACGCCTTTCTGGAACTGGGCGTGGCCCGGCGCTACGTGGATCGCCTGGCCCTGCGCGAGGACCTGCGCCATTTCGTGCTGTCCTACTACGACCGCCCGCTGCGTGAACTGCGCCTGGAGCCGCTGCTGAAGGAAGCGCTGGCCATCGTCCGCCGCCACCACCTGCACCTGCCCACCAACCTGGTGCTGCTGGCAAAAACCGTCATGATGGCCGAAGGGCTGGCGGCCCGGCTGGCCCCCGACTTTCAGGTGGCCACGCTATTGCCCGGCTACGTTCGTCGCCTGCTGCTTCACCGCTACCTGCCGCTGCGGTGGATTCGGCGGTTGAGCTGGACAGGCCTTGAGGCGGCCGAATTCGGATTGGAGCTTCCTCGCCAGCTCCGACGCCTGCTGCACGCGCTGGAGCAGGGCAGCCTGCAGCTGGGCATGCGACCCGAAGGCTTCGAGCCGCTCATCGCACGACTGGAGCGACTGACCAACCGACTGGTGCTGGGTATGATCACGGCCGCCTTTATCGTGGGCCTGGCCGTGCTGATGACGGCGTTTCGCCTGCCCGGCATCGAGCCCCTGATCGGCCCCCTTTTCGGGCTGGGCTTTCTGCTGACCGCCCTGCTGGCCGCCTACCTGATCTGGGTGATTCTGCGCTCCGGACGAATCTGAATCGCACGTTCAGAACACGGCGCTCAGCTCCGCGCGCAGCGTGTGGCGAAAAGGCGCGGCCGTGCGCAGGCGGCCGTGGTAGCCCAGCGTCAGCTCCAGGTTGCCCGAGAGCGTCCGCTCCAGCTCGACGCCCCAGGTGGCGTTCCATCCGGGCGACAGTCCTTCGGTAAGCAGATAGGCGGCCAGGCCGCCGCCGGTCCCCTGCTGCCAGACGTGCGCCGGCTCGAAGCGCAGGCGCATCCGCTCGCGGCCCGGACGTGCCAGCTCGGCTTCGAGTGGCAGGCGAATCGTCCATAGCCGCAACGGCTGCGGCACGGTTCGGCCATGCGCCACCTCCACCGCCCCGCCCGCCCGTCCAGAACCGATCGCCCGCTCCAGGCCCAGGCGCGTCCGGTACCGGCGAAGCCGGTAGGTGCGGCCGCTCAACCCTTCGCTCGTCTGGNGNTCGCGCTGCACCTCGGCCTGCAGGTCCAGCACCCAGGGATCGGCCACCCGGTAACGGACGGCCAGATGCCCCTGCTGCATGCGTCGCGTCTCGCGTCCGGTGGCCCGTCGGGCCAGCGTGCGCACGCCGACCAGCGAGAGCGTCAGGCTGTGGTCCGGATGTCCCCGCCACAGGTAGAGGTCCTGCGTCACGCGCAGCTGACCGTCCAGCGTGGCGGTGGTGAGCAGGTGGGCCGGATCGAGCCGCAGCAGACGGCCGAGTGCGGGATCCTGCGTGCGGTCGCGCAGCGTGACGGTCGTGCGCAGCGAAAGCGGCCGGAGCGCCTCCCAGCGATGGCCCGGCGTCAGCTCCAGTTGCAGCCGCGCTTCGACAGAGGTCGCCGCCGTAAGCGAGTCGGAAGGTACCAGCACCCGCTCGTAGACGCCTTCGTCCGGCAACGTCTCGGGCACGAATTCGTCCACCTGCGGCAGGCCGTCGCCGTTGAAATCCTCCCAGACGTACTGCCCGAATTCGGGACCGGTGCGCACATACACCTCCTGCAGCACCGGGGCCCGCTCGCTCTGCACGCCGTAGCGCCAGTTCAGGCCCAGCAGTCGTCCCGGACTGCGGAAAAAGCCGTCCCAGTGCAGGGCCAGTGTCTGATCGAGGGGGTATCGGGCGGCAAAGCGTGGCGGCGTGCGGCGCCGCCGGTAGCCCAGTTCGGTCGTCGTGCCGAAATGCGGACCGGGCGTGTACTGCAGCCGCCCCTGGAGCGTCCAGATACGCCCGGAAGGCAGGCGCCGCCCCTGCCACACGTCGGCCTCCCGCCGCCAGGCCAGCGACACGTCGGCCTGCAGTGCCGAACGTTGCCAGACAAGACCCGGCCGCACTTCCAGATAGGCCGGCGAATCGGCGTGCAGGCTGTCGGCATGCAGCGCCTGCTGCCGGCGGTCTTCGTGCAGCGCCGCGACGTAGGGCGTCAGTCCCGCACCAAGCGGCACGGTCAGGCGACCTTCCTGACGGAGCCACCGGCCGCGCTCTCCAGTCGTTTCGTGGCGACTGCGAATCAGCTCGCCATCGTAGCGAAGCTGCGCGGAGGTTTCGCGGCCCAGCGTCAGGCCGAGCGCCTGCCGCTCGCCCTGGAATTGCCCGGGTCGCCGCAGGCGCCCCAGTTCCAGGTCGATTGCCCCGGACCGGCCAGCCCGCCACGTCAGGTCGGCTTCGTCGGCCGTCTCCGCCACGGGCTGCACGAAGGCGCCGCTGTTTTCGGCCAGATCGCGCACGTTCAGGTTCCAGCGACGAGCGAACTCGACGGGTTGCAGGCGGTCAAACGCCGCGAAGTGGGCATCGAGGTGCTGACGCCGGAGCGAGGCGGCAAGGCGTCCGACCGGCAGCGTGAGCGAATCGATCCGGAGGAACAGTCGATAGGCGCCGGCCAGGTCGTCGGCGGCGTCCAGCGGCGAAAGGCGGTTGGCGTCGTAGCGGGAGCGGGCCCATTCGCCGCCGAGCGTCCAGCCCGGTCGCGGGTGTATGCCAGCCCGCAGTCCGACCAGGTCGTGCCGCACCGGCGTGGGCAGCAGGCGTACGGGCTCGTAGTCGCCCTGTCCGGGGCCCCGATAGACATACACGATGCCGTTGACGGTCTGCCCGGCCCGCACGTAGCGCCCGCGTCCCGGTCCCACCCGGCTGAACGTGACGCGGTAGACCGGCGTGCCGGGCGGCGGCGCGCTCGTCAGCGCCACGTAGACCGTGTCGGTCGTGCCGTCGGGCAGCATCCGCACTTCGCGCGTGTAGAGCACGTACGGCGCTTCCGGGTCGAAGGGTACCTGTTCGGCGCCGGAGCGAACGGCCAGCCCGTCGCCGGCTTGCCGGAGCGCCAGCGAGTCGGCGCGTGTCAGGCCGAACGTCTCGCCGAAGCGCCGTCCGTCGGCTTCCCGGAGCGCGGCCACTTCCAGAAACGCCACCGGACGGCTACGCCCCAGCTCCAGATGCGCCTGCGAGGCGAGCAGCGAACGCGTACCGTTGCCCGCCGTGTACTCGAACTCCACGCTAATGCGACGCTCGGCCGTGATCAGATGGCGCGGCGTGAAGGTCAGCTCACCCGTCGCGTAATCGATCACGTAGTCGGTGCCGCGGTCGAGCAACCGACCGTCCAGGTAGACGCGTTCGCTGCCCGGCAGCACCAGCACGAACGGTTCGCCGGCCGCGCCCGTAAGCCGGTAGGGTCCCTGCACGCCCTCGACAGGCACGATCGTCTGTCGCCGGTAGATGCCCTTCGAGACGGCGCCCGAAGCCTGGATCGTCAGGCGCCGGACCGGCCCCGCGCCCGGCAGTTGCGCCGCCAGCAGCGCCCCCTGCAGCTTGCGTTGCACGCCGAAAAGCGTCTCTTCGCCCAGCTTCAGGTCGTAGTCGCCCAGTTGCACGTGGCCGCTTCGGGTCTGCAGGCGCACGTAGATCCGATCGAATTCCCGCAGGCGTTGCGTGGTCCCTTCGGGACTGAGCGGCACGTCGGCGTCGCTGAGCAGCGCCTCCAGCGTCACGCCTTCGGCCACCTCGCCGCTGAGTTCAAGCTGCAGCGCCGACGCGATGGATACGTCCTGGCGGTTGCCCGTCACAATGCCGCGCGTGATGCGCCCGCGCGGCTGCAATCCGGAAGCGAACGGCGGATCGNTTGNCNAAGTGTTCCGGCGGGGCGGATCGGCCGGGATCTCCACCGCAGGAGGCAGCGACCGGGCCCGGTACAACTGGTACACGGGCGGCACGTCCAGCGGAAGCGTGCGATAGGCTACCACGAGCCGATCGCCCTGCAGGCTGTCGGCCAGCACGAGCACCCCCTGCGCGGCATCCAGTCGATAGGCGGTGCTGTCGAGCGGCTGATCGTCGAGCCAGACCTGCACCGTGCGCGGCAGCATGAAGGGCCGGAGCACGAAGACGCGCGTCATGCCCACCTGCAGCGTATCCTGCCAGGCGACCGTCCCCGGAAAAGTTTGCCCGCGAGCCGGTGCGATCGTTCCCAGCAGCAACACCCAGCCGACCAGCCCTGGCCAACGGCGCACGGCGACTTCCGGTTCGTTCAGGAATGGTGGTTTACCCTTCTCGTAACCCTGCGCCCATGTACGCGGCGGTCGGTTCAGGCGGCTGCTTACGCGGAATATCGTAATTTACAAAGGGATCCTTCAAGCAACTCTGAAAGCCGTGCCGGTCGGCATGCATGTTGTCGGCACATCCTGTTGTCCTTCGGAAAGGCTACCTCCCTGAACCTTCAAAGCCGTATTTTCCGCGATGAGGATCGATGTTGGTGAACAGGCCCTGAAGGCGGCCGAGCAGCACATTCAGGAAAACCTCCGGTTTCTCCAGGCGCACGTTCGCAGCCTGAAGGATCGCATGCGGGCGCTGCGCAAGGCCAACCTNCTGACGCCGCGTCGCAAGTACAAGATCGTGGCCGAGATCCTGAGCACCACGGCCTACCTGCGTCCGGGCGCCGACAACTGAGCGCGGTAGAGTCGTTGCCGCGACAGCAGCCACCCGCGCCGGCCCTCCCATACCAGTCCCACCACGTCGAACGAAAGCTGGCCCACGGTTTCCAGGCGTCCGTCGGGCAGATAGCGCACGAGCTTGCGATCGAGCACCATCCAGAGCGTATCGCCCTGTGCGGCCAGCGCGCGGGGTGTGCCGGGTAGCGTGGGCGTCCAGATCCGCTCGAAGGTGCCCCGCCGGTCGTAGGCAAGCACCACGCGTCGCGCCGCATCGGCGACCAGCAGCCGATCGCCGGGGCCGACCGCCAGCGCCACCGGAGCCTGCAGCGGTTCGTCGATGCCGGTGCCACCGACCGCCTGCCAGCTTCCGTCCGGTCCACGTCGCCAGAGTTGCCCTCCTGCCGCGTCCAGCACGAAAAGCCACCGGCCGAGCCAGCGCACCGCCACCGGCTGAATGCCGTTCGGTAGCGGGACGACCTCCAGCGGCATGCCCTGGCGGGTGATGCGTTGCAGCCGCCGGGAGCCCGCTTCGGCCACCCAGAACGACAGGCCGGCCCGGGCATCGACGGCTACCGGCGTGTCGAAGCGTCCCGGCGCGCNGCCCGGACCGCCCAGTTCCTCTTCGACGTNNNCCTCGGGCGTCAGCCGGACCACCACATGCCGGGCCGCGTCGGCCACGTAGAGACGTCCGGTGGGATCGACGTCCAGCGCCCGGNCTTCGACGAAGGCCGCCCGCGGCTCCAGGTGCAGCGTGTCGGGCGTCTGCGCGGCGGCCAGCGAAGCCCCGAGCAACCAGCAGACCCACCGGCTACACCGAGCCGGCCGTCGCCAGTCGCGCCAGCCCTTTCTGCCCGATGTCACGACGGAAGTATTTCCCCTCGAACTGAATGACCTCGACGCCCTCGTAGGCGCGGCGAATGGCCGCCGCCAGCGATTCGGCCACGGCTGTCACGCCCAGCACGCGACCGCCGGCCGTCACCAGCCGTCCGTCGTCCGCACGCCGCGTGCCGGCCTGGAAGACGATCACGTCCGGCAGGGCCTCGGCCGCCTCCAGCCCTTCGATCGGCAGCCCCTTCCGGTAGCTGCCCGGGTAGCCCTCGGAGGCCAGCACCACACAGGCGGCCGCACGACGGGCGGGCGGCACCGAAAAGCCAGCCACCTGACCGGACGCCACGCGATCGAATACCTCCACCCAGTCCACCTCAGCCACCGGCAGCACCACCTGCGCCTCCGGATCGCCCAGGCGACAGTTGAACTCGACCACCTTCGGCCCTTCGTCGGTGATCATCAGGCCGCAGTAGAGCACGCCCTGGTAGGGATGCCCTTCATCGGCCATGCCGGCCAGCACGGGCTCGACGATCTCGCGGGCCACTCGCTCCAGCACGGCCTCGGTCACCACCGGGGCCGGCGCGTAGGCGCCCATACCGCCCGTATTGGGGCCCGTGTCGCCCTCCCCGATGCGTTTGTGGTCCTGCGCCGGAGCCAGCAGCACGTAATCGCGGCCGTCGGTCAGCGCAAAGACGCTGGCCTCTTCGCCCTCCATGAACTCCTCAATTACGACCTCATGGCCGGCCTTACCCAGGCCTCCTTCTTCCATCATCCAGCGCAACGTTCGGCGGGCCTCCTCCCGCGTGGCGCACACGACGGCGCCCTTGCCGGCCGCCAGTCCGCTGGCCTTGACGACCAGCGGCTCCGGGTGCCGGTCGATGTAGGCCAGCGCCTCGTCCAGTTGCTCGGCTGCGAACGTCCGGTAGGCGGCCGTCGGGATGCCGTGGCGCTGCATGAAGGCTTTGGCGAACGCCTTGCTTCCTTCCAGGCGAGCGGCGGCCGCCGACGGTCCCACCACGCGCGCGCCTTCGGCACGGAGCGCGTCGGCCACCCCTTCGACCAGCGGCTGCTCCGGTCCGACCACGACCAGCTCGATGCCTTCGTCACGCACCAGCTTGCGCAGGTTCGCCGCGTCGTTGGCCGCAATCGGGACGTTTCGGCCCAGCGCAGCCGTGCCGGGGTTGCCCGGCGCAATGAACAGATCCGGACGCTGCGGGCTCTGCGCCAGCGCCCAGGTGATCGCATGCTCCCGTCCGCCACTTCCGAGCACTAAAATTCGCATGGCTTCTTTTTTCGCGGGTTGATGGTCTGGCAGGGCCCGGCGCTAACCCGAGTGGCCGTCGGGGGTTTCCGATGGATCGTAGAACGGGTTGCGCTCGGGCTGCACCTCGCCACGATAGATGGCGCTGTATTCCAGGTAGTTCTGCGCGTAGCGGGCGATGCCGGCCACCTCCTCGTCGGTGAGCGTGCGCACCACACGTCCCGGCACGCCCAGCACCAGCGAGCGCGGCGGCACCTTCATGCCGGGCGGCACGAGCGCCCGCGCTCCAATGATCGTATCGCGTCCGATGACGGCGCCGTCGAGCACCACGGCGCCGATTCCAATCAGTACATTTTCCTCCACGGTACAGCCGTGCAGCACGGCGCCGTGCCCCACCGTCACGCGCGGCCCGATCAGCGTAGGGGCCGTCCCGCGCGTTACGTGGATGATCGCGCCGTCCTGGATGTTCGAGGCCTCGCCGATCCGGATCCAGTTCACGTCGGCCCGGACGACGGCGCCGTACCAGATGCTGGCGTAGGGCTCCAGCGTCACGTCGCCAATGACCACGGCGTTCGGCGCGATGAAGTTGGTGGCGTCGAATCGGGGGTAGGCGCCCAGAAAATCACGAATCATGGCGTTCCACAAGCCGCTTGAGTTCGTCGAGCAGGAGCAGGGCCTCGATGGGCGTCATGCGGTTGGGATCGATCCGGCGCAGCCGCTCTTTGAGCTCCTCGGCAACCGGATCGGGCTCGGGTTGCGCAAAGAGCGAAAGCTGGAAGGCCGACGTGTCGGCGGGAATGCGTTCGGCCCGTCGTGCCCGCACGGGACGCACGGGCTCGCCGTCGCCGGCCGGTGCTTCGACCACAAGGTGCTGCGCCTCCAGATGGCGCAGGATCTCACGGGCGCGCGCAATGACCGGCTCGGGCAATCCGGCCATGCGGGCCACCTCGATGCCGTAGGAATGGTCGGCCCCGCCCGGCACCAGTTTGTGCAGAAAGATCACCCGGCCGTCGTGCTCCTCGACCTGCACGCGGAAGTTCTTCACGCGCGGGAAGCGTTCGGCCAGTTCGTTCAGTTCGTGGTAGTGCGTGGCGAACAGCGTGCGCGCGGCCACCGAGGGCGTCTCGTGCAGGTACTCGACAAGCGCCCAGGCGATCGACAGCCCGTCGAACGTCGAAGTACCCCGCCCCACCTCGTCGAGCAGGATCAGCGAGCGCGGCGTGGCATTGTTGAGAATGTTGGCCGTCTCGTTCATTTCGACGAGAAACGTACTCTCGCCGGCGGCCAGGTTGTCCGAAGCGCCCACACGCGTGAAGATGCGATCGACGATCCCGATGCGGGCGCGGCGGGCCGGCACGAACGAACCGATCTGCGCCAGCAGTACGATCAGGCCGGTCTGGCGCAGCACCACGCTCTTGCCGGCCATGTTCGGTCCCGTGATGATCAGGATCTGCTGCGCGTGCGTGTCGAGGTAGATGTCGTTCGGGATGAACGGCTCGCCGGGCGGTAGCGTACGCTCGACCACCGGATGGCGGCCTTCTTCGATGAGCAGCTCGGTGCCCTCGTGCAGTTCCGGTCGCGTGTAGCCG
>Ga0065723_100144_pt1 | contig 21833 bp, 19 predicted proteins | sample TheenrcuSG05Z960_FD_59110 | JGI IMG/M metagenome (GOLD analysis project Ga0065723, IMG submission 59110) | Thermophilic enrichment culture from UC Davis - Sample SG0.5Z960 | ecosystem: Engineered > Solid waste > Grass > Composting > Bioreactor | place: USA: University of California, Davis
GGCCGGCCATGCCTTCGGCGTCCGACTGGTCGTAATCCCCTTTTCATCGGGTCAAGTCTTCGGACGGTGCCAGTAAGGTGCCGGGGCTTTTTGTCTGCCCGCACTACGGTCGTAATCCCCTTTTCATCGGGTCAAGTCTTCGGACTCTTGCGCGTGAGCTCACCCCGACGGCGCAGCTTCACAGTCGTAATCCCCTTTTCATCGGGTCAAGTCTTCGGACTGGAGACGCTGCTGAACGAAAGCAGCGCCAACGAAGAGGAGGAGGAGTCGTAATCCCCTTTTCATCGGGTCAAGTCTTCGGACCCCATTGTTACGGGGCCACTCAGAACCGGCCTTTTTGCGGCCAAACAGGCCGATTTTTTCGCGCACAGAACGCCAAAAAACGGAACGAAATTTGCCTTTAAACCCCTGTGACAATTCCGTGTCACACCTCTTCGCTCTCTACTTTATTATATGGTATCAGTTTCAAGAAAGCAACGTACTGTCAGGCTAAACCCGGATGCTCTGTACGGAAAACATGGTGGGACGTCCGGCTTTTTTGTTCCACTGAGACACCTTGACCCGAATACGCTGCCCCACCTCGATCGCTCTATGGCTGGCCCCTCCACAGGGGAATCTTTCATTTTCAAGTCCGCGCACAAAAATGCGAATCGTAAACGGTGCACGACTGTTATCCACCACCTCGGCGATAATATCCTGACTATTGGGACCGATCTGATCCACCCACAGGTCCGATTCATCCTCGGCGGCCTCCTCTTCGGTAGTAGCCGCCGCTTCGGTTGCCGACCAGGGCCACTCCAACTCTACCCATCCCATCGGCTCTTCCACCATTGTTCCTTCGCCATCAATAGCCATGCGCCGTGACGTCGGGAAGGTCTGCAGCAGATCTTCCCGCTCTTTGAGCGAAAAGAGACGATGCAGCAGATTCTGCAGCGGTTCTTTCCAGGCCGGCTTTTCGCGCAAGGCCAGATAGACCGTAACGGCAGCAAAGCCACTTCCCCACCCTAAACGCAGACAATCATCCGGAAGCTCATCATAAAATCGCTGCAGGCGTCGGGCCTGCTGCAGCGTGCTTCCGCGTTCTGCTCGACGGCACCACTCCTTCTCAAATGCCTTCAGCGCACGGCCAAAATTGCGTGCGGCCTTACGCACACGCTCCAACAGACGCCGTTCCAGCTCCTCCGCTTCCATAGCGGCGGCCTCCTCCAGCGTCAATCCGTAAAGCCGCTGGAATTTCTCCGGTAGGCCAATCCATATATCGGTCCCCATGCCCTTCTCCCCACGCGCAAGTAGCCGGTGAGCTTCCCGGAAAAAAGATACATCAAAACCCACCTGTGCCTGAAGCTCAGCCCCGGCCTCCAGCGCTTCCACCGGTGGCGCCTGTGGTTGCGGTTCAGCGCCGGGCAGGAATATCTCAACATCAGTCACGACACCGATCTCGTCGGCAGCGACGCTGCTAGAATCGCTGATCCTCAGAAATTTCAGCAGATCAAATTGCGCATCTCGCCAGCTCACCTTTCCTTTTTTTCGTACGCCACAGTAGAAGACGTCCTCCTCAAGCCACCGGGAAAAAAACACGCGCTCTCTGCGATTCAGGCTTCTGCCGGCCCTTCCCAGCGAATCCCTCAACTCGGCAAGCCAGCGCCGGTGCGTCTTCTCATCGGCCTCCACCAGAACCTGGTAGAGCAGGCAGGTGCGCAATGCACCCTTCAACGAGGACCCCGGAATGTAAAGGCGTCCATCTGGATCTTTGAGCTGCTCGCGCACGAGCTGTCTGAACTCAGAAAAAGACGTGCGCATTGCATAGCGCGAACGGCTCTGGAGCTGCTGAAGCAGGCGAGCGTCCAGATCCGGTCGTCCCAGCTCGCCGCGCACAAAGGTTCGCAACGTGAGGCTGCGGCGAATTTCAGCCTGTTCCCTGTTGTTACGAGCGTCGGCAAGACGATCGGTCTTCCACTCAATCCATGACGAGAATTGTTCGAGGGCCTCCTCGCCAATCTCATCCAGCAGAAAAGCCGTTACCCGATTAATGTCCAATCGCCAGAAAAACCCGTCATGAATGATGTACTCGAAGGATTCCAGCTCATGACCCGAGCCGATATGCAGCGGTGATCGCGTTATGAGCTTCAGCGTAACCGGCATAGCCTGTCTGTCTTCCTTTTAGGATAAACCGACCCTGGCGGGCAGGTCGAGCGCCAGCCCGCTATGACGCACCCGAACCCCGTCCGCTTCCATCACAGTATGCACCGCGCCCAGCAGCGGACGGCCGGGATCGGGAACGAGCGACCCTTCCGACAGCATGTACAGCGGCCGTTTCAGGTAGGCCCTTCCGGGCAGCCGATGAGCTCCGGCATAGCCCTGTCGTCGCTCCAGCTGATAAAACGTGCGGTCCCGGTGCTGCCGGATATGGTCCAGCTCCGCACGCGTGGGACTGTAGAGCGAAAGGAGCAGCCGATGCGTGGGCTTCTCAGGCACCCTCAGCTCCAGCTCGCGCAATTCCCAGTCGAAATGCCCCTTGCCCACCGAACTGTCGCCGCCCCAGCCCACATGGTGCAGGTAGCGCAGGGCCGGCAGAATGCGTGCTACCTCCCCCTCAACCAGAAAGAACAGACCCTGACCACGTTTCATGTAGTACTCGTGGCTGTAGAAGAGCTGGCCGGCCCCGTTTTCCTGGCGCGTGGTGCCGGTAAGCCGGTCGATCGACGTATGCAGGTTGTCCTGCGTGAGGATCACGGGCCATTGCTTTTGCTCACCGGATTGCTGGAGTGCCTGTTGCAATCCGGCCTCGTCGAGCTCGCCCTGCAGCACCCGTTCAAAAAGCTCCTGCGGGAGCCATCGAATCTGACGAAGTTTTTTTCCCTGCTTCATCTGCTCGAAAACGGTGCGGGCGTCGGCCCGGGACGGCTCCAGCAGAGGCGGCGGTGGCAGCACCGGCCTCGGGAAAAAATGCCGGATCACGGGCGCTCCATCGCCGCGCGAAACTTCAACAAAGGGAAAAGCAGAAGAAAGCCGAACCGGCGGCTGGCCCGCCTCGCAGGCGGCAATGAAATCATCGGCCTCTCGATCGCCCGCCACCACACGCAGCGCCACCACGAGCAGGCCCCAGAGCGTATCGGAGCGCAACGGCGTGCGAAAAGAGGCCCGCGGATACAGATAAATCGCCTGTAACGTCATGCCTGATTCGTCGCAAGCTTTTCGGCAACCTGGCGAAATGCCTGCTTGATTGATTCGAACCGGCCCTCGTCGAAGCTGGCCGTCTCCAGATCGAACGTCAGCTCCTCATGGGGGAGATTGGCCCGGCGATATGCCTCCCCACCATTCAGGTAATCGTTGAGCGTAACGATGATCGGCTCGGCCAGCTTGAATTTTACCTGACCATAGCCGCGCGTGCCGCTGCGTCCCAGCCAGGAATGCTCCAGCAGCCGCAGCCCATCGATGATGTACCTGAAGTAATCGGCGTCCCTGACCTCATAGACCCCGAAGACAAACTCGACGTTGAAACGAGAACCGCGCACGACCCGCTCGGGAAATCGCGGGTTGGCGGCCGAGGTGAGACGGTCGATGCCGTTTTCTGCTTTGATTTCGGTGTAGAGCAGCTCAGTATCCAGGTTTTCCCACATCTGGATTGTTTCCTCATCCGGAAACGCATCGCGCACGATCAGACGCGAAGGGCCAATGTTACGGGCTTCGGCCGAAGTACCAAAGACGCGCTGCAGCGGGCAATCTGGATCAAAGCTCCTGAAATTGGGATCTTCGTGGGCCTTACCCAGCGCGAACGCCAGCAACGACCGCATCTTGCCCTTGAGTGAAGAGCCGGGCACGTAGGGATAGTTCGTCGCCGGGTCGCGAATGACGGGCTGATCGACGCCGCCGATTTCAAACTTTTCCTTCGAACCGCCGATGTGCAGCCCTGTCAGACATTCCATTTTGCCCTTGAGGACGATATTGCCCAGAAAACCGGCCATGACGCACCTCCCGGTTTTAGTTATCCTTTCCGCCGTAGAACTTGTGATAGGCCACAATGCCCTCCACAAGATCAAAGAAATTCTGCAGCGCTTTCTCAAAGCTCTGCGAGTTCAGCACGGCATTCACCACCTGCCTGAGGTCTTCGCTCATAGGACGAACCTTCTCCTGTCGCCCTCCGGCATAGGCCAGGCGCGGTTTGAGCATGACCAGATCGCGTTTTATTATTTCGGGACTGACACTCCGATTGCGACGCAGGCGCGTGCGCATGCGGTTGATGTGGGCAAAGACGTTGCGCACCTGGGCTGTCTTGATCTCCTTTTCTGCGTACTTACGACCCATATCATGGGCCAGTCTGTCGATCGCTTCCGGCTCCAGTTCGGCCAGATCCTTTGGGATGTCCATGGCAGCATCAGGGCTGGTTTATGTACAGATCAGTTGCGCTGTTTGCGGGTTTTCAGCAGGACGTAGGCGGCCGGGATGACGAACGTACGAAACCATTCGCTACGATCGGGCCCCTCCAGCAAAAAGCCCCGGGCCAGCCGCATTTTCGGGGACTCACCCTCCTGCGTGTCCGTCTCCAGCACCCTGGCATGCACTCCCCGGCGGGCAAAGGTGTAGTGCAACAGATGATTGAATCGGGCCAACGCAGCCAGATCGATGCGCCCTTCTTCGTCGAGCACCTCGCGGCTGTAGCGAAGCAGCGTATGCAGAAAGGTGCGAGGAAGGCGGTCTTCGTCGGGCAGGGTTTCGTCCGACACGGCCAGCAGCAGCGGCTCGCCCAGTTCGTCCAGGAGAACGCTCAGGCGTTCCCAGGTCACCGGGGTCTCGAAAACAGAAATCCTGTTCTTGCCGGCCGCTTTGGCCCGATCTTCTTCCTCGCCGGCCGTCTCGGCCGCCACGGTGATCGGAAAATGCTCCTTGTGAATCGACAGACCGGCCGAGATCGTCACCGACGGATTGCCTGCGCAGTATTCACGCAGCTTTTCACGGATGCTCCGGGCAAAGCGCAGCACGCGAATCCAGGAGCCAACGGCAAACAGATCGTCCCCGCCGGCATAGACCAGGTACACGTCATGGCCCCGGGCCAGGGCGTTGACCTGGCCCCCGAAGAATCGATCCAGCTCCCGGGAAAGCGCCGCCGTACGGTGCAGACCAAAGGGCTGGTTACCAAAAGCCGCATGCAATCCCACCACGAAAAGCGCTCCCAGGTTGTCCACGTCCATCCGCAGAAAGCCCAGGAGCGGGTAGTTTTCACTTTCGATCGCGGCCAGCTCCTCGAACATGAGCGGTCGCGAATCGTCCGCAAGCATCGGCACATACACGCCGGCGGGTAGAAAGCGCCGGCCGACCTGCATCGCTCCCGGTAAGTTCGGGATTCGTGGGGTGCGTATATTGAAAACGGTGCCCCGGCGCGTGCCCAGTTGCCCCACTATCGCCTCGATCCTGTCCTCTTCCACAAAGAGCCACGTTACCGCAAAGCCCCGCAGCTCCAGAGCGCACCGCACGCCATCCGGCGCCTGGTTCGCGGCAAGCCCCGGCACCTCCACCAGGTAGTGCGTATAGGGCAGCGCCTGCCCGACGCGATGGAGCTTCGGGGTCTGGTTTGCCTCCTCGATGGGCTGCCCCACAAGCGTGTCGAGCACGTTCCACCCCTTGCGCAGTTTGGCCATCTGCAGTGCTTCTTCCAGTTGCCGCAGTGCCTCATGGGGGCGGCGTTCGACCTCCTCGATGCTGACGGGTACCGAGGCCTGCACCAGCTGAATGGCGCCGCGCAACTCCTCGAAAAGTGCCTGATTGATCTGGCGGTCTGCTTCGTCGAGCTGTTGCGACGCCGCCTCGGTATTCGGGATCAGCAGCAGAAAATGCCCACCGCTACTGTAGAGCACGCAGCCATCAGGCAGCCGGAACTGGCGCTGCAGATGACGCACCACGGTGCGCGTCAGCAGCGCCACAAAGAACGAGCGGCCACGCAGCAACTGGGCGGGGTTTTCGGTTTCATCCCCCCGCAATTCGCGGTAGATGAACGACTGAATGCCCGAGACGTCGCCCTTGACCAGCAACACGGCGGGTTCTCTTCCCGCACGGGCCCGGCACAGATGCAGCGCGGCCGTTACCCTGCTGTAATCGAACAGCGAAATGCCACGCGCTCCGGCATCGGGCGCCGGGACGTAGGCGGTATATTTCTCCAGCAGCGTGTAGAGCGTCTCCAGAGCGGCCTCGACATCCTGAATTCCCCGCAATGCGCGGCTCGTCTCGGCCTGCAACTCCTGCCAGAGATTACGGCAGGCTTCCCGGCCGTCGCCGACCTCCTCGGGTGCAACGGGATACACGGTGCCCTCAGAAAGCGGACGCGGGGGATAAACGCGTCCGGCCGCTGGCTCCGGATGGCCGGGCAACCGCACCTGCTGCAGCAGCGACTCCAGCCAGGACGAAGAGCGCGCTGCAGGTAACGCCTCGGCCGCCGCACGTACCGCCTCGCGAATGGCTCCGGCATGCGATCCGAAAGCCGGACAGGCCTCCAGCACCTGATCGGTGAAATGCAGGCTCGCCTCGGCAGGCGACCGAAACGTCTGAGGGCCCAGTTGTTCGAGCACACCGACTGCGTGCAGCAGCCCGCTCAGATAGGCGATCTGTCCCTGATCCATCGGTTCGTACTCCCGTGTAACTACCGAAGAGAACGGCCGCCTGGCTCGATTCGTGTTTCGGGAATATCAGAACTCCGGCGGCTCATACGCAAGGGATGCCTTACCCGAAAGTCTGTAGGCTTTCCTCCCTACAGGGCTCGCCAATTCGATCCAGTACCGGCGCGAAGTGGGCCACCAGTTCGGCGCGCGACAGGGGCACCTCGTCGGCCAGTCCGGCAAATGCCCGGTACTTGTCGGCCACCGTGGCCAGCTGGTTGGCCACGGTTTTGGGGCTGCGGCCGAGCATCCGGGCCAGTTCGCTGTTGGGAGCACCGGTTCGTGCCAGCGTGACCAGCAGGGTGCGCTCGGCCGGCGTCAGCTCGTGCAGCAGAAACCAGGCGCGCTGCCGGCGGCTTTCTTCGTCGAGCCAGGCTTCGTGCAGCCGCATGGCCTCGAAGGGGTCGCCTGTGACGGCCAGTCGGGTGGCCGCTGGCGGCAGGGCGCTCCAGCGCACGAACGGAACGGGCACCAAGTGCACCCGATCGCCCGGCTCGGGATGCATACGTCCGGAGGCCAGCAGGTCGCCTTCGGAGATCAGATGCCACACGCGATCGTCGGCCTCACAGAGCAACTGGGCTACGGCCGTTCCGTAGGCGGCCATGACCTTGCGGCCGCCGGAGATCGACAGGTGGACGGTGCGTCGCCGACGTTTGGCTTCCAGCACCTCCCGAAACAGGATGCGATACACCTGCCGCGCCTCCGCGTCGGTGCGCACATCGGTCAGCGGTCGGCCCGCCTCATCCCGGAAGAGCACGCGCCGTACCGTAAGCTCACGATAGGCGGGCCACTGCGCCAGTTCGGTTTCCAGACGCTGGAGCGCGCGTTGAAGGGCCGGATAGTGCGGCTCGGTATGGAAAAGCACCAGCTCGTCGAACGTCACGCGTTGCGCCGCCAGCAGGTCCAGCGTGAGCGTGACCACCTGCGGCTGCTCGCCCAGGGTGGCCATCAGAACCGGACCGCCACGACGCGCTGCGGACATGCGGCAGGCTCCAGAAGCTTTACGGATGCTTCAGGGAAGAAAAGCAAGACGACACGTCCCTGTCAAGACCGTGTCCTGCTGCCCCCGAAAAGCCTCTTTCCTGTCGATTGTCTCGTCTAAAGCGGATTGTAATCCCCTTTTCATCGGGTCAAGTCTTCGGACTGGCACCCAGATCGTCCCGAGCCCGGTCAATATGCACGGTGTCGTAATCCCCTTTTCATCGGGTCAAGTCTTCGGACTTGAAAAGCTTGTGCTCAACGAACAGGCGCGTATGCGTCGTAATCCCCTTTTCATCGGGTCAAGTCTTCGGACAGGATCCTCAGGGGCAGCAGCGCATTCCGGACTGGGAGGCCGTCGTAATCCCCTTTTCATCGGGTCAAGTCTTCGGACGATGAGCCAGACGAGGGGTGGGTAAATAAGTACTATGACGTCGTAATCCCCTTTTCATCGGGTCAAGTCTTCGGACCATCGACGGGCGTGAGATGGACGAGGATGCGCTCTACGAGGTCGTAATCCCCTTTTCATCGGGTCAAGTCTTCGGACCTGAGCAAGCGCTCAGCAGGTATCACCATCGAGCTGTAGCCAGCGTCGTAATCCCCTTTTCATCGGGTCAAGTCTTCGGACCTGGAAGTCGGAGTGGCCCCAAACGGTGAAATCACCGTGAGGTCGTAATCCCCTTTTCATCGGGTCAAGTCTTCGGACTAAAGCTTTTCTGGTGAATGAAAAAGAGGTACTCAAACGGTCGTAATCCCCTTTTCATCGGGTCAAGTCTTCGGACTCAAGGCCGTTGCTAACCTGGAGTTTCTGCACGAAGTCGTAATCCCCTTTTCATCGGGTCAAGTCTTCGGACATCGGAATACCTGAACTGCCGAGCCGTTCGGCAGCGCAGGCTCCGTCGTAATCCCCTTTTCATCGGGTCAAGTCTTCGGACGCCCGGGTGCGCACGCGCGTGCGGAAGGAGATCCTGGTCGTAATCCCCTTTTCATCGGGTCAAGTCTTCGGACCGACGGCGCTTCAAGCGGCCAGACCCGAGCTGCGCCTTCGTCCTGTCGTAATCCCCTTTTCATCGGGTCAAGTCTTCGGACCTTCTTCTTGGNCGTAATTCACAACATGGTGTTCGGGGTCAGCATGTCGTAATCCCCTTTTCATCGGGTCAAGTCTTCGGACCCCATTGTTACGGGGCCACTCAGAACCGGCCTTTTTGCGGTCAAACGGGCCGATTTTTGCGTGCGCAGAACGCCAAAAAACGGAACGAAATTTGCTTCCAAACCCCTGTGACAATTCCGTGTCACACCCCTTCCCTGCTGAACACGTCGAAGCATACGTGTTTTTGATCAGAATGTCAAGCCCCCCGTTCGCCGAAGTTCTTCCCCTTTTTCGGAAATTCTGGAAAGCATCCCGGTCGGTATTTGCACGTTCATCCGGTGCATTCATTCCAACCAGCTGCTTTACGCCATGCCGCTGCATCTGTACAAGACGTTTCGCCTGGGACCCGTTCGGCTGACCATCAGCCATCGAGGCATCGGCCTGAGCGTCGGCACCCGGGGGTTGCGCATCGGCCGCACGCCATCCGGCCGTCCCTATATCCGGCTCGGGCGAGGCCACTGGCGCCTGGAAAAACGCGGCCGATAGGATTCATCCTGTGGCGCACAGTCATTGTAGCCTTCTGACGTATTCCACCGGCCACGTGGTATCGAATATTCCCGACACTCGTCGGACAAATACGCAATCTTCCGGCAGTACCATGACGGAACCCATGCCACAGCCTGCTCCCGAGGCTTTCGGTGAGCCGTCACCACCGGCACCCCCGGAGGTGCCGGACTGGATTGCCGACGACGGCCTGCTGCGCGACGAGGGCGTCATCGTGGGACGTGCGCTCAGCACCGATCCGCCCGCCCCGAACGACGGCCCGCACCACTGGAAGCTCGAGACGATCCGCGCCTATTACGACGAGCGCCGGGCGCCTCTGCGGGCGCAACTGGAAGCCGCCCACCGGCAACTGGAACGACTCCAGCGTCGCGAAGCCGTCCTGCGGGAAGATCTGGAGCGGCATGAACGGGCGCTGGCCGCTCTGGCGGAAGTCGAACCCCGTCTGCCGCTGACGGGGCGCAACCTGGTGCTGTCCGTCATGCTGACGGTCGTGTGCGCCCTTACGCCCCTCGTGCTGGCCGAACTGCTTCCGCCCGATCGCTTCGATCATCCCATGGCGGTCGCCCTTGCGCTGAGTCTTTTCGGGCTGTTTGCCGTATTCCAGGGGCGTTCGTTACTGGTGGCGGCCGACGCCCGCCTGTCCGGAGCGCCGGCGCGTCCGGAGCGATGGAAGCTCTATGCCATGGAGGTGCTTCCTCCGCTGGCTGTGGCCCTGCTGATAGCCGTGTTCGTCCATCGCCCCGAACAGGGCTGGTTTCCCACGCTGGCGATTGGCTTCGCGGTGCTGCTGTTGCTGCTGATACCCGGCCGACTGCTGATGAGCCTGCTGGCCCGGACGCTTCCCGAACTGAGCGGCTGGTGGCGCATGTTCGTGCACCGGCGGCGTCTGCGTCGCCATCATCGCCAGGCGGCCGCCGCGCTCCGCAGGGAACTGGAGGCCCTGGCCGGACTACGCGCGCAGCTCGAAGATGAAACGATTCCACAGATACAGCGCAAGCTGGCGTTTCTGGATGCCCGATGCCGGCGTAAAGAGGCGCTCTTTCGCTCCGAAATGGAACTGGCCCGCCGGCGCAACCTCCTGCGGGCCCGCCACGAAAGCAACGGCCAGATGCATACCGTCTCGTCCTGAACGAACCGGATGCCGACCATGCTCGCGATACTGCGTAGAAAGCTGCGCGCCGAAGCGCCCGATACCCCCCGGTTCACCCTTCCCCTGCCGGTTGGTACCGAGGAGCCCGATCCGAACAGTCCGCACCTTTACGGGCAGTACGACGGGGGACTGGCCATCGACAACGACGCGTTTGCAGAATTTCTGCAGGCGGCCACGCGCCGGGAGCATCTCTCCGAGCGCATTGCCACGCTTCAGAAGCAACGCGAACAGCTCCAGGAACAACTCCAGCGAGCAGAAGCGGCGCAGATCAGCGCGCAGACACTCCCGGAACGCCTGCAGGCGCTCGAGCGCGCCCTGCCGGAAGCAAGACAGCGCCTCGAGCAGGTGCGCCGGCAACGCGAACAGTGCGAACAGGAATTGCAGGCATTGCGCCGCTCGCCGGAGGTCCCTTCGCTCGTCCAGGTGCTCATGTACGGCGCGGCCGGGGTCGCCTTCCTGGTGGGCGACATTATCGTTTCGAAAGAGATCGTTGCGCAGGTACTCTACCTGCCCCTCGAGTATGAGCGCTGGCTCTTTGCGCTGGGCCTGGCCTGCATCACCTTTGTGCTGAAGGTGGCCTACGACCGGCTGGTAGAGCTTCCCTTCTGGCAGCACATTCGCCGGCGGTTCGAGGTCGTTATTCTGAGCATCTCGGCGCTGGCGCTGATCACGCTCGTTTTCATGGGCGCGCTGCGCACGCAGGAAATTCAACGACAGCACCTGCTGCGCAGCACCGAGCAGACCGTCTGGTCGCTCGAAGCCGAGTCCCCTTCGGTGCAGCAGCAGATCCCGACTCCCGACAACACCGTGTTACTGGTCACGTTTATTCTGTCGGCCGTCATGTTTGCCACCGCCGGCGCGGTCTGCTTCAGCACGGCCCACACGCACGCGCGGGGATACTTTCACGTGTACCGTCCCCTTCGGGAAGCCTACGACGCACTTACCGTCCAGGAGCAGAACGCCACCCGACGCCTGGAAACGCTGGAAGAAAGCCTGACGGCGGACCGCGAGGAACTCGCCCGGGCCAATGCCACGCTGGCTCTGGTGGGTACCCCGGAGATGCTCCGGCAGGACCTGAAGCAAATCGACGAGCACATCGCCGGGCTGCAGGAACAGCTGGCCGACCTGCTCTCGGAGCAGCGCCGGGCCAGCTACCGAAGCGGCCGGGAGCGGGCGCTGCAGTATCGACGTCTTCTGACCGAAAAACCGGCGGAGGACGAAGTGGCTGAAGCGCCGGAGGAGTCCCCCGCGGAAGACGAAACCGGCGAGAGCATGGCCGCTTCCGGGGAGATCTCTTCGGATGCGGATCAGGAGGCAATCCCGCTCGGTTCCGAAGAGAACGGCACCACGTTGCCGGAAACGGCACACCCGATGGCCATCGATGGCGCTCCCGATGGGACCGCAGACCTCCCCGAGGGGATCACAGATCCAGACGAAGCGGGAGCCGGACATTCCGCGGAGCCAGACGAAGCTGGTGCCGAATCCACCGCAGTAGTGATTGGAAACATCGAAACGGCAACCGCATCGACCACGGAAGGCGCTGACGCCACGGAAGGGGCTTCTGCAACGGAAGCCGCATCCACCTTCGAAGGGGGCGATAACGAATCCGATGGCCTGGCCGGGACGCCGGACGCCCTCTCTCTGGAGGCCGGAGATGCAGTTGTTGGAGACGAATCGGCCGCTGCAGGCGGCGACAGCAGCGTAAGAGCGGCCACACCGCGTAGCCGCCGCGAACGGGGCGTCCGGCACGGCCTGCGCCGCCCCTTCCTCGATATTCGGGATGAAATCCTGGACCTTACCGCATAAGTCGTACATGCGTCGGTTCTGGTTCTACTGTCTGATCTTCATCCTGGGGTGCAGCTCCGAAGCGCAGCGCGATCCGCTGACGGCCTGCGCCGACGAAAGCCTTGCCCATGAGTCGCTCACGGGCATCCCGCGGACCGCGCTGGTCTTCATCGACCGCAGCTCTAGCGCGACGGCCTCGCCCGACACGCGCCGCGCATTCGAGACCGCGCTGCGTCAGCAGGTGGAATCCATCCTGCCCATACGCGGCGGGACGATCCACGTCTTTTTCGTGCACAGCCGCACCACGGGCAAGGCCGATGCGCGCACGTTCGTGCAGGACGCCCCGCTACCCCGTGTTTCCCCCTACGATTCAGAACAACGCCAGGCCTGCCGTCAGTACATCACCGAGGTGCGGCGGCGTATGCAGGCCGCCTTCGACTCGCTGCGCCAGACGCTCGATGCCCGGATGACGGCCAGCGTGACGGAAGCCACCGACCTCTGGGGTATTTTCGAGGTGATCTCGGAGACCCTTCCTGCTTCGAGCCAGATGCCGCCTGCCACCGTGCTGGTGCTGAGCGACCTGCTCGAGTGCATGCCGGGCCCCGAGCGGCGCTGCTTCGAGAGCCGCCCGCCCACCAGCAGGGCGCAGGCCGAAGCCTGGGCGCGCGAAGACGCCGAGCGCATTCTGCGCAGCTACCGCATCCGCCCGGAGGTCCTGCGCCAGGCCCATTACCTGTTGATTTCGGGCGACTTCGCCAATCGCGAGCAAAGCCGCTACGTGCGCTACTACTGGTTTGCCCTGCTGGAGGCTTTCGGTGTCCCCTACGAACAGATCAGCATTCAATAGAGCATGGAGCGCGTACTCCTTTCGTTTATCGGAACCGGTAACTACCAGCCCTGCATCTACGTCTGGGGAGACCATCGCTGCAAAACACCCTACTTCCAGGAGGCGGCCGTACGGTTTTTCAACCCGGATCAGTGTCTGGTGCTCATGACCGAAATGGCCCAAAAGAAGCACGGGGCCGCCCTCCGCAGGCGAATCAAGCGAATCGTTTACCAGCGCTCGAAAAAGGCACGCGCCGCCTGCAACTCAAAAAACGCCCTCCGCAAGCGAATCAAGCGAATCGTTTACCGGCCCGTGTCCATTCCGGATGGACGCAACGAAGACGAACTCTGGGCGATCTTCTCGGCGCTCACAGACTGCATCCCCGAAGGCGCCACGCTGATCGTGGACGTCACGCATGGCTTTCGCACGCAGCCCATGCTGGCGCTGGCCGCTCTGTGCTACCTGCGCGTTGCCCGCAACGTACAGATCGAGCGCATCATCTACGGTGCCTTCGAAGCCCGCCATCCCGACACCAGCGAAGCGCCCGTTTTCGACCTGACGCCTTTTCTCACGCTCATCGACTGGAGCGTGGCGGCCCACCAGTTCATCCACTACGGACAGGCTAATGACCTGGCCCGGCTGATTCGGGAGATACACCGGCTGACGTATGTGGAGCAGGCCCAGGTGCAGGCGCAGCATGCTGCAACGGCGGCCTCCTGGCTGGAAGGCTTTGCCCGCGCGCTCGGGCTGGTACGCCTGGCCGAAGTGATGACCGAGCACGCCCTGCGACTGCCGGAAGCGCTGGAACGCATGCGTCAGGATGTGGACCAGATTGCCCGGCTGCGCCCCTTCGGTCTGTTGCTCGACATAACGGCCGAGCGCGCACGCTCGCTGCACCATCCCGATCCGCTCTCGCTCGATGGACTCCGCCTGCAGGCCGAGCTGATCCGCCATCTCCTCAACTACGGGTTGGTGCAGCAGGCCGTCACCGTGGCCCGCGAAGCCATCGTCACCCGCTATGCGCTCGACCTCGGGCGCGATCCTCTCCAGGAACGCGAAGCCGTCGAGCACGAGCTGGGTCGCCTTGCCAGCGGCCTGCAGGATCCGGCCGTACGCGCCGGCTACACGCCCGAAACGCACCAGCTGGCGGAACTGTGGAACAGGTTGACCAACGTGCGCAACGACATCAACCACGCCGGCATGCGCACCAATCCGGAGACCACAAACAACCTGTACCGTCTCGCCTCCGAGTGTGCAGAAGCAGCAGCCAACTGGATCGCACGCGATGCTCATCAACCTGAGTAATCACCCGGCCTCGACCTGGGGGAAAGCACAACGCGAGGCGTCCCGGATGTACGGCGAGGTTGAGGACTGGCCTTTTCCGCTCATTCCGCCGGAGTGGGACGCGCATCAGGTGGCCGGCCTGGCGCAGGACTACGCCGAACGTATCGTTCGGCGCCTGAACGAAGCCGGCGGCGGCCGCCATGCCGTTCACGTCATGGGAGAAATGACATTTACCTGTACACTGGTGCGGCTCCTGCACCAGCGAGGCATTCTCTGCCTTGCCTCCACCTCACAGCGCATCGTTGAGGAGGACCCGGCTTCAGGTAAAAAGATTGCCTGTTTTCGTTTCGAGCGCTTTCGGCCCTATCCCTGTCTGCAGGCTCTCTCCTTTTGACGAAGTTCCTCGTCGTTTTCCGAAGTGCCGCTCCTGCCGTCGAAATTCCGATTTGCATCAGGCCGTGCCATGGGTGCGTATCAGGGCGCGTCAACAAACAAAACGGGCCGCCGATGCGCACCACGCACAACCTGATCCTTTACATTACGGACATGGAGCCGGATGATCTGCGGACGGCCGAACGTCTGATCGAGGCGTTCGAGGAGGAACTCGGCTGCGTGCTCGAATACGACCCTGAGCATCGCATGCTCAGCCTGCACACCGCGATGGTCGTGGAGCCCGCCGAGGCCTCGGGTGCGGCGCTCCGGCAGATGCTTCATTGCATCCGTCATCTGGCCGGACGCTTCCTGCAGGAGTATCGGCTGATCTTTTCGGTCTCTGCGAGGTCCAGCGCCTCGGGCTCGCGTCCGCTGGGTACGGTACTGGAGCGTAGCCCCTACGACCGACTGCTCAGCCAGTTGATCACCCCGGAGTATCCGCGTCTTCTTCCCCCGGAACCACCCCTGTGCTGAACCATGCGTGTCTGGTTGACGAACTTCTTTGCCCGGGAAGTCCCGTGCACCCTGGAGATCTCCGTAACGCTGGAGGGCGGTGAACACCCGCCTCAGCTGGTGGACTTCCTGCGGAAGCGGGCCGACCGTCTCTGGACCAATCCGGACGGGTCGATGCTGGCCATCTTCATTCGGGAATTCCGGCTGGAAAGCCTTCAGGAGCGGCTTCCCTGGTTTCTCCGGGCGCTGGAGCTGCGCCTCCTGCGCCTTGGTGCCTGCCACGGAACGCTTGCCTGGCGGCCGGCCTTCGCCTACGACTGGAGCCTTGAAGGACGGGGTTGCTCGCGAGAGCGAGCTCTCGAGCAGCTACTGCGACTCCAGCGCAACTGATGGTTGTCGCATTTTGACCCGTCGTTTATTTTTCAGTCCACATGCCAGGCGATATGGAGCGCTACAACCTGCTGATTGCCCTGGGCATTTCGCCGGCTGTCCTGACCGAGACGATCTGGACGCTGGCCGTCGAGCATCCGCAGCCGGCCATCCCCGCCGAAATTCACGTGGTGACCACCCTCACGGGCGAACGCACGCTTCGCAACCGCCTCTTTGACACCCCGGACGAGGAGGGGCTTTCGGTCTGGGCCCGTTTCTGCCGCGAGGTACTCCAGCTCGATCACGAGGCCCCCGAGGCGCCACAGCTTCATATTCACGTGCCGCTTCGTGGCAACGGATTGAAGCTCGACGACATCCGCACCTGGGACGACGACCGTCGCTACGCCGAGCTCTGCTACCGCGTGGTGGCCCGGCTGTGTGCCGATCCCGATGCCCCCCGCGTGGTCGCCTCGATCGCCGGGGGCCGCAAGACCATGAGTGCCCACCTGCTTACGGCCTTCTCGCTGTATGCCCGCCCGCAGGACGAAAGCATTCACGTGCTGGTACACCCGGAGCGTCCCGTGCTCGAAGACCCCACGTTTTTCTACCCGCGGCCCGGTTCCGGTACAGACGTGCGCATCGAACGGGTGGACCTGCACCTGGTGCGCTTTCGGAACCAGCTCGAGGAACTGGCCCGGCTACACCGCGGAGGCCAGCTTCCGCGCACGCTGCAGGAGCTGGAGTCGCTGCCCGGGCTGGGGCTGCGACCGGCACGGCCCGCCGAGGTCGAAATCGTTCTGGGCGATCGTACCGAGCGCAGGCTGCGATTACTCGATACCGAAGGCCGCGCCATGGCCCAGCTGCAGCCCGTGGCGCCCATGCCCCTGGTGACCCTGATCACCCTCTACGAAATGCTGCGCCGCGCCGACTCGTCGGAGATCTCCAACATGCAACTGGTCGAAAACGAACAGGTCGAGGCGCTCCGCAATGCGGCTTACGCCTTCTGCCGCGATCTGGCCCAGCTCCGGCCCTGGGGGGATACCATCGCCCTCTCCCGCAGCATCTCCGAGCTGAACCAGCTTCTGGCCGGCAACCCGCTCTGCAACCGTTATCTACGAATCCACTCACGCCGCACCTGGGAAGAAACCTTCTACGCCTTCGGAACCGAACCCCCTGCCCTACGGGTCTGCGTCCCCCGTGCCCTGGATTACCTCCAGAACTGGCCGTTTCAGTACGTTCCGTTAACCTACCTCGACTGAAGCGTCATGTCCGAAAAGCTGCTGACGTTCCTCGGCGTTGGCGACCGGAATCGCCAGCTCGAAGCCCAGCTGCAAGACCGCAAATACAAAAGGGTTCGCTATTTTCTACCCGATACACCCGACAGAGAGATCGAAACCCCTTTCGTGGGGCAGGCCATTCTGGAGCTCCATCCCGATCGCTTCTCGCAGGTTGTCATCCTGGGCACGGTTGATTCGATGTGGGATACCCTGCTCATCCACTTTTTATCCGACACCCAGACGGAAGCAGAAATTGACCTCTATACGGAGCTGTTTGAAGCCATCGAGAACAAAAGAGAAGCCGAAGTTGAGCGGTTGTTGCCCCGGTTGGCCCGGGTTCTCGAAAAACGCTGGCGTCCGGGGCTTCAGCTGAAACTCATCCCGGTTGGTCGCACGCAGGAGGAGCTCTGGAGGATTTTCGAGACCCTCACAGGCCTGAAGCCCTCCAACACCACCCTTTCGATCGACATCACGCACGGGCTGCGTTATCAACCGTTTTTTCTACTGCTGGCGCTGCAGTTCTTTCATCTCACCAGGCCGGGCGTCAGGCTCGGCTCGGTCTTCTACGGGGCGCTGGAACTGCACGATTATTATGCGGGCCGCGCTCCTCTTTTCGATCTGCGTCCGATGCTGGAGCTGATGCAGTGGAGCCTGGGGGCCCAGGCATTCGTCCACTATCAGGATCCGGAACCACTGCTTGAATTGCTGCGGAACACTGCCCAGGAAAGCCTGCGTCATGAGCTGCGCCAGTTTGCCCGCCAGATCAACCTGAACCTGTTCAACAACTTCCGCGAACGTGCCCGAAAGCTGAGCCACCAGCTACGCGGACTGTCTCAGCGACAGGAAAACCTGCCGGCCCCCTTTCGGCTGGTGGAGCCGTTCCTGGTGGACTTCTGCGAGACGTTTGCCTCTGCAAAAAGCGACTGGGAGGCGCTGCTCCGACTTGCCAGGCGTCATCTGAAGTACAGGCGACCCGCGCTGGCCGTTCTGGCCGCCCACGAAGCAGTCGTTCACCGTCTGGGTGAAGTCTACGGGGTGAACCCCGCCGCAAAAAATCCTCGGGGTAAACGCTACGGCAGTCAGCTGGTCCTGACGTTGAAGTATCCCAGAGTCGGCCGTGCGTTGCCCGAACTTAAAGAGCTGGTTAAAGCCGTAGATGAACTGCAGACAATCCGTAACAATACGGCGCACTTCAGAACGGATGCCGAGGGCCCCGATCCCGGTTATCGTCTCACCAAAATCCGGACACTGCTGACCACCCTGGAAGAGAAGCTCGGTCATCCTGCTCTGGAGCAACTGCCCCGTCTGTATCCCTTAGAGCGGCAGTAGCTCGTAGGCGCCCAGCCCCATAACGGTGCTGTGGCCCACGTGCAGCTCGGCCCCCAGGCGAAGCAGGGGCCAGGTTTCCGGGGGAACGCCCTCGAAGATGATCTCGCCCACCAGGCCGCCCTGCCGCATGGTGGTACGCTGGCGGCCCGAGTAACGCTGCAGGTCGTCCCGCCACTGCATGCGGTCTTCGCGCACGCGCACCGCTTCGGCTCGACGCAAAAGGCCCGCGTAGTCGAGCTTCAATTCGGTTTCGGCGTGAAAGGCGGCCAGGCTCGAAAGCCGGCTGAGGACCGAGCGCAGCAATACGCGAAAGGTGAGCTGGCGCACAAGCCGCCCCTGTGCCTTGAGCCGGAGCGGTGCGATCGCCCGCAGCCGTGCCACCTCGGCGGGTTGCTCGTCGGCCAGCAGCTCGGCCGCCGACCACTCGGGCACCTCGGCCAGCACCTGTCGCGTGGCGGCATCGTACACCTGCTGTAGTGAGCCGTCGGTCCGCAGCGCGTGCGCCGACGCCAGCCGGAAGCGTCCGCCCCCCTCACGCCGTCCACGCCCCAGGCCGTTTTCTTCGAGGCGCACCAGCGCCAGCGTCAGATAGGGCAGGTACATGCGGGCGCGTCCCACCAGGCGCAGCTCCACCGTCAGGCGTTCGCCCGGCGCAAACCGGCGCTCCTCCAGTCCGGGCCGCCGGACAACATAGGGACGGGGCACATCCTGGAGGCCGCGCAGGTACCGGCCATCGGGAGGCGGTGGCGTCTCGAACAGATAGCCGTAGATGCACGGCCAGCGAAACGGACAGTCCGTGCAGGCGGGAAGCCGCGTAATGCACACCATGCGCCGCAACGCAGCCCCCAGCGCTCCTCGAACCGTCGAAGCNGGGAGATCTCCCAGGTCAACGGGCGAGCTCACCGCCAGCTCGAAGCGCACCACCGACCAGCGCAGACGCGCCAGGCCGGTTTCGTTCAGCATCGACGCATACATTCCGAACCCGAAAATAACGGCTTTCAGAAGAAAGGTAACGCGGTGCTTTTTTACCACGCAAGCGCCGCTTCAGAAATTCAGACGGGCCCGGAAGTACTCATAGGCCTCGTTGAGTTCGCGCGCCCGCTCTTCGGCCTGTTTCTGCTCGGCGGCCGAGGCCTGCTGCATGCGGTCCGGATGGCAGCCCTTGATCAACCGCCGGTAGTTGCGGCGGACCGCTTCGGGCGTATAGGGCGGTTCGAGCTCCAGCACGGCAGCATAGTGGCGCTCCAGCGCGTTTTCCAGATCAGCCCCGGCTGCTGTGGCCCGGCAATCTTCTTCCCTGAGGATCTCCTCAAACTCACGCTCGAGCGATTCTCGCCCGGCCCTCAACTTCTGGTAAAGCTTCCAGTGGCGAAGATCATAAAGAAAAAGACATGCGAAAAGAATTACGTCGAGATCGATGGTCTTTTCATAACCGACTTCCAGTTCGAGCCGTTGCACGATCCGATACAGGTTCTTTTCCTCCGCCGGAGCGATCAGGCTCGGAAGCAACTCTTCAAAACGATCGAACGAGCCTCTTTCAATAAGGTAAACAACAAGCAGATCGCGCAGAATGCGGGCGGACGACTCCGCCGGAATGACGATCTCGGGCAGCTGCTGGATCATCTCCAGACGCAGCTTCAGCGCCTCGAGCAGCAGCACCCCGGCCTCTTCGGGCTTCATGGAGCTGCCCCCGAAGAAACGGGTGGCTTTGTAGGCCAGAGGTCCCAGAACCAGGTCTTCCAGCCCCAGGCCGCCCGTAAGCAGGGCAATGCCCAATCCAAACAGGGTTCCGTTGCGGCGCGCCCGACGATCGGCTTCAATTTCCCGCAGCGCCAGGTCCACACAATCTCCCAGTAGCAAGAACGCCCCCTCGTAATTTCCCCGCTCCAGCAGCGTGACAACTTGATCAAACTGCTTCATGAGTACTTCAGGATGTTGCCGGTTCAAACGATCCAGTGATCCTGTCGGAGATCTATGCCCCTGCCCTGGCCCATCTGCTCGAGTGCGTCGATGCAGCCGCGGCACAGGCGCAGAAAAAAGAGTCGGTCCTCTTCCAGGTCCACGATGTGCAGCAGCCCCTGTCGTAGCCGGCGCATTTCATCGGCCTCGAGTCGGCACAGAAACACGCTGTAGTGGAGCCGCTGCCCGTAGTCTTCAAGCAGCCGCGCCACGCGTTGCAGGCGGCGCGGCTCAGCGATGTCGTATCCAACCAGCCAGAAAGCCATCTATGCGACAAATGGCGTGTAGGCGATACCCTGCTCCTGAAGCGCCCGGGCAAGCAGCCGGGCCTGCGCCTCGAAATGCCGGGCCAGCGACAACTCCATGCCGAGCACCGGATGCGCCGAGGTTTGCTGGCGGTGCGCCTGCCAGGCTTCCAGCACGACGGCTCGGCCCGCTTCGTTCAGGTACACCCCGCCGTTGCGCTCCTCGAAGTGTTGGGGCCGCAGTCGTCCCCGGTTGAACAGCCGCAGCGCAAGCCGATCGGCCGCGGGCGCGCGAAACTCTTCCATCAGGTCGAGTGCCAGCGACGGGCGCCCGTAAGCCGGCGCATGTAGATAGCCCACGTAGGGATCCAGCCCGGCCAGCGCGCAGGCCGCCACCACGTTACCCAGTAGCAACGCGTAGAGATAGCCCAGCGTGGCGTTGACGGGATCGGTAGGCGGTCGCCGGTGGCGCCCCGGGAACGCGGGCCAGCCGGTCGGGGCATAGGCCTCGGCACGCAGCATTTCGCCGAAAACCGAAAAGTAGCGTCGGCTTGCCGTGCCCTCCACACCGCGCAACGCCTCCAGCGTGGTAACCTGCTCGAGGCGCTCCAGATCGCGGTTGATTTCGGAAGCCGCGGCGCGCAACGAAGCGCTGCCATACTCGTCGGCATAGCGGCGCAACAGGCCGGCCATGTTCTGCAACTTGCCCCGCACAAACAGGCGGGCCAGCGTAAGGGTCCGCTCAGGATCGCGAAAGGCCTCGTACTGTGCCAGCCGCAATGCCACGTGCGGATGGAACTCAGCCGCCAGCCTTCCCTCGAAGCGTCCCTCGCCTGATAGATACACGATATCCACGTTCCGACGTAGCAGCATCCGCAGCGCCTGCGAGGTGATCTGGACGGGTCCGACCAGCACCACCTGATCCACCAGCAGGGCGGGCACACGCAGCAGTTCCTGCCGCCTGCCGTCGCGGCTGACGGTGACGACAAGCTGCCGTCCCTTGCGGCGTACGACCGCTCCGATCTCGTCCACGTAGAGCGTACGTGCCTGCCGAACCGGCGGCATGATCGCCACCGCAGCCTCTTCCGCATGACCGAAAAAAGGTCGGCACACCTCCAGACGTGGGCAGTGATGGCAGCGCCCGTCGGCCCTTGGCGGCGGCACGCTCCCTTCATGAATGACGGCCCGAATACGCCTGTCGAGCGACTGCCAGGCCGCCCGTAACGTTTCGTCGAGCGTTATCTCTTCCCGGCGCCCTGTTGTGGCGTCGAGTACAAGACCCCGACGCACCGGTTGCCCTGTATGCGCTTCCACCAGATCGGCAAGGGCCGCCAGCATCAGATGTTCGGGGCGTCTGTCGGAATCGTCGGCGCATGCCCGGGGCACCCGTAGCAGGGGAACGGGACAACCGGCACCGTCCTGTACCCACCGCACCGGCCCACCCC
>Ga0065723_100398_pt1 | contig 21409 bp, 16 predicted proteins | sample TheenrcuSG05Z960_FD_59110 | JGI IMG/M metagenome (GOLD analysis project Ga0065723, IMG submission 59110) | Thermophilic enrichment culture from UC Davis - Sample SG0.5Z960 | ecosystem: Engineered > Solid waste > Grass > Composting > Bioreactor | place: USA: University of California, Davis
GGGCAGATCCATGCCTTATCCGGAAGAACTGGTCCGGCCCATGCGTGAAGAACTCACGCGGCTGGGCGTCGAGGAATTGCGGGATGCGGCCGCCGTCGATGCCGCTTTCGAAACGGCCAAGGAAGGGACGTTGCTGCTGGTGATCAACTCGGTCTGCGGGTGTGCGGCGGCCAATGCGCGGCCGGCCGTGGCGCTGGCGCTGCAGGCACCGGTAAACAAACCGGACCGCTGGGTGACGGTGTTTGCCGGACAGGACCTGGAGGCCACGGCCCGCGCGCGGGAATACCTGGCCGGCATTCCGCCTTCGTCGCCGTTTATTGCCCTGTTCAAGTACGGCGAGCCGGTTTTTGTGCTGGAGCGCCGTCACATCGAAGGCCGGAGCGCCAGCGCCATTGCGGCGGACCTGGTGCAGGCCTTCGAGAAGTACTGCGGCACCGACGCCATGCCTGAAGACGGACCGGAAATGCCGGAAGTCGATACGTACGGCCCCTCGGTGTTGCCGCCAACCTTCCGTTCGATTCTCTGAATTCAGCCGGAAGGCCCGATTTTCCAGAAGCCGCCCGCTTCCGGGCGGCTTTTTTTGTTACGGCCCGTTACAACTTCCGGAAAGTGGTGTCTTTATCGAAAGGTGAGCTGGTCGATATTTTCCGGAGGAGCGTATGTGGCCGCGCGTGTCTTTTCGTACATTATTTGCCGGAGGAGGGCAGAGCCTTTCGGTCCCCGCCATGCTGGATGACGAAACCATTCCCATGAAAGAGGAAGCGCCGGTTTCGAAAGAACAGCGGCGTGCCCGGGTGGAGCATGCCATTGTGGAGGCAGCCCGGCTGCTGGTGGCTCCGGATCCGCTCGACATGGAGGCCCTGCTGCGGATCCTGGGCGAGGCGACCGACGCGGCATCGGTCTACTTCGTAGGGGTGCCGCAATCGGGGGAGGCGCAGGATTATTCCTATACCGTCTGGCATCGACAGCAGCCGAAGACACCGCACTGGTGGCAGGAGCTGGAAGCGCGGCTCCGGAAATACTTTCCGACGCCAGCCACGCAGGACGAAGTGCATCAGCTTGGCGAAAACCTGCTGGTGGTGCCGGTACTCTCGGCCGAAGATGAATTTTACGGCTATCTGGGACTGGAATTCGCCGACGGACTATCGGAGGCGCGTCAGGAGGAGGCCCGGCTGCTGGAAGTGCTGGGAGGCCTGCTGGCCACTTACTTCGATCGCAGGGCTACCGAAGTGGCCCGTCGAGAAAGTGAAGAACGGTGGCGGCGGCTGGTAGAGCAGCTGCCCGAGCCGATCCTGCTGGTGGCCCGTGACGCGCTGGTTTATCTCAACCCGGCCGGACAACGGCTGCTGGGGGCCGAGGCCGATGAAGACCTGACCGGACGTTCACTCCTGGATTTTTTCTCGGCGGATCAGTACGACGAGGTCGCCCGCCAGCTTCGACGCCTGGAGGCGGGCGAGGCGGTGCCGCCTTTTGAGGGCTCGTTAATTCGTTTTGACGGTGAGGAGCGTATCGTCGAGATCACGGCGGCACGGGTGGTCTTCCAGGGCCATCCCGTGGTCCAGCTCATTCTGCGCGATCTGACCGAGCGGCGGCGGGCCGAAGAGCGCTACCGGGCTTTCGTCAGCACGATCACCGAAGGCATTTTTCGGATCGAGTTGCGGCAGCCGGTGGCTACGACCACGCTGCCGGATTTACAGGTGGAGCACCTCTATCAGCATGGCTATCTGGCCGAATGCAATGCGGTGATGGCACGTTGGCTGGGCGCCGAGCGCCCTGAGGAGGTGGCCGGGCGTTCGCTTTCGTCGCTCCGGCATTACTTTCGTCCGCGCTATCTGCGCGAATTCGTACAACGGGGATATCGACTCCACGGCGAAGAGTATGCATTGCCGGGGCGTCAGGGTACCCGCTACTTCGTGGTCAATGCCGTGGGGACGGTGGAGCGCGACCGGCTGGTGCGTGTCTGGGGCAGCGCCGTCGAAGTGACGGAACGGGTGGAACTGGAGCGTCGCATGGTGCAGACGCTGGAAGAGCAGCAGCAGACCATCGGGCGCGATCTGCACGACGGCGTCGGGCAGCTGCTGACAAGCGTCCGCATGCTCAGCGAAAATCTGGCCACGCGCCTGCAGGCCGAGCAGCACGAACTGGCCGAGCTGGCCCAGAAGGTCGTGCGTTTCGCTCAGGAAGCCTCCGAGGGGGTGCGAACAATCTACCGGGGGCTGACGCCGGCCCAGCTCTACACGGAAGATCTGACGCTGGCCCTGGAAGAACTGGCCTACAACACGAACGCCCTGCCCGGTATTCGCTGCCGGTTTGAAACGGATGGGCAGGTGTCGATCGACAACGAAGAAGTCAAGCTGCACTTGTACCGCATTGCTCAGGAAGCCATCAACAACGCGCTCAAACATGCGCAGGCTTCGGAGATCGTGCTGACGCTGCGCCGTCGGGACGATGTCATTGAACTCTGTGTGGCCGACAACGGCTGCGGTATCGATCCGAGCCGGGCCCGCACCGACTCGCTGGGATTGAAAACCATGTACTACCGGGCGCGCACGATCGGCGGCACGCTGCGTATTCATTCGCAACCGGGCGAAGGGACCACCATCTGCTGTCGCATCCCGGTGGGTGAAATGCACGGAACTACTTGATTCTTCCTGCAGATATTGATTGCCTCTGTTTTGTTGTATATTTCTGGCGAAGTGGTATAAAAAAGGAGGTGGGCTGATGATGCATTCCTTGCTACGAGAAAATACGGGCGCACAGAGCGACCGCATCCGGGTGGTCATCGTCGACGACCACCCGGCCATCCGGGAGGCGCTCTCGGACACGATCAACAGCGCCATGGGCATGGAAGTCGTGGGGCAGGCCAGCACGGCCGCCGAGGCGTTCCGCCTGATCGAAAAAGAACGCCCCACGGTGGCGGTCGTCGACATCTCGCTGGAGGATGCACACGGCCTGGATCTGGTCCAGAACATCCGGGCACAGTTCCCCGAAGTGCTGGTCGTCATCTTTTCCATGTACGACGAGAGTGTCTATGCCGAGCGGGCCATCCGGGCCGGCGCCTCCGGCTACCTGATGAAGAGCGAGCCCACACAGAGTGTCGTGGAGGCCATCCGGGCCGTCGTGCGCGGTGAGGTCTACCTGAGTCGACGTATGGCCTCGCGCATCCTCAGCAAAGTGGCCATGGGGCGGGCACCGGGGCCCGGCTTCGCCATCGACGAGCTGACCGACCGGGAGATGGCCGTCTTCCAGATGCTCGGCCAGGGCTACACGATTGAGGAAATCNCGGAGCGGCTGAACCTGAGNCGGAAGACGGTCGAGACCTACCGCCGCCGCGCCAAGGAAAAGCTCGGNTTCGACTCGGTGGCCGAGTTGCTCCAGTTTGCCGTGCAGTGGACGCACGCGCAGGGACGGGGCGGCAAATTGTGAAGAAGTTTTGATGCATAGGTGATCTGGCGCAACATGCATGGCGTGTTGCGCGCGTCCTTCTCTCTCGAAATGCTTCAGTCTCCGGCGCACGCCTATGCGCTGAAACTACATACCCCTTTCCGCTAAAGTTTGGAATTGAACGACAGCGCCTGCCGTTAACTTTTCGTTGTCTCACCGAGAGACCTATCGGGACTGAAGGGAAGGGTTCGTAAAGCGTCATCCTTGTTGCAACAGGTATCAGCGGATTTCTTTTATCATTTGAGGCAGGCGCATGATGGCTCTGGAAGTTTTATTCCAGCGCTCCGATCCAGAACTGAAAGATACACCCCGTGTGCGGCGCGGACCCATTCGCATTTTCGTCGTGGACGATCATCCGGCCATTCAGGAAGCCCTTGCGGCCACGGTAAGCAGCGAGGCGGATCTGGAGCTGGTGGGAAGTGCGCGCACGGCCGCCGAGGGCATGAAGCGAATCCGAGCGTTGCGGCCGGACGTGGTGGTGGTGGACATCTCGCTGGAAGATGCGCACGGACTGGACCTGGTGCATCAGATTCGGGCCGAGTTGCCGGAAACGCAGGTGGTCGTCTTTTCCATGTACGACGAGGTGGCCTATGCCGAACGGGCCATCCGGGCCGGCGCCATGGGCTACGTGATGAAAAGCGAGTCGACGCAGAGCGTCGTGGAGGCCATCCGGACGGTCATGCAGGGCGAGGTGTACCTGAGCCACCGCATGGCCTCGCGCATTCTGAGCAAGGTGGTCCGGGGCCGAAGCGTCCAGCCGCATGTGCTGTCGCTTGATATGCTGACCGACCGGGAGATGGCCGTCTTTCAGTTGCTCGGTCAGGGTTATTCGATCGAAGAAATCATGCAACGGCTGAACCTGAGCCGGAAGACGGTCGAGACCTACCGCCGCCGCGCCAAGGAAAAACTGGGCTTTTCGTCGGTCGGCGAGCTGCTGCAGTTTGCCGTGCAGTGGACCTACCGGCACACCCGTCAGGAATAGGTGCGCTTCTGGCGCAGAAAGCATGCGCCGTTTCTACCTTTTGTGAAATCCACTGGCGCACTTTTGTTGGGTCAGTTGCCGCCGCCGGAGGCGCTGAAACCGGACGTCCGAAAAGTCGGCCCATGGGTATCTTTTCGTAGCCTGACTGAGAGCCGGCCAGGCAGTTTCAAACGAACGGGGACAGGGTGTATGCAGGCCACAGGCGTCCGGTTGAACGGCGCGGTTCAAACCGATAAGCAGGAGGGGCCGGAGGGCCGCGTGGCGCTGGTACACGACTGGCTCCCCGTCTATGCCGGCGCCGAGCGCGTGCTGGAGCAGATGTTGCATCTTTTTCCGAACGCCGACCTGTTCAGCCTGATCGAATTTCTGCCGCCCGACCAGCGGGCCTTTCTGCAGGGGCGGCCGGTGCAGACTTCATTCATCCAGCGCCTGCCCTTTGCGCGGCGGGCTTACCGTTATTACCTGCCGCTGGCACCCCTGGCTATCGAACAGTTCGACCTGCGCGGCTACGACCTGGTGATTTCGTCCAGCTACGTGGTGGCCAAGGGGGTGCTGACCACGGCCGACCAGCTTCACATCAGCTACGTGCACAGCCCGATCCGTTATGCCTGGGACCTGTACTTCCAGTATCTGGAGCAGGGCGGCCTGGTGCGCGGGCCCAAAAGCTGGCTGGCCCGGATGATCCTGCACTACCTGCGGCTCTACGATGCCACGACGGCCAGCCGCCCGGACGTGCTCGTGGCCAATTCGCGCCATGTGGCCCGTCGTATCTGGAAGACCTACCGCCGCCGCGCCCGGGTGATTTACCCACCGGTCGACACGACCGCCTTCGGACCGGGCGACGTAAAGGACGACTACTACGTGACCGTCTCGCGGCTGGTCCCCTACAAGCGGGTGGACCTGATCGTGCAGGCTTTCGCGCGCATGCCGAAGCGCAAACTGGTGGTGATCGGCGACGGTCCGGAAATGGACCGGATCGCTCGGCTGGCTACCCCCAACGTCGAACTGCTGGGCTATCAGCCGTTCGAGGTGATGCGCACCTACATGCAGCGGGCGCGGGCATTCGTCTTTGCGGCCGAGGAAGACTTCGGCATCGTGCCCGTCGAGGCGATGGCCTGCGGTACGCCTGTCATCGCCTACGGGCGCGGGGGCGTGCGGGAATCCGTGGTCGAGGGCGAAACGGGCCTGTTCTTCTACGAGCAGACGCCCGAAGCCCTCTGCGAGGCGGTGGAACGCTTTGAGCGCCTGGCGCCGTCGCTGAGCACCGAGCGCATCTGCCTGCAGGCCGAACGGTTCTCCGTAGCACGCTTCCGGAAAGCCTTCGGCCAGCTGGTCGCGCGGGCTTTCGAGCGGTTTTCGAAGCGCAAGCAGCAAGTCCATTCCGAAGTTTCGTTATGAAGGAACTGGTACTGACAGAAGTGGGAGGAGACGGACGTAACGGTAGGGAAGCCGTTGAGGTAACGCCCGTCCGTAAAGCGGCCTGGTCGCGGCCGGCCCGCTATCGGCGCCTCTATCCGCGACAGTTCTTCTCCGGACTTTCGTTGCTCGGAGCCGATCTGCTGATTCTGGGGGGTCTGACGCTGCTGCTGCAGGGATGGGGCGCGGAGGTGCTGGGAAGCGTGTACCCCACGTTCGCGCTGGCTACATGGGTGACGGCCGGGCTGATGCTGCTGGGCATCAGCCTGCTGGGCTGCTACAGCACGGTGGTCATGCATCCGGCCGCCGAACTGCGACGGCTGACGATCGTAACGGGACTGGTCTACGCGCTGCCGGTGGGCAGTCTGCTGATCGCCACGCCGCTCAGTGCCGCGCACGCTACCCTGCTGGGCGGGAGCTGGCTGGCGGCGGTGGTCATGGTACCCATGGGCCACCTGTTTGCCCGCCTGTTGCTGGCCCGCACCGAGTGGTGGGGGGTGCCCGTGCTGGTGCTGGCCACCGGCGGGGCCGGCGAACTGGCCGTGCACACCATGCGGCGCTGGCCCGAGCTGGGATTGCGGCCCGTCGGCGTGCTCTCGGATCACCACCCGGTGGGCGAGATGCTGGGCGAAGTACCGGTGGTCGGTCGCATCGAGGATGCGCCGCGGGCCGGACTCCGCCTGGGCGTGCGTCATGCCATCGTGGCACTTTCCGGCCAGAGCCATCGCGAGGTGCTGGAACTCCTGGAGCGCTACAGCCGCTACTTCCGGCAGCTTTTCGTGCTGCCCGAAAATCCGGGCATGATCGCCTTCTGGAGCACGGCCCGTTCGTTCGAAGGACTGCTCGGCTACGGCGTGCAGCACTCCTACTGGAATCTGCGGGCCCGCATGCTCAAACGGGCCATGGACATCGTAGGCGCTTCAATCCTGCTGCTGTTGCTGTCGCCGCTCTTTGCGGTGGTGGCGCTGCTGATCAAGCTGGATTCGTCCGGACCGGTCTTCTATCGTCAGATGCGCATGGGCCGGGGTGGCCGCTGCTTTCCGCTGCTGAAGTTCCGCACGATGTACCAGGATGCCGATCGCCGCCTGCAGGAACTGCTGCGCGAAAATCCGGAGCTGCGTGCCGAGTACGAGCTGTTTCACAAGCTGCGCAACGATCCGCGCGTAACCCGCGTAGGCCGTTACCTGCGGCGCTTCAGCATCGACGAGCTACCTCAGCTCTGGAACGTGCTGCGGGGCGATCTCAGTCTGGTGGGGCCGCGGGCCTACATGCCGGAAGAACGCCACGAAATGGACGGCATGGACCGCATCATCCTGCAGAAACGTCCCGGCGTGACCGGTCTGTGGCAGGTTTCCGGACGCAACGGCCTGACCTTCGAAGACCGCGTGCGCATGGATGTGCATTACATCCACAACTGGACGCCCTGGCTGGACCTGTACATCCTGGCGCGCACGGTGCCGGTCGTTTTGACGGGCGAAGGCGCTTGCTAAATTCTGTAAATGCAGTAAATTTCAGGGGAGTATCCCGGGGGAGTCATGGCACATTACCGACATCATTCGCTGATCGTGGCGCGTGGCGGGCAACGGGGGGGATTGCCGCCCGCTTCCGGCGAGACGCGCGACGAGGGGCGCATCAACTTTGCCGAGATCTGGCACACGATCCGACGGGGTAAGTGGATCATCCTGCTGACCACGCTGGTGGTGGCCGGCGCTATCGGCGCATACACTTACACGCTGCCGCCCGTGTACGAGTCGAGCGCGATCGTCTTTGTGGACACGAGGGGTAGTGGGAATGCGCCGGTCAGTGTGGCGGCCTTTACGCCCATCGAGCGGCGGGCGCTCTCGAACGAGCTGGGCATTCTGCGCAATTCGGCCGAGCTGGCCACGCGCGTGGCCGAGGCGATCGTGGCCACGGCGGAAACGGCAGGCGCGAAGGATCGCTTTCCGATACTGGCACCCACGGAAGATGGGCGTGAGCCGACCATTCGGGAGATCGCGCTGCGATTGCGAGAGCGTGTCCATTTCCAGCCGCTTTCGGATCAGGACATGATCGTGATCACGGCCGAGAGCACCACGCCCGAAGAGGCGGCCGTGATTGCCAACCGCTACGCCGAAGAGTACGAGCGCTACAGCAGGGAGCGCAGCCGGGAAAGCCTGGCGGCCGCCCGCGAGTTTGTCGAAAAGCAGGTCGAACAGCGGCGCCAGGAACTGGAGGAGCTGGAGCGGCAGTGGGAGGCGTTTGCGCGTTCGCGCCAGGTGGTGCGGCTGGGACCGCAGGGCGAGCGTCTGGTGGCCGAAGTGGCCCAGCTCGAGGCGCAGCGCGATGCCGCCCGCTTCCAGCTGGAGCAGGAAAAGTCGGCGCTGCAGTTCATCGAACAGGAGCTGCAGAAGCTGGAGCCAGGCCTGGTTGATGAACTGGTCAAAAGCCGGCAGGTATCGACCCTGGAGGCGCAGATCGACGCGCTCTCGAAGAAGATCGCCGAACTGAAGGTGCAGGCCGAGCAGTACTACGTGTTCAATCCGAAGCTGCGCGGCAACGAAGAGAAGCTGGGCGATCAGCAGCTTGTCGAGATCGTGCGGCAGATCGATCATTTCGAAAAGCAGCGCGAGCAGTTGCAGGCGCAGCTCGTCAAAGAAATGATCGGCCGCGACAGCCAGGCGCCGGCTTCGGAGCCACTGAGCTACGTCGAGCAGCTCCGGGCCCGTCGCATCGAAAAGCAACTGGCCATCCAGGAGCTGGAGCGTCAGGTCGAGGCGTTCAACCAGGAGCTGGCCAAGTACGAAGATCAGCTGGCCCGCCTGCCGCGGCAGCAGATCGAACTGGAGCAACTCGAACGGCGCCGGGCCATGGCCGAGCAGTGGTACACGACGTTCGTGCAGGAGCTGCAGCGCATCATGATCGCCGAGCAGTCCGAGCTTGGCTACGTCAAGATCGTCAGCAGTGCGTTCGTCCCGACCGTGCCGGTGCGGCCGAATCGGGCGCAGAACATCGTGCTGGGCATCCTGATCGGCCTGGGGCTCGGGCTCGGCCTGGCCTTCCTGCGACAGGCCATGCACACGCAGCTTGACGATCCCGAGAAGGTCCGGGAGCACGGCTACACGTTGCTGGGGGTGGTGCCGGCCATGGAGCCGTACATCCGCAAGCATTTCCGCGGGCGGAAGGTGGTCGAGGTGGACGAGCGGCCGCGCAGCACCACGCTGATCACGCTGCTGGATCCCTGGTCGCCGATCGCCGAGAACTTCCGGCTCATCCGCACGAACCTGCAGCAGCACACGCCGGCGAAAGGACGTGCCGTGACCTGGCTGGTGACCAGCCCGGAGATGGGCGACGGCAAGACGGTCGTGGCGGTCAATCTGGCCGTGGCGACGGCCCATGGCGGTCAACGCACGCTGTTGATCGATGCCGACCTGCGGCGCCCGCGTGCGCACGAGGTGCTGGGGATGGCCGACCAACCCGGTCTGGCCGAACTGCTGCTGGGCAAAATGCGACCTGAGCCGGAAAGCTGGGCCACCGACATTCCCAACCTGTACTTCCTTCCGGCCGGTGTGGTTGATCAACCACCGCCCGAGTTGCTGGGATCGCCACGCATGGTACAGGTGCTGGATTTTCTACGCAAACACTTTGACGTGCTCGTGATCGACTCACCGCCGGTGCTGGCCGTGACCGACGCGGTCCTGCTGGCGCAGCTCTGCGAGGCGACGCTGATGGTGGTTTCGGCCGGACGCACCGACGCGAAGGCGCTGGACATTGCGCGCCAGACGCTCGAGTCGGTGAATGTGTCGATTGCCGGCGTGATCTTTAACCGCTACCGGGCCGACAAACACAAAGGCTATGCTTATGGTTACGGCTATGGCCGTCGATACCACAAGGGCTACGGCTACTATGCCCGGGAAGCGGCGGCCGGCTGATGCGTGCGGAGGAGCGGGCAGGCCCGTTCGTTGTTCCGTCAACCAGTGAAACGAAACCCATGCGCTGTAAAACAGGATGGTGGTTGCTGCTGCTGGGCTGGGGGCTGTTTGGCATCGCCCACGCTCAGCCGATCGGAGGACTGGGAGGAGGTAGCAGTTCGTTTGAATTTGAGTTTTACCGGCCGGGACGGCCCACGATGATCGTGTACATCTGGGGGGCCGTCGGACAGCCCGGCATCTGGCGGGTCGAGCGGGGCGTGGACCTGATTCCGCTGCTGTCGGCGGCAAAGGTGCCGGGTGTGGGGAGCAGTCCCCAGGGCGTCAGCCAGCAGTATCTGGTGCGCATCTTTCGGGACGTAAACGGTGAGCGGCGAGAAATCTACAACGAGCGCCTGGAACGCCTGGTAGGAGGCGGCGCCCGACCCTATCCGCCGCTTCAGGAAGGCGACATCCTGGTGGTGGAAATGCGCCAGCGGGCGCGGTTCGGGTGGGGGACGGCCTTCGAAATCACCCGCACCATCGCCCAGATGCTGACGCTTTACCTGCTGATTCGACGGGAATTCTGATGGATGGATCCAGCAATACAAACGCCACGATACCTGCATGGACCCGTTTCGCTGACTCTGTATGCAAGGAGCGGGCTTGAAAGCTCTGAAAGAGGAATCCCGAAGCCGTCACCGGCACCGATCGACTCGAACAACGCGGCAGGCAACAACCGGGAAATACCCTCCCCCTGACCCCCTCCCTGGCAGGGAGGGGGAAGAAAATAAGCGGAAGCGTTGACGCTGAAATGTGCGTAAGCGCGGGCCTCCACCGCTTACCGTAGCCCATGGGCTTTGCCCTCTTTCGAGTGAGGCTGGCCCGAAGGGCCTGAGGAGGTCAACAAAATTTTCTGATTCCATAGAAGAAAGGCCATAAGCAGGAAAGCATCGACGCTGCAAGACGCGCAAGTGCCGACTTCTACCACCGGCCGTAGTCCATAGACACTGCTCCCCCTCGAAGGGGGAGCTGCCGCGAAGCGGCTGAGGGGGTGAATGATCGGTCGGGCTTCTTGATCAATGGGGCTTTACGGACAACAGTTACCACTATGCTGAAGACTGATAGATTGCAGGTTGTGGTGGGGATGAAACAGGGGGGGAAAATACTGTTGCGCCGTCGGTTCTGGCGCATGGATGAAGGCGCACGCCTGGTGCTGCGCCAGCTCTGGGAGCACCGACGGCTGTTCGTATTGACGGTCGCGCTGACCGGACTGGGCGCGGCTTTCGAGGGGGTCGGGCTGGGTCTGCTCGTGCCGTTTCTGGACAGCCTGACCAACCCGGACGCGAAGGGCTTTGCCACGGGCTGGGCCTGGGTGGACCAGCACCTGCTGCGCGTCGACGCCCCGGTCATGACGCGCCTGTACTGGTTTTCCGGGCTGATCCTGACAGCCATCCTGCTGCGGGCAGGGCTGGGTTACGCGGCCCAGCAGTTCAGCATCCGCCTGCAGGAGTCCATTCTGCACCGCCTGCGCTGTCAGATCATCGACCAGCTTCAGGCCGTTTCGCTCCGGTTCTATGTACACCGCCGCGCCGGCGACCTGCTCAACGTCCTGACAGCCGAAATCCAGCGGTTGCGCTTTCTCTTCGGTACTTCCAGCGCCATTCTGATTCACATAAGCCTGCTCGTAGTTTATGGTACGGCTATTTTCGCGCTGTCGTGGTCGCTGGCGCTGGTGGCCATCGGTCTGACGGTCGGCCTGTTCATGGTGGTGCGGGCCCTGATCGATCGGCTGAAAAACGAAGGCAACGCGATCACAACAACCAACGGCTGGATTGCCTCCCGGGCACAGGAATTGATTGCCGGCATCCGCACGGTGCTGACGCATGGCGCACAGGCCTTCGAATCGGCGCGTTTCAAACAGGTCAGCCGGGAGGCGGCCGACGTAGTCGTGCGGCTCAGCCGGAAACAGTCGCTCATCGGACCGCTTTCCCAGGCGGTGGCTTCGGCGGCGCTGATCGGCCTGATCATCGTGGCCGTGCAGTTCTTCGTGCTGCCGGGGCGCATGAGCATCGCCGTGCTCATCACGTTTCTGTTTGCATTTTTCCGCATGTTACCCATCGTGCAGAATATCAACGGCCTGCGGGCCATGTGGGCCAAGCAGCGCGGAGCCGTGGACGCCGTAGCCGCCATCCTCCGGCGCGACGACAAACCCTACCTGCCCGACGGTACCATCCCGTTCGAGGGCCTGCGCGAGGCCATCGAACTGCGCCATGTCAGCTTCGGCTATGAGCCCGGCCAGCGCGTGCTGCACGACATCAACCTGACGATCCGGAAAGGGCAGACCGTGGCCTTTGTGGGCGCCTCAGGGGCCGGCAAGAGCACGCTGGCCGACCTGATCGTGCGCCTCTACGATCCGGACGAGGGGCAGATCCTCTACGACGGCATCGACCTCCGACAGTACCGGCTCGACACGCTCCGCCGTCGGGTGGCCATGGTGAGCCAGGAGACGTTCCTGTTTCACGACACGATCCGGGCCAACATCGCCTACGGGCTGGAGGACGTGCCGGAGGAGCGCATTCGGTGGGCGGCCGCGCAGGCCAATGCACTCGAGTTCATCGAGCAACTTCCGAAGGGGTTCGACACGGTGGTGGGCGACCGGGGTGCACGGCTTTCGGGCGGGCAGCGTCAGCGGATTGCCATCGCCCGGGCGCTCCTGCGTGATCCCGACATCCTGGTGCTCGACGAGGCCACCAGCGCGCTCGACAGCGTCTCGGAGCGGCTGGTGCAGGAGGCACTCGAACGCCTGATGGCCGGCCGTACGGTCATCGTCATCGCCCACCGCCTTTCGACCATCGAAAACGCCGACCTTGTGGTCGTCCTCGAAGCCGGCCGCATCGTGGAGCAGGGGACGTATGAGGAATTGCTTGAACGCCAAGGATATCTGTGGAAGTATCATCACTTGCAATACCAGGTCGTATGAAGGTTGTAGCTATGCATGAGAAACAGCCAAAAGGATCTATAACTTACCGCGTATTGCGTCGTGTATTGGGAGAAGTGGGACTGACAAAGGTATGGGAACATATTTCTTCTTTTTATTTATGGAATGCTTTTCCTCTTAATGGAAAGGACCCGCGTCTGTTTCAGGTTGTGGGGATACCTCGATCAGGTACAACATTACTGTGCTCTTCACTGGATTCACATTCTAGAATAATATGTATAAGTGAGCCTTATCATCAATGGAAACATAATGGTTTTGTTTACGCAGAGAAGATATTACAGTTTGATATATGGAAGCGACATCCATCTCTTCTTATTGAGCAACTTCTGAAGGTTCATAAAGATAAAATGATTGGTTTTAAGGAAACCTATTATAGTGAATCTCATGGTCATTATAAAAATTACTTTTTCTTCAAAAAGAATTTTGAAAAGGGAATAAAGACAATAGTAATTGTTAGAGATCCTCGCGAAGTGTGGAAATCTCTTGTTATCATGCATCCCGAGAAGAAAGGAAAAGTACCAGATAGATTCTTAGAAGCTTGGAATGACTTAACAGAGTGGGCATTGAAAAATAATATTTTCTTGATAAAATATGAAAGTTTGATATCGAATCCGGTCTATGTTTTGCAAAAGGTATGCTCTTATTTAGGTGTAGAATTTGAATTTAATATGCTTCATTTAAGACCAAAGTTGGCACTAGGGGATCCAAAAGCATTAAAAGGTGGAAGTATTGTAAATAAATCTTTGGAATTTGAAAAGTTTTTGACTAAAGATGAAATTCTTAAAATAGAGAGAGGATGTTTTGGATTGATGAAGGCTCTAGGCTATAAGCCTATTCAATTAGCTGAGCAATATGCTGATGAAGCGGATGAGAACTGATCGCTCACGCCGCGGGACGTTTCCGAAGCAGGATGACGCTATGCTGTACGTTTATTTCGGACATCATAAATGTGCCTCAACCTGGATTCGTGAAATTATCAGTCAAGTATGTAATGAGGCAGGTATAAGTACTTTGTTTCTGTGGAATCCTTTAACTCCTATGAGACGATCTTCATTAGCATGCCACGGCTACTCTGGAATTGAAGTCAATGATATTCTAAATTTTATCAATGAACGAAAAATACAATTCGCTCTATTTGGAAATAGTTGGAAGGATATTGTGAGAGCTGTTTCGGAAACTAAAATAAAGGGTTTTCATGTAATTAGAGATCCACGCGATATTATAGTTTCCGGATACTTTTCCCATAAGTACAGTCATCCTACCGAGGGAATGCCGCACTTGGCGGAACATCGAAATCGACTGCAGAATGTTTCCAAGGAAGAGGGGTTACTGTTAGAGATGGACTTTTCGGCCCAAGAATTACGGGATATGGGTGAATGGTCTTATGACCACCCAGATATACTTGAAATTAAAATGGAAAACTTAATTGTGCGCCCCTATGATGTTTTTATCCAGATATTTGAATTTATGGGGCTTATGGGGTGGGGAGATGACTTTCATCCAGGCTATCGTCGAGTGATAAACTTCACTAAGCGGATGCTGAATCGGTTGAGTTTTCGCCATCCGCTGCTCCGGTGGTTGCGGCAACCGATGCCGGTGACGGGGGAGCTGTTGCTGGGACGGGTGTGGGATCATCGGTTTGAGAAGAAGGCGCGTCGTCGGAAGGGAGAGGAGGATCCTCGGAGTCATTATCGGAAGGGGCAGCCGGGCGACTGGCGCAATCACTTTACCGAAGAACACGTGGCCGCCTTCAAAGAGAAATTTGGTGATCTGGTCGTGCGGCTGGGATATGAGCCGGACAACGACTGGGGCCTGACCCCGCGTGAACCGGTCGCGCAGACGCCGACGGCGCCGCGCTGATCGCTGAAGCCATGCGCATTCTCTTTGTCGCACAACGGTACCATCCATTCGTCGGGGGGGTGGAGACGCAGACGCGGCTGGTGGTGCACGAACTGGCCCGGCGGGGACATGAAGTGCAGGTGGTAGCCACCACGCTCCGCGAACCGCGTTTGCCGGCTCGCCTGCGTGTGCTGGGCGACAGCCTGCTGCTGCCCGACGGCCGCTCCTACGATGACGAAGGGGTGCCCGTGCATGTGCTGACGCCCGGCCTCGGGGATCGGCTGCGCATGTTGCCGATCGCGCTGCGGGCCGTGCCGCTCCTTGCGCGGCGCTATCATGCGCTGCGACGCTTTGGCTATCCGTTTTTCCGACGGGTTTTCGCGCCGAAGCTGCACCCGTTCGTCGCGTGGGCCGACGTGGTGCACTCCGTGGCGGGCAACTACCTGGGATGGACGGCGCAGGAGGTGGCCCGGGCGCTGGGCCGTCCGTTCGTGGTGACGCCCTACGTGCATCCGGGCCAGTACGGCGATGGACCCGACGACGCCCGGCACTGGCAGACGGCCGACGCCGTGCTGGCGTTGCTGGAAACCGACCGAAAGGTGCTTGTCGAGCGACTGGGCGTACCGCCCGAAAAGGTACATCTGTACGGCGTGGTGCCGCTTCTTCCCGATCGGGCTGATGGAGCCGGCTTCCGGGCACGGCATGGTCTGGGCGAGGCGCCGGTCGTGCTGTTTGTGGGGCGCATGAACGATTACAAGGGCGCCCCGGCCCTGGTGCAGGCGGCCCCGCTGGTGTGGACGAAACGGCCCGATGTGCATTTTGTCTTCATCGGGCCGGCTTCGGAAGACGAGCGGCGGATCTTTGAAGGCGCCGACGCCCGCGTACATTATCTCGGGTGTGTCGATGAACAGGAAAAGGGTAATGCCTATGCAGCGTGCAATGTGTTTTGCATGCCGTCGCGACATGAAACGGTAGGAGCTGTATATCTAGAAGCGTGGTATTACGGTAAGCCAGTAATTGGAGGGCCAGCTGAAGGTCCCAGGGTATTAATCGAACAGAATTATGCTGGAATTGCTTTAAAGAGCCAGGTACCTGAAGCTATCGCTCAGAGTATTCTTCAGATACTTCAGCATCCAGAGTGGGCACGTGACTTCGGGGAAAATGGCCGCCGCCTGGTCCAACAACGCTTTACGCGCGAAGCGCTGGTCGATACCCTGGAGCGGGTTTACAGGGCACTTCTGGCTCGTGTAACGTCCGCCGCTTCCTGATAACCTTCGGCCAGTTTCCGGGTGAAGTCCGGAGCGTAGGCATCGGCCAGGTGGACCAGGTCGGGAAAGGCTTCGTCGGGGTAGTCGGCCGGTACGTTGAGGACGAGCACGTCATGCTGCCGGGCCCACCTGTGGAAGGATTGCATTTTCTCCGGCGTGGGGCGGTCGGTCAGCCGATGCCAGGAAGTCAGCGGCACGTTGAAGACCACCACGCGGCCGCCATGGCGCTGCATCAGGCGCACCAGGTCGGCAAAGACGGTGCGGTCCCAGTCCGGGATGAGGCTGTCGGGACGCAGGGCGTCGGTCGCGCGCATCTGCTCGAAGATCTGATACGGGATCGTTGTGCTCTTGATATTCAGGCGGACACTGTGGTCGCTCCTCCAGGGCATGGGCAGGCCATTGTGCCCGTCTCCTGACGTGCAAAGAATGATATGGGATCGCTGATCTACTGGTGCATGAGGGGCCACACCTCGTGTGGCGGACGTGATCCGGCGGGTATGATCGGGTGGACCCAGGGGGCCGCCCCTACGGGATAGGAAAGACGTCAAGGATCTGTAGGGGCGCGCCGCCGTGTGCGCCCGTGCTTTCTCACATGCACTCTGATTGCCCGGAAATCGTAATCGTATAAGCCACGAAGGCGCCAGCCGAAGTGGCGTCACCCGAGTCGACACTCCGCTTCGTGCCTGACTACGAGCAGGTGCCGGTATGCGCGCAAAGGCGCATATCGCATGCGCCAGAACGACCTATGCACTGCCGAAAAATCGCGTGCGCCGGGTGAACGCCGATCCTGTAAACTATAGCTGCGAATCCTGAAAATCATCGACAGACAGTTTCATGGCAATTCGGCGGGTTCTGGTAACCGGAGGGGCCGGCTTTATCGGACGATGGGTGGTGGCACGGTGTCTGGAGCAGGGGTATCAGGTGGCCGTTTACGACAACCTGACGGCCGGCTCCGTGGATCATCTGCTGGCTTTCTCCGATCGGATCGACTTCTACGAGGCCGACATTCTGGACACGGCTACGCTACAGGCGGTCATGGACGAGACGCGGCCGGAGATCGTCTTTCATCTGGCCGCCCTCCATTTCATTCCGTACTGCAATGCGCATCCGCAGGAGACGCTGCGGGTGAACGTCGAGGGCACCTACAACGTGCTGGACGCGGCAGCCCGGGGCGGTGTGCGTACGGTCGTCGTCGCCTCCAGCGGGGCCATCTATCCGAGCGTGGAGGGACTGATTCCCGAAACGCTCGCGCCGGCGCCGGTCGACGTGTACGGTCTCAGCAAATGGCTCACCGAGCAGGTGGCCGAGCAGTTTGCGCGCACGACGGAGATGGCCTGCGTGGCGGTCCGGCTCTTTAACACCTACGGCCCCTATGAAACGAACCCGCATCTGATCCCTCACATCATCGCGTCGCTCCAGCAGGGACCGGTGGTCGAGCTGGGCAACATCCACACGAAACGCGACTACATCTACGTCGAGGACGTGGCGCGACTGCTGGTCGCGCTGGGTGAGCGTGTGACTGAGGGCTATGAAGTGGTCAATGTGGGAACGGGACGGGAGTACTCGGCGCAGGAGATTATCGAGACGCTGAGCGAACTGATGGGGCAGCCCATCGAAATCCGGATCGATCCGGCGCGGGTGCGTCCGGTGGACAAGCTGCACCAGCGGGCCGACACGACCCGCCTGCAGCAATTGACCGGGATGCTGCCCGAGGTGACGCTGCGCGAAGGCCTGGCGCGTCTGCTGCAGCACGAAGGTTTGCCCGTGCGGCCGTGAACATCCGGAGCGCAGGTATAAACGGGGAATGCGTGTGCAGATGACGTTTTACCCCCTCAGCCGCTTCGCGACAGCTCCCCCTACAAGGGGGAGCGGGTCTGGTAGTTGGCGGCTGGAGTCGGATACGGGCGCATGCGTCCGGTTTAACGCCGGCGTTTCTCCTGCTGCCCACCCCCTCCCTGAAGGGGTGCGGGACGGGGGAGGGTTAAATGAAAAATCACCCCCTCAGTCGCTTCGCGACAGCTCCCCCTGCAAGGGGGAGCAGAGCCTATGGGCTACGGCTGGCGGTAGCACGGGTGCCTGGGCGCATTTCAGTGTCACTGTCTTCCCTCATGTGCTTCCCCCTTCCCTGCCAGGGAGGGGGCCAGGGGGAGAGTGCGCCTGCTGGTTGCGGGCACCGACGTTCGGGGCGCTGGCGTTGGCGGTTGGCGCCGCTTGTGGTGGGCTGAAAGCACGGGTGCATGGGATGTGGCTCCCTCATGCACCAGTAAATCAGCGATCACATATAAGGGGCAGAAGCGCTGCTAAATAGTACGATTGTTGTGAAGAACGAAAGCGTCAACGGCGCTGCAGATAAAAACGTGAACGGGGAATCCATGTGGCAGCCGGCGGAAAAACAGGCGACGCTGATCTGTATGACGCCGGTGCGTAACGAAGCATGGATCTTGGAGCGATTTCTTCAATGCGCGTCCACCTGGGCCGATTATATTGTGATCGCCGACCAGCAATCGACCGACGGCTCGCGGGAGATTGCCCGGCGATTTGAGAAGGTGGTACTTGTGGACAATCCCCATGAAGCCTACGATGAGGGTGCGCGCCAGCGGCTGCTGATCGATACGGCGCGGCAGTTGCCGGTCTCGGGCAAACGCATCCTGATTGCGCTGGACGCCGACGAGATGTTTTCGGCCAACTGGATGGAAAGCCCTGAGTGGCAGCAGTTGCTGGCGGCACCACCCGGTACCGTGCTCTACTTCCGGTGGGCCAATATCGGCCCGGACGTGACCTGCGCCTGGGTGGATGCGGATTACAAGCCGTTCGGGTTCGTGGACGATGGCTCACCACACGAAGGGCGGCCCATCCACAGCCCCCGCGTGCCGGTCCCCAAAGATGCCCCGGCGCTGTACTTCGACGAGATCAAAGTACTGCATTACCAGTATGCCGACTGGGCCCGCATGCGCAGCAAGCAACGCTGGTATCAGGTCTGGGAACGGCTGAACGACCCGAAGAAGCGTCCGGTGACCATCTTTCGCCAGTATCACCACATGGAGGCGGCCATTCGGCGGGCAGGCCCGGTGCGTCCCGAATGGCTGGCCGGCTACGAAGCGCTCGGCATCGACATGCGATCGATCTCGAAGAGTTCCCATTACTACTGGGACGAAGAGGTGCTGAAGCTCCTGATGGAACATGGTCCGGAACGTTTCCGGAAGCTGAACATCTGGGATTGCGACTGGGCGGCCCTGGCTGCCCGACAGGGGCTATCGGCCAACGGTCGGCTTCGCGATCCGCGTACCCCTTTTGAAAAGGCGGTGCATGCCTGGCTCCGCGCCACGCAGGGCAAAAGCCACACGCCGCTCGTACGCGCGGTGCAGAAACTGCTACAGGTATTTGGATGGTAGGGACGCGCCTCTGTGCGCGCCTGCGGCGGAAAGACACAGGGATCTGCCCCTACCAGTTCGGATAAATTTCGACACAGAAGAACGCTGCTGAGATACCCATGAAAAAAATGCGCAGATTGCTGGTAACCGGATCGTCGGGACTGATCGGCTCCGAAGTGGCCACGTACTTTTCCCATCGAGGCTGGGATGTGCACGGCGTGGACAACAACATGCGGGCGTTTTTCTTCGGGCCGGAGGGGGACACGCGCTGGAATCAGCGCCGGCTCGAAGAGACACTCCCGCGCTTCACGCATCACGAACTGGACATCCGCGACCGGCAGGGCGTGCTCGAACTGATCGAAACGCTCCGGCCGGATGCCATCGTACATGCGGCCGCTCAGCCCTCGCACGACAAGGCGGCCCAGATCCCGTTCGAGGACTTCGACGTCAATGCCGTCGGGACGCTCAACCTGCTGGAGGCCACGCGGCGCTATGCACCCGAGGCCGTGTTCGTGCACATGTCCACGAACAAGGTTTACGGCGATGCACCCAACGAACTGCCGCTTGTCGAACTGGAAAAGCGCTGGGACTACGCCGATCCGGCCTATTACAACGGCATTCCGGAGACTTTCCGGATCGATCAGTCGAAGCACTCCATCTTCGGCGCCTCAAAAGTGGCGGCCGACATCATGGTGCAGGAGTACGGCCGCTACTTCGGCATGAAGACCTGCTGTCTGCGCGGCGGCTGTCTGACCGGCCCCAATCACTCGGGTGTGGAGCTGCACGGCTTTCTGAGCTATCTGATCAAATGCAACGTAACCGGTCGCAAGTACACGATTTACGGCTACAAGGGCAAGCAGGTACGGGATAACATCCATTCCTACGATGTGGCCCGGTTCATCGAGTGCTTCATCGAAGAACCCCGCGTGGCCGAGGTGTACAATCTGGGCGGCGGCCGGGGGAACAGCTGCTCGATCCTGGAGGCCTTCGAGATGGTCGAGGCGCTTTCAGGCAGAAAAATGATCTACGACTACGTGGATAAACCGCGCGAGGGTGATCACATTTGCTACATTTCGGATCTGACCAAAATGAAAACCCACTATCCACAGTGGGACATCACGAAGAAGCTACCGGATATTTTCGAGGAGATCTACCGGGGATGGGTCGAACGCATCAAAGCGCAGCAGGCGGCCTGATCGCTTTCGTGCAGCCGTTCGGGTTGCGCGACAGCAGCGGTGGCGGACGCATCCTGCGGGCCCTGTTGCAGGACGCACCGGTGCCGTTTCTGAGCATCTGCACGAGCGTGCGGCCGCCGGCACCGCCGCCGTTCGGCCGCGAGGTGCATCTGCCCCCCCGGCCGTACTTCGGACGCATCGAAGCGACGCGCTTTGCCCGTTACCTGCGCTGGATTGCCGAGTGGCGGCGACCGGCCTTCGAACGGGCACTGGAGCGCACGATCCTGGAGGCCGGAGCGACGGCCATCCATGCCATCCCTCACGGCGAGGCGTTCTGGCAGGCATTTCAGGTGGCCCAGCGGCATGGCCTGCCGTATTTCCTGAACGTGCACGACGACATGCGCTACAACCTGGCCGGTCATCCGAAGCTGGACGTTCTGATGGACCGGCTGGCGCACGTCTGGCAGCGGGCGACCGGACGGATTGTGATCTCGGAGGCCATGGGGGAGGCCTATTGCCGGTGGTTCGGCCGCCTGCCCTATGAAATCATCACCGACGGGTTACCCGACGAGCTGCCCGAAGCGCCGCGCCCGCGTCCGGAAGGACGGGCCGTGGTCTACTTCATGGGGGCCCTGCACCTGTCCTATCACCCGAACTTCCGCGTACTGGCCGAAGCGCTCGACCGGCTCCAGGCGCGGCGGCCCGACTGGAAAGTGTCCTTTGTGACCCGGGGAAGTCGGCCGCCTGTGCGTCCTCGGACCGCTCCGGTGCAGGAACTGCCTTACGCGCCGGAAGCCGAGGTGGCGCGCGATCTGGATCGTGTGGACGTGCTTTACATGCCGCTACCGTTCGGGGAGCAGTACAGCTGGTTTACCCGCTACAGCCTGTCGACCAAGCTGGTGACGTACCTGGGCAGCGGATTGCCGATCCTGTATCACGGCCCCGAGGATGCGGCCGCAGCGCAACTGCTGGCCCGTTATGGAGCGGCCGTGCAGGTGCACGAGCTGGAGCCGGACGCCCTGTGTCGGG
>Ga0065723_101179_pt1 | contig 21341 bp, 22 predicted proteins | sample TheenrcuSG05Z960_FD_59110 | JGI IMG/M metagenome (GOLD analysis project Ga0065723, IMG submission 59110) | Thermophilic enrichment culture from UC Davis - Sample SG0.5Z960 | ecosystem: Engineered > Solid waste > Grass > Composting > Bioreactor | place: USA: University of California, Davis
CAGGCGGACGGAGTTGATGCTCCGGATGTTCAGCGCGTACTCCTTCAGTCCCGGAATGCCGAACGTCTCCGGCTCCCCGCCGACGCCGATCACGAGATAATCGTACGAAAGCGTGCCGTCTTCCAGGATGACCTTGCGGTCCTGCGGCCGAATCTGCACCACCGTCGACTTCACGAAATCGATCTTGAACTCATCGATCAGTTTCGAGATGCTGACGCGCGCATTTTCCGGATGATCCGTTCCCGCGGCCGGCATGTGCAAGTGGGTGGTGAAGTAGTGGTAGTCGTGCTTGTTGACGAGCGTCACGTCCGCTTCGTTGTAGTTGAGCTGTTTCTGCAGACGAAGCGCCGTCATGACGCCCCCGTACCCGGCGCCGAGAATGACGATCTTCGGAATGCTGCTCATGTTGGGCTCCCTTCCATTCTTGGTCGATGATAATACCCGGGATATTGTGAAAAATTACACAATCAAGACCGGCCATACAGGGTTTCATGCCTAGCTTGCGTCGTTTCAAACGCCTTCATGTATGCGCTCGAACTGATATCGGACACAATACCCGTAACATACAATGAAAATGATAGCAGTTTTCAAAAAAAGTTCAAGAGTAAAACCTACGAATTATTTTAGAACTGCGCACAAAAACGACAGACGCCGTGAACCTGAAAAGGTATAATGTAGAATTGACCGCGGAGATGTCGAAAATAACCATCAGCCTGGAGGTGCCCGTGATGTCCCAGCAAACCCATCCCAATCTGACGGATATCGTCATCGTCGGAGGCGGTCCCGTCGGCATGTTCGCCGCTTTCTACGGCGGCATGCGGCAGGCATCGGTGAAAATCATCGAGAGCATGCCCCAGCTCGGCGGCCAGCTCTCCGCGCTGTACCCCGAGAAAGAGATCTTCGACGTGGCGGGCTTTCCGAGAGTGAAAGCGCAGGAACTCGTCGACCGTCTTCGCGAGCAGCTCGAGCTGTTCAAGCCGGAGATCCGTCTGGAAGAAAAAGTGCTGAACGTGAGGAAAATCGAGGAGCGTCTGTTCGAAGTGACCACCGACCGCGGCGTGCATCATGCGCGCGCCGTCATCATCACCGCCGGCGTCGGGGCGTTCGAACCCCGGAAGCTGGAGCTTCCCGGAGCGGAGAAGTATGAGGGAGTCAACCTGCATTATTTCGTGAACGACATGGAGCGGTTCAGAGGCAAGCGCGTGCTGATCAGCGGAGGCGGCGACTCCGCCGTCGACTGGGCGCTCATGCTCGAACCGATCGCCGCTTCCGTCACGCTGGTCCATCGCCGGGACAAGTTCCGGGCGCATGAGCACAGCGTCGAGAAGCTGAAGGCGTCCGGCGTGAACATCATCACGCCGGCCGAGATCGCGGCCCTCTCGGGCGATGAACGGATCGAGCGCGTGACCTTGAAGCATATCAAATCCGGCGAGACGACGGAGCATGAGGTCGACGCGGTCATTGTCAGCTTCGGATTCGTCTCCTCGCTCGGTCCGATCGAAGATTGGGGCCTCAGGATCGAGGGCGGCTCGATCGTCGTCGACTCCCGCATGGAGACGAATATTCCGGGCATCTTCGCCGCCGGCGACATCGTCACCTATCCCGGCAAGCTGAAGCTGATCGCCGTCGGTTTCGGAGAGGCGCCGACCGCGATCAACAACGCGAAGGTGTATATCGATCCGGGCGCGAAGCTCTCCCCGGGCCACAGCAGCAGCATGAAACTGTAAAATCCGGCCATCCTAAAGGACGGGGTGATGGCCGCCATGCCGCCGATCTGTCCCGTATGCAACGGCCTGGTGCCGCTCGTCTTCGACTGTCCCCGCTGCGGCTTGCCCGCCGGGGACGCCGGACGGGCGTCCGACGCGCTCGGCCCCTATGCGCCCTACGAGCCCGCGCACGAAGAAAGCCGCATGAGCGGCTCGATGGAAAACATGACATGCGTTCACGCTGTGCATTGTCCATCCTGCGGTTCCGACGGCGAGGTCGCAATCGTCCTGCGGCTATCATAAGCGCCTGTGCCGCGGCCGTGAAGCGGGGCCCGCTCCGTCCGGCGTCATCCGCGGCCTGCGCGCCGTTCCCGGACGAGCGTGCGCGTCGCCCCTTCGCCTTGTATGCGGGCTTACGCGCCCTTCCGGACGGGAGAAGGCTTCAGCTTGCGCCGGGCGAGTTCCGCCGCGAGCATGCGGATGAACGCGGGATCGAGTTTCTGTTCGACCGCCGCATAATACGCTTCGAGCAGCAATTCGTCCGGAAGCTTGTTCATGCGCGGGTCATCCTTTCAACACGGGTGTCACCATCGCTGGCGTCATCATCATAGCATGTCCGTTTCCGGCGGAACAAGCGGCCCGGTTATCCACAGCGGACTGTGTATGAATTGTGCGTTTCTTGTGGGCAGACGTCGAAAAATGCGCCGCCGCTATGGGGATATTGTGGATAGAGTTATGCACAGCGCTTTTCGGCGGACAGCCTGATAAAAAAGATTCATGCATATCGCGCTGCAGATTACCAAAACCTATTAACCCCGTTAAATATTTCCTCGACGTGCTCTCCCCGCCGCAGCAGGCTCAATGCGGCCGCGTATTGACTTCAAAGATCCAGATTTTCCCCGAACGGTCCAGCCCGTAATCGAACCCGAGCTGGGTGATGCCGGGATACCGCTGTTCGAGAACGGCCGTCGCCGTGTACGTCAGCGACCGCATCTGCCGCTTCTTGGCGGCCGCAAGCCGCGTCGACAGCGAACGGCTGATGCCGACGGAGGCGGGCAGCTGCGTGCCGCCCCGGCACAGATTCGTCACGAACAGCCCTCTGCGCGCAAGCCTGCCGACGATGGCCCGGATTTTCCAGGCGCTGCCCTCCTTCACGATCTTCACCCGGTAATCGATCGGCCGACCGCCGATCGTCGCCAGCGGCACGCAGCGCTGGATCAGATACCTGCGCCCCCGCCTGATCCGCCGCAGCGCCTTGACGAGCCCGGCGAACGAGCGGTACCGGCGCTTCGACGCGCCGACGGTGACGGCATATCCCCCGTCCTCGCGCGCGACCTTGGCGACGCCGGCGCCGCCGGTGCCGCGCTGCGGCTTGACGACGACGCAACCGTAACGCGCCAGCATCCGGCTCAGGTTGCCCTCGGTGAACAGCATCGTCGGCGGAATATGCGGAGCGATGCCCGGATGCGACCTGAGCGCCGCCGTCTTCGCCCATTTGTCCGCCAGCGTTCTGCCGGCGGCCGACCGGATCTCCGCTTTCATCGGCATCGCCCCCGTTGTCTGTTCCTGCTTCATCCTATGCCCCGGAGACAACTCTCTCCTGGATAAACACCCCCGTCTCGTCCAAAATGTGCGGCCGCCGTTGATTTTGCGCCGGGCGGAGTGGTACGCTGACAATACCAGGGAGGTGCCGACATGATACCAATCGACGCCGAAGCGGTCCAAGCCATGCTCGAGGCGCTCAAAGGGCGCGACCTCTATCTGCATCTCGAATCGACGACCGGCGCTTACGCGACCCATCACGACAGCAGCCGGCATCCGTCGTCGGCGTTCGTCAAGAACGCCGTCATCCGGTACGAGCGGGGCGCGATATCCGGCAGCGGCCCGTACCGCGTCGGTCTCAAGATGGCGCACGGGTGGGTCTATTGCGAAGGGCTCACGCATTACGAGGAAACGGAGACCGAGCGGCTGCTGCTGGCCGGCCACAACAGCGAGGGCAAGCTGGCCGTCGCGCTGCAGCTCTCTCCGAGCCCGTTCTGAGAAGGAAGGGGTGCCGCACACATATGGAAAAACGCGTTCTCGCCGTATTTCCGCATCCCGACGACGAATCGTTCGGCGTATCCGGAACGCTGGCCATGTACGCCGCCTCCGGAGCCGAGGTCGCCTACGCCTGCCTGACCCTCGGCGAGATGGGCCGGAACATGGGATTTCCGCCGTTCGCCAACCGCGTGACGCTGCCGGAATACCGCCGGAAGGAGCTGGAGGCGTCGTGCCGCGCGATCGGCATCCGGGATCTGCGGCTGCTCGGCTTCATGGACAAGACAATCGAATTCGAAGACCCCGAACTGCTCGACGAGCGGATCGGAGACGTCGTGCTCGACGTGAGGCCCGAGCTCGTCATCACCTTCTATCCGGGCTACAGCGTCCATCCGGACCATGACGCCTGCGGCGCGGCCGTCGTCCGCGTCATCGGGCGGATGCCGCGCGGCGAGCGGCCGGTCGTGCACTGCATCGCCTTCTCGCACGGCTGCGAGCGGGTGCTCGGCAAGCCCGACGTGCTTCGCGACGTCCGGCCGTACCTGAAACAGAAATTCGCTTCGATCCGGGCGCACCGCTCCCAGTTCTACGTGCCCGGCATATCGGACGGCGACGGACGGGTCACGCGCGAGCTCGTGGAGCGCTTCGGAACCGAACGGTTCTGGACTTACCGGTTTGATTGACAGGACGCCGGCTTTACAGAAGTTGGCTGCGGCGTTATAATACGGACAACCGATTTTTGGAAGGAAGGCTTCGGCAATGGCGGCGGTGTTCTTTTCCGGATACGGCATTGCCCGCATCCATCATCATCGATCAGGCGTTTGACTCTTGCGGCGGTCGCCCGCGGGAGGCAGACGCCTTTCGGCGTTGGACCTGCGGGCTCATACGATGGTGGTGAAGCCGGTCAGGTGCAGCGCGCATCTGAATCGGCTTTTCATTTTGTCATGCGGAATGGAGGTTGGAACGATGGCTGTCATGTACCGATGGCCGGAGGAGAAGGAGCGGCTCACGGATCGGCTGGCTCCGCGCCGGAAACTGTTCGACCGGAAGACGCTGGAAGGCGTGCTCGATCTGTTCGGCGATGTCGAGCGGCGGGGCGACGCCGCGGTGATCGACGCGACGCGGAAATTCGACGGCGTCGCGCTCGAGCGGCTGACGATGGACGACGAATATGTCTCCCGCTGCGTTTCGAACTTATCCCCTTCGCTCAGGGAGGCCGTGGAGACGGCGATCCGGCATGTGCGGGAAGTCAACCTCGCCCTGCTGCCCGAATCGCGGGACATCGGCATCCGCCCCGGCACCGTGGTCGGGGAGCGGTTCAGACCGCTTGACGCGGTCGGGATCTGGATTCCTTCGCGCAAGGGCCCGCTGCTCTCGACGGCGATCATGCTCGTCACGGCCGCCCGGACCGCCGGGGTCGGCACCGTCGTCGTCGGCATGCCGCCGCAGCCGGACGGAGCTGCGGACCCGGCCACCGCGGCCGCGGCGAAGCTCGCGGGAGCGGACCGGATCGTCGTCGGCAACGGCGTCGCCGTCATCGCGGCCTTCGCCTGCGGAACGGCGTCGATTCCCGAGACCGACGGCGTCTTCGGCCCCGGTCCGGGCGGCATCGGCGCCGCCATGATCGCCGCGATGATGCGCGGCAAGCGGAGCGTGCCCGGCATCGGCCCGTCGGACTGCGTCGTGCTGGCCGACGAATCGGCGGACCCGGGCCTTGCCGCCCGCGACCTCGCGAACGAAGCCGAGCACGGCCCCGACTCGTCGGCGGTGCTCGTGACCGCCTCCGCCGAGCTGGCAGAGCGGACCGCCGAAGCGCTCCGCCGGATCATCGCCGATGCCGAACCGCCCCGGCGCGAATATCTGGAGACCGTCTTCGGCCCGTCCGGACGCGGCGCGATCGTCGTCGCCGCCGACCTTGAAGCGGCCTGCGCGTTCATCAACGATTACGCGCCCGAGCATCTGCTGATCGCGTGCGAACCGGAGACGGAGCGGCGGGCGCTGGAGGGCATCCGGCACGCCGGCGAAATTTTGCTGGGACCTGCGACGCCTTTTTCCGCGGCCAACTACGGCATCGGCATCACCGCCGTCCTGCCGACGAACCGCTTCGCGCGCTCCTGGTCGGGCGTGACCGCGCGGGACATGATGAAATCGTCCACCGTCGGCCGGCTGGACGGGGACGCGCTGCGCGGCATCGCTCCCGTCATCCGCGAGCTTGCGCGCTGCGAAGGACTCCCCGCCCATGAAGCGGCCGCCGTCGCAAGACTGGACCGGGACGGCCGCCTGCCGTGAGCGCGGCGGCGTGCGGCGGCTGCTCGCGTCCTGCCTCATCACGGCCGGCGTCATCGTCCTCGGCATCGCGGGGTGACAAATTCGGCAGCCCCCGTGTCGATTCATTGCGCCTCCGGCCGTCCGGGCATATACTAAATGTACATTTATTGGGCGCATGCGCACGCCGTGCGCCGAAGGAGGCGGCCTTATGGGCGATTTCCATCATCTCGCGCATGTCAAGGAACAGGAGGCGTCCCGGCGCACGCTCTGGATAGTGCTCGGGCTCACCCTGTTCTTCACGGTCGTCGAAGTGATCGGCGGCATTGTCTCGAAATCGCTGGCGCTGCTGTCCGACTCCGCCCACATGATTTCCGACGTCGCCGCCCTGGGGCTCAGCCTGCTGGCGGTGCGGCTCGCCTCGCGCAAGCCGAACTCCACGTACACCTACGGCTACCTGCGGTTCGAGACGATCGCCGCGCTGCTGAACGGCCTGACGCTGTGCGCCATCTCGATCGGCATNTTCATCGAGGGCGCGCGCCGGTTCATCACGCGGCCGGAGATCGACTACGGCATCATGCTGACGATCGCCGTCATCGGCCTGATCGTCAACATCGTTCTGACGACCGTGCTCAGCCGCAGCATGAAAGAAGAGAACAACCTGAACGTGAGGAGCGCGCTGTGGCATTTCATCGGCGATCTGCTCAGCTCGATCGGCGTCATCGTGTCGGCGGCGCTCATTTATCTGACGGGCTGGCATCTGTTCGACCCGATCATCAGCATCATCATCGGCGGGATCATTTTCGGCGGCGGGGCGAAGATCATCCGGCAGTCGTTCCGCGTCCTGATGGAGTCGGTGCCGGAGGGGTACGAACTGGAGGAGATCCGGAAGGACATCGCGCGGGTGGAGGGCGTGCTGGACGTGCACGAGATGCATTTCTGGGCGATCTCGACCGACCACAACATCCTGACCGCCCACGTCTTCATCCGGGCCGACATCCAGCCGTTCTGCGTCATCCTCGCGATCAACGAGATGCTGAAGGACAAGTACAAAATCATGCACGCCACGATTCAGACCGAACACGCCCAGATCCATCCGCACGGCGAATACGGCAGGCAGTTCCTCGAGGGCAACCGGCCGCGGGAGCGCGAGCTCGCGGGGACGGCGCAGGGCGGATAAAACGCTGCGAACCGCCGTTCGCTTCCTGTAGCGTGAATACCGCGTTACGGGCCAAAAACACAAAAATACGGCTCGCCTGTCGGCGTCAGGCGAGCCGCGCATTTATCTCCGTCACAACACCTTCGACAGGAACTCCCGCGTCCGGGGATGCTGCGGATTCGTGAAGATGCGCTCCGGCGCGTCATCCTCCAGGATGTTCCCCCCGTCCATGAACAGCACCCGGGTCGCCACTTCCCGGGCGAATCCCATCTCGTGGGTGACGATCACCATCGTCATGCCCTCATCCGCCAACTGCCGGATCAAATCCAGCACCTCGCCGACCATCTCCGGATCGAGCGCCGACGTCGGCTCGTCGAACAGCATCACCTTCGGATTCATCGCGAGGGCGCGGACGATCGCGATCCGCTGCTTCTGCCCGCCGGACAGCGTGGACGGATACGCGTCCGCTTTGTCTTCCAGGCCGATGCGCCTGAGCAGCCTCAGCGCGTTCTCCCGCGCCTCCTCCCGGATCCGCGTTCCGCCGGTTTCGACGGATTGCATCGCCAATTTCTCGCCGCGGAACAGATGGCGCAGCCGATTCAGCCGATTCTGCCGCCGCTGCCTGCGAAGATCGCGCATGCCGAGATAGACCGGCGCCAGCATGATGTTCTCCAGCACGGTCTTGTTGTTGAACAGGTTGAAATGCTGGAACACCATGCCGATCTGCCGCCGGAGCTCGTTGATGTCCACCTTCGGCCCGGTGATGTCCTGACCGTCGATAACAATCGAGCCCCCCGTCGGCTCCTCCATCCGGTTCAGGCAGCGGAGGAAGGTGCTCTTGCCGCTGCCGGACGGTCCGATGATGGCGATCTTCTCGCCCCGCCTGATCGTGGTCGTGATCCCTTTCAGCACGTCCAGCTTGCCGTAGGTTTTCGTCAGATTAGTGACGTCTATCACTTTTTCTCAGGCTCCTTTCCACTTGCCTGATGATCAGCGCGGCGGCGGCGACCAGCACAATGTAGATCAAGGCCATGACAAGATACGGCACCATGAACTCGTAGTTGTTCGAGCCGATATAGTTGAAGGCGACGTACAGGTCGGCCGCGCCGACGAAGCTGACGACGGACGTTTCCTTGATCAGCGAAATGAACTCGTTGCCGAGCGTCGGCACGATGTTCTTTACCGCTTGCGGAATCACGATCTTCATCATGGTGACCCGAAAGCTCAGACCGAGGGCCCGGCCCGCCTCCATCTGGCCGGGATCGACGGACAGAATGCCGCTCCGCATGATTTCCGACACATAGGCGCCGCTGTTCAGGCCGAAGACGATCACGCACACCTGCAGCGCGGGAATGTTGACGCCGATCAGGGGCAGCATGACATAATAGGCCACGAGCAGCTGCACGACAATCGGCGTTCCTCTGAACAACCCGACATAAGAAAACGCACAGGCCGTCCAGCGCCTTGATCAATCCGTTGGTTTTGGGAGCAACCCGGATGGTGGCGATGATCGTGCCGATGATGATGCCGATGGCCAGCCCCGCGACCGCGATCCAGATGGTGTTCTGCAGCCCGGTCAGCACCTTGACGTATCCGCCATGCTCGATGAAGACTTCCCAGAATCGCTCCAGCTTCTTGTCGAAGTTCCCCATGACACTCTCCCGAACGCGCAGATACTCCGCCCGTCAAGCGGAGTATCTGCAGAGCTTATCAGGCAGCTTTTATTGCAATTCGTTGAAGGCGGCCGCGATGAACTTCGCCGGCGCCTCGTCGATGATGACCAGGTCGATATTGCCGTTGAGCATGTCCTGGACGGCCAGCGAGCCGTTCCGGTACCCGACGCCCGTCACGTTCAGTCCGGGGAACCCCCGGTCTTCGTCGCCTTCCGCATAGAACTGCGCGGTCGTGCCCGTCTGGAAGCCGACCTTGGTGTCCTTCCCGAGCCCCGCCAGCACGGCTTCCACATCCTCAAGCTTCTTGCTGTCGTCGAAGCGGGTGTCGGAAGCCTTCACGATGATCATTTGCGCGGCGTCATAGTATTTGTCCGAGAAATTCACGTATTCCTTGCGCTCTTCCGTGATCGTGAGGCCGGCCATCGCGATGTCCGCCTTGCCCTGGCCGACGGACAGCACGACGGCGTCGAAGTCCATGTTGCTGATGACGAGTTCCTGGCCCAGCTCCTCCGCGAGCAGCGCGGCGATCTCCATGTCGACGCCGTAGTACTTGTCGCCTTGCGTATACTCGAACGGCTCGAACGCCGCGTTCGTCGCCACGACCAGTTGATCCTTGCCGGTGTCCAGCGCCGCGGACGCCACCGGCTTCGGCTCCCCGTCGCCGAAGTAGCGGTTCAGAATTTCGTCGAGCGTGCCGTCCTCCTTGATCTTCGCGATGAACTGATTGACCTTCTCCAGCAGCTCCGGCTGGTTCTTGTCCACGCCGAAGGCGTATTCCTCCTGGGTGAGCGGAATCTCGATCACCTTCACGCCCTTTGCGCCCGACCCCGAATTTTCCTCTTTCTTGCCGCCGCCCGATCCGCAGCCGGCGAGCGCGAAGGCAAGCACAGCCGCAAGCAGAATGGCGAATGTTTTCTTCATGGTTGTTCTCTCCCTTTTGTTCAAGGCATGGTCCAACTGTATTAACTGTATTATTTGACTAAATATACATGATCCGCTCGCACAAATGCAACCGCCAATTCTTCGAAATGTCCCCGCGCACAAAAAAGAAGACCGCCGGCTGTCACAGCCGCGGCCCCCCGTCCCGCTTGCCCGCCGTCGCGCACATCCGTCATGGTCAAAACGTCAAGCCCGCGGTCGCCCCGCTCCGGAGATGACGCTCCGGACATCGCGCCGCCACGCTCCCGCGTCCGCCTCCGGCGTCATCGCGCCGCGCGTCCGCCTCCGACGCCGTCACGCCCCCGCGTCCGCCTCCAACGCCCGCTCTTCGCCGCGGATCAGGAAAGCGGAGGCCAGCGACACGATGCTTCCGACGGTGCCGTACAGGAAAATCCAGCGGAACCCCTCCGCCAACTCCGGCGCCTGCGCGAGCATCGCGCCCATGATCGTGACGCCGAAGGCCGTGCCGATATTGCGCGCGAACAATTGCATCGACGTCGAGACGCCCTTCTGGTCCGGCGGCACAAGCTGCTGCACGCCGATGATCAGCACCGTCGACAGCATGCCGAACGCGAAGCCGAGCGGAATCGACGCGAACATGACGAACCAGAAATCATTCAGCCGTCCGAGCAACAGCAGGAACAGTGCGGCCGAGGCGACCTGAAGGCCGTTGCCGATCACGACGAGCGGCCGGTATCCGTATTTCAGAATCCACCGTCCCGCGGGCACCGATGCCGCCGTCCAGCCGATCGTCATCCCGAACAGCGCGACGCCGCTCAGGAAGACCGCCCATTCCTGCCCCTTCAGCGTGTGCTCCTGCAGATACAGCGGCAGATAGGTGCCCGCCCCGAACAGCGCCATGTTCGACAGCAAGCCGTTCACGTTCAGCCAGACGACCCGGCGGTTCCGAAGCAGGCCGAGCGGCAGCATCGGCGACGCGTGCCGCAGTTCCCACCGCCAGAACAGCGCGAGCAGCGCGACGCCGCCCGCGGCGAGAAGCGCCGCGCCGCTCTCGACGGCCGTGGTGAGCAGCAGCAAGCCGACGCCGGCCGTGAACAGTCCCGCGCCGACGACATCGACGGCGGCCGGCCGCGGCTCATACACCTCGCGATACGGCAGAAGCAGCAGCAGCGACACGGCGCAGATCGGAATATTGACGTAGAAAATCCACCGCCACGACCAATATTCCGTGAACAGCGAGCCGAGCAGCGGCGCGATGATCGCCGACAGCCCCCACATCGCCGTGAAGAACGCCTGGATGCGCCCCCGCTTCTCGACGGTGAACAGATCGCCCGCGATGATCGCCGGGAACGGGGACATGACGCCCGCGCCGATGCCCTGAACGGCGCGGAACAGGACGAGCTGCACCATCGACTGCGCGGCGCCGCACAGCAGCGAGCCGATCAGAAACAGGACGAGCCCGCCGAGCAGCACTTTCTTCCTTCCGAACAGGTCGGACAGGCGGCCGACGATCGGCGCCAGCACCGTCGTGAAAATCATGTAAGAAGTGAACGCCCACGCATACAGACTCCGGTCGTCCGCATCCCCCAGTTCACCCGCGATCACCGGCATTGTCGTGTTGATGATCGTCGTGTCCATCGCCGAGACGAGCATGGTCATGACAATGCCGGCCAGCACCGACAGCCTGCGCCAATCCATCCCGCGAACCTCCCGTCCAAGACCAGCATACCGCCATTATCCACGATCGCCCCGCAAAGGGTCAATCCCTTTCCATCCGCAACAAAAAATGGCTCGCCTCCGCCCGGACATCGCGCTTCCCGCCGCAATACGATAGTCGAGACCCGCCTGCGCGCGGACCCGGGAGGCATGCGAGGATGCGACTCGTCCTGCTCTGCGGCGGCTCCGGCACCCGGCTGCGGCCGCTCTCGAACGATATCCGCTCGAAGCTGTTTCTCGACCTGCTGCCCGCCCCCGGCGGGGGAAGGGAGTCGATGATCCGCCGGCTGTGCCGGCAGTTGGAGGAAGCGGGCATGCTGTCCTCCGCCCTGTTCGTCGTTCACCGCGGCCAGACGGCCATGCTGCGCCGCCGGATCGGCGGCAGCGGGCTCGTCATTCCCGAGCCGGAGCGGCGCGGCACCTACATGGCGGCGGCGCTCGCGGCCGCGTATCTCCATTCGGCGCTGGCCGCGCGGCCCGACGAGATCATGTGCGTGATGCCCGCCGATCCGCTGGTCGACGGACCGTTCTTCCGGACGATCGCCCGGCTTCCCGCCGCGCTGGAGCGGACGAACGCCCGGCTCGCCCTGGTCGGCGCCGTCCCCGCGCATCCGTCCGACCAGTTCGGCTACATCGTGCCGGAAGGCGCCGTACCGCCCGGGGGCTGCGCGGCCGTGAGGCGGTTCGCCGAGAAACCCGCCCTGCCGGAGGCGGAACGGCTGATCGCGGCCGGCGCGCTCTGGAACTGCGGCGTGTTCGCGTTCCGGCTGGACTATATGCTGAACTCGATGGCGGAGCGGGGGATGCCCGCCGATTACGGCCGGCTGCAGGAATGGTTCGGCAGATTCGCCGCGGACAGCCTCGACCGGGAGATCGCGGAGCGCGAACCGGAGGCGGTCGTCCTGCGGCATGACGGCCTGTGGCGCGATCTCGGGAGCTGGGCGTCCCTCGCCGGAGAACTTGGCGCTTCCGTTGTCGGCCCGGGCACCATCTCCGGAGATGCACGGGATACGCAGATCGTGAACGAACTGCACATTCCGGTCCACGTGATCGGGGTGAGCGGCATCATCGCGGCCGCGGGGCCCGACGGCATCCTCGTGGCGGACAAGGCGGCGAGCGGCCGGGTGCGCGATCTGCCTTCGCCCGGCCGAAGCCCGATGTACGGCGAATACGGATGGGGCGTCCGGCGCGTCATCCACGCGGACGCGGCCGGCGGCGGAGAGCGGACGTTCGCGCTGGCAACGCTTGCGCCCGGCGCTTGGAGACGAATGCCGGATGCGGACGGCGCCGGCGGCCGCATCCTGATGGCGGTGATTTCGGGGACGGGGACGCTCCTGCGGGAGGACGGTACCGCAAGGCCGCTCCGCCCGGGCGACTCGCTGTGGATGGCGGACGGCGAGCCCTGCGCGCTCCGTGCCGATTCCGGCATGGAGCTGATTGAAGTGCATTTCGCCGGGCGGACGCATATGCTGGAGCAACGAGATTCAATCACACCGGGGTGAGATCCGTGGCAGCCAGACGCGTTCAAACATCCGGCTCGGGCGAACCGATCGACGTGCTCATTCCGGCCGCCCCGAAGGACCTCGGCACGCTGCCGCACGCGATCGACGGCGTTCGGCGAATGGTCCGGCATCCGATCGGCGCGATCTACGTCGTCGCGCCGGAGAGTCCGCGCATCCGCGCGGTCTGCGCGCGCAAAGGCTGCGTCTTCGTCGACGAACGGCGGATCGAGCCGATTCCGAAGAGCCGGATACGCTACGGCTCGAAGCGGTGGAACCGGTCCGGCTGGCTCTACCAGCAATTGCTCAAATTAAGCGGCGACCGGCTCGTCCGGCATCGGCATTTCCTCGTCCTCGACGCCGACACGGTGCTGATCCGGCCGCACCGGTTCCGGATCGGCGGCAAGACCGTGTTCTATTGCCGCCGGTGGAGCCAGCCCGAATATTTCCGCACCTACCGGAGACTCACGGGACGCCGGCGGAAGGCGAAGGTGTCGTTCGTCGCCCACTACATGCTGTTCGACCGGCGCAAGCTCGCCCGGCTGAAGCGGATGATCGAAGCGCGGCACGGCAAGCCCTGGCACCGGGCCATCCTGGACAGCATCGACAGGACGCGCAACTTCGGCTTTTCCGAGTACGAGACGTACGGCAACCTGGTGTACGGCCACAATCCTTCCGCCGTCAAGCTGCTTCCCGCCCTGAACCTTTCCCTCCGCCGCAGCGCCTCCTCCCTCTCGGAGGCAGAGAAGCGCAGGTACGCGCGGAAATACCGCTCGCTCTCGTTCCACAGGCGCGGCGTGTACGCCCGCGGCAAGCGCGAGGCCGGAACCCCGNNACGGCGCGCCGCCCGAANGACGCCCNGCCCGCCGCGCGACGTCGAAAAGACGCGGCGGCCGGGGCGCTCCGGCCTGACGGGGATCGAACGCCGCGCTCGCGGCGCTCATCGAATGCGCGCATCCGCCGCCGCGCCGGAACGCGCAGGCAACGTACGGGTCGGAAGCGGATCGGCTCAGTCCACGTCAATGACGACCTTGATATGCCCGCTTCCCGTCTCCACCTGCCGGATCGCCTCGCCGAATTGATCGAGCTTGTAGCGATGGGTGATCAGCCGATCGGTCTTGACGACGCCGTTCCGGATATAGGCGATCGCCCGGTCAAAACAATGGGTCTGGGCGAAGGAACCGATGATCTTCAGCTCTTTCTGAAACACCTCGTACGGGCTGATCGTCATCCGGTCCTTCGCCGCCGCGACGCCGTAGATGACCAGCTTGGCGCCCATTTTCGCGAACCGGGGCAGATGCCGGATGACCGGCTCCGCGCCCGTCGCGTCGATGACGATGTCGAAGCCGCGCGGATACGCCCGCATGATCGCGCTCTCGTGTTTCGCGTAATCGTTGCGGTCCATCCGGTACACTTCGTCCGCGGCCAATTCCTTGGCCAGCGCCAGCTTGCGCTCATCCGAAGCGACGACGACGAGCCGCGCTGCGCCGGCCGCTTTCAGGAGCTGCGCCAGGATGAGCCCGGTCGGCCCGGTGCCGAACAGCAGCACGTCGTCGCCCGGCCGCACGTCGATGACGTCGAGCCCGTGCACCGCGCAGGCGGTCGGTTCCACGAACACGCCCTGGTCGAAGGTCAGATCGCCGAGCGGGAACACCTTGTCGTGCCGAACCGCGACGTATTCGGCGAATCCGCCCGGCCGGTTCACCCCGAGCGAATTGAAATTCTCGCAATACAGCGGCTGATTGCGCCGGCAATAATAGCAATGGCCGCACAGTTCGGTGTTGTCCGCGCACACGCGGTCTCCGGGTTTGAAATCGCGCACGTTTTTTCCGACGGCCGCCACTTCCCCGACAAATTCGTGGCCCGGAATGAGCGGGAACTTCGCCAGAAACTCCCCGTGCACCAGATGGATGTCCGTCCGGCACACGCCGCAGGATTTGACCTTGAGCAGCACCTGATCGTCGCCGATCCGCGGATCGGGCACCTCTCGCACCTGAACATCATGCGGTTTGTTCAACACGACAGCTTTCATCCGCATCTCCCCCGAATTCAGAATGTTATAATCGAACATGCTCACACTCCATTTTAGCAACCGGACCGAAAAAAAGAAAGCCGCCGATCCGACTTCTTGCGTCCACCCGCGGCATCGATTTCTTCTGTTACTTTTGCGCTTTTCCCCGCATTTCCCTGGCTTTTCGCATGGATTTCCGCTTGCGCCCCCGAACGACACACCTTTCTTTTTGTAAATTTTCCAACTATAATATTGTTGTAATCAAAAATTATTATGTTATTTTCGAAAAGAAAGGGTGTTCGTCATGTCCAAACCGAAACCGTACCGCCTGAATCGCATGTTCAGCGAGCAAGGAAAATGCTTCGACGTCGCGATTGACCACGGTTTCTTCAACGAGTACACGTTTCTGCAGGGCATTGAAGACATGCGGAAGGCGGTGGAGACGATCGTCAAGGCGGGCCCGGACTGCATCCAGCTCAGCCTCGGCCAGGCCCATCACCTGCAATCGATCCCGGGCAGGAACAAGCCGGGCCTCGTGCTGCGCGCCGACGCGGCCAACGTGTACAACAGCGAACTGCCGCGCTATCTGTTCAGCGAAATCGCCGGCCGCACGATCGAGCACGCGGTGCGCCTGGACGCCGTCGCCGTCTGCGTCAACCTGCTGCTGCTGCCGAACCAGCCCGAACTGCACCATCAATGCGTCCGCAACATCATGCATCTCAAGCAGGAGGCGGAGCGCTACGGCATGCCGCTGATGGTCGAGCCGCTCGTCATGCTGCCCAACGAAGTCAAGGGCGGCTATATGGTCGACGGCGACATCCGCAAAATCATGCCGCTGGTCCGCCAGGCCGTCGAGCTCGGCGCCGATGTGATCAAGGCCGACCCGTGCGACGACATCCGCGAATACCATCGCGTCATCGAAGTCGCTTCCGGCGTGCCGGTGCTGGTGCGCGGCGGCGGCCGGGCCGACGACGAGGAAATCATCCGCCGCACGGTGGAGCTGATGAAGCAGGGCGCTTCCGGCATTGTGTACGGCCGCAACGTCGTGCAGCATCCGAACCCCTACGGCATGACCCGCGCGCTGATGGCGATCGTCCACGACGGCGCCGACGCGGATGCGGCGCTCGCCATCCTGAAAGGGGAAGCGGCTCAATGAGCCGCAGGACGATCCGTTTCGGCGTCATCGGCTGCGGGCTGATGGGACGCGAGTTCGCCAGCGCCGCCGCTCGCTGGTGCCACCTGACCGGCCTCGATTTCGAGCCGCGCATCACGGCGGTGTGCGACACCGATCCGAATGCGGTGAAATGGTTCCTGGACAACGTGCCTTCGGTCGAGCGCGCGTTCGCCGACTACCGCGAGCTGATCGCGCGCGAGGACGTGGACGCCGTCTATTGCGCCGTGCCCCATCATCTCCACGAGCGGATGTACATCGACATCATCCGCGCCGGCAAGCATCTGCTCGGCGAGAAACCGTTCGGCATCGACCGCCGGGCGAACGCGAACATCATGGCAGCGATCCGCGACAATCCCGGCGTCGTCGTGCGCTGTTCGTCGGAGTTCCCGTTCTTCCCCGGCGCCCAGCTGATCGCGCGGTGGGCCCGCGAAGGGCGCTTCGGGCGGATCATCGAAGCGGAAGCCGGCTTCTGGCATTCCAGCGACCTCGATCCGAACAAGCCGATCAACTGGAAGCGGCGGCTCGCCACGAACGGCGAATACGGCTGCATGGGCGACCTCGGCCTGCACGTGCTCCATCTGCCGCTCCGCTTCGGCTGGCGGCCGCGCAACGTGCGGGCGCTGCTGTCCAAGATCGTCGACCGCCGTCCCGACGGCGCGGGCGGCACCGTGCCGTGCGAGACGTGGGACAACGCCGTGCTCGCCTGCGAGGCGGAGGCGGACGGGCGGCACTTCCCGCTGGTGCTGTCGATGAAGCGCATCGCGCCGGGCCACGCGAACACCTGGTTCATCCGCATCATGGGCACGTCGCTGTCGGCGGAATTCTCGACGAAGACGCCGAAGCAGGTCGCCTATCTGCCATACGAACCCGGATCGGACCAGGCGTGGCGCATCCTTGACGTTCCGCACCGTTCCGTATATCCTGCAATCACGGGAAGCATCTTCGAGTTCGGTTTCTCCGATTCCATCCTGCAGATGTGGGCGGCGTTCTGCGACGAGATCGCCGGAAGCGGGGAAGGTCCGGCCTTCCGCTGCGCGACGCCCGAGGAAGCGGAGGCCAGCCACAGGCTGTTCACGGCCGCCCTGGAATCGCAGCGCACGGGAGAAACCATCGCGATCGACTGGGGGGATTGACGCATGGCAGCCGGATCAGCGCCGCGGGCGGAAGCGGTCGTCGCGGGCCATATCTGCCTCGATGTGATTCCCCGGATCGAAGAGCGGAGGCAGAGCCTCGAGCAATATCTCGTGCCGGGCAAGCTGAACGCGGTCGGCCCCGCGCTCAGCCAGCCCGGCGGGACCGTGCCGAACACGGGGCTTGCGCTGCATCTCCTGGGCATCCGGACGAAGCTGATCGGCAAGATCGGCCGCGATCTGTTCGGCGCCGAGATCGTCCAGACGTTCCGGCGCCTCGGCGGCGAACTGGCGGACGGGCTGATCGTGTCGCCGGACGAGCACACGTCCTACACGCTCGTCATCAATCCGCCCAACGTCGACCGCATCTTCTTCCATTGCACGGGAGCCAACGACACCTTCACCGCGGACGACGTCCGGGAGGATGAACTGGCCGGAGCGCGGCTGTTTCATTTCGGCTATCCGCCGCTCATGCGCCGGATGTACGAGGACGGCGGGCGCGAGCTGGCGCGCCTGCTGGCCAAGGCGAAGCGGCTGGGGCTCACCGTCTCCCTCGACATGGCCCGGCCCGATCCGGAATCGCCGGCCGGACGGGCGGACTGGCGGGCCATCTTGGCGGCCGCCCTGCCCCATGTCGACCTGTTCCTGCCGAGCTTCGAGGAAATCCTGTACATGCTCAGGCCGGACGTATACAGGGAACTGGCGCGGGAGGAAGGTACGGAGGATCTGCTGCGCCGCGCGGACGGGCCGCTGCTGGCCGAACTGGCGGAGGAGCTGATCCGGATGGGCGCCGCCGCCGCGGCCATCAAGCTGGGCCATTACGGGCTCTATCTCCGCACGACCGCCGATCCGGCGCGGATGAAGGCCATGGGGGCGTGCGCTCCGTCCGGAGCGCTGCTGGACAACTGGCTGGACCGCGAACTGCTCGCCCCTTGCTTCGCGGTGGAGGAGAAGGGCACGACCGGCGCCGGCGACGCCACGATCGCCGGTTTCCTGGCCGCCGTGCTGAAGGGGCTCGCCGTCGAGGAGGCCATGCGGGCCGCCGTCGCCGCCGGCGCCTGCCGGGTTGAGCGGCCGGATCCCGTCGGCGGCATCCCGTCCTGGGACGGACTGATGAAGCGGATCGGCGCGGGCTGGGCGCGGCGCGGCGCCGGAATGCCGCTGCCCGGCTGGCGGTACGACGAACGCGGGCAAATATGGGAAGGACCCGGAAAGGCGGATCGGATGCGTTCATGACGAACGGACTCAACGCGAGACAACAGCAAATTCTCGAGCTCCTTCAGGCCGAAGGCGAAGTGCGGATCGCCGACCTGAAGGAACGGTTCAGCGTGACGGAGATGACGCTGCGCCGGGATCTGGAGAAACTGGAGGCGACGGGCGACATCCGCCGGACGTTCGGCGGCGCCATCCTGGTCAGCCGGGACATCGCGCTGCAGGACCGGATCCATTTGCATGCCGAGGCGAAGATGAAGATCGGGAAGCTCGCCGCGTCGCTCATCAAGCCCGGCGAGTCGGTCTTCATCGACGCGGGTTCGACCACGCTGCAGCTGGTCCGGCACCTTCCCGCCGGATATGCCGTAACCGTGGTCACGAACGCCATCAACGTCGCCGCCGAACTGCTGAACCGGCAGATCCAGACGATCGTGACGGGCGGCGCGCTGATCGGCAAGACCGCCGCCCTGACCGGCCCGATCGCCGAGCGGTCGATGGCCGGGCTGGCGTTCGACCGCGCCTTCATCGGCGCGACCGGGTGCCACCCCGCGCACGGCTTCAGCAACTCGAACATGCTGGACGCGGAGATCAAGCGGCTGGCCATCCGCCAGGCCCGGGAAACGAACATCGTCATGGACAGCTCGAAATTCGGCGTGCAGGCGCTCGTCTCCTTCGCTTCCTTCGGCGAAGCGCGCCGCCTGATCACCGACCGGCGCCCGGAAGGCGAATTGGAGGCGGCGCTTGCGGCATCCGGCGTGGATCTCCTGATCGCCGAATAGACGCCCGCGCAGGCGCCTGATCGCCGCCGGACAGACGCCCCGGGAACAGAACAGATGCCCCGGGAACAGGCGTCCGCGCGCAACAAAAGCAGCCTCTCCGCGCTCCCGCGTGCCGCAAGCGGCATCGGCGGAATCGGACAGGCTGCTTTTTATTTCATGCCGTCAGCCGGCCCCCGTCAGGCGATCTGAATCTGCACCTTGAGCAGGTCGGGAGCCTTCGGCTTCGCCAGAAATTCCGGCGTCTCCTCGAGCGTGATCACCTTGGATATGAGCGGCTCCAGCTTGATCCGCTTCTCCTTCACCCAGTCGAACGCGGGCAGGAACGTATGGTTGATCGCCATCGAGCCGATCAGCGTCCAGTCTTTATGATACAGCTTGAACGGGCTGATGCGGATCTCCGCGTTCGCCGGCGCCACGCCGAATTGCAGGAACTTGCCCGTCGGCCCGAGGTAATCGATCGCCTGCTCGATGACGGCCGGAATGCCGGTCACGTCGACGACCGCGTCGAACCCGCGCGGGAAATCCTCCCGCTTCAGCTCCTGGCTGAGCACGGCGCGGGTCGCGCCCAGCTCCAGCGCAAGCTGCAGTTTGCCGGGCGACACGTCCACGACGACGAGTTCGGACGCTCCCGACCGGGAGATCGCCTGCACGAGCTGAAGCCCCATCGCGCCGGCGCCGAACAGGATGACGCGGTCGCCCATTTTCAGATCGAGCCGGTTCATGCCGTGCACGACGCAGGCCACGGGCTCGACGAAGGCCGCTTCCGCGAAGCTCATCGAATCGGGGATGACGACCGCGTTCTTCGCGGGCAGTTTCACATACTCGGCCATCGCTCCGTTGGTTGTGTCGCCGAGCGCGCCCCACTTCACGCACTGGTTGCCGCGATGGGACAGGCAGTATTCGCATTCGCCGCACAGCAGGCTCGGATCGGCCGTCACCCGGTCGCCGGGTTTGAACGCCGTCACGCCTTCTCCGACCTTGTCGACGACGCCGGAGAACTCGTGGCCGGGAATCAGCGGATACGGCGACAGGAACGTGCCGGCGAAGATGTGGAAGTCGGTGCCGCAAATGCCGACCCGCTCCACCTTGACCGTGATTTCGCCGGGACCCGGTTCGGGATACGGCACGTCCTTGATCACGGCGTGATTCGGTTTTTCGATGACCAGCGCTTTCATGGTGCTCATCCTTCCTTCAGCCAGAATATTTGATCCTGTAATCGGAAAACGTTCTCAAAGCGATTGCCCGATCTGCCTGACATACCCTTTCCTCAGCGCATACCGCAGCGCTTCCTTCGCTTCGTCCGGGCCGCCCCGCGTCAGACTGCGGATGAACGCATCCTCGATCAGCGACATGCTGATCTCGCTCGCCAGTTCGAAATATTCCTTGGACCCGTGCAGCGGACCGAGCATCGTGATCACCGTCCGCACGGGCACCCGCCGTCCTTCGATCTCCCAATGCACCTCGCTCTCCAGGCGGAACAGGGCGATGGCCATCTCGCCGATGCCTTCGCTCCGGCAGTGCAGCATGGCCAGTTCGTCCGCTTCCATGATCAGCGGCCCGAGTTTCTCGCGGTTTTCGAGATCCCGCTTCAGCAGGACGGGATCGCTGACGGCGAACCGTTCCGACGCGAACGCCATGATCCGGTCGATCAGCTCGCCCTTGTCGGAAGCGGCGAACCGGTCCACGACCTCGATGCCGCAGAGCAGATCGGCCAGCGCCTTGCGGTAACGCTCCACCCGATCGACCGTCTGCGCGACGCTCTCCAGGTCCAGCTTCGGCACGCGGGTCTCCGTCTTCCGCAGCCTGATCTGTTCCAGCCGTTCCTGAATCCTGGCGATTTCATCCTCCGTGAGAAACGGGCTGACCGTCAGCGCGTCCGCCTGTTCCGCGGGGATCGGCAGCGTCGACAGCACCAGATCGACCGGCGGATGCTCGCGCAGCCAATCCTCGAGCTGCATGAGCGAAACCGTGTCCACGACATGAAGCGAAGGCAGCTTGACCTTGATATGCGCCTGCAGGAGCTGCGAGGTGCCGATGCCGCTCGAACAGACGAGCAGCACCCGGTACTTCTCCCTGCCGG
>Ga0065723_101037_pt1 | contig 21332 bp, 19 predicted proteins | sample TheenrcuSG05Z960_FD_59110 | JGI IMG/M metagenome (GOLD analysis project Ga0065723, IMG submission 59110) | Thermophilic enrichment culture from UC Davis - Sample SG0.5Z960 | ecosystem: Engineered > Solid waste > Grass > Composting > Bioreactor | place: USA: University of California, Davis
CGGTTGAGCGCCTCCCGCGCCGTCACCAGCCCGTTGTAGCCGCCGTGGGACGAATTGCCGCCCGAGTTCTTCGGGAAGTGGAAGCCCTTCTGTCCGTCCTTGAGAACGATCGGCGCATCGTCCAGCACCGATGCCGGCTGGATGAGCCCCATGTCGATGGCGGGCAGATAGGCGGCGAGCGTCTTCATCGTCGAACCCGGCTGGCGCGTCATTTGCGTCGCGTAGTTCATCTGCTCCTCGTAGAAATCGCGGCCTTCGATCATGCCGAGAATGGCGCCGGTCTTGTGGTCGATCATGATCGCCGCGACCTGCTCCATGCCCTTCTCTTCATGATCGGGGGAGAAGTTGTCCGGATTCGACGCGATTTCGCGCATCAGATCGTAGATTTCCTTGTCGATCGTCGTATAGATATGGTATCCGCCGCGCAGCAGCTCTTCGCGCTTCTCTTCGAACTTGTAGGCATATTCCGGAGAGTCCTTGGTCAGATCCGGATTCTCCAGCTTGAGCAAAATCTCGACGGCCTGACGCTCGGCTTCGAGCATCAGATACGGATAGGTGTTGTACGCCTTCTTCTCCGGTTTCGCGAGCGAAGCGCGGATGTCGAACGCGAGCGCTTCCTCGTACTCCTGCCGCGTGATGCTGCCGATCTCGAGCATCCGCCGGAGGACGAGCTTCTGGCGGTTGATCGCAAGTTCGATGCCTTGCTCGTTGTATTCGCCCTTGCTCGTGAAAGCCGTGTAGGCGGACGGCCGCTGCGGCAGCCCGGCGAGATAGGCGGCCTGGGCGATATTGAGATCGTCGAGATCGTCGATGCCGAAGATCCCCTTGGCCGCGGCCTTGATGCCGTACAGGTTGTACCCGGAGGAACCGTTGCCGAACGGCACCTTGTTCAGATAGGCGGTCAGAATCTCTTCCTTCGACAGGAAGCGTTCCAGACGGAGCGCGAGAAAAATTTCCCGCACCTTCCGGCTGTCCGACACCTCGAGCGACAGGAAGACGCGGCGCGCGAGCTGCTGCGTCAGCGTGCTGCCGCCCGTCTGGGTGTCTTCGTTCAGCAGTTTCTGCTTGACGGCCCGGCCCAGCGCCCAGATGTCGACGCCCATATGCTCGAAGAAATCGTCGTCTTCAATCGCGAGCACCGCGTCGATGACCACCTGCGGAATCTCGTCGTACTTGACGAGCTGGCGGTCCTCCTCGGTGCGAAGCTGGCCGACCGGCGTGTCGTCGTTGAAGTAGACGTATCCCGTCACGTCGTATTCGCCGATCTTGCTCTCGATATACGAACGCGGCCGGATGGGCTCGTCCTTCACCAGAGAAGCGACATAGCCGGCAACCGCGCCGCCGGCGAACAGGGCGAAGATCATGCAGAAGATGAAGAGCCATTTGATGGTCTGCCATACGGCATAACCGAAGATCAGCCATCCCCTTTTCACGTTCAGGGACGGCCTCTTGCTCTGTTCCATGTGGTTGTTCTCCCCCTCCGAATCACGACTACCATTATAGCACATTTCTGCCGCGAAAGGTTTGGAATCGCTGTCGAGCGGCGATCGGCGTCCGGTTGACGATCCGTCCCAGCGTGTGGTATAACGCTGATATCGAATGGATGACACAGGCGATGACGGGAACGAGTAGCCCGCGGTCAGCCGCATGCAGAGAGCCGGTGGATGCTGCGAACCGGCTGCGGTCCGCCGGGCGAATTACCTCCCCGAGCCGGTTCGGCGAACCAGCCTGGCCTGCATTAGCCGGACCCGGATGCGCCCGTTAGCGCGCGAATCGAGTGAAAGCGCTGAGCGCCATGCGCCATGGGGCCGCGCTTTAACAAGGGTGGTACCGCGGGTTGCAAGTCCTTCTCGTCCCTTACGGAGAAGGGCTTTTTTTGATGTTCCGCGGCGAATGACGCGCCGGGGACGAATAACGACGAGACCAATGGAGGAATTCGGAAATGAAGATGCAAGCGGAACTGACGCCCGCCCAGCGGGCGGAGGTGGAGCGCCAGCTGGCGGTGATCCGCCGCGGCGTCGTGGAGATCGTGCCGGAGGAGGAACTGGAGGCGAAGGTGGCCGAATCCGTGCGGACGGGCAGGCCGCTCAAGGTGAAGCTCGGCCTTGACCCGTCGGCGCCGGACATCCATGTCGGCCACACGGTCGTGCTGCAGAAGCTGCGCCAGTTCCAGGAGCTCGGCCACCAGGTGCAGCTCATCATCGGCGATTTCACCGGCAGAATCGGCGATCCGACCGGCAAATCCGAGACGCGCAAGCAGCTGTCGGAGGAGGATGTGAAGCGGAACGCCGAGACGTACCAGAAACAGATTTTCAAGATTCTCGATCCGGACAGGACGACGATTCACTACAACTCCGAATGGCTGGCGCCGATGACGTTCGCCGATGTCGTCGGGCTGGCCGCGAAAATGACGGTCGCCCGCATGCTCGAGCGGGACGATTTCACGAAGCGGTATCAATCCGGCCAGCCGATCAGCATCCACGAGTTCTTCTATCCGCTCATGCAGGGCTATGATTCCGTCGCGCTCGGATGCGACATCGAGCTTGGCGGAACCGACCAGAAGTTCAACCTGCTCATGGGCCGGATGCTGCAGAAGGAATACGGCAAGCCGCAGCAGATCGCGGTCATGCTGCCGCTGCTCGAAGGGCTCGACGGCGTGAACAAGATGAGCAAGAGCCTCGGCAACTACATCGGCATCGACGAGGAACCGAACGAGATTTACGGCAAGGCGATGTCCGTGCCGGACGAGCTGATGGTGAAATATTTCGAGCTGGCGACGGATATTTCGCTCGAGGAACTGGAGGCGCTGAAGCGGGGACTTGAGGACGGCTCGATCCACCCCCGCGACGCGAAAATGCGGCTCGCCCGCACCTTCGTCCGGATGTACCACGGCGAGGCCGCGGCGGAGGCGGCGGAGCGGCATTTCGTGACGGTCTTCCAGCAGCGCGCGCTGCCCGAAGATATCAAGACGGCGGATCTCAGCCGCGGCGAGCTGGAAGACGGGGCGATTCGCATCGTGAAGCTGCTTACGTCGCTCGGGATGCAGCAGTCCGGCAGCGAAGCGCGGCGCAGCGTGCAGCAGGGCGCCGTGCGGTTGAACGAGCGCCGCATCGGGGATCCGAACGAGCTGGTATATCCTCAGGATGGCGACATCGTGCAGGTGGGCAAACGGAACATCCGCAAGATCCGGCTGGTCTGACGGCCGGATCTTGCGGCGGGACGGCAAAAAGAAGGGCCGCCTTCCCCGGGCGGGGGGAAGGGGCCCTTCTTCGTCAAGCCGCGGATCAGCGGCTGTAGAACTCGACGATCTGACGCTCGTCGATGTCCTGGGACAGTTCGGAGCGCTCCGGCAGCCGGATGTAGCGGCCTTCCATCGCCTGCTCGTTGTACTCAAGGTAGTTCGGCAGATGGCGGCGCGCTTCAAGCGCTTCCTTGACCACTTTCAGGTTGCGGCTGCGCTCGCGCAGTCCGATGACGTCGCCCGGCTGCACAAGATACGACGGGATGTCGACCTTCTTGCCGTTGACGGTCACGTGGCCGTGGGCGACGAGCTGGCGAGCTCCGGCGCGGCTGTTCGCGAAGCCGAGCCGATAGACGAGGTTGTCGAGCCGGCTCTCCAGCAGGAACATGAAGTTCTCGCCCGCGATGCCCTTCATCTTGACGGCCTTGTCGAACAGGTTGCGGAATTGCTTCTCGCTGAGGCCGTACATATGGCGCAGCTTCTGCTTCTCCTGAAGCTGGGCGCCGTAGCCGCTGAGCTTGCGGCGCTGGCCGGGGCCGTGTTGACCCGGCGGGTAAGGACGTTTCAGTTCTTTGCCGGTGCCGCTCAGCGAAATGCCGAGCCGGCGGCTCAGTTTGAATCTGGGTCCAGTGTAACGTGCCATGTCTGGAATGTTCTCCTTCTTCAAAATGTGATTGTTTTTGAAAAAGGGTTAACGATTCGCCGACGCCGCCTTGCAACCGCGCATCCGGTTCCGGCGGGCAAAAATCAGCCGCGGCCCGCCGGCGGCGAACATCGTGAGGGTGACACAAAACCGTAGCCCTATTCAACACCATAGATATTATAGAGAAACGCGCGGCAATGTCAAGGCGAAGCCTCGCTTTCCTGATCGTCCCCCGCCGCGGGCGCGACGTGTCCGGCGCGGGAGAAGAAAGATTTGGTTAGGAGAAAAGTCCCCGGTGCTGTTCCCAATTCTTGCGGAAAGATGGGTTAACCTAGTGCAAAATGATTAAAAATACGGTATGATTAAGTTATTATTTTACCATGGGTTCCAACTTGAATTGCCGTGTGCGGCAGGAAGGGTTGCCTATGCGCGATCATGAAGTCGACGGTTCGCCTTCCCCGGTCATCAGCGCGGACGAAGGGCGGAGTAGGCCGATCCGGCCGCTGCTTGCGGACACGTTCGAGATGTGGCTGGATGAGATCAGGGAGAGCCGGGCATGGTCCGGCTGCGCCTTCAGGCTCTTCGGGATCAACGGCGAGGAGTTGTCCCGGTTCGGCGACGCGCCCGAAGAGATCGATGCTGCGCTCAGGGAATGCGCGGTGCGGGCCGCCAGATCCGGCGGGGCGGTTGAAGCGGATTGGACGCCGAACGGCAGTTTCGCGACGGCGCATGCCGTCGTGGATCACGAAGGCGGAATCTGCGCCGTTCTCGGCTTCGTCATGCCCCCGGCGGTCGGGACGGACGCCTGCCGGCTGCTGACGGAAGCCGGAACGATGCATTTCCGAAGCAAATTTGCGGCCGCTGCGGAGCATCGATTGCTGCAGCGCATCATCATGTTCCAGCGGGAAGCCGACAAGGTCTGGAAGCGGAAAGACATGCTGTTCGACGCCGTGCGGAGGCTTCACGACCAGATCGATGTCCCTTCCCTGCTCAAGGAAACCATCAGCATCATCGAGAAACTGTTCGCGGGCGCGGAATTGGAACTGCATCTGTCACAGGATTACGCGGCGGTGGACCGGCGCGTCAAACCGCTGGTCTTCAAGCAGGGCGTCGATGAAATCTGCGCGCGTTCGTTCCTTGAGAGCCGGCCGATAACGGCTTACGGCGAGGATGGATCGGTCGAGGTCGCCGTCCCGTTCTCCGGCAAGCAGGCGGTTTACGGCGTGCTGGATCTGAAGGTGAAGGCGGGCGAATGGAACGAAGCGGAGCTTCCCGCGTTCGTCATGCTGGCCGAGGAGGCCGGATCCGCTTTCGAGCACGCGAAGCTGTATGAGCAATCCAATCTGCTCATCTCGGAGCTGCAGCTGATCAACGACATGGCGAAGCGGCTGAATCAGTCGCTTCGTCCGAAAGAGATCTTCGAGTTCGTGACGACCGAATTCCTGAACGTCTTCAAGGCGGAATTCTGCTGCGTGCTGCAATACGACAAGGAGGAACGCCGCTTCGTCGTGATGTCGTCGAACATCCCGGCGCTTGTGGACGAGTCTTTTCCGGCGGATTACGGCTTCTGCGGCATCGTGCTGCAGACGAAGGAGCCGCTCATCATCTCCGATTACCGCGAATCGGACAACGTGGAATCGAAGCTGATGGAGGTCACCGGGGCAAGGTCGCTGATCGCTTCTCCGATCTTCGCCGGCGGCGAAGTCGGCGGCGTCATCTTCGTCGCCCACCGGAACGCGAACTTCTTCTCGTACGACAATTACAAATTGCTGCAGGTCATTTCGTCCCATGTCGGCCTTGCCATCGCGAACGCCACGCTTCATGCCGCCGTCCGGCGGATGGTCATTACGGACAACCTGACCGGATTGCACGCCCGCCATTATCTGAACGAGCAGATCCAGCTCAGGCAGCGGCAGGATCCGGCCGGTTCGCTCATCCTGGTGGACATCGATTACTTCAAGCGGGTGAACGACACCTACGGGCATCAGATCGGCGACCGGATCCTCATCCAGGTGAGCAACGTCATCAAATCCTGCATTCGTGAAACCGATATCGCGGCGCGATGGGGCGGCGAAGAGCTGGCCGTCTATCTGCCGCTGGTGCGCATCGAACAGGCGATTCGCATCGCCGAGCGGATCAGGCAGCGCGTCGAGGCGGAGACCGACCCCGATGTCACGGTGTCCTGCGGCGTGTCCGAGTGGACGCAGGAAGATGACAAGATCAGCCCCGAGACGCTGTTCTACCGCGCCGACATGGCGCTGTACGCCGCCAAGAACCGCGGCCGGAACACGGTGATCGCCGGATAGCTCTTGCCGGCGGACCGGCCGGCCTTTTTTTGTTTTATTTGCTGCTTATCGCATAATCCGGCAGCCGGCGGGGACAGCCTATAGCGGAGAATCCGGTGAACGGGAGGAATTTGCGCATGGGCTGCCGGCTGAAGCTTAGGCGCTGCGGACAGATGCTGGCGATCCTGCTTGCCGTCGGGCTGACCGGCTGCGCCGGTACCGAAGAAGTCCGCNCGCCGGCGGAAGTGCTCTCCATCGCCGCCGCCGGTCTGGAAGGCGTGGACCGGTATACGTTCCGCTCGAGAACCGCCGTCCGTTCCGGCGGGATCGAACTGGCGGAGATCGAATCGTACGAGGGCGAGATCGCCGGCCATGCCGTGCGTTCGATCCGCGGCCTGTCCGGCGAACACGTCCGGGACCTGGCGGCGGCTCCCGCCGCGCGGCTCAAGGAGCTGGCAATGCTGGACGCGGAGATCGGGTATGCGGAGCATGCGCCGGAAGGATGCGTGGCGCTCCGCGTCAAGCCGGCGGGCGACGCGGCGGCGCGCGAGGTCAGGGAGCGGCTGACGCGCCAGTTCGAACTTGCCGCGGAGATGGCGGCGTCCGGACTTTCGGACGGGACCGGAGAGGCGGAAGCGTTCCGCCGCGCCGCGGCGGAGGAGACGGCCCGCTTCAGGCAAGAATTGAACCGCGCGCTGACGAGCCTCGAAGCCGAGACGAATATTCTCGTCACGATCGACCGCAAGACGATGCTCCCGCTTTCGATCGAGGAAACGACCGTTCTCCGATACGAGGCGGGCGGCCGGACGCGCACGGAGGAATGGGCGTCCCGGACGACGCTGGAAGGCTTCGACGGGCGGCCGTCTTCATGACGCCGGCACGCTGGATGGTTTCGGCGGTTTCTCACGCTTGCGCGGACCGGCGGGAAACGAATGATGCCGAGGAGGGTGAAACATGCGGGATCCGAGACTGACGGAGCTGGCCGACCGGCTGGCCGGCTATTCAATTGATGTTCAGCCGGGCGAAAACGTGCTGATCGAGGTGACCGGCGGAGAGACGGAGTTTGCGAAGGCGCTGATCGAGGCTGTCGCGAAGCGGGGCGGAAGGCCTTGCATCGAACTGGCCGACCAGTCCGTGCTGCGCGCGCTGCTCCGCCATGCGACGCGCGAACAGATCGAAGAGTGGGCGGCGCACGATCTTGAACGGATGCGCCGGATGCATGGCTATATCGGCGTGCGCGCCGGCCGCAACATCAGCGAACTGTCCGACGTGCCGGAGGAGAGCATGCGGCTGTACGAGCAGCTCTACTTGAAGCCGGTGCATCTCGAACAGCGGGTGAAGCATACGAAATGGGTCGTGCTGCGCTGGCCGAACGCGTCGATGGCGCAGCTGGCGGGCATGAGCACGGAGGCGTTCGAAGATTTCTACTTCCGGGTCTGCAACCTCGACTACGCGAAGATGGACCGGGCGATGGACCCGCTCAAGGAGCTGATGGAGCGCACCGATCTGGTCCGGATCACCGGTCCGGGAACCGACCTCACGTTCTCGATCAAGGGCATCGGCGCGAAGAAATGCTCGGGCAAGCGGAACATTCCCGACGGCGAGGTGTTCACGGCGCCGGTCCGCGATTCGGTGAACGGCACGATTCAATACAACACGCCGAGCAACCGCGGCGGGTTCACCTTCGAGCGGATCCGTTTCACGTTCAGGGACGGACGCATTGTCGACGCCGACGCGAACGATCCGAAGCGGCTGAACCAAATTCTGGACACCGACGAAGGCGCGCGCTACATCGGCGAGTTCAGCCTCGGGTTCAACCCGCACATCCTGCATCCGATGAACGACACGCTGTTCGACGAGAAGATCGCGGGCAGCCTCCATTTTACGCCGGGGCAGGCCTACGAGGAGACCGACAACGGCAACCGTTCCTCCGTCCATTGGGACCTGGTGCTCATCCAGCGTCCGGAATACGGGGGAGGCGAAGTCTGGTTCGACGGGCGGCTGATCCGCAAGGACGGAAGATTCGTCGTGCCGGAACTGGAAGGGCTTAACCCGGAAAATTTGGCGTAACTGCCACCAACAAGCAGGTTCCTCTTGTAGGCGGCGGGAAATCAAGTTATCATGGAGAAAAGTTCATCCTTTTTCCTAATGGAGGGAATTGTCATGTCCAACAACGCGGCAATCGTGGATATTTCCCAGACGGCGAATCGTTTCCGTTCGTCCATCGTGCTGCAGGCGGAGAACAAGTATATCGACGTCAAGAGCATTCTCGGCCTGTTCACGACGCTGGTCAGCGGCCATTCGTATGAGCTGCATGTCCACGGTCCGGATGCCGAGGAAGCGAAGAAGGCGATGGCCGAAGTATTCGCGAAGCACAATCTGAATGTGACGATTGTTTCGGACTGATCCTTCCCGTCCGCATTCCCCCCGTTCCCCGGCTTCGGGGCCGCGGCGAGCCGGCTTGTCCGGGACGGACCGAACTTGAGGATTGCCCCGAATTCGTCTAATATACAAGTATAAGCTGGCGCGGGCAGCCGCAGGGGGGAGAGTACCGTGTCTTCATCTTCGGATGTGATGCTTCACCTGAATCAGAAGGCGCTCCTTCTTCTTCAGGAAGATGCAGATAAAATCGAGAAACTGATCAAGGTCCAGATGGACAATCTGACCACGCGCAAATGTCCGCTCTACGAGGAAGTGCTGGATACCCAGATGTACGGCTTTTCGCGCGAGGTCGATTTTGCGATCCGGGCGGGACTCATCAGCGAGTCAACCGGCAAGCAGATGATCCAGACGCTGGAACGGAATCTTGCGCTGCTCTACGAAGCGCTGGGAGAAGGAAGGCTGTCCCGGTAGACGGGACGGCCTTTCGTTGTTTTGCGCCGGCCCCGCGCACTTGCCCGGGATCGGGGAATCCTATACAATGGGTACATATGGTACCAGAGGAGATGACGAAGATGACCGAAAACGTTCTTGGCGGCAACATTCGCATNTCNGACGACGTCGTCGCCACGATCGCCGGAATGGCGGCGCTGGAGACGCCGGGCATCGCCGGCATGTCGGGCGGCATATCGGAAGGTCTCGCCAAAAGGCTCAGCGGCAAAAATGTGCAAAAGGGCGTTTCGGTCGAGGTCGGGCAGTTGGAAGCGGCCATCGATCTCCGCGTGATCGTGCAGTTCGGCATCCCGATCCATACGGTGTGCCGGCAGCTTCAGGACAACGTGCGCCAGGCGGTGGAGAACATGACCGGACTGCGCGTGGTGGAAGTGAACGTGAAGGTGGAGGGCGTCGCATTCAAGGACGAAGAGAAGGAAGAAGCGGCGCCGCCGCAGCGTGTCAATTGACGAAAGAGAGCGGGACGGCTTCCCTTGCGGGGAACCGTCCCGCTTGCATTTTGCCGGCCGACAGCCTGCGTCCGTCATCTCCTGCGCGCCTGCGCGACGGCGAAGCGGGGCATGTCGGGCCTTGCGCCGCCCGGCGCCCGCTCCTGCTCGAGCCGCGCCACCCGGTTGTACTCGCGCGAGATGCTGAGCAGAATGCCGATCGACGCGAGCGTCACGATCATGGACGAGCCGCCGTAGCTGATGAGCGGCAGCGTCACGCCGGTGATCGGGATCGCCCCGACGACGCCGCCGATGTTGATGACGGCCTGGATGCCGATCATGCTCATGATGCCGATGCCGACCAGCGTGCCGTAAGGGTCCGGGCATCGCAGCGCGACGACGATGCCGCGCCAGATGAAGAATAGATACGTCAGCAGGAAAAGGGATGATCCGATGAAGCCGAACTCCTCGGCGATTACCGCGAAAATGAAATCATTGTAAGGGAAAGGCAGATACTTCAGTTTCTGCACGCTGTGTCCGAAACCCGCTCCCGTCAGTCCGCCGTGGCCCAGCGCTTCCAGCGATTTGACCAGATGATAGCCGCTGCCCAGCTCGTCGTCCAACGGATGGAGGTACGAGGTCAGCCGCTCGATCCGGTATGACCATGCGCCCGGGTCCGTGAGCATCGAGACGCTCACCCAGGCCGCCAGTATGACGGATGCCGCCAGGCCGAGGACGATCAGATGCTTCAGGTTGGCGCCTCCGGCGAAAATGATGACCGCCGTGAAGACCGCAATGACCATCGCGGAGCCGAGGTCCGGCTGCAGCATGATCAGACCGCACACGAACGCGATGACGAGCGTGACCGGAAGCAGTCCGCGCTTGAAATCCCGGAACCGCTCATCCTTCTTCGCGATGACCGCGCCCAGGTACAGGATCAGCGCCAGCTTCGCGAACTCGGTCGGCTGGATGCCGAGGGAACCGACGCCGAACCAGCTCCGCGCGCCGTTGCGTTCTTCGCCGACGAACGGCACAAGCGCGAGCAGGATCAACGCCGGGATGAAGAACAGCACATAGCCTTTCTTGAACCGGCGATAGGGGATGTTCATCAGCACCAGCAGCAGAAACGAACCCGCCGCGATCCAGACGAGCTGCCTTTTCGTGAAGTAGAGCGGATCCCGGTTGAACGCGTCGGAGGCGAGCGTGTAATTCGAACTGGCGCTGAACACCATGACGAGTCCGAATCCGACCAGGAGCAGCGTCAGAATGAGCAGCAGGAAATCCGGTCTGCCGCGGGGGCCGCTTTGCTGCCGTGCGTTCATGGCAACATGCGCTTCAGCTCAGCAGCGCTTTCAGCTCACTCAGCCGCTGTTTCGCCGTGTCCAGGATCGGTGCGGGAATCGGCGCTTCGTAGTCGAGCCCGTGCGGGAACGTCGCCTTGCCGATGTAGACATGTTCGATGGCCAGAATCGCGTCGGGGGATTCCAGCCGGCCCTCGACGGCGCGCGTGCTGACGCGCAGGTAATAGTCGTCGCCGCTCGCCTTGTCTTCCAGTTTCAGGTCGTACGTCGCGCGGTTGTATTCCCACTGCCAGCGGACGAAGCCGAGCTTCTCCGCGGACTCGTCGAGATGTTCCAGATCGCTGGTCATGCCGTTCAGTCCGGTCTGTTCGATAATCATGAAGCGTTTTTCCTCCTTCGGATTTGCCGTTGGGTCGGGCCTGCGGGGGGCCGTCGATTCTCTTTCTCATATTAGTATGTTTCACAGATGCGCGCAAGGGCCGCCAATGTTACGTCACAAGTCTTTCATCCCGGGGTTTCGTCCGGTTTCACAGCGAAAGCAGGTTTTGATAAACTGATAGCAGGATTGCGATTGCCGGCATTGATGCAAGCTGCGCCGAGAAGAGGAGGCGGAAGCATGCGGGATCATCTGGAATCCGCCGGGAAGCTGGATCGTCTCCTGCCGGACATGACGGCCTGGAGGCGGCATTTGCACATGCATCCGGAGCTGTCTTTTCAGGAGAAGCGGACTTCCGCGTGGATCGCGGAGCGGCTGCGCGAGATCGGCTGCGACGAGGTGCGCGAGGGCGTCGGCGGCACCGGCGTTGTCGCCGTCATCCGCGGCGCAAGGCCCGGACCGGTCGTCGCGCTGCGCGCCGATATCGACGCGCTGCCGATCCAGGACGAGAAGGATGTTCCTTACCGTTCGACCGTGCCCGGCGTCATGCACGCCTGCGGGCATGACGCGCATACGGCCGCGCTGCTCGGCGTCGCCGCCCACTATGCGGGGGCGCGCGAAGGCATGGCCGGGGAACGCCGGCTGCTCTTTCAGCCGGCCGAGGAAGTGACGCCCGGCGGGGCGATCGGCATGATCGAAGACGGGGCGCTGGACGGCGTCTCCGCGATCTACGGCGTTCATGTGTGGACGCCGCTGCCCTTCGGCACGATCGCGAGCGCGCCGGGACCGGTCATGGCGGCCGCGGACGATTTCCATCTGGAGATCAAGGGCAAAGGCGGCCACGGCGGAATGCCGCAGGAGACGATCGACGCGATCGCGGCCGGCGCCGCGTTCGTCCAGGCCGTGCAGACGATCGTCAGCCGGTCGGTCGATCCGCTCGAGCCGGCCGTCGTCACGATCGGCTCCTTCCAGGCCGGCAGCGCGCCCAACATCGTCGCGGAAGTCTGCCGGCTGTCCGGCACCGTCCGCACGTTCGATCCGAAGGTGCGCGCCCTGGCGCAGGAGCGCCTGCGCGGAATCGCGGACGCGGTGTGCCGGCAGTTCGGCGCGTCGTACGAGATCGACTGGCTGGACGGCTATCCGCCGGTCGTCAATGACGGCCGCGAGGCGGAGCGGTTCTTCACGGTGGCCCGCCGCCTGTTCGGGGACGGCGCGGTCGAGCGGATGCGTCCGCTCATGGTGTGCGAGGATTTCGCCTATTATCTGGAGCGCGTTCCCGGCTGCTTCATGTTCGTCGGCGCCGGCAACGCGGCATGCGGCGCCGTCCATCCGCACCATCATCCGCGTTTCGACATTGACGAGCGGGCCATGCTGTCGACGGCGCGGCTGCTTGTCGCGATGGCCGATCATTTCGCCGGGGAAGCGGCATCCTCCGGTCAATAGCCAATGATGGCCGTGGAGCGGCTGGCATTCTTCGCATCGTATGCCCGGCGTCCGTTCCGGCAAGCCTAACGGAAGGCCGGCATGCAGACCATGCGGCTGTGAGGCGGCTCGGGCCGGCCGGCAATGATCCATGCGAGGAGGGTGTCCATGGCGAAGACGGTCAAGGAGATCATGTCGACCGACGTCGTGACGGCGACAACGCAGGACAACATCTACGAGTGCGCCGTGCTGATGAAGCAGCACGACATCGGTTTCGTGCCGATCGTCGAAGGACGCAAACTGGTCGGCGTCGTGACGGACCGCGACCTGGTCATCCGCGGCTATGCGGAGAAACATTCGGGTTCGACGTCCGTGACCGAGGTCATGACGAAGGATGTACGGACGGTGCCTTCTTCGATGACCGTCGACGAATGCGCGACGCTGATGGCCGACAATCAGATCCGCCGACTGCCGGTGGTGGACGGCGGCGACCTGGTCGGCATCGTCTCGATCGGCGACCTGGCGATCCGCGAAATTTTCGTGAACGAAGCGGGAGATGCGCTTAGCGCCATTTCGGAGCACGAACACCGCGAGCCGTCCGCGGTCCATTGACGGACGGGACCCTTCGGCCTTGCCGCCGAAGGGCACTTCCCGGCCGCGGAGCGGGACGCTTCGCAAGAAGCTTGAGGCGATAACATGTTTGGCGGAGGCATACATAGGATGGGCAGCGGAATATCGCCGATTGCGTCGCGGCTTGCCGGATGGCTGGCGCTGATGCTGCTGGCGCTGGCGGCCGCGGGATGCGGGGCCGAGGCCGCTTCGGTGAAACAACCGTGGAAGTCGGTCTGGTCCGATTATCCGGAACTGAGCGGGAAAACAGCCGAAGAAGCGGTCGTGGAGCGGGTCGTCGACGGCGACACGTTCGTGATCCGCGGCGGCGACAGGGTAAGGCTGATCGGTGTGAATACGCCGGAAATTTCGGGAAGCGCGGAGTATTTCGGCGAGGAAGCGGCGGAGTACACGAAGCGCATGCTGACCGGACGGACGGTATGGATGTTCAAGGACGTGTCGGAGACGGACCGGTACGGGCGCCTGCTGCGGTTCGTTTTCATCCCGGGCGATCCGCTCATGTTCAATGAACGCCTCGTCCTGGAGGGATACGCGAATGCGGCGACCTACCCGCCCGATGTGAGCCTGGCGGACCGCTTTCGGGAGGCGGAGAGGGAAGCGCGTTCCGCCGGCGCGGGGCTGTGGGGAGACGGGACCGCTACCGCGGAAGCCGCGGACGATAGCGCGGGCGGGGCGCCCGCGGCGGCGGACGGAGCGTCGGGCGAGACCGGCGGAAATGCGGGCGAGGCGTCCGGGAAGGCGGGCGGACACGCGGATGAGACGCCTGCGGCAGAGGACGGAAATGCGGGAAGCGGCGGCGCCGGAGAAGCGTCCGAAGGCGGACGCTCGGCGTCCTGTCCGTCGCCCGACATCAAGGGCAACATCAACTCGCGCGGCGAGAAGATTTACCACGTTCCCGGGAGCCGCTATTACGACCGGACGATCCCCGAAGTCTGGTTCTGCACCGTCGAAGAGGCGGAAGCGGCGGGATTCAGGGCGCCGAAGAACGGCTGAGCGGCGCCTTTTGCCGTTGCATTGCATTGAGCCGTCATCGGGTGACGATTGCGCGCGGTCCGCTTCGGCGGCGCGCGGCGCTGCCGACCGCCCGAACCGGGAATCGGCGGTCTTGTCCCACGGGGCTTGCGGGGTGCGGAGGTTTGCGGACGCCCTGCGAGCCCGCTTTTTCTTCTCCGCGGGATCGCAGGCCGCCTTGGCGTGGCGTACGCGTCATCTTTCGGACCCCGTCGGCATAAAATAAAGCTTCCGCTCTCATACTGTTACCAAAACGTGAGAGGTGGATGCCCATGCATGCGGCCGGCGGTCCGTTGATCGTGGAAAGCGACGGCTCCGTGCTGCTGGATATCCGGCATCCGGACGCCGAGGCGGCGCGCGAGTCGCTTGCCCGGTTCGCCGAGCTGGCAAAACAGCCGGAAGATCTGCACATCTACCGCATCACGTCGCTGTCCGTCTGGAACGCGGCGGCATCCGGGCTGACGGGGGAAGAGATCGCCGACGGCCTCATCGCGTACAGCCGGTACGACGTTCCCGCGGGACTGGTCGAGAACATCATGAAATGGGTCGGCCGATACGGAAAAATCACGCTGGAGGCGGACGGAGATGAGCTCGTCCTCGCGGCCGACGGCGAGACCGCCGTCGAACTCGCGGGGCTCGGACTGCTTCCGGGAAGCGGCGACCCCGCGCCGGACGGGCGGATCCGGTGGCGCGTGCCGCACGTCAGGCGCGGAGAGCTCAAGCTCGAACTGACAAGGCGTGGGTTTCCGGTGCTCGACCTGGCGGGGTATCGCCCGGGCGGACAGCTCAGCGTCAGTCTGAGGCGCGTGACGAAAGCGGGTGCTCCGTTCCGCCTGCGCGACTATCAGGAGCGCGCCGTCGAGCTGTTTTGCCGGGATGACGCGGGGACGGGAGGCAGCGGCGTCATCGTGCTGCCATGCGGCGCCGGGAAGACGGTCGTCGGCATTGCAGCGCTGGCCAGGCTGGGCTGCGAGGCGCTCATTCTGACGCCGAGCGTGACGTCGGTCAAACAATGGCGTTCCGAGCTGCTGGACAAAACGACGCTGACGGAGCGCGACATCGGCGTGTATGCGGGCGGCGAGCGCCAGGTGCGTCCGGTTACGATCGCGACCTATTCGATCATGACCAGACGGGGGTCGAAGACGGAGGATTACCGCCATATGAAGCTGTTCGGCGAGCGGGACTGGGGACTTATCATCTATGACGAAGTGCATCTGCTTCCCGCTCCCGTGTTCCGCATGACGGCGGATTTGCAGGCGAAGCGGCGGCTCGGCCTGACGGCGACCCTCGTCCGCGAGGACGGGCGGGAAGAGGACGTGTTCTCGCTGATCGGCCCGAAGCGGTTCGATTTGTTCTGGAAGACATTGGAGGCGAGGGGCTGGATCGCCCGGGTGACGTGCACGGAGATCCGCGTGCCGCTCGATCCGGCCGCTGCCGCTGAATACGCGGCCGCCGGCCCGCGGGCGCGCGTCCGGATCGCGGCCGAGAATCCGGCCAAGCTGCGCGTCGTGCGCGAATTGATCGCCCGGCACGGCGGCAGGCGGGTGCTCATCATCGGCCAATATTTGCGCCAGTTGAAGAAGATGGCCGCCGCCTGGGGCGCGCCGCTGATCACGGGCGAGACGGAGCATGAAGAGCGCGAGCGGCTGTATGCCCGCTTCCGCGATGGGGAAGTGCCGGTGCTGATCGTGTCGAAGGTGGCCAATCTCGCCGTCGACTTGCCGGATGCCGCCGTGGCGGTGCAGGTGTCAGGGAGCTATGGATCGCGCCAGGAGGAGGCGCAGCGGATCGGCCGCATCATGCGGCCGAAGCCGGGCGCGAACGAATGCTGGTTCTATACCGTTGTCACCGAGGGGACGAAGGAGACGGAATACGCGCGCCGGCGGCGGATGTTCCTGACCGAGCAGGGATACGCCTATCGGATCGAGCATGCGCCGGCGGCGGACGGCGCGGCCGGAACGGAGGCGGCGGAATGCTGATCCGGGAATGGATGCGCCGGCTGCCGCACGATGCCGCCGCCCGTTTCGCCTCGGCGCCGCCATGGCATGTTGTTGACGGAGATCGGGACAGCTGGGCCTTGTCGGCGGCGAATCCGGCCCTCGTGTCGCGGGCGGCGGCCGCGCTGCGCCGGGAGACGGCGGAGGCGCTCAAAGCCGTCGTGATCCGGTTCGGTTCCCTGCCCTTCGAATGGGAGCAATACGAAGCCGCCGCGGCCGGAGCCGGGCTGCCTTCGGGCGTCGCCGCGCGGGAAATGGAGCGGCTGCGCGCGGCCGGCATCGTCTTCACCGTGCGCAAGACATGGGGCGACCGGTTGTTTTTTGTCGCTTCCGACGCGCTGGCCGCATGGATGACGGCGCTGCTGCCGGCGGATGTCCGGCCGCTGGACGGCGGCCGCCGGTCCGCGCGTCCGCTGCAGGACTATGTCGAGCCGTTCGGCTTGCAGCTGTTGCAGATGCTCGCCGAGCTGGGCAAGCGCGGGCCGGCCCCGTCGGAACGCGGGTATGTCGCGGATCGGACGGCTTCCGCGGCCGCGTCCCGGCTGGCGATCGGGCCGGACGCGCTGCGCCCGTTCGAGGCCCGTTTTGCCGCCGGTGTGACGGATCCGCGATGGGCGTTCGGTTTGGCCGCCGCGCTGCATCTCGGTCTGCTCGGGGAATCGGAAGGCCGGCTTGCCTGGCGGCGGGAAGCGCTGGCGGCCTGGCTGGCGATGGACGCCGGCCGCCGCGAGCGCGAACTGCTCGCGTTCGCCGCGGACCGCCTTGCGGCTTGCGATGAACGGTTTGCGCATGCCGCCGCGCTGCTGCGAACCCTCGAAGGCGGCGTCTGGTATCCGGCCGCCGGCATCGACGCGTGGTTTGCGCGGCATGTCCCTGCGGCCGGGGGGCATTGGCGCGCCTGGGCGGAGACGCTGGCGGCCTTCGGTTGGATGCAGACCGGGATTTCGGCGGAAGGCGAGCCGGTCATCCGCTGGCTGATCGATCCGCGGGAGGGGGCGGAGACGGCCGCCGACGGCATGCCGGCCTGCGCCGGCTTGCGCTTCATGCCCGGAGCCGAGCTGGCCGTGCCGCCCGAACTGGACTGGCGGCTGCGCTGGGAGCTGGAACTGATCGCGGACAAGACGAAATCCGGTCCGATGACGGGCATGCGGCTGACGGCCGCCTCGTACGCGCGATGGGCCGGGTGCGGGCGCACGGCCGAAGACGCCCTGTCGCTGCTTGAAGAAGCGGCCGGCCGCCCGGTTCCGGATGATCTCGCAAGCGCAATCCGGGAATGGGAGGAATCGGCCGGCAGGATGGCTTTCCGGGAAGCGCTGCTGCTGGTCTGCGACGACAAGCGCATCGCGGACCGCGCCGCCGCCGAACCGTCGGTTGCCGAGCGGCTGGGCGAGCGCATCGGCGACCGGCATTTCCTGATTGATCGCCGTCATGCCGCCGATCTGCGCAGGCGGCTCGCGAAGGCCGGCATTCCGGCGCGGGAAGGCATCGCGGAAGGGGAAGAAAGCGCGCGCGGGCGCTACCCGTCCATGCGGTTCCCGGGCGGACTGCCGGAGGAAAGCGGCGCGGCCGCGGACGCGCCGTGCCCGGAGCAGCCCGGCGATCCTTGCGCCGCGAAGGCCGCCGGGCTGCTGGCCGGACTCAGGCTGGAGCGATACGCGCCGGATCTGGAAATCCGGCCGCCGCAGGCGGATGCCGCACGCGGCGCGATCGGCGGCGGGCGGAATCGGAGCGCGTCCGCGGCGGCCGGCACCGGCGACAAAATCCGCGCGTCCGGCGCGGGTGAACGGATGCGTTCCGCGGCCGGCTCCCATGAGCGGCCGCGCGACGAAACAGGCGCGGATGCGCGGATGCCGCGGACAGACGCCGATCAACATTCCGGCGCCGTTATGCGGACGTGCGCCGCGCCCGATGCCGAAGGCCGGACGCGGCCGGCTTCCGCCGAGCAACGGATGCGCTCCTCGGCTGTAGCCGGCGAACGGCCGGGCGCGGGGGCGGATGCCGACGCCCGGACGCAAGCGCCATCCGGCGATCCGGGGCATCCGCGATCCTTGGCCGGCAGCCCGTGGCTGCGGGCGGTACGGTCGACCGGCCTGCCCGCCCACTGGTTCGGCGCGCCGCGCCGCGTCCATCCGTCCACCCGGCGCGAAATGGTGAAGCGGGCGATCGAGATCGGAGCGGCCGTTCGCATCGTCCGGGACGGGGTTCAGGCGGATATTTTGCCGGAAAGGCTGGAGGAGACCGAAGGCGGCTGGCGGATGATCGGCCGGCCCGCCGGAACCGCGGCGGAGCAAGACCGCATCGAGCTGGACGGGGATTCGTGGTCGGAAATGCAGCTCCTGCTTCCCGATTGGATCGGCGAGAGGAAATAACCATTCTATTTTGCCCCCCGCAAGTGGTATGATAGAGATCAAGACCGGCATACGGGGGTGATCGTCAGTGGCCATTCGGCTTGAGGCGGCCGCGGCGTCCGCGCGCTCGGAACATCCGACGGCGGGACCGCTGGACATGGCGGCGGTTTTGCTGGCCGCCTACGATTTGGGCGACATGATCAATCAATCGGCCGATGCTGCCGATTATTTATATTGGAAGGCGCGCCTTGAGCAGGACGAGGAGGCGCAGGCGCTGATCCGGCGCTTCCGCAAGGCGAAGGAACGCTTCGAGGAATGCAGCCGGTTCGGCCGCTTTCACCCGGATTATCACGAGGCGAGAAGGGAAGCGGCGGAGATGCAGCGCAAGCTGGACGAATGCGTCACGATCCGCCGGTTCAAGGAAGCCGAGCAGGCTGTCGACGACATGCTGCGCGAGATCGCCGTCATGCTTGCGAGGGCGGTGTCGGACGACATCAAAGTGCCGGACGGCGGCGCGGTTCAGGCCGGATGCGGCGGAGGATCGTGCGGCGGCGGCTGCGCAAGCTGCGGCTGATCCCGCAGCCGCGCCTTGCGCCCGCTCCGGCGCGCATTTCCGCGCGGTGATGCGCGCATGCAGACCTTTAGCGGAGGAGAAAAATCGGATGAACGGCACGAATGGACAAGAAAGCGGTTCCGCCGTGCGCGAAAGCGGTTCACTTTTTAGGGACCGGGTCGGATACATCGTATGGGTCAGCGATCACCGGCAGGCCCGCAATCTGGACAAATACGGCACGGTGCATTATATCTCGCGGCGAATGAATTACGCCGTCGTCTACATGGATGCCGACAAGGCGGAGGACACGATCCGCAACATTGAGAGGCTCCAGTACGTAAAGAAGGTGGAACGGTCCTACAGGGGAGAGATCCGTACGGAATACGCGAAGAATGTGCCGGACAAAACCCGCTCGTACAGCATCTGATCCGGCCGCTCGTCCGCGTCGCATATCGGATGGGGCGATGTTGATCAAGTGATGGGCTGGTTGCAAGGGGATTCCCGCGCGGATGGAGGTGTTCGTGGTGAAAGACAAGTCGACGGAACGCTGGGGAACGTATGAGCCGTTCTATGTCGAGCTCACCGGCAAGAAAGTCGCCGACATCGTCATCACGAACCACGCCCGCATGCGGTGGATCGACCGGATCGATCAGGCGAAGACGGAACCGGCCGAGATCGCGGCGTTCATGTGGGAATGCCTCAAGCAAGGCCGGATCGAGCCGTATTACCGCAACGAGAACGATGTGTTCCTGATCGACGACGATCTCGTGTTCGTGGCCGAATTCACCGAGCTGCCGAATGAGAAGGACCTCATCGGCCAGCCGCTTCACAAGATGATCGTCGTCACGTTCCTCGGCAGAATGTCCGTGACGATCGAACTGCGCGATCTGAAGACGTACTATTCCTGGCTCCGCCATTCCAGGCGGATGACGCTCATCAAGAACAGCCGCAAGAGAAAATGATCGAACAAGGCGGCACATGCGCAAGCGGGCGCATGTGTTTTTTTGTTCGGCGGCGGCATGATGCCGGAGGGCGCGTTTCAGGTATAATGGGGTTATGTAAGCAAGGAGTGGGTGCCCGTGGCGCTGAACTTTCACCAACTGCATATTTTCTACACCGTCGTCGACAAGGGAAGCTTCTCCGCGGCCGCCCAGGCGCTGCACATGACCCAGCCCGCCGTGACGATGCAGGTGCAGTCGCTGGAAGACTATTTCGGCACGAAGCTGCTGCACCGCTCGACGAAGCGGATCGAGCTGACGGAAGCGGGAAGGGCGCTGCTGCCCTACGCGCAGCGGTCGATCGAGCTGATCCGCGAGACGGACGCCGCGATGTCCCGGTTCACGCGGCAGCTCAAAGGNNNGCTGCAGCTCGGGGCGAGCCTCACGATCGGCGAGTATATCCTGCCGCGCCTGCTCGGACCGTTCGGCAAAGAGTACCCGCACATCGCGATCAGCATGAAGGTGATGAACACCGCGCAGATCATGGAGGAAATTCTGAACCATCAGCTCAATTTCGGGCTCGTTGAAGCGCCGGTCCATCATCCCGACATGCACATGGAGCCGGTTATGAGCGACGAGCTGAAGCTGATCGCGGCGGCGTCGCATCCGCTGGCGCAGAAGGACGAGGTGACGCTGGCGGAGGCGATCGAGTATCCGATCGTCCTGCGCGAGCAGGGTTCCGGCACGCGGCTTGTCATGGAGGAGCAGCTGAAGGCCCGGAACATCGACCCGCGCAACCTCAACATCGTCATGGAGCTGGGCAGCACCGGAGCGGTGAAATCGGCGGTGGAGGCGGGCATCGGCATTTCGTTCGTCTCCGCTTCATCGGTCAAGCACGAGGTCGCCCTCGGCCTGATCAAAATGGTGCCGCTCGCCGACGCCGTGTTCATGCGGGAGTTCTATTCCATCTATCTGAAGTCCGCGCTTTTGCCGATTTCGGCCGTGACGTTTCTGACATTCCTGAGAGAGAGGGATTTGCGGCAATGGTTGTGAAGGATAAGGCGGGACGCGCCGATTTGCACACGCACTCGACCGCGTCGGACGGAACGGGTTCGCCTTCGGACAATGTGCGGCTGGCGCGCGAGATCGGGCTGGCGGCCGTCGCGCTCACCGACCACGACACGACGGCGGGGCTTGAAGAAGCGCTCGAGGAGGGCGCGCGGCTCGGCATCCGGGTCGTGCCGGGCATCGAGCTGGGCACGATGCA
>Ga0065723_100934_pt1 | contig 21224 bp, 22 predicted proteins | sample TheenrcuSG05Z960_FD_59110 | JGI IMG/M metagenome (GOLD analysis project Ga0065723, IMG submission 59110) | Thermophilic enrichment culture from UC Davis - Sample SG0.5Z960 | ecosystem: Engineered > Solid waste > Grass > Composting > Bioreactor | place: USA: University of California, Davis
GCTGCCGGTGGAGGCGGTGCTGGTCGGCGCGCGCCCGGAGATCCGCGCGAACGCCGGCCGGGCGGCCATCCAGCGCGGCCCGCTCGTATATTGCGTCGAGGAGGCGGACAACGGCGCGCCGCTCGCCGCGCTGTCGCTGGCGGAGGAGACCGCGCTGAGCGAGCGGTTCGAGCCGAATCTGCTGGGCGGATGCGTCGTCGTCGAAGGCGACGGCCGGGTGCCGGCCGACACGGACTGGCCGGAGGATGCGCCGTACCGGCCTTTGCGCGCCGCGACGAGGCCGAAGCGGTTCCGCGCGATCCCGTATTTCCTGTGGGGGAACCGCGAGCCCGGCGAGATGAGCGTGTGGATCAGGCGCTGAACGCGCCCGTTAGCGGAACGTTAGCGGGCGTGTCAGCATGGCGGGCGCGCCAATAACGGAACGCGGTTCCGCCAAAGCCCGCGAACGGCCGCGCCCGGCGGCATCAAGCCCGCGGTAACGGAACGCGGTTCCGCTAGCGTACCGCCGCATGCCGATCCATCCAACCGAAATTTCTCCGCGCGCTTTATCATTTCTTTATTTTTCCCTGTTACGCTTCAGCCATGGAAAGCCAATCAAACATGGATGAAGCGAAGGGATGAGACGAAATGGCAACCGCTTATGTGCTGCAGACCGACCGGCTCACCAAGCGATTCGGGAACACGGCGGTCGTCGACGGCGTGTCGCTCGCCGTGCGCGAAGGCACCGTCTACGGCCTGCTCGGCCCGAACGGGGCCGGCAAGACGACGCTGCTCAAGATGATCGCGGGACTGCTCCGACCGACCGAAGGACGGATGCTGTTCGGTGGCGAGCCTTGGAGCCGGGCAAGCCTCGGACAGATCGGCTCGCTGATCGAGGCGCCGGCGCTGTACGGCAACCTCACCGCGAGGGAAAATCTCAAGGTTCACACGTTGATGCTCGGGCTGCCGGACAGCCGCATCGACGAAGCGCTGGAGACCGTGGGCCTTACGCACACCGGGCGGAAGCGCGCCGCGCAGTTCTCGCTCGGCATGAAGCAGCGGCTCGGCATCGCGATCGCGCTGCTGAAGCGCCCGCGGCTGCTCATTCTGGACGAGCCGACGAACGGGCTCGATCCGCTGGGCATCCAGGATCTGCGCGAGCTGATCCGCTCGTTCCCGGCGCAGGGCATCACCGTGCTGCTGTCGAGCCACGCGCTGAACGAAGTCGAGCAGATCGTCGACGACATCGGGATCATCAGCGGCGGGCGGCTGCTCCATCAGGACCGGCTGGACCGGAACGCGGATCTGGAGGCGCTGTTCATGGATGTGGTCCGCGCGCGGGGAAGGGAGGCCGGCGCAAGATGATGAGCATGATCCTGTCCGAACGGCTCAAATACAAGCGCAGCTTCGCGAAGAAGCTCGCGCTGACCGCGCCGCTGTTCTTCGCGCTGTACGGCGTCATCGTCCGCTTCTATCTGCCGGACCGGTCGCTCCTGGCCTGGGACGCGCTGCTTGCGATGATCTTCAACTGGTGGCCGGTGCTGTTCGTCCCGGTCGGCGTCGCGCTCCTCTGCGTCCTGGCGGAAAACCGCGAGCGGAAGGCCGGACGCTACCGCGGCCTCCGCGCCAACAACATCAGCCTTCCGAAATTGTGGCTGGGCAAAATCGCGGTGCTGGGCTATTATCAGCTCATGGCGTCCATCGTGCTGATCGCCGCAACCGTCGCCGCGGGGCTGATCACGGCAAGCGGGGACGTTCCGCTGCTCAAGATCGTCCAGGCGAGCCTGCTGATCTGGCTCGTGTCCCTCGGGTTGATTCCGATACACCTGTTTGCGGCCGCGCGCTTCGGCGCCTTCGCGGGTCTCGCCCTCGGGGCTGCGGCGATGTTCGCGGGCGTGCTGGCGGCGCCCGGGCCGTATTGGTTCGCCGTGCCGTGGAGCTGGCCGACCCGCCTCATGGCGCCGCTGATCGGCGTCCATCCGAACGGCGTGACGCTGCAGGCGGGCGACCCGCTGCTCGACGCCTCCGTCATGCCGATCGGCATCGCGGCTTCGCTGCTGTTCCTCGCCGCGTCTTCCGCGCTGACCGCCCGGTGGTTCGCGAGAAGCGAGGTGCGGTGAACATGGCCGGCTTGACGCTGCTCCGGCTGATGCGGGCGGATTGGCTGAAGACGCGGCGGACGCCGCTCCGTCTCGCCGTCCTCGCCGCGCCCGCGGCGTACGCGCTGCTGCTCCTGCTGTATTACGCGAACCGCCGGGTCACGCCGGAGCTGGCGCGGGACATCCCGGTCGCGTTCGCCGAAGGATGGAGCGCGATGCTGCCGCTCGCCGCCGGTCTGCTGGCCGGCCTGCTCATCCTGCAGGAGGAACACGCGGGGAATTTCTCCGCCATGCTCGGTTCCACCGCGCCCAGGCGGGCCGTGTATGCCGCCAGATTGCTGCAGCTCGCGCTCATCCATGCCGGGAGCGTGCTGTGCTCGGTGACGCTGCTCCTGCTCGGCATGAAGGCATGGCTGGGCATCCCGGCGCCGGACATCGGACTGTTCTATGCAAGCGCGCTGCTGGCCGCGGCCGGGGCGCTGCCGCTGATTGCGCTGCATCTGTGGCTCGGCCTGGCCGCCGGATGGGGCGCGAGCGCCGGCGCCGGCGGCGCGGGGCTGCTCATCGCCGCGATCGTCGGGGCGACCGGCGTCGGCGACCGGATCTGGCTGTTCGTGCCGTGGGCGTGGCCGGTTCGGCTGTCGCTGATGCCGCTGGCGCCGGACCCGCCGGCGGACGCGCTGATCCGGGGACTCGCGCTCTCCCTGACCGCGTTCGTCCTGCTGGCGGCGGGCGGCGCGCTGTGGTTTTGCCGGTGGGAGGGGCGCCACGGGGAAGATTGACGGCGGACGGACAGGCGGGAATGATTTTGGGGAGAGGCAACGGACCGTCGGATGCGCCGATGGCGGAGGCGACGCACGAAGGGAGGGGTGACGGGATGGGCTGCATTTTGATCATTGACGATGAAGAGGATCTTGTCGCCCTGCTCCGGGAGGAACTCGAGGCGCGGGGGCATGCGGTGCTCACCGCCGCCGACGGCGAGGAAGGGGTGCGGCAGGCGCGGAAGCAGCCGGATCTGATCATCCTCGACATCATGATGCCGAACCTGAACGGTTACGAGGTATGCCGGGCGATCCGGGACGAGGTGATGTGCCCGATCATTTTCCTGAGCGCGAAGCAGTCGGAGATGGACCGGATCGCCGCGTTCAACCTCGGCGGAGACGATTANGTGCNGAAGCCGTTCGGCCTGCGNGAGNTGATGGCGCGGATCGAGGCCAATCTGCGGCGNGAGCGNCGGGCCCAGTATCTGANCGNCGAANGGAAGCGGTCGAAGCTNTGGTTCGGCCGCCTCGGGCTGGATCTGAAGGAGCGGGCCGTCACGATCGACGGGAGGCCCGTCCCGCTCACCCGGCGGGAATACGAAGTGGTCGAGATGCTCGCCACCCACAGCGGGCAGGTGTTCTCGCGCGAGCAGATCTACGAGAAGGTGTGGGGCTGGGACGCGGAGGGCGATTCGTCCACCGTCGTCGAACATGTGAAAAAAATCCGGGCCAAACTCGCCGCGGCCGATCCGGACACGGAATACATCGCGACGGTGTGGGGCATCGGCTACAGGTGGAACAAAACATGACCCCGGCCCGAAGGAGCGCGCGCCCGTGAAAGACAGACCGCTGAAATCGCAAATCCGCCTCACCATCTTGCTGATCTTCGCCACGAGTCTGGCGGCGACGATCGCGACCTACGCGGCGGGAATCGTCCTGTTCGGTTATTTGCTGGAGCGAAATATTAACCCCGCGAATTATTACGAGGCTCAAATACCGGACATCGAAGCGCACATCAGGGATCGGGGCGTGGCGCTGCTCGATCCGGCCGGGCGGGAGCGGCTGGAGCGGGTCGTTCCGCTGGAAGGCATGGACTATCAGGTGTTCGACGCCGCGGGCCGGCTGTTGTACGGCTCGAGCGGGACGGCGTACGTCGGCGGTCCGGAGGAACTGATCCGGCGGCTCAATACGACGTATGCGGCGCACGGAAGGTTCGTCAAGGCCGTGCCGGTCCTTGACGGAGAGGGCGGGCTGGGCGGCGCCGTGCTGTTGATCTACGAGCTGCGGGCAACGCCCGCGGACAGCATCGGCAGGTTCTGGATTCCGGCGTTGGCCGCGGGTCTGGTTGCGACGCCGTTCATCTGGTTCGCGCTGGCGCTGCTGTTGTTCACGAAGCGGTTCGCGGCCCGCGTGAACAAGCCGCTCGCGATGCTGATGGAGGCGGCGGGCAAGATCAGGGACCGGAATCTCGACTTCGAGCTGGACTACCGGGCCGACAACGAGATCGGGCGGCTGAGCGCCGCCTTCTCCGAAATGAAGGACGAGCTGAAGCGCTCCCTGGCCGCCCAGTGGCGGATGGAGGAGGAGCGGCGCAGCATGACCGAAGCGCTGGCGCACGACCTGAAGACGCCGCTGTCGCTCATTCTCGGTTACGCGGAAGCGCTGCTCGACGAGCCCGGGTCGGCCCGCACGGCGAAGCAGACCCGCTATCTGGGCATCATCCGGGAGAACGCGGAGAAAAGCTCCGCCCTCGTCCGGCGGATGCAGTTCATCTCCGAGCTGGAGAGTTCCGGATTTGCGCCGCGTCCGGTCGAAGTCCGGATCGGCCCGTTCGTCCGGCAGAAGCTGGCCCACTACGAGCTTGAAGCGCAGCAGCGCCGGGTTCGCGTCGAGGCGGACATTCGCGGCGAGGCCGACGCGCCGGTCCGGTTCGACCCGGAGATGGCGGAGCGGATGCTGGACAACGTGATCGTGAACAGCCTCGAGCATACGCCGCCCGGCGGCCGGATCCGGATCACGGTCGACATTCGCGGCGACCGCGTCCTGTACGAGATCTGCAACACCGGACCGGCCTTTCGCAAGAAGGATCTCGAGCATATGTTCAACAAGTTCTATCGCGGAGAGGAAGCCCGCGGCAGCAAGGGCGGGCACGCCGGGCTCGGGCTATACATCGTGCGGCAGCTCGCGGAGAAAATGGGAGGATCGGTTCGGGCGTACAACGACGAATCCGGACAGGCCTGCGTGGCGTTCAGCCATGCGGTCGAACCGGCGGGCGAATCGGCCGCCGAACCGGCGCGGGCATCGTTCGCGCGGATGGAGGAGCAGGATGGGCGGTGAAAAATCATTCATTGTTGCCGGGGGGATGCGCCGAATGAACCGCAACTGGCTGATGGAAGCCGTCGCGAAGGCCGTGCCCGGACTGGAAGGCGAGCGGATCGCGTCCGTCCGGCAGGCACGGGGCGGCGATATCGGGGAGTCGTACTGCGTCGAGACGGAGAAGAGGCGGCTGTTCGTGAAGCTGCGGACGGACATGCCGGCGGATCTGTTCCGGCGCGAGGCGGAGGGGCTGAAGCTGCTCAGGCGGGCGGAGGCGCTTGCCGTCCCGGAGCCGCTCTACGCCGGGGAAATTCCCGGGCGCGAGGGTTCCGGCGGCATGCTCGCGCTGGAGTGGATCGAGACCGGACCGGCGCGGCCGGAGACGATCGAGGCGCTTGGCGCCGGCCTCGCGGCGCAGCACCGCAGGATGAGCCCGGACGGACGGTACGGGCTGCATATGGACAACTACATCGGGCTGCTGCCGCAGGCGAACGGCCCGCGCGATTCCTGGATCGACTTCTACCGGGACCGCCGGCTGCTGCCGCTCGCGAAGCTGGCGGAATCCCGCGGGCTTCTGCCGAAGGGCAGGCGGGACGCATTGTACCGGCTGATGGAACGGTTGGGCGCGTGGCTGCCGGACCGGCCCGCCGCCTCGCTCCTGCACGGCGACCTGTGGGGCGGCAACTGGCTGGCCGGCGCGGACGGGCGGCCCTGGCTGATCGATCCTGCGGTCTACTACGGCGACCGGGAATGCGACCTCGCGTTCTCCGAATTGTTCGGCGGCTTCCCCGCCCGGTTCTACGCCGCCTACCGGGAGGCGTATCCGCTGGACGGCGGATACGAGGAGCGGAAGCCGATCTATCAGCTGTACCATCTGCTCGTGCACCTGATCCTGTTCGGGGAGGCGTACGGGCCGGGCGTGGACCGGGTGCTGCGGCGGTATGCCGGGAGCGCGTGAAAGAGCGTCTTCCGTCCTAAGCCTCAACGGGAAATTCCATCCTTGCGGTCAGGCCGCCGCCCTCCGGGCTGTCGAGCAGGAGTCGGCCGCGGTGGGCCTTCGCGATCCGCGCGACCATCGGCAGTCCGAGGCCGTGCCCTTGCCGGGGCGGCTTCGACCGTCTGGACGAATAGGGCAGTTCCGTCACTTCCCCGATCAGCCCGGCCGGGATGCCGCGGCCGTCGTCCCGGACGATCAGGCAATACGTTCGCCGGTCTTCGGAGAGGAACGTCTCGAGCGTGATGCCGCACCCTTCAGGGTTGTGATTCACGCTGTTTTGCATCAGATTGGCAACCGCCCTGAGCAGCAGCCTTCTGTCCCCTTCGATCTGCACGTCTTCATCGGCCAGCTTCAGCTCGATCGCATACCGCTCGTCCAATCCGCCGTTCAGCATATCCGCCGCCGCCTGCCGCGCGATCGCCGAGAGCCGGACGCGCTCCCGATGGATCGGCTGCATCTCATACTCCAGCATCGAGACCAGGTTCAGATCGCTGACGAGGGAGCGCAGCTTCTCGCCCTGGCGGCGGATGATGCCGGCCTGACGCCGCTCTTCCTCCGGGAGGTCCGGGTTGTCCTCCAGCTCGCTGGCGTAGCCGAGAATCATCGAGAGCGGCGTGCGGATGTCGTGGGAGATGCCGGCGATCCAGTTCGAGCGCGCCTCGTCCCGCGCCTTCAGGGCGTCGTTTTTCTCCTGCAAAATCTTCGAAGCCGTGTTGACGCTGTCCGCCACATCCCCGAGCAGGCCGCGCGTGTCCAGCCGGACCGGCTCCTCTCTGGCCAGCCGGTGCACGCCCGTCACGAGCGGCCGGATGTTCCGCACAAGGCGCAGCCCCATGATGACGGAGAGCAGCAGCGCCAAGGCCGCGTTGAGCAGGAGCAGCAGGAGCAGCCGCCAAGGCAGAGCCCGCACCCGGCCGGATTCCCAGCTCACCTGATATTTCGCGAAGCTGTTCTTCGGGTAGCCGACGACCACGAGCCCGTCTTCGTGCTCCCAGATATAGACCGGGTATTCGGCCAGGTAATAACGCGAAAACTTCGCCACGTCGGACAGGCCGTACGTCCGCGGCACGTCGTCCGGCAGCCGTTCTTCCCACTTCACTTGGCCGTCTTCGCCGAGCAGCATGGCCCAGGCATCGTGCCGCTCGAGCAGCCTGACGGCGTCCTCCTCCAGCAGATAGCGGCCGTCCGCGCGCGCCAGACTCTCCGCCGTCTTCCTCACCACGCTTTCCGGCGACGGCGTCCGGTTCAGCTCCCGGAACACGAGCGTTCCCAGCATCACGAAATTGAATATGAGCAGCAGAATCGACAGCAGGATGGCCGCGCCGACAAATCGGCGCAGAATGCGCATGATCCCGTCCACGTCAGGTCTCCTTCACGATCAGTTTGTAGCCGAGTCCGCGAACCGTAAGCAGATGGACGGGATTCGAAGGATCGGGCTCGATTTTGGCGCGGATTCTTCGAATGTGGACCATGAGCGTGTTCTCGTACCCGAAGCTGTCGTCGCCCCAGACGGCCTGGCACAGCGCGTCGCCCGTGACGATCCGGTTCCGTTCCTCGTACAGCTTCACCAGAATCGCGTGCTCCTTGGCGGTCAGGGGCTGTTCCTCCCGCGGGCCGCGCACGACGGCGCTGTCCAGATCGATCAGCGCCTCCCCCAGCCGGAACGAAGCCGGCCGCTTCTCCGCCGGAGAAAAATAAACCCGCTTCAGAATCGCCGTCAGCCGCAGCACCAGCTCCCGCGGCAGGAACGGCTTCACCATGTAATCGTCCGCCCCCATGCCGAGCCCCAGCAGCCGGTCCTCGTCTTCCCCCCGCGCGGTCAGAAACAGCACGGGCATTTCGGAAAACTGCCGGATGAAGGACAGGAGCGAAAATCCGTCTCCATCCGGCAGCATGACATCCAGAATCGCGATATCCGGCCGGACCGTCCGGCACAGCGACAACGCCGAGGCGCAGTCCCCGGCGGCATGGATGCGATAGAAGCCTTCCTTGCGCAGAAACCGTTCGATCATCGCGCTGATCTCCGGTTCGTCGTCGACGATGAGAATTTTTCGGTCCTTGATGTTGTCCATTCGCTTCACCCACTGCTGATTATACATGAAGGCGCGCCGCCAGCGGGACGTTTCCGGGCGATTTAAGGCTGGCGTAAGGTTCGCTTCAGGGGGGCGTAAGGCGGACCTGTTACAGTGGGAACAGCAGCCGATGACAACCGAAACGGAGATGACGAAACCATGAGTGCCGCGACGATCATTCAGACGAACAAATTGACGAAGAAGAACCGCGTCCATGAGCTCAATCTCGAGGTGCGCGAAGGGGAGATTTACGGTTTTCTCGGGCCGAATGGCGCGGGGAAGACGACGACGCTGAAAATGCTGCTCGGGCTCGTGAAGCCGACCGCGGGAACGATACGGATTTTCGGCGAGAACCTCCGCAGCAACCGGTCCTCGATCCTGCGGCGGACGGGTTCGCTCATCGAATCGCCTTCCTATTACGGCCATCTGACGGGACTGGAAAATCTGCGGGTTGTGCAGCGGCTGCGGGGCGTGCCGGACAAGAACGTGGAGGAAGCGCTGCGGATCGTCCGGCTGGAGAAGCACCGCGACAAGAAAGCGGAAGCCTATTCGCTCGGCATGAAACAGCGGCTCGGCATCGCGATGGCGCTGCTCTCCTTCCCGAAGCTGCTCATCCTCGACGAGCCGACGAACGGTCTGGACCCGGCGGGCATGGAGGAAATCCGGGAGCTGATCCGATCGCTCCCCGGACGCTGCGGCATGACGGTGCTGCTGTCCAGCCACCTGCTCTCGGAGATCGAGCAGATCGCGACTTCGGTCGGCATCATCAATGAAGGCCGGCTCGTGTTCCAGGGCAGCCTGGAGAGCCTGCGCGCGCGAAACCGGGGAGAGATCCGGATCGCGACCGGCGACAACGCCGCAGCGGCAGGGCTGCTCATGACCCGGGGCCTTCGGCCGGAAACGCGCAACGGGCGGCTCGTGCTCGGTTCGCTCGCGGACCGGGATGTGGCGGAGATTAACCGGATGCTTGTCGACCGGGGCATTCCGGTCACCCGGATCGAAGAGCGGAAGAAGACGCTGGAGGATATGTTCCTCGAGATGACGGGAAGGGAGAGGAGCCTGTGATGCGGGCGCTCAAGCTGGAATTTTACAAGATCCGCCGCAAGAAGATCGTCCTCATGATCCTGCTGCTGCTCGCCGCGGAGATGATGTGGGCGTTCATGTCCACGAGCGTGTCGATCTCCCGCAATCCGGATCATGCGGTCTGGGCGTCGATCCTGTTCACGACCGCATCGCTCAACGGGCTGTTCATGCCGATGATGACGGCGATCATCGTCTCCCGTCTGTGCGACATGGAGCACAAGGGCTCCACCTGGAAGCTGCTCGGCGCGCTCGATGTGAGCCGCGGCCGGCTCTATGCGGCGAAGTACGGCTGCGCCGCCGTCCTGCTGCTGCTCGCCGTCGTGCTGCAGGCGATGCTGATGACGGCGTTCGGGTTCATGCAGGGATTTGCGGACAAGCTTCCCGCCGAATGGCTGGTCCGGTATATCGGCGGGACGCTTCTCGTCTCGCTCGCCGCGGCGTCCGTCCAGCAATGGATCTCCATGACCGTCCGGAACCAGGCGTTCGCGCTCTGCCTCGGCATGCTGGGCAGCTTCGTCGGGCTGACCGGCGGGCTGTTCCCGGAGGCGGTCCGGCGGTGGCTGATCTGGGCGCATTATATGGACCTCAGCCCGGTGACGATCCGGTACGCCGATCACGTCGCCACGTTCGTCACGCAAGCCTTGCCGCCGGATATTGCGGCTTTCACCGCGGGAACGGCTGCGGCATGCTTCCTCTTCGGCGGCCTGCATGCCGCGCGCAAAGAAATATGAGGGGTGGAGAGCGATGAGAAGGAGTTTTGCGGCCGAATGGCTCAAGCTGCGGCATTCCCGGATCGGGATCGCGATAACGGTCCTGCCGGTCATCAGCCTGTTGATCGGCTGCGCGAACTATGCGCTCAACCGGGAAGTGCTCGTGAACGGATGGTACAGTCTGTGGACGCAGGTCAGTCTGTTTTACGGCGAATTTTTCCTGCCCATGCTCGTCGCCATCGTCTGCGCTTACGCATGCCGGCTCGAACATATGAATCGCAACTGGAATATGGTGCTGACCGCGCCCGTGCCGGCCGGTAGTGTGTTCTGGGCGAAATGGGCCGTCTCCGCGCTGCTCGTTCTGGCCGCGCAGGCGTTGTTCATGGCGCTTTATTGGGCCGCGGGCCTGCTGCTGAAGATGCCCGGACCGTTCCCGGCGGAGACGATCGGCTGGGCGCTGCGCGGCTGGTACGCGTGTCTCTCGATCTGCGCCCTGCAGCTCAGCCTGTCGATCCGGATACGCAGCTTCGCCGTGCCGGTCGGCTTCAGCCTGGCGGCGGTGCTGGCCGGCCTGGGGTTGTACGTGGCGGGCAAGGGGGTGTATTTTCCGCACTCGCTGCTGACGATCGGCATGCATGCGCTGAACCAGGAACCGCTTGATCCGCGCAGCGAGCTGCTGTTCTGGATCATGAATCCGGCGTACGCGCTGCTGCTGGCCGGCTGGTCGGTCCGGGGCCTCAAGCGCCGGGATGTCGCGACGGCTTGAGCATCATGCGCGGGGGACGATATAATAACGAGAATCAGGTCATTCTTGGCGAAAGCGCCCTGCATCTGCAATTCATGGGAGAGAGGTTCTTTCAAATTGAAGTTGGGCAGCCCGTGGATGATTGCGCCGGACGGAGAACGGCTTATCGATGAGTTGAATTTCGAAGTGGTGCCGGTTGTGCGGGACGGCCGCACGCTGCAGCCCATCGCGGCGATCGTCGACGAACTGGGCGGCATCGCGCTGTGGGACGACGCGGAGCGGAAGGTCACGATCGCCCTGAACGAGATCCGCATCGAGCTGTGGCTTGACCAGACAACGGCCAATGTGAACGGCGAAGCCCGGAGTCTATTGGGACTGGTCGACGCTGCAGGACGAGTCGGACTACGCGGTCGAAGTTTATCGAAGTATGGGCGTCAACTGGCATGAAGGCCAGTGGATGGAAGCGGGAGAGCGGAGTCGCATCGGCCCATTCGCCGGCCTTCCGGGATTTTCGCCTCTGCCCCTTGCGCTCCCGTCCGTTTTGTCGTATAAATTAATTAAACCGAACGGTCAGATTATTTAAGGAGCGGACGCACCGTGGCGAGGAAAACCGCCGAGGAGGCCGAGCGCACGCGGCAGCAAATCCTGCAGGGCGCCAAGGAATTGTTCATCCGCAGGGGCTACAACGCGACCTCGATGGAAGACATCCGCATGCACGCGGGCGTAAGCAAAGGCAGCATCTACTACCATTTCAAGAGCAAGCAGCAGCTGCTGCTCGCGATTTTCGAGCAGCGAACGATCGAGTGGATCGATGGCTGGCGGCAACGGGTGAAGCCGGGCATGACGCCGGTCGAGAAGCTGTACGCCCTTGCCGATTATTGGCACGATGATTACGGGGACCCGTTTCTCAAGGTCGTCGACGAGTTCGTGACCAGCCACGGCGGCGAGCCCGGCGCCTTCGAGAAAATGCTCGAGCTTGTCCAGATGCAATATCCCGTGATACAGGAAATCATGGATGAAGGCATCGCGTCGGGCGAATTCAGGCGGGACAATCCGTCGGATCTGGCGTATATTTACGCCAGCCTGATGGGCGGGCTCGGGGTGGCCTATTACGAGAACGTGCCGCCGGACCGGAGGCGGGAGATCTATCGGAAGGCGGCGGAGCTGTTCGTCCGCGGGATCAGCGCGAAATAGGCTGCATGCGGGGAAACGGAGAAGCGAGCGGGCCAAGCGGCGGGAGCGGCGGGACGGAGCGGCGATGGCCGACGGGCTTGAGCGGTGAAAACCGGTGAGCCGGAGAGTCGGACCGATGCGATCATGCCCGTCGCCTTCGTCCAACCTTAATTAAACTGACCGGTCGGATTAAATCAAAGATGCAAAGGAGAGTTCGTCATGGCCGAACTGTTCCGCAACCGCGTGTTTCTCGTCGTGGCCGGCGCCGATCTGCTGCAGCAGGCCGGCATCTGGATCCGGAACATGGCGCTGCTGTTCTATATCATGGAGCAGACGAACAACAATCCGGCGGCCGTTGCGCTGCTCACGACGTTTGAATATTTGCCGATCTTCGTGTTTTCGCTTGTCGGCGGCACGTTCGCGGACCGGTGGAACCCGAAGCGGACCGTCGTCGTCGGCGACGCGCTGAGCGCCTTGTCCATCGGGGCGATATTGGGGCTTGTGCTGAACGGGTGGTGGCAGGCCGCGTTCGCGGCGACGATCGTGTCCGCCGTCGTCAGCCAGTTCTCGCAGCCGGCCTCGTCGGTGCTGTTCAAGCGGCATGTGCCCGAGCGGCACGTCGAAGCGGCGATCGGCTTCACCCAGAGCATGACGGCGGCGTTCATGATCGCCGGCCCGCTGGTCGGCACGTTCGTCTATGCGCGCTTCGGCATTGAATGGTCGCTTGCGGCGCTCGTCGCCGTGTTCGCGGCGGCATCGCTCGTGCAATTGCTGCTGCCTCCGTCGCCGCGGAAGCGGGACGGAGGGGAGCGGTCGACGCCGCTGAAGGATATCCGCGAAGGGTTCCGCTATGTGGCCGGGCGGCATGCGCTGAAGATCGCGGCCGTCATGTTCCTGCTCATCGGCCTCTCCGCCGGCATCGTCGCTCCGCTGGATGTGTTCGTCATCATGGAGCGGCTCGGGCTGGAGAAGGAATCGAGGCAATGGTTCGCGATGCTGGAGGGCGCCGGGCTGCTGATCGGAGGCGCGCTGGCGGCGGCTCTGTCCGGATGGGTGGACCGGCATCGCGGATGGATCGTGCCGTGGACGCTGGTGATTTTCGGCGTCGGCACCTTCGTCGAAGTGCTGTCGACATGGCCGATGCTGACGGGCGGCGTCCGGCTGCTGACCGGCGTGGCGATGACGTTCCTGCAGGTCGTGCTCGGGGCGCTGATGATCAAGGAAGTGGAGGAAGCCTATGTCGGCCGGACGAACGGCATTATGCTGCCGATCATGATGGGCGGCACGCTCATCGGGACGGGATTCGCCGGGCTGCTCGCGGAGCGGGCGACGCTGTTCGGCGCGTACGGCCTGGCGGCCGCGCTGCTCATCGCGTGCGCGCTGGTCTCGGCGCGCCTTCGGCGCGCGGTCCGCGCGGCGGCGCCCGCCGCGTCCGGCGAAGCGGCGGAGGGATAGATGCGGTGCAAAAATGCACCAATTTTGGGCACCCGCGCGAAGCGCGATTCCCGAAGTGCGATCTCCGTGAAGCCCGGCTTCCGCGATGCCCGTTTTCCGCGATGCGCTCTGCCTGCAAATCCGTTTTCTGTGCTCACGCCCGCCCAGATTGGCGCATACGATGCTTGCAGACCGGTGAACAAAGGAGTGTACGCGAAAGTGAACTGGAATCCTTATGTTTCCTGGCAAGGCGCGCCGGGATTCGATGCGGCATATGACTGCGGTTGCCACGGAACCCAAGCGGCGTATCCGCCATATTCGGCCCATGCGGCATATCCGTCGTATCCGGCGCAACCGGCATACCCGGCATACCCGGCTTACCCGTCATACCCGGTACACACTTCGTATCCCGCATATCCGCAGCACGCGGCAAATCCCGCATATCCGGCGCAGGCGGCAAGCCAGGCTTACCCCGTGCGCGACAGCCTGTGCGCCGGCGGCGATTCCGGCGAAGAACGGCTGGACGAGAGGCAGCGCCCGGACCTGCGGGACAACGGCGGCAACCCCCATGTGATCGACATCGAAGATGCCGCCGAGATCAACACCTATTTCCGCAGGGCGATCTGGACGGGACGGCATCTGCAGGTGGTGCTGATGAGCATCGAACCGGGCGGGAACATCGGGCTCGAAGTGCATCCGAACGTCGATCAGTTCATCCGGATCGAGCAAGGGGACGCCCTCGTGCAGATGGGTCCGGCCCGAAACCGGCTGACCTTCGTCCGGCGCGTGTCCGGGGATGACGCCGTCATGATCCCGGCCGGCACCTGGCACAATGTCACGAACATCGGCCCGCGTCCGCTGAAGCTGTACACCATCTACGCGCCGCCGGAGCATCCGTTCGGCACCGCGCAGCGCACGAAGTCCGAGGCGGAGTCTGCCCGCGAACCGCAGGCCGACAGTTGACGGGAGAATGGACGGAAGCCCGCCCGCAAACCGCAAACGGCAAGCCTAAATCCGACGTTCCCCGAGGCGCTCCGCCTTCTCGAGCCAGGCACGGCGCCTTTGTTCCGTCGAGCCGCGGACCGGACCGATCTCGGTGACCCTGACGGGGCGGATGCCGCAGAAATGCAGGATGTTGCGCCGCATCACTTGCAGTCCGGCCCGCCCGTAGACCAGCCGGTTGTACCAGGGCGGCGTGTCCATCGTCACGATCAGCCGGGCGGTCCGGCCCGTGAGCAGTCTGTCGCACAGCAGGCCGCCTTCCCGGTAGCGGAACGCGAAGCCGGGCAGAAACACGCGGTCAATGAAGCCTTTCAGCAGCGCCGGCATCGACCCCCACCAATACGGGTAGACCAGCACCAGATGTTCGGCCCGATGGATCGCCTCCTGCGCGGCGGCCAGATCGTCTTCCGGCTCCATGCGCCGCTTGTAGCCGTATTTCAGCACCGGATCAAAAGCCATCCGCCCGAGTTCCAGCACGCGCACCTCCGCGCCGCTCCTCCGCGCGCCCGCCGCATATCGCTCCGCCAGCGCCGCGCAGAAACTGTCCGGATCGGGATGTCCGACGATCACCAGGATTTTGCTGCCCATGCTGCCCTCCCATGCGTTCGCGGTCAGCATACGCCCTCGACCGGCATCGGCCCGCCGATCGCGATCTCGCCGGGCGACACGACGGAATCGTAAGCGAGCACGCGCACGCCGGCCCGCGCCGCCCGTCTCAGCGCTTCGGCGAAACGCGGGTCCAGCTCTTCGTTCGGCGCGAAACTCCGGCATCCCTCCATCTGCACGAGGAAAATGACGAACGCCGCATACCCGCCTTCCGCCGCCTTCGCCAGCTCCTCCAGATGCCTCGCGCCGCGAGCCGTGGGAGCGTCCGGGAACAGGGCGATGCCGCCGCGCTCCAGCGTGACCCCTTTCACTTCGATGAACCCTTCCAGAACGCCGTCATCCACGCAAAAATCAAACCGCGACCCGCCGAACACCGCTTCTCCGCGCAGCGACCGGACGGACGGCAGCTCGCCGATCCGCCCGGCCAGAAGCGCTTCCCGTATGACCGCGTTCGGCGCCTGCGAGTCGATGTTCACCCATCCGCCGCCCCGCTTCGCGGCGATCAGGGAGTAACGGGTTCGGCGCCCGGACCGCTCCGGACCGGCATCCTCCAGAACGACGGCGTTGCCCGGCACGAGCCAGTCCCTGAGCCGTCCGGTGTTCTTCACGTGAACCGTCTCCACGCTGCCGTCGACGTCGACTTCGGCGACGAACCGATTGAGCCTCCTGATGAAAACGCCCTCGCGAATCTTGCCGTACCGCACGCTTTCACTTCCCCGGCCGTGATCCTTGCATGCGTTCATTATACCTCCCGCCCGCCGGGGGCGCACGATCATTCCGCCGGCCGCAGCACCGCCGCGCCGAAGCCGAGCAGCACCGCCGCGAAGAGCAGCAGGATGCCGAGCGGCAGGGCGATGCCGGCGAGCGACGCCCCGGAGGCGCCGAGATCCATCGCTTCTATGGCCCATCGCTGCGGAACGAAATTCGCCAGTTTCCGCATGAACGGCGGCATGATGTCAACCGGCCAGAAGCAGCCGCCGATCATGCACGTCGGCGTCATGATGAGGTTGTTGATGATGTTGAGATGCCGCGTGTTGCGAATGAACCCGGCGACCGCGCTGGCGATGCCGAGCGACGCCAGAATGAAGCATTCCATGATGACGATCTGCATCCAGACCGGAATGCCGAAATCATAGCCGAACATTTGGCCGAACACGAGGCGGACCAGGGCGGTGATCGCCAGCACCTGCAGCGTGCCGATGAACACGCTGCCGATGAAGTTGCCGGCGGCGATGTCGAAGCTCCGCACCGGCGCGGCGTAGACGCGCGCCATCGTCTGGCTGCGCCGGTCTTCGACGACGACGGTGACGCTCTGGTTGATCAGCATCATCAGGAACATGAGCGCAAAGCCTGTCGCCAGAAAATCCAGGCTGCCGCTCCGGCCCGTATCCATTTTGACGCCGCCGACGAGCCCCTTCGCATGCTGGTCCAGCACCGCCATCGCGGACTCCCGGACGCTCGCGGCGCCGGCGTGCGCGGCAAGTGCGACGGCTTCGTTCATCGTGCGCACGATGCTGACGAGATCCACCTCCAGCATCACCGACGCCTCGTCCATCATCAGCCGGAACTGCGTCAGCGCCGGCGCGCTCCCGCCCAGCCAGTCGGCCTCGAAACCGGCGGGAATCGCAAAGCCGGTCGCGATCTCCCGTTCCGCCACCATCTCCGCGACCTGCCGATCCGTCTCGTACCGCGTCAGTTTGTAGCGCCCGGTCTGTTCCAGCGCCCGGATGATGTGGCGCGAAGCTTCGCTGCCGTCCAGATCGGCGTACCCGACGGTCGCCCGGCCGTCGCCGGCCGACATCATCAGGCTGACGATGGACGAAATGACGACCGCCGGCAGCGCGATGAAGAGCAGGAACCCCTTCACGGTGCCGATCGTTCTTCGCGCCAGATTTGCGGCGATGAGCAAACTATTCATGGGACACCGCCTTTCCGCCGAGCAGGATGGAGATCAAAAACAGGCCCGCCGCGGTCAGCCCGAGCACGGTCAGGTGCTCATGCACGACGGAATCCGCGCTGCCCAGCATCAGATGAATGAAGCTTTGCGACGCCCAGAAACTGAGCGAGTATTCGCCCAGCCGCTCCAGAAACCCGCCCAGCTCCGGCGTGAAGCCGCCGCTCACGAACGTCATGCCCATGATCAGCGTCATGAAGATCATCTGAAACGCGCGCGCCTTCGGCGCGAGGGCCGCGACGATGACAGCGAGGCTGACGGACGCGGCGACGGTGAAGAAGCAGGCCGCGAGCAGGTGAAGGTAGCGGCTGCCCCAATCCAGGCCGTAGAACGCGAAAGTGCAAACGATGATGATCAGCGCCTGGGCGAACGCGGCGAGGCCGTCGCCCGCGAACTTGCCCGCGAGGATGTGGACCGGCCTCACGGGAGCGGCATGGATCCGCTCCAGCGTGCGCGCCTCCCGTTCCTCGACGATCGACAGCCCCGCCGCCATGCCGGCGTAGAGCAGGAACATGACGAGCATCTGGGCGGCGTAGTATTGCAGCGCCGAATAGTCGCGGCCGCTCATGTCCGGCGGCACGACCTTCACGCCGGAGCCTTCCGCGGCGGATGCGGTCCGGACCGCGGCTTCGGCCGCCCGCGGATCTCCGAGCGCGACGGCGGCCGACTGGACGAAGTTGATCCGGTCGAGCAGCCCCTCGATCGCGCTCTCCGCCACGAGATTGCTGTCCGCGTTTTGTCCCGGATACAGTTCCCAGCGCGCCTCCTTGCCCGATGTCACCCTTTCCGCAAAATGCTCCGGCACCACCACCCCGTATCCGATCTCCCCGTCTTTCAACGCGCCCAGCATCCGTTCCTTGCTCTCGAAATCGATGACGGACAGCCAGCGCGCCATCCCGTCCGCGCGGAGCAGACCGGCGAATTCGGACGACGCTTCGTCCAGCACGACCAGGCCGACTTCGATCGGCTCGACCCGGCGGTTCTCATAATCGAAGAAGCCCGACAGCGCGTTGCCGAGGATGAAAATGAGCAGCAGCGGCAGGAAAAGCAGCAGCCAGAACGTCTCCTTCGCCCGGATCATGCGGCGGAGTTCGTGGAGAATCAGCGTTCCGATCGTTCGCATCGCGCATCCCTCCTAATCCCGCAGATTGCGGCCGGTGAGCGTCAGGAACAGCGTCTCCAGATTCGGCGTCTCGTTCCGCAGCGACACGATGCGCGCCTCGTGCTTGGCGATAATGTACAGCATGTCCTGAAGGTACGATTGCGCGTGGCGGAGATAGACTTCGAGCGTCCCGTCCCGGCGTTCCGCCCGCCGGACGGACGCGTGCCGCCGAATCTCGTCGACCGCCGCGTCCTTCAGACCTTCCGTCTCGATGACGAGCTTCTCCTGCTCTTCCACCTGCGTCAGCAGTTCCCGGATCGTGCCCAGCGCGATCAGACGGCCGTGGTCGATGATGCCGACCCGCGTGCTGATCGCCTCGACCTCCTCCATGTAGTGGCTCGTGTAAATGATGGTGGCGCCGCGCCGGTTCAGCTCCCGCACCGATTCGAGAATATGGTTGCGGGACTGCGGGTCGATGCCGACGGTCGGCTCGTCCATGATGACGAGCTTCGGCTGGTGGACGATCGCGCACGCGATGTTGAGGCGCCGCTTCATGCCGCCGGAGAAGGAGCCGGGGCGCTCGTTCCGATGCTCCGTCAGCCCGGTGAACTCGAGCGCTTCGTCAACCCGTTCCCGGAGCCGGCTGCCGCGCAGCCCGTACAGCTTGCCGAAGAAACGAAGATGCTCCGCCGCCGTGAGCTGGTCATACAGCGCGATTTCCTGCGGCACGAGGCCGATTTTCGACTTGACCGCGAGCGGATGGCGGCGCACCGGCTCCCCGTCCACCTCGATCTCGCCCTGGTCGATTCGGAGCAGGCCGCAGATCATTTTGATCGTCGTGCTTTTGCCGGCGCCGTTCGGCCCGAGCAGCCCGAAAATTTCGCCGCGCTCTATCGAAAGCGACAGATGGTCGACCGACAGCTTCGCGCCGTAGCGCTTGACCACCTGGCGCAGCCGGACAAGACTCATTGCGATTCCTCCCTCGTGCGGAACTGTCATTGATTACAGCTTAACGCGTCCGCCGCGTCCGGTCAGGTGAATGAAGTCACGAGACGAGATGACGAAAGTCACCTTCCCGCAATGCTATAATGGAGGCAACGATTCGGGAGAGGTTCGGTGACCTTGAACGCTGCCTATCTCTTGCTTCGCTATATGACGGTGGTTGCCGCGGGCGTCGCCGCCATCCTGACGGCCGGCCGCGTGGCGGACGAGGCGCTGTATGTGTTTCTGCTGCTCGGCCTGCTGCTTGTGATGAGGCTGCGCGACGGTCTCGAGGGGCGCGAGGCCTGGCGCGCGTCGCCGCTGCCGTTTCTCGCGGAGACGGCGGCGCTGGCGGCGTTTGCCTGGCGGTACGGCGGGCTGTTGCCGCTCGCCGTGCCCGCGGCGCTGTACACCCCGCCGGAACGCCAGGGACCGTTCCTCCCGCGGGCGCTTGCCGCGGGAGCCGCGATGAACCTGGCGGCCTGGCCGCATTTTGCGGACGAGATGCTCGCGGCGGCCAATCTGGCCTTCGCCGCGATCGCGCTGCTCCTCTGGCATATCCGGAGAACGGCGGCGGACAGCGGGGAGATCGAGGCGCTGTACCGCGAGCTGCAGACGCGGCACCGCGAGCTGGAGGAAGCCCGCCGGACGGCGCTGGACTACGCCGCGAAGGTGCAGGAGCTGGCGCAGCTCGAGGAGCGGAACCGCATCGCGCACGACCTGCACGACGAACTCGGCCACCGGCTCGTCCGGCTGAAAATGATGCTCGAAGCGGCGGTTCGCCTCGATGACAGCGGCGCCCGGGACGAGGGGATGAACCTTGTCCGGGAAGTCCGGGACCAGCTCGGCGGCGCGATGGACGCGCTGCGCTCGACCGTCCGGCGGCTGAAGCCGGCCGAGGCGGTCCGAAGCGAATATTCGCTGGATACGCTGATCGCGGGCCTGGAGGGGACGAGCGGCGCGAACATCCGGTTCCGGACGTTCGGCGAGCCATGGCCGCTCTATCCGAGCGACGCGATCGTGCTGTACCGCAATGCGCAGGAGGCGGTCACGAACGCGCTGCGCCACGGCGGGGCGACGGAGGTGGACATCGAGCTCGAGTACGCGCCGGAGGAGCTCAGCATGACGGTCGCGAACAACGGCGCCCTGCCGGAGGGCGGAGAGCTGCGCAAGGGGCTCGGCCTGCTCGGCATGGAGGAGCGGGCGCGGCTCGCAGGCGGCCGGCTCGAGGTGCGCATCGGGGAGCGGTTCGCGGTGCGGACGGTTTTGCCGCGGCGGTGAGAATGGGCGGCGGGCGGCGGCGCGGCTGCCGGAACTTTTAGCTGGTGGCGGAGGTGGGCTTCGGTGATTCGGACGCTGGTGGCGGATGACGATCCGTTCATTCGGGAAAGTTTGCGGCATATTCTGGGGACCATGCCGGATATCGAAGTGGCGGGCGCCTGCGCGGACGGGCGGGAGGCGGTCCGGTTCGTGCGGGAGCGCCCGGGGGAGGTCGACGTCGTCCTGATGGATGTCCGCATGCCGGTGTGCGACGGGGTGGAGGGCACGCGGCTCATCCGCGAGGCGGCGCCGGACGTCAAGGTGCTCATTCTGACGACGTTCGACGACGACGAATACATCGTGAAGGCGCTCAAATACGGCGCGGGCGGGTACCTGCTCAAGAACGTGCCGCCGGACATGATCGCGGAAGGAATCCGCGCGGTGCACAGGGGCCACGCGCTGATGCATCCGGATGTCGCGAAGAAGCTGGCCGGCATGCTGCACGCCGGGCCCACCGCGGCGGCCGGCCGGAAGCGGCTCGCCGATTTCGGGCTGAACGACACCGAGCAGCGGATCGTGCGCAAGGTCGCCGACGGGCTGTCGAACCGCGAAATCGCGCAGGCGCTGTATCTGAGCGAAGGCACGGTGAAGAATTACATCACCGACATTCTCGGCAAGCTGGCGCTGCGCGACCGGACGCAGCTCGCGATCTTCTATCTGCGGGAGATCGCGGAATGACGCCGGTTCGTCCGGTCGAGCGGTACGTGCAGCGCGAGCGATTCGAGCCGCGCCGGGTCGGCGATCCGCTCGACGGCGGCGATCTTCCCGCCGCGGATCTCGAATTTGAGCGCGTAGGCGAGGCGCCCCAGCGGCGCGGCGACGGCGCCGATGACGCCGTCCACGACGGCGGATTGGGCGGGAAGCGCGCGGCCGCAGACGCGGCGGGCGAG
>Ga0065723_102464_pt1 | contig 20984 bp, 16 predicted proteins | sample TheenrcuSG05Z960_FD_59110 | JGI IMG/M metagenome (GOLD analysis project Ga0065723, IMG submission 59110) | Thermophilic enrichment culture from UC Davis - Sample SG0.5Z960 | ecosystem: Engineered > Solid waste > Grass > Composting > Bioreactor | place: USA: University of California, Davis
CAACCCCCGTTCAGGACTTTCACCTTAGAGTTATCGCCCATGCCGGGCGCACAATAAATCAGGCAGGGCACCCGCGCGGGATACCCTGCCTTCACGTTTTTCCAGGCTCAAAACAGCGCATTCGGGATTGCCAGGCTGAGTTCGGGAACGAACGCGATCAAGAGCAATACGATGATGTACAGCACCATATACGGTACGAGCGACGAGTAAATCACGCCGACGGGCTTTTGCAGGACGCTCTGGGCCACGAAGATGTTGAGCCCGAACGGCGGAGTGAACATCCCGATGGACATGGCGAACACGAAGATCATCCCGAGATGCACCGGGTGGATGCCCAGGCTGACGGCCGTCGGAAAAAGCAGCGGCGCCAGGATGAGGATGGCCGCTCCGGGCTCGAAGAAGCATCCGACAATGAGCAGCAGGATGACCAGGAACACCAGAAACTCGAAAGTGGTGTAAGAGCTGAAAAACTCCGTGAAGTAGCGCGGCAGCTGGGCGATGGTCACCGCCTGGGCGAAGACCGTGCTGGCCGCGATCAGGACGAAGATTTGCGCCGTGGTCCGCACGGAATCCCTCAGCACGGAGACCAGCTGCGCAAACTTGATTTCCCGGAAAAACAGGATCGACACCACCGCCGCGTACAGGACGGACACGCCCGCCGCTTCCGTCGGCGTGACCACGCCGGCGTAGATCGTTCCCAAAATGCCGACGGGCAGAACCAGCACCGGAATGGCCCGCAGGAAGGCCTTGCCCACCGGTTCGCGGGGCCTTTCGGCCGCCTCCCGGTTGACCGGCTTCCCTTTGGCAAACAGATAGGCGCCGACGATCAGCACCGCGACGATCCCGGGGACCAGACCGCTCGCGAAAAGCTGCGGGATGGACGTCTCCGTGACCACGCCGTAGATGATCATGATGATGCTGGGGGGAATGATGGTGCTGAGCGCGCCCGACGAGGTGATGAGGCCCGTCGCCAACTTCTCCCCGTATTCCTTTTCCAGCGGCTTGTAGATGAGACGGCTGAAGGTGGCGGTGGCCGCCGGCGCCGATCCCGAAATCGCGCCGAAAAACGCGTTGGCCCCCAGGCACGACATGGCCAGACCGCCCCTGATCCTGTACAACAGCGCGTCCATCAGGTTGATCAACCTGGAGCCGAGGGAGCTGACACTGATCAGGTTCCCCGCCAGGATGAAAAAGGGAATGGCCATCAGCGACCGAAGCGTGAGCGACTCGAAAAACCCGACGAACAGATTCTGGAGCGGCATCTTGTTGACGAAGACCTGCAAATACAGGGTGGCCGCCAGAATCGCGATATAGATGGGAAAGTTCAGGAGGGCCAAGCCCAACAGTATGCAGATGACCGGAATCAGGATCTCCATCATGGCTCAAGCTTAGCCCCTTTGTTGGACAGAATCATCGACAGCCATACAACAATGATCCAGCAGAAAATCGCGGTGGTGATGGCGTACAGGATGTAGCGCGGAATCTGCAGCATGAACGTCACCACTTGCGAGGCGTGGGCATTTTCCACCATGAAAATGCCGTACCGCACAAATATCCCGAAGATCGCCATGGTGACGATGCCCCTGAGCACGAAGACCGCACGCAGGACAAGCCGGTTTTTCACGACGTTTTCCAGGACACCGATTGTCAGCTGGTCATCGCGTCGTTCCAGCCACCCCTGGGTCAGAAACACCGCAAACACGATCAGAAACGAGTTGAACTCATCCGCCCAAGGATAATGGAAATTGAAAAAGTACCTGCCCAGCGCGTTCAGAGTGCTGAACGTGACGCTGACGGCCAGAAACAGAGCCGAAACCGAAACAAGGGAAAAGTTGATGCGATCGACGATTTTCATGTTTTCTCAAGGCTCCAAATTGGGCTTCAGCGGGTCTTCTCGATCCATTCTTTCAGATCGTCATAGATTTCCTGCGCCTGCGGATCGGTGCCCAGGAATTTGTCGTGAACGGCTTTGCTGGCTTCCCGCATGGCGGACAGGAACTCGGCGGACGGCTCGAGTTGTTCCACGCCGTTGCTTATCATGTTTTCCCAGCTTTTGTCCTGCACTTGCCCCAGGTAGTCGTATTGTTGATTTTCGACGATGTCCTTGGCCGTGGTGAGGATAAGCTCCTGGAGATCGGCGGGCAGCGTGTCCATCCATTTCTTGCTGACTGCGAAGGTGTTGGCCACGGCGCCCTTGGGAGCCATCAGGACATACTTGGCCGATTCGTGCAAGGCGAACCCGTTGAAGAAGTTCACGTCGGACGCGACGCCGTCGATGATGCCCTGCATGAGTCCCATCGCCACTTCGCTCGGGTTCAGGCTCATCGGAGACGCGCCGAGGGACTCGATTTCCGCCTGGGAGATGGGGTTGGGGAACGCCCAAATTTTCAGACCCTTGAAGTCGTCCATGTTTTCCAGGCGCTTCTTGCTGATGATGATCCGGTCGGAACCGCGCAGCCACGCGGCCGGGATAATGCCCCGCTCCTCCAGATAGGCTCTCAGCTTGGCGTCGCCGCCGCCGTTCAACACGCGATAGGCGTGGTCGGAGTCGTCGAAGAAATACGGCAGGTCAATGACGCTGATGGCCGGCGCCACCTGTCCGAAGTAGCCGCTTGGAATGGCGACGGCCTGGATGCTGCCGTCGACCACACCCTGGATCATCTGCGGCGCGGTGCCGAGCACGCTGCCCGGGAAGAGTTCCACCGAAATCTGGCCGCCGGTTTTCTCTTCGATCTGTTTCTTGAATTCCTCAATGGTAAAGTTCTGCGGGTGAGGGGATACGGTCGGAGTTCCGATGCGCATGACATAAGTCTGCTTACCGCCTCCGCCGGATGAGCCGGTTGCACCGGACGAGCCGGAAGAACCGCTTTGGCCGGATGGGCCCGATTGTTCGGACTGGCCGGATTGTCCCGACTGGTTCCCGCCCGACGAGCCGCCTCCGCCGCACGCGGCCAGAACCAAAGCTGCAACACAGAGCACCGCGATCAACTGCAACCAGCGTTTTTTCATGCAGATGAACCTCCCCATAATAGATCAGAAAAACGCTTTCTTCTTACCGCATTGTGGTTAAATGTATTGTATTTTGATACAAAGTAATTATAGATAATTAATTTAAGTCGGTCAAGTGAGCCGTTGTTGCCTGCAGTACGCAAAAAAAACGGGGAGAACGACCCTGCGGTCGTCTTCCCCGTTTTGGCCGCCGTTGCGGTCCGTTAACGTCGGCCGCGAAGCAGCTTTGTTCGCCCGCCGGGGTCGCACCGCCTGCGGAGGCCTGCCGGCGGATGCCCGTGGGCGGTTGCTTGCCGGACAGGGGCTCTCTTGCGGTCGCACACCCGGCGGCTGGCAGCCGGTTACCTGCCCAAGTAGGCGGACAACATCCAGATGTGCTTGTCCAGACTGGTCTGAATGTCGGTCAGCATATCCGCGGTGGAAGTGTCGTCCTGGCTTTCGGCCAGACGAATGCCTTCCCTGAGCTCCGCCTTCATGGCGGCAAAATCCTGCAGGACGGCTCCCACCATTTGTTCCGCCGTTTCATGACCGGAGGCTTCCGCCACGGACGCCAGCTTCAGGAAATCCCGCATGGCGCCCGCCGGTTTTCCCTGGAGGGCCAGAAGCCTCTCCGCCAGCAAGTCGATGTACTCCGCCGCTTCATTGTACAGCTGCTCGAACTTCCCGTGCAATTCGAAAAATTTGTCGCCCTTCACATACCAGTGGAAGCAGTGAAGCTTGAAATAAAGCACAGCCCAGTTGGCAATCTGCGCGTTGAGGATCTCGGCCAGCGTCCGGGCGGACGTCTTTGCGCTTGCCATGTCGCTCCCCCTTTTCCGAAATCGTTTGGATCTATTATGCCCTATCCGGCACCCGCTTACCTGTGACCTGGAGCACACGACGCGGGTCAAGTTTGTGCGTGCCGGCCGAGGCTCCTCCGCGCCGTTTCTTGCGGGCCGTGGGCCGCGCACTGCTGCGCAATCCGCCGCGCATGGCCGTCCGGACGGATTTTTGCCACGAAATTGTCTATTTTTTATATAAAATACCTGTGCAAAACGAAATTTTGAGATATAAAATGAAATTTACTAAACTTTTTCCCGGAGATGATGCTTGCCATGAGCAGAGAAGCCGTTATCGTCAGCGCGGTGCGCACGCCCATCGGAACCTTCAACGGCGGATTGAAAGACATTTCCGCCACCCGGCTGGGAGCCATCGCCATCAAGGCAGCCCTGGAAAGAGCCGGAGTCGAACCGGGACAGGTGGACGAAGTCATCATGGGCAACGTCCTGCAGGCCGGTCTCGGCCAAAACCCCGCCCGTCAGGCGGCGGTGCAGGCGAACATTCCCATCGAAGTGCCGTCCTTCACCGTCAACAAGGTTTGCGGTTCCGGCTTGAAAGCGGTTCACCTGGCTGCCCAGGCCATCCAGCTTGGCGACGCCGACATCGTGGTCGCCGGCGGCATGGAGAGCATGAGCCACGTCCCCCTACCTGCTGGAGAAAGCCCGCACAGGCTTCCGCATGGGGGACCAGAAACTGGTGGACAGCATGATCCGCGACGGGCTGTGGTGCGCGTTCAACGACGTTCACATGGGCATTACGGCGGAGAATCTGTGCGAGAAATACGGACTGCGCCGCGAGGAGCTGGACGCTTTCGCCGTGCGCAGCCAGGAAAAAGCCGCCGCGGCCCTCGGCAAGGGCATCTTCAAGGAGGAAATCGTCCCCGTGGAAGTGCCGCAGCCGAAAGGCGCATCCGTCGTTGTGGACACGGATGAAAATCCCCGTCCGAACACCAGTCTGGAATCCCTTGCCAAGCTGCGGCCCGCCTTCAAGCCGGACGGCATGGTCACCGCCGGAAACGCGTCCAGCATCAACGACGGAGCGGCCGCCCTCGTGATCATGAGCGCGGAGACGGCCGAAAAGCGCGGCCTAACGCCCTTGGCCGTGATCCGGGCCAACGCCAGCGCCGGGGTCGATCCCGCCATCATGGGCATCGGTCCGGTGCCGGCCACGCGGAAGGCGCTGCAGAAAGCCGGTCTTTCCCTGGACGATCTCGATTTGGTGGAAGCCAACGAAGCCTTCGCCGCGCAATCCCTGGCGGTGCTCAGGGAACTTGGGCTCAATCCCGACATCGTCAACGTCAACGGCGGCGCCATCGCCCTGGGCCACCCGATCGGAGCCAGCGGCGCCCGCGTGCTGGTGACACTGCTCTACGAAATGCGGCGGCGCAACGCGCGGTACGGCCTTGCGACGCTCTGCATCGGCGGCGGACTAGGCGTGGCGACGGTTGTGGAACGGGCTTGAGAGGAGGCCAATGGCCAACGGATAGGCAAGAATATGGGCTTTAGCATGAGCCCGGGTAGTGGTATAATGTTCAATAAACGATACAAAGTTTCGCATTACGGTACAATGGCCGATTCAACGGCTTTAGCGCCTGAACGGCAAAGGAGTGCGATAGCGTCATGAAACCCGTGTATTCCTCGTTTGTGGAAGCGGTTGCGGACATCCCCGACGGCGCCACGATCATGGTGGGCGGTTTCGGCCTGTGCGGCATCCCGGAAAACCTCATTCTCGCCCTGGTGGAAACCGGCGTCAAGGACCTGACCGTCATTTCCAACAACTGCGGCGTCGACGACTGGGGGCTCGGCTTGCTCCTGCAGAAAAAGCAAATCCGCAAAATGATCAGCTCCTACGTCGGCGAAAACAAGGAATTTGAACGCCAGCTCATGGCCGGCGAAATCGAAGTGGAGCTCATCCCGCAGGGGACGCTGGCCGAGCGCATCCGGGCCGGCGGCGCGGGGATTCCCGCCTTCTACACCCCCGCCGGCGTGGGCACGCAGGTGGCCGAGGGCAAGGAAATCCGCGTGTTCAACGGCAAGGAATACCTGCTGGAACACGCCCTGACCGCCGACTTCGCCCTGATCCGCGCCCACAGGGGCGACCGGATGGGCAACCTCGTCTACAACAAAACGGCGCAAAACTTCAACGCCATGATGGCGGCGGCGGGCAAGATCACCATCGCCGAAGTGGAAGAGCTGGTGGAACCCGGCGACCTGGACCCGAACTTCATCCACACGCCGGGCATCTACGTGCAGCGCATGGTCGTTGGCAAGCAGCAAAAACGCATCGAACGCCTCACGACCCGTCAGGCTTGATGCAGGGAGAGCAGGGGTGACGAACTCATGAAGGAAAACGCGATGTCGATTCGCGAAAAAATCGCCCGCCGGGCGGCGAGAGAAATCAAGGACGGCGACTATGTGAACCTGGGCATCGGCATGCCGACCCTGGTGGCCAATTTCATTCCGGAAAACATGAACGTGGTGCTGCAATCGGAGAACGGGCTCCTGGGCATCGGGCCCTATCCGCTTCCCGACGAGGTGGATCCGGACCTGATCAACGCCGGCAAGGAAACCGTCACCCACATCAAGGGGGCGGCGTTCTTCAGCAGCGCCGAATCCTTCGCCATGATCCGCGGCGGTCACATCCAGGTGGCGATTCTGGGCGGCATGGAAGTGTCGGCGAAAGGCGACCTTGCCAACTGGGTCATTCCCGGCAAAATGGTCAAAGGCATGGGCGGCGCCATGGATCTCGTCCACGGCGCGCAGAAAATCATCGTCATCATGGAGCACATGAACAAAAACGGCGACTACAAGATTCTGAATGAATGCCGCCTGCCCCTCACCGGCAAGGGCGTAGTCGACCGCATCATCACCGAATGCGCGGTCATCGACGTGACCGACCGGGGGCTGAAGCTGGTGGAAGTCGCCGAAGGCTACACCATCGAAGACGTGGTGAAAAAGACCGAGCCGCCGCTCATCATCGACGACAACGTCGTGCTGAACGCCTATTGAGCGGAACATGCGGCCCTGCGGCGCCGATCGGGCGACGCGGGGCGGGCTCCCGCCGGAGGCTTCCGTCGGGGATGCGACGAAGAGCCGGCTGAACGAAGGAAACGGACATTCAGTCCGTAAGACTTCAGCGGCACGAATTTGCCGAAATTTAACGGACATGTGGTCCGTCAGAGCACGCGCCATGCCCTTGCAATCGTTGTCTCCGGGCGCGTGGCGCGTTCTAACGGACTGCATGTCCGTTGCTTTTTCCCGATGGCCGATTTTCGGCGTCTAGCGGACGGGATGTCCGTTGGAATCCGGACGTTCCCTCAAAAAATGGACGTATCCTTCCGTGTCCACAAACTGCGCGAACGTCCCCCATTTCATGACCACGGGCTCGCCCAGCAGCTCCACGCCCTTTTCCCGCAAGCGCGCGCAGGTCTCCCGGATGTCGTCGCATTCGAACATGATGGAAGGTTGCATCCGTTCCCAGCCTTTCATGTACTTGCGGGGATAGAGGACCAGATTTGTCCCTCCGTCGGGCGGGGCGACCTCCAGCCAGGAGCCGTCCGGCCCCATGGGAATGTCAAGGACCGCCTCAAAGCCGAGCTTGTCCACCCAAAACGCGCGCGCGGCGGCCTGGTCTTCGACATAGACGGACACCTTCAGGATGCTGGTGATCATGCGGCAATCCCTCCTCAACCGGCATCATACCGGTTCTCACCCGAATTGTCTTGTAAAAACTCGACATCCCGCGGCCCGTGGTCCGATGCCAGCCGCAATGCCCACGATTGAAACTGCGCCGGGGTGAGTCCGAGACACTCGTGAAAATCCTTGGAAAAATGGGAGTAGTCGTAATAGCCGGCTTCCACCATGAGGTCGCGCAGGTCCAGATCCGGCCGCCAAAGCAGGCGGAGCCGTACCCGGTTGAAACGGGCGATTTTGTGCAGGCGTTTCGGCGTGAGGCCGGTCGCCTTCAGGCACCTCCGCTCCAGCTGCCGGAGCGAAACCCCCAGATCCCGCGCGGCGTCCGCCACCGTGTACGTTTCAGGGTTGTCCGTCAGCCGGCCCAGCACGGCGAACAGCGCCGGATCGGCTTTGAACGGGTCGATCAGGGATCCGAGGAACGATTCCAGCTCGGATTGGGCTTCATCCATGCCGACGACGGCCAGGCGGCGTTCCAGGCGTTCCAAGCGCCCCAGGCGCTCCGGACATTTCTCCCGCCCCGTCTTTGCGGCTTCCGGGTCTTCGAACAGTTCGGCGAAGGGCGTGAACCGATCGTTGAACGCCCGCACCGGCCTGTCGGTGATCAGGCCAAGACCCCACGGCTGAAGCCGGATGCCGTAGAGCAGCAGATTCCCCTTGGCCTCCAGCCTGCGGTAACCGGACAACGTGCCCATCACGCAGGAATTCGGCAACAGCTCTCCACGGTCGCGGAACACCCGTCCGTGGTGAAAAAGGATTTCCTTGCACGGATCCGGCCACAGCACTTCCCCCGTGCCGTCCCCCGAATATGACCGCTGCAGCGTCCAGACGCATTTGACGTATGGCTTCAGCAGGGCGGATACCGGCGCCCGTTCCTGATACTTCAAACCCACCGGCACCTCCGGCGCCAATATGAACTCGCCTTTCTGCGGAAATCATACCATTTTTGGGATATGGCGTTAAACAGAAACCGCCGACCGATAAGTCGGCGGTTGACGGGCCGCTTTACGCCGGGGTGCCGGACGACGGATTACGAACCGGACGCCTGCGGCAGGTATTCCGGCACTTCCGGCACGCCGTATTTCGCGAACCACTCTTGGATCGTTTCAAAATCGTCGGTGAACGAAAGGATCAGCAGCAACAGAATTCGCGCGTGGGCGGGATTCAGGTTGTCGCCCGGCAGGATGCCTTCGCCGCTGCTGTACACGCTGCCCGACCCGGTGCGTGAGGTGGAGACGAAGACGACGCCTTTTTCGACGGCCTTTTTCCGTTCCTCGCTCATGGCCGCCGAAATGCCGCCCGCGCCGGTGCCGGCGGTGACGATCCCCTTGGCTCCCGCTTCGACGAACGCCCGAATGGCTTCCCCTCCGGCGCCTTGGTACGAGTAGACAATTTCCACCTTGGCCAGTTGGTCTTTGGTAATTTTCCGCAAATCAAAGGGCGTCGCCCATTCTTCGTCCGGTTTTAGCGCCCGCGCCGGCACGCGGTAGATGCGGACGCGGGACTCGTCGATGTAACCCAGCACGCCGACCTCGGGCGACTGGAAAGTATCCAGCCGGTACGTGTTCGTCTTGGTCACTTCCCGGATGGAGTGGATTTCGTCGTTGAGCATGAGCACGACGCCGAACCGGGCCGTCTTGCCGCTGGCGGCGAGCTTGACGGCGTTGAACAGGTTGGCCGGCGCGTCGCTGCCGATTACGGTCCAGGGGCGCATCGCCCCGGTGATGACCACCGGCTTCCGGCTGCGGATCGTCAAATCCAGAAAATAGCCGATCTCCTCCATCGTATCCGTGCCCGTGGTCACCACGACGCCGTCGTAAGATTGAAGACCCTGGTCGACGGCCAGGGACAGGTCGTACAGATCGGGAATGGTATAAGAGCCGGAGCCTTTGTTGCCAAACTGGAAGGTGTTCACGTCCGCGATCCGGTCGAGATTCGGCAGCGCCGCCACCATGTCCTCGATCAGCAGCGAGCCCGCCCGATAGGTCTGGAAACTGGTCTCGTCCGTCGACTGTCCGGCAATGGTGCCGCCCGTGCCGATGACAAGGATGTTGGGAAGTTCGGACGCCTGTTGTTCCTTGGTCACCGCCGGAATCGCAAACGACGCGTGTTCCGGGGCGGAAACGACGGCGGAGTCCGCCGCCCCCGCCGGCCCGGCCGGGGGAACGCCCAGCGGCAGCACAAGCAACAACGCCAACAGCCCCAGCATTTTTCCAAATCTGAACAGACGCATCGTACGGTTCCTCCCCTGCTGATTTATTTTTTGGTTATCTTAAAGGACCGCCCATGCATCTGTCCTTGGATTGGTTAGAAAATATTACATGAATTATTATTTTACGTGACATAATCTGACAAAAAGAAAAACCCACAGCCATGGCTGTGGGCTGGTCGGGATCCGACACCGTCTATTCGCCGTCACCGAATCCCAGGATGCTCAAGATCGCCTCGGCGATGGGCTCCACCCCGAAAAACTTGCCGTTCGCCTGGCGCTCGGCAAACAGATTCGCGGCCAACTCGGCGAGTTCATCCTGGTCGTCCAGGATGGCGTATACGGCCTTCAGCGCTTGGGTGTACGGGTCGTCGTTTTCCAGATCGTCCGCCAGGCCGTTCTTGCCCAATTCATTCAGCATGGCGATTAGATCCAGCCGGTCGGTGAGCAGGACGGGAACATGATCCGCAAGCGCATCTTGCAACTGCTCCGCGTTCCGGGCGCCGTCCACGGCCTGGATGAACCGCATCTTGTGGTATTCCTGTTCCACCGCGTATTCCAAAACGCCCTTGAAAAACGCCTTGCTTTCATAGGGGGCGAACACGGCGACCGCGCCAAAGACCGCCTGCTGCCGCCCCTGGCCGGAAGGCATCTCCTTGAATTTCGCAACGCTTTCCGGCGACAGTTCCAAGGTTTCTTTGTAGAGATCGACGACAACCGCAAACGCGCCCAAGTCCGCCGCTTCGATGGCGAAATTGGCGGCCGTCAGATCCAGCGCCTTTTTGCTGTACACCACGTTGCCCGGTTCGTTCGGATGCGGATAGATGTCGTAACCCGGCGCCTCCACTTCCGCGCTCTCCGGCGCGACGATGGCCGCATCCTCTTCCAGCTGGCTGGACGCGTCGACGGTGAACGAAGGCGTTTCCGTGACTCCTTGGCCTTGGTTAACGCCCACGCCATACCACGCATTGCCGCTGGTCTTTAACCCGGTCGCTTCGACCCTGGAGCCGTTCACGATGACGCCGGCCGCCGCGTTATGGGCGGACGCGACGTTGATCAGCTTCACGTCGCCGGACCGGTAGATGTTGATGCCGCTGCCGTAGTCGGTCTGGCTTCCGCCCATGCCGCGGTGTTGCGCGCCGGTCACGGTGAGATTCTCCAGCACGACTTCTTCATTGACGCTTTCCACGCTGATCAGCATCGCGTTGCCTTTTGAGGCCGGGTCTCCGATGACGGTCCAGGCGGCACCACGGGTGATCGTCGCACCGCTTCCGTGGCCGACGATGCGGACCCCCCGTTCCACTCTCAGCGTGGATTTCAGTTCAATGGTTCCCCGCACCAGGATCAAATCGACGTCCTCATTCGCCACCGCGTCGCGCAGCTCATCTTCCGTGTCCGCCAGAACGGCGTACACGAAGGTGGCGCCGTCCGCCTCGACGGTTGCGCCCTCCGGATAGGTCAGATCATACGGCACGTAGTAGGTGCCGGGCTCCAGGATGACCGTCGCGTCCGCGGGCACCCGGTCAAACACCTGCGTTTTCAGGTTGGCCAGCGTGTTGTCGACCCGGATGGTCAACGGACCTTGCAGCCGGATGCCGAGATCGTTCGGATGCGGATTTTGGACCAGCGGGCCGAACCGTTCGTCTTCCGCGTACGGGAAGTTCCGGAAGTCGATTTCCACGCCTTTGAGGTTGAGCGTTCCCTTGCTGACGTAATAGGTGGAAATATGCCCGTGAACCCGGACGTTTTCCACCGTGACGGTTCCCAGGTCCTGGTCCGTATTCCGGGGACTGAAATACAGGGAACCGGAAAAAGCGGGCGTATCGTTGGCCGCGCCCGCCAGGTCGTTGGGCACGATGTCGGCGTTGCGAATGGTGAAGTTTTGTCCCAGAACCTCGATGGCTTTGTTGGTCTCCACCTTGGACTTGATCGTCACATTTTCGAGGGTGACGTGATCGCCGAACACGGTGAAATGGTTCTGGGTTTGCCAGACGCTGTTGGCCGAAGTCTCGCTCGACGTGATGACGACGCCTTCCCGGCTTTCTCCGATGATGGTCAGACCGTTCGCCGTGATCGGGAAATACCAGCCGGTCCGCCCTTCCGCCTCGACATTGGCGAAGCGTCCCAGATCGTAGACGCCGTTCAGGATGACCCACGTTTCGCCGTCTTGCTGATGTTCAACGGCTTCCTTGAGCTGCGCCGCGCCGGCGATGACTTTGGCCCCTTGCGGGAACTTCTCCACATGCCGGATGACGGGCACTTTCCACTGGGCGGTGTAAGCTTCTCCGTAGCTGTAGGAGTTGAAAATGACATCCTTCACCGCCGAAAGATCGGCGCCCAGGGCGTATTCGCTTACTTTCACGCCGTCGATGTACTGGATCACCTTGCCGCCGGAGAAATGGATCGCCAGTTTGTGGACGCCCTCGTCCGCCGGCAGATTCGGAATGTCGCGGAAAACGCCCGGGCCGCTTTCCCACCATTGCCAACGCTTCGCCCCGGTATCGGGATCGATGCCGAAATTGAGAATGGCCCAGTCAACGGTCTGGCCGTCGGTTCCGACGATGTTCAACCAAATGGACGTCATGGCGCCGTCCTGGTTCAAGAGTTCCGGTGTCAGCCGGAGTTCCGTTTCCACCCGCCAGTCGGTGGTCACCTGCATGTTCACGGACGCCTTGTTGCCGTGCCAGCCCAGGTAGTGATAGAGCCGGCCGGGATCGGTATTGTCGCCGTGATTGGGAGATTCGTTGTTGGTCAGCGAAATCCAGCCGTCGTCCGAAACGCTCCACGCCTTCGGCGTCACCCGGTCCCCGGTCCAGCTGCCGTGGTCGACGGCAATGCTCGCGTAGGTCAACGGGTCCGTCCAGACGAGGCCGTTTTTCGTATAGGTCTGATAGCCCGTCGCGGAAATGACCAGCGTGTTGGAAGCGCCGGACTCCATATGGGGCACGGTCAGCACGTACTTGCCCCCGCCGTAGGCCGCACCGATCACCGGCCGGCCGTTCCAGGCGAACGCCGCGCCCGCCAGCCGGGCCATGGTCACTTCCACGGTGGTGGCGTCCACAACCGTCACGCCGGACACGGGTATGGCGGGCTGTACCGGCGGTGCCGGCGGATTGGACGGCGCGGGCGGCGCCGCCGGCTGCGGCGGCCGGGGCGGCGCAATGACCGGCGCCTCGACTCGGGGAGCGGTTTCAATGGTTTCCGGCGGCTGTTCGAACACCACGCCGCTGGCCTGCACCACCGCTTTTTCGATCTTCCCCCGGCCTTTCACTTCCGCGGCTTTTTCGAGCGTCATTTCCTTGACGGTGGTGTTATCCGTCACTTCCACCACCACGTTCTCGCTGGCGATGGTGACGGCTTCGAACTCGCCGTCGAGGACAATCTCGCTTCCTTCCGGCGCCTCGATGACGAGGTTGGTCACGCCTTCCCCCGTGAGCTCGAACGTTTCGATCTTCGCTCCGGACCGGACGGTCACCGTGGCGACGGAAGAATGGCCGCTGATCACAATGCGCACGGCGCCGTCGGCCTTGTTCACCGCTATCGAAGCCAGATGGGAGTTGACGATATGGATGCTCTCTTCGCCCCCGCCCAGGATGGTCGTCGTCCCTTCCACCGTGACCCCGTTCAGGAAGACGTCGCCGTCGCCGACGGATTCGGCGATGGTGAGATCGCCGGTGATGACCAGGTTCCGCAGCGTGACATCCGCCGCCGTGACGACCACATGGCCCTGAACCGTCTCCGTTCCCGTTTCCGGCCCGTACACGCCGGCCTGGTCGAACACCGTGGCCAGACGGCTTCTGACCCGGTCCAAAATGACCAGCGCCTCCGCCCGGGTGACGGTGCGCTTCGGCTGGAAGGTGCCGTCGGGATACCCCTGCATGAATCCGGCCTTCGTGACCGCGCCCACGCTGCCCTTGCTCCATTCGGGGATGGCATCCTTGTACGCGTCCGCCGCTTCTTCGTCGGCGGGAAGACTCAGCAATCGCGCGAGGACCGTCGCCGCTTCCTGGCGGGTGACGGGCTGCTCGGGACGCATTTCATGTTCGGAATAGCCCTTGAGATATCCCGCCTGAACGGCGGCGGCCACGTCTCTGGCGTACCAGGCGCCCGGCGGCACGTCGTCGTAAGCGATTTCAGCCGCGTCGACAAAACCGAACGCCGCGTTGACGAGCACCGCGATCTGGGCGCGGGTGACGCCTTCGTCCGGCCGGAACGTTCCGTCCGGGAAACCCGAAATCAAACCTTCCCTCAGCCACTTGTCAATCGTCTCCTCGGCCCAGTGTCCGGCATAATCGGATTCCGCCGCCCGGGCGAAAACAGCCGGCATAAGCGAAAAAACAAGCGACAAAACCAACAGCAACCGGCCGAATTTACCGGGATTCATCCCATCCATCCCTTCATCCAGTTTTTTTTGCACATGAACCCCTGTCGCGAACTGTCGCTGCCTTGAACGGCGCTGTTGTCGAATCATGAAAAATTAGGGCAGCTTACTTAAGTATACCATCAATGTTGGGACGCTTGCAGGATAATCATTGATAAAATTTGAAACTTTCCGCTGATTGTCGATCAGATCGAAAGGCTTTAAGACGCATAGATTCTCGTGAAATCCTGTGACCAAAGACCCTGCCCGTCATCCGTCCAATAACCGTCCGGCAAAAAAATAACCGCCGGCCGCGAAGGCCGGCGATTTTTGTCGTCTTAGCCCGCAGGCAAACCGCAACCCCGGTCATGGCGCGATTTCGACGCCGCCCAACCTTCATCGACAAGGATGGTGAAAAGCGTATCCGATTGAATTCGGATGGACGGCGAAACAGAGAAATTTTCGTCGAAAATGAAAAAAGGACAGGGGTGATACAGGGTGATCCAGATCCCCCATCCTTCTCTTAGCCTTTCTTTTTTTCGCAAGAACGATGCCTGACCCCGTTGACTGTCTCCGAACCGGACTTCCGCATCATGTCCGCGGGGCGGTTCGGGCAAACAGCCTGACGGCGTTCTCCGCGGCGGCGGACAGATTCGCGCCGCTTTCCCGCAGGGCCTGCTCCAGTTCGCAAGGATACGGCGTGATGCCGAACACGGCCAGCAGCCCCTCTTCGTACAAAGGCTCATAACCCGGCCGGACCGCGCCGGCAAAGGCGATGACGGGCACGCCGGCTTTCCGCGCCCGCCGGACGATGCCCGCGATGACCTTCCCGCCCGGCGTCTGGCCGTCGATTTTGCCTTCCCCGGTAAACACGCAATCCGCGCCTTGCAATTGCGCCTCAAACCCAAGCGTGTCCAGCACCAGATCGATGCCGGAGACGAGCCTGCCGCCGCACAACATCAGCGCGGCGCCGGTTCCTCCGGCGGCGCCCGCGCCGGGTTCGTCGTGCAGCGCGCGCCCGGTATCCCGGCGCACCACGTCGGCGAAGCGCGTCAGGTTCGCCTCGAGCCGCTCCACCGTTTCCGGGTCCGCCCCCTTCTGCGGGCCGAACACGCGGCTGGCCCCGTTCGGACCGATGAGCGGATTGGTGACGTCGCACGCCACCAAGAGTTCCACTTCCCTGAGCCGCGGATGCAGCGTCGACAGATCGACCCGTTCGACGTCACCGAGGCTGCCGCCGCCAAAGCCCGCCGGCAGACCGGCGCCGCCCAGGATGCCGGCGCCCAGGGCTTGCAGCATGCCGGCTCCCGCGTCGTTGGTGGCGCTGCCGCCGATGGTCACGATGAGGCGTTCCACGGGATGCGACAGGGCCGCGCGGATCAATTCCCCCAAGCCATAGGAGGTTGTCCGCAAAGGATCGCGCTTCTCGCGGGGAACCAGCTGGATGCCGCTGGCTCTGGCCATCTCCACGACCGCCGTCCTGCCGTCGCCCAGCACCGCGTATTCGGCCGTTCCCCGTTCCCCCAGGGGAAAGGTAACTTCCGTACGGTACACTCGTCCTCCGAGGGCGTGCACCAACACATCCATTGTGCCTTCTCCCCCGTCGCCGACGGGCAGCAGAACCGTCTCCGCGTCCGGCAGGGCGCGGCGGACGCCCCGGGCCAACGCTTCCGCGGCTTCCAGGGCGGTGAGGCTTTCCTTGAACGAATCCGGAGCCAGAATGAATTTCATGATACCGAATCACTCAGCTCGCTTCATGGGGATAAATCATGATCTTGATGCTTCTGTCCTTCTGCGTGCGCGCCATTTCCACGGCTTCCCGGATGTCCTTCAGCGCGAACTTGTGGGTGATCACTTTTTCCAGATCAATGTTGGCGCGGCTGAGGGCCTGGATCGCCACGGGATAGGTGTTGGCGTAGCGAAACACGCCGTACACGTTCAACTCGAAGTCCGCCACCCGGTTCATGTCAATGGGCACTTCGTCTTCGGCGGACAAGCCCACCTGCACGATGCGGCCGCCCCGCCTGACCGTATGCACCGCGTCCCGGATGGCCCGCGCGTTGCCGGACGTCTCGATGATCACGTCCACGCCTTCGCCGCCGGTCAGCTCCAGGAGGCGTTCGGCCACGTTTTCGCGCGAGGGATCGATGGCGGCGGTGACGCCCATGTCGAGCGCCAGCTCGCGGCGGAACGGCACCACGTCCGTGCCGTATATTTCCGTTACGCCGAACAACCGGGCCGCCTGCGCCGCCAGCAGGCCGATCGGTCCGAGCCCGGTCACGAGCACCCGGTCGGCGGGGGTCACACCGCCGCGCTTCATGGCATGAATGCCCACCGACAACGGCTCCAGTAGCGCCCCCTGCTCAAAACTCATCCCGTCGGGCAGCTTGAACAGGAAATCGCTGCGGATCGTCACGTATTCCGCCCACGCGCCGTCCACCGGCGGGGTCGCGAGGAACACCACGTCGGGGCAAAGGTTGTACCGGCCCGACTTGCAATACGCGCAAGTCCCGCACGTGACGCCGGGCTCCACCGCCACCCGGTCCCCGACGGCGACGTTTTTCACCTTCGCGCCGACTTCCACCACTTCTCCCGCCAGCTCGTGGCCCAGGATGAGAGGCGCCTCCACCACGAAACGGCCAATTCGGCCATGTTCGTAGTAGTGCACGTCCGACCCGCAAATGCCGATGCAGCGGACCTTGACGAGCGCCTCGTTTTCCTTCGGCACGGGTACGGGAACCTTCTTCACTTCGATGTCCAGCGGCTTGTTGAGCACGGCGGCATCCATGAGTCTCACAGCCATTCGGTTCCCCTCCTAATTATAGCAGTCCATGGGATTTGTCAATCCCGGCCTGTCTCGCGATAGGTGAAATAGTCGAAATCGGCCCAAAGCCCCCGTCCGCTCAGGTCCTGCGCGCAGATGCCGACGAAGGCGCCGGTGAAGCCCTGGTCGATCCGCAATCCGCCCCGGGAAATCTCCGCGTATTCATCGGACAGAATGCTGGCGTCCAGTTCCGGACCCGCGTGCATCCACGTCTTGCCGTCCCGCGAAACCCAGAACCGGAGCTTGTCGTAACGGAACGTCGCCTTGAGGTGTACCCGCTCCCAGCCCTCGATGCACATGGGAGCCATCGGTTCGTCGTACTCTCCCTGGTCCCGGGACATGATGTAGACGCACTTGCCCATGTCCTCGTCGCGGCTGATGCAAAGATAATAGAAGTTTTTCGTGTTGTAGTAGCAGATCAGGCCGGCCATTTGCTGGTACGTCTCCGGCTCGAATTCCACCGCCGTTTCCGCTTCCGCCTCGAAGGCCTGCAGCCGGCGGGCGATGAGGCTTTGCCGGTGCTGGGACACCGGCGACTCCCTGCCCTTCAGCCGCAGGTAGCCGGGCCGCTGCTTCAGGGACGCCCATTCCTCGCTGATCGGTTCCCGCAGCGCCTGGAAATGGATGCTGATCGTGTCCCCGTCGAAATGGTCCGTTTCCGGTTCCGGCTCAAACGGGTGTTCCGGCAGCGCGGGCGCCGGCGCTTCGAGATGCGGCCCGTTGCCCCCGCCGGCCACGCGAAGCCAGCCGTCTTCGGTCCACTCCACGCGCTGAAGAGCCGTTTCGCGGCCCAGGACGCAACGCATCGAAGGCCTCAGCGGACGGCCGCACAGGTGGGCGAGATACCATTCGCCGTGCTGCGTTTCCACCAGGCTGGCAAGGCCCGCCCGCTGCAGGGGAAGCTCCGGTTTGTCGAAAGAGGTAAGCATCGGATTTTGCGGATCGACTTCATACGGACCAAACAGCGATTTCGAACGCGCGACGGTCACCGCGTGCTCGTAGCGGGTGCCGCCCTCGGCGGTCATGAGATAGTAGTAGCCGTTTCGCTTGTAAATGTGCGGTCCCTCGGTCAGGCCCAGCGGCGTGCCCCGGAAAATGTTGTACACCGGGCCGACGAGCCGCTGTTCCTTTTCCGAATACTCCTGCAACAGGATGCCGCCGAAGTGGTTTTTCCCTTTCCGGTGATCCCAGACCATGTTGACCAGCCATTTGCGCCCGTCGTCGTCGTGAAACAGGGACGGATCAAAGCCGCTGCTGTTCAGGTAGATCGGTTCGGACCACGGCCCCTCGATGTTTTTGGCGGTCACCAGATAGTTGTGGGTATCCTTGAAAGGTCCGGTGTGGGTTTTTACATCCGTATACACCAGGTAGAACGTCCCGTTCGAGTAGCTCAGACAGGGCGCCCAGATGCCCCCGGAGTCGGGATCGCCGAGCATATCCAGCTGACTCCGGCGGGTCAGCGGACGCGCGATCAGGCGCCAGTGGCGAAGGTCCCGGGAGTGGTGAATCTGCACGCCGGGGAACCACTCGAAAGTGGACGTGGCGATGTAATAGTCGTCCCCCACCCGCAGGATGGAAGGGTCCGGATTGAAGCCCCGCAGCACGGGATTGCGGATAACAGGAGTTCTTTCCAAGATCAACCCCACCCTCAAAATTGGATTCAAGGCGACGAGAACTTTGTTTATCCGTTAAACTATCCCGTATCCATCATAAGGCAGGCGGAAAGAACGGGGCAAGCGGAAATGCGAAAAGCGTTGGCACCCCATCAGCCTTCATGCACATACAACTTGTACAGCGCCTGGGTCCCTCTGTTCCCTTCCCCCATCTCCGCCAGCTTTTCATAAAGTTCGCAGGCCAGCTTCAGCCCGTGCGCCTGAAGTCCGACCTCGTTCGCCGTCTCGAGGGCGATTTTCATGTCCTTGATGAAATGTTTCACGTAAAAGCCCGGCTCGAAGTCGCCCCGCATGATCCGCGGCCCCAGGTTGTTCAGCGACCAGCTGCCGGCCGCTCCGCTTCCGATGCTTTGAAGCACCTTTTCCGGATCGAGACCGGTTTTCCAGGCGTAGGCGATGGCTTCGCAGACGCCCATCATATTGGATGCGATGGCGATCTGGTTGCACATTTTCGCATGCTGTCCCGCGCCGGCTCCGCCGTGATAGACGATGTTGGTTCCCATGGCCTGAAATACCGGGAGGGCGGCTTCAAAATCCGCCGCTTCCCCCCCGACCATGATGGAGAGCCTGCCTTCCCTCGCGCCGACGTCCCCGCCGGAAACGGGAGCGTCCAGCGCGCGGAGGGACCGCTTTTTCGCTTCCCGGTAAATGATCTGCGCCAGATTGGGGCTGGATGTCGTCATGTCGATGAGCAGGGTTCCCGGTTTCGCACGGGCCAGCAGGCCGTTTTCCCCGAGGTAGATTTCCGAGACGTCCTGGGGAAATCCGACCATGGTGATGATGACGTCGGCGTGCGGCGCCAGCTCCGCCGGCGAATCGTGCCAGACGGCGCCGAGCCGCACCAATTCCTCGGCCTTGTCTCTCGACCGGTTGTACACGTGCAGCCGGTAGCCGGCGCGGTGCAGATTCCGCGCCATGCTCCCTCCCATGACGCCAAGCCCGATGAACCCGACAACCGCGCGTTCGGGTGTAAGACTTTCTGCCACTTTCTCCACTCCTTTGAACCACAGGCAGGGTTCTGTTAAATGCTCTCAATTGAATAATAAGGCTGGTTGGCAAACTGATCGTCGAATCCGGGGACGATCCAGGCATTCCCCCGGTCGTCGCGCGCTTCGAAAAAGTACACGATCGGGTAGGGAGAAGACGTGTAGCTGCCGGGAATGACCGCCGAAACTTCCCGGCCCTCCCCTGTCATGTCCGCCCGCATGTAATGCTCCACCTGATTGGCGTGCCGGTAAAACAGGGTGACGCGCACGCCGGCGGCATCCTCCGGCAGGACGGCGGCAATCCGGACCGGCTCCCCGGGCCGGAAAGTTCTCACCGGCTCATGCCGGATTTCGGGCTTCGCGAACCCTCCCGCCAACAAAACGGCCGCATCCCGTTTCTCCCCGGAAACGGTTCCCGCCGGAGCCCGGCGCGCTTCCTCCAGCTGCCGCTCCATGGCCGCAAGATCTTCCTCGATCTCGAGCAGCCGGTCTTTCCAGTGGCCGCGCATGTGCCGGGCGTACCCGAACGTGATGTCTTCCCGGTAGACGCCTTCGGCGCGCTCCGCCAACCGGACCCAGCTGTCCTTCGCCTTCCGGTAGTGCTCGACGCCCCGGGCCAGTTGCTCCGCGTCTCCCGTTTGCTCGAACCACGCGTAGTCGACGCCGGCGCGGAGTTTTTCCGCGAAAAAGCGTCCCAGCCCGGCCAGAATGGCCACGTCCGCCTCCCAGCGGCGGAAGGCGGGCGACCCGGGATCGCCGGCCTTCGCGGCGGCTTCCGCCAGATGCCGTTCGGCGGCTTCCGCCAGCGCTTCCAGCCGGTCCGCCACAAACAGCGGCGTATACTTCCCGCTGCGCTCTCCCCGCAGCGCATCCCGCACAAAATCGTCGATGCGGTAGAACAGCGCCGGATCGAGCGGTTGGACCGCGCCGAACGTCTTCGGCTCCACCGTATCGAAGTCGTAGGGCGACGGCCGGGGCGGCTTAACGATGGACATGTTGGTGTACATTTCCGGCCAGAACGCGTTGTTGGCCGCGGAAGGGTTATGCGCCGCGGTGAGGAGCAGCAGGATGCGGCTGGCGTGCGCCAGCGCTTCCTCGCAGGCGCGGGCGGCTTCCCCGAATTCGGCCCGCAGCCAGCGGCGCCAGCTTTCGGGGTCCGCGTCCGGATTGTAAAGCAGCCGGCCCCACAGGCGGTAGCTGTACTTATATTTACGCCACTCGTGTCCTTCTTCCTCCCGGAGCGCGGGATCGGCGTGCAGTTCGCGTCCGCCCGGCGTCCCGGAACCTTTGCGCCCTTTGAACGTCAGCGGTTCGCACCACTCGATTCCCAGCGCGCCGCCGAAGCTCCCCAGCCTGCCGTAACCGGCCGCCATGGCGGGATCGCCCCACAGCAGCACCCGCTGGGTTCCCGG
>Ga0065723_100155_pt1 | contig 20960 bp, 16 predicted proteins | sample TheenrcuSG05Z960_FD_59110 | JGI IMG/M metagenome (GOLD analysis project Ga0065723, IMG submission 59110) | Thermophilic enrichment culture from UC Davis - Sample SG0.5Z960 | ecosystem: Engineered > Solid waste > Grass > Composting > Bioreactor | place: USA: University of California, Davis
CGCCAAACAGTTCACTGGAAGGCCGGAACCAGCCCCCCTCGCGCCAGCGGGCCGATACCTCCGCCACGTACTGCAGCGCCAGCGGGTTGAAGCTCCAGCTCTCCACACGGAGCCAGACCGGATACGGACGACCGCTGAGGTGCGCAACCACCTGTCGGAGCGCTTCGCTCACGAAATGGGCCACCTCTTCCTTGCGCTCGGCTTCGGTCTTGGGCCGCAATCGCCTGCTGACGGCGGCCAACAGCTCGGGATTTTCCAGTCCCCCGTACACTTCGAACGTCACGACGGCCGGACGTCCCGCCCGAAACTGCTGCTGCAGCATATAGCGGAAGTCCGGAAAATCCGGAAGCGCGGCCAGTTCGACCACCCCTTCCCAGGTCCGCAGCGGCACCCGGAGCCGGCTTCGGGGATCGGCTTCGGTGGCCATCAGCAGGTAGCCCTGAAGCGTTCGCCGCAACGGCAACGGCTCCCAGCCCGCGTCGTCGTAACGCCGGCGCTCCAGTCGAGGCCGCAGTCGGTAATAAAGCCGGGCGGTTGTTCCCTGATAGGGATAGACAATCTCGGGCGCGACCACCACCCGCTTCGGAGAAGCATTCAGGCCGAGTTGATCGCACACCGAACGTCGCCCGAACCAGCCACACACTTCCAGCAGCAGGCGCTCACGATCGCCCAGCCGGGCATCCGGCACCGGGATCGCCGTCGCATTTCCCAGATACAGCGTGTCGTATTGTGCGTTGAGCAACAGGACCTGAATCGAATCGGGCACGACAGGTTCGGCCGAAGAGAGCCATCGACGCTTCTGGAACTGCACGTCGACCCGAACCGAATCCCATCCCTGGCGATGCACCAGCAACTGGGCCACGCGATAGGATTCCCGGAGCTGACAGCCTCCCAGCAGGAAAGCCCCCAGCAGCAGGATTCCAACAGGGCCGGCCACCTTTTTCAAGGGCATAGCGCCATGCCTGCGACTTTACAAGCCGGTTGCCTGAAAAACGACTCAGGCCGCCCGGTTCGCATGTCCGTCGGGTAGAATGCCGCGGAAGTGCGCCCAGAATAGCGCGGCCGCGTGGATGCCGTGCACGATCCGGCCTTCGTCGGCCAGCCGCAGCGCTTCGACGGGACGGATCAGGCGTACCTCCATGTCTTCGCCCGGATCCAGCCGCGGCGCCGCTACCTGCCGCGCCCCGCGTGCCACAAAGATATGCGCCAGGTTCGTGTGTTTGCTGGGCTCCGGGGCACAGCGCCCCAGCGGCTCCCAGACCTCCGCCGCATAGCCGGTTTCTTCCAGCAGCTCACGCCGGGCCGCTTCCAGCGGATCTTCCCCCGGCTCGATGCCCCCGGCCGGCAACTCCAGGCTTACCACACCCAGCCCGTGCCGGTACTGCTCCACCATCACGAGCTGCTCGTCCTCCGTCATACACAACACGCACACCCAGTCGGGATACTCGATCACGTGAAACTCCTCGATCTCTTCCCCACTGGGCAGCCGCACGCGATCGACCCGGAGGTTCATCCACCAGCGGCGGAGCAGATACTCCTGCTTGAGAATTTGCCAGCGCTTCATCTATAAACGTCAGATCGGCCTCGCTGCTGTACAACGGGCATCAAACGGCATACCGTCGGGCAACAACGCATGTTGAAACAAAAAGATGCCACGCAACGGAACGCTTTCCATCAACCGGCATATCTCTTCTTTAAGAAATCTTAACAAAAAGAGGCCGGTTATGAGAAGCCTGGACGATCTTCGCACCTGGCTCGACGCACATCGGCTGCTGGGCTACGATCTGATTCGCATGTACCTGGGCGTGGCGCTTTTCGTGCGTGGCTGGCTGTTCGTGGCCGACTCCTCACGTATCATGGCCTTCGTCGAGGGGCAGAACCTGGACTGGTTCCTGCCCATGGCAGCCGTCCATTACGTGGCGCTGGCCCATCTGGCTGGCGGGTTGATGCTGGCCGTCGGGTTGCTCACGCGCCTGGCGGCGCTGGCGCAGGTGCCCATTCTGTTCGTGGCGACCTTCTTCCTGCACCTGCAGGAAGGGTTGCTCTCGACCAGCCAGTCGCTGGAATTGTCGGCGCTGGTGCTGTTTCTGCTGGTGGTCTACAGCGTCTTCGGCTCCGGGCCCTACTCGCTCGACGCCCGGATGCTAGCGCGGACGCCGGCGCAGCTACTGGAGCCTCAGGGCGCCTGATCGGCCGGTTCGAAGACCAGCGCCGCCGAGTTAATGCAGTAGCGCAGGCCCGTGGGCGGCGGGCCGTCGGGGAACACATGTCCGAGGTGTCCGCCACAGGCGGCACAGCGCACTTCAATGCGGTGCATGCCCAGGCTGTAGTCGTCCGACGTCTCCACGTGCGTCGGGTCGATCGGTGCGTAAAAGCTCGGCCAACCGGTGCCGGAGTCGTACTTTGCCTCCGACGAAAACAGTGGCAATCCGCACCCGGCACACCGGTAAATGCCCGGTTCTTTATGATTCCAGTATGCGCCGGTGAAGGCCGGCTCGGTGCCATGCTCCCGCAGAATGCGGTACTGCTCCGGCGACAGCAATCGCCGCCATTCTTCTTCGGTGCGCGTGATCTTCTGAACGGCCATTGGTTCGCTTGTTTGCCCACGGTCTGACTCCTAACGATCTTGCGCGGGGCCATGCTCCCCGCGTATCATGAAAGGGATCCGCTGAAGCAAACCTGGTGTGCTTGAACAATGCAGACCGGAAGCGCTTTTAGTTTGACCACCGGCACCTTTCCCTTCAACCAGCCCGTGGTCTGGGAGCCGCGGCCGGAGTGGATNGCGGCCAGCAACCTGCATCGATTCATGAACCGCCACGGCATCGGCTCGCTCGACGAGCTGCAGGTCCGCTCGGTCGACGACCCGGAGTGGTTCTGGCCGGCCGTGCTGGAAGATCTGGACATTCGCTTCTACCGACCTTACACGCGCATTCTGGATCTGAGCGAAGGACCGGCCTTCCCGCGCTGGTGCGTGGGTGGCCAGCTCAACATCGTCCACAACCTGCTGGACAAATGGCAGGAGACGGACGCGGCCGAACGCATCGCGCTGCGCTGGGAAGGCGAAGAGGGTACGCTGCGCACGCTGACCTACGCGGGCCTGCACGCCGAGGTGTGCCGCTGCGCCCGCGCCCTGCAGTCGCTGGGCTTCCAGAAAGGCGACGTGGCCGCGCTCTTCATGCCGATGACGCCCGAGCTGGTCATCGCCTTCCTGGCCGTGATCAAGCTGGGCGGGATCGTGCTGCCGCTCTTCAGCGGCTACGGCGCCGAGGCCGTCCGCACCCGCATCCGGGATGCCGAAGCGCGCTTTCTGTTCACGGCCGACGGTTTCTACCGGCGCGGCCGCCCGGTCTACCTGAAGCCCGTGGCCGACGAAGCGCTGGCCGACTGCCCGAGCGTGCAGCACGTGATCGTCTACCGCCGCATGGAGGCCGACAACGTACCGGTGCCCATGCTCCCGGGCCGCGACCACTGGTGGCACGAGCTGGTCTGGCCGCAACCGGCCGAGGCCGAGACGGTCCGCACCGACGCCGAAGACGTGCTCATGGTCATCTACACGAGCGGCACCACGGGCCGTCCGAAAGGAGCCGTCCACACGCACTGCGGCTTTCCGGTCAAGGCCGCNCAGGACATGTACCAGTGCATGGACCTCAAGCCGGGNGAAACCATGTACTGGGTGACCGACATGGGCTGGATGATGGGCCCCTGGCTGGTCTTCGGCACGCTGCTTATCGGCGCCACGATGGTGCTCTACGACGGCGCGCCCGACTATCCGGACGTCGATCGCCTCTGGGGACTGGTCGAGCAGCACCGGGTGACGCATCTGGGCATCTCGCCCACGCTGATCCGGGCGCTGCGGCCGCACGGACCGGAGCTCATCCGCCGCCACGACCTGTCGGGCCTCCGGGCGGTGGGTTCGACCGGCAGCCCCTGGGANCCGGAATCCTGGCTCTGGTGCTTTGAGTATGTGCTCGGCCGCGAAAAACCCATCCTCAACTACTCGGGCGGCACGGAGATCTCCGGCGGGATTCTCTGTGGCAACTTCTTCCGGCCGCTCAAACCCTGCGCCTTCTCGGGACCGGTGCCGGGCATGGCCGCCGACGTGGTGGACGAGCAGGGACGCCCCGTGCGCGAGGCCGTCGGCGAACTGGTCATCCGCAAGCCCTGGATCGGCATGACGCGCGGCTTCTGGCGNGACCGCGAGCGCTACCTCGACACCTACTGGCGTCGCATCGAAGGGCTCTGGGTGCACGGCGACTTTGCCGCCATCGACCGCNACGGCCTTTGGTACATCCTGGGACGCTCGGACGACACGATCAAGGTGGCCGGCAAGCGCGTGGGTCCGGCCGAAGTCGAGGCCATCCTGAACGCCCACGAAGCCGTGGCCGAAAGCGCGGCGATCGGCGTCCCGCACGAAGTCAAGGGCGAAGAAGTGGTGGCCTTCGTCGTGCTCAAACCCGGCGTTTCACCCTCGGAAGAACTCCGCCGGGAACTGATGGAGCGCGTGGTGGCGGCGCTGGGCAAGCCNCTGAAGCCCCGCGAGATCCGGTTCACCACGGCCCTGCCCAAAACGCGCAACGCCAAGATNATGCGCCGCGTGATCCGGGCCGCGTATCTCGGNCAGGATCCGGGCGACGTGAGCAGCCTCGAAGATCCGGCCGCCGTCGAGGCCATCCGACAGGCCGTCTGATGACGGGGCCGTTTCCTGCATCGCTTTGTGATGCCATTTCGGCGGACGCCTTCGTGGCGTACTACACATATGCTCGTAGTCAGGCACGAAGCGTAAGCGAAGTGCCGCTAAACGCTATTACTTCGTGCCGACTCGCGGCTTTCCGCATATTGTGCTCAGGCCTTGCCCGGATCTTCCGACGGCGCTAACTTGCAGGGCGTGCCGCCATCCTGCCGAGAGCAACCATGTTACGTCCCGCCATAACCGTTGCGCTGTGGGTTCTGCTGATCCTGGGCGCGGCCGCCTGCCGCCGCACGCCGTCGGTCCCGGAGCCCGGTACCGACGCCTACCAGGAGACCGTCACGGCTTTTTACACGGGACTGGCCGCTCTGCAGGCCGGTGAGGATCGAGGCGCCCGCACGCTGCTGGAGCGGGTGACCGAACTGGCGCCCGGCGAACCGGCCGCCTGGGCCAACCTGGGCCTGCTTGCGCTGCGCCGCAACGACCTGGAGGCCGCCCGCCGCTACCTGAACGAAGCCGCCCGTCTCGCACCCGAAAGCGCCCGCATTCAGGTGCTGCTGGCCCGTCTGGCCCTGGCCGAAGAACAACCTGACGCGGCCCGTGGTCACCTGCTCGCCGCCCTGCAGCACGATCCCGCCGACCTCGAAGCCGCCTACCTCCTCTTCCAGCTCCTTGAGACCCACCCGACGCCCGGCGACACGCTGACGGCCGACACGGTGCTGACCCGCATGTTGCGCCACCGCCCCGACAACCAGGCACTCTGGCTGGAGCGCCTGCGCCGGGCCGTCGCCACACAGGACGAACGGACGCTTCAGGAGACGATCGCCCACCTGCAATTGCTTGTCGATACCTGGCCCGACGAGGCGCGGACGGTCTGGCAGGAACTGCTCGCACTGGCCCGCGAGGCCAACTGGACGGCGCTGCGCACTCAGGTCGCCTTCCTGCGCAACACGTTGCTCCAGCACCCGGCCTTTCGAACCGATCTGGCCGAACTGCAACCACCACCGGAAGTGCTGAGCCCCCCGCTTACCGAGCCGCTGCGTCTGGAGCCTCCCCGGGCCACCTTCGCCCTGCCCGACACGCTGATGACGTTCCAACCCGAGCCGCTGACAGGAGGCCCGGCGCTGGCGACGCGCGTGCTCTGGAAAACCGCCGACGCCGACCCCTCGGTGCTGCTGGTGCGCACGCGCGACGTCATGTTCAACGACGGCACCGCGCTGCAGCGCCCGGGTCCGTTACCGCCGACGGCCACGCCCGCCCACAGCGTCGCCCTGCTTGACTTCGACAACGACTTTCGCATGGATGTGGCGCTGGTGGGAGACAAAGGCGTCCGGCTCTACCATCAGGAAGCCGACGGCGCCTTCACCGAAGTCACCCTGCCCTTGCTTCCGGCTGACGAAATCACCGGCCTCTGGGTAGCCGATTTCGATCTGGAGGGCGACCTCGACCTGCTGGTCGGCACCGCATCCGTTTTTTTGGTTAGCAATAACGGAGACCAGACCTTCCAGAGCCGCCGCGTCTTCGACATCGCCCCTCGCCGACTCGCCTGGAGCGACCTCGACGGCGACGGCGATCCCGACCTGGCCGCGCTGGACCTCAACGGCGTGCTCCACCTCTGGCGCAACGAACGCCAGGGTCTCTTCCTGAAAGATTCGACCATACCCGCCCGCTCCGGCTGCACGCTCGCCGCCGACCTCGACCACGACGGCCTGCTCGAACTGACGCTGTGGAGCCCGGATGGCTCGCTCTACCAACTTGCCTACGCACCGCGCACCCGCTCCTGGGAAACCCGTCCGCTGCCCGTCCGAACCCCCGCGCTCGACGAGTCCGCCTGTCGCCGGGCCCATCTCTTCACCGCCGACCTCGACAACAACGGCGCCCAGGACCTGATTGCCTCAATTCCGGGCCAGACCTGGATCTGGCTCGTTGACGCCCGCGGCCGCCTGCGCTCCGAGCCGCTCACACTCGATGTGCAGGCCTTCGATGCGGCCGACCTCGACGGCGACGGCCGCCTGGACCTCGCCGCCGTCCACCCCGACGGCACGCCCGTCCGCCTCCGCAACCGGAGCGACGCGCCGTACGCCTGGACGCTACTCCATCCTCAGGCCGTCGTCGTGGGCGACCAGCGCGTGAACAGCTTCGGCATCGGCGGTGTCGTCGAGATCCGCGCCGGCACGATCTATCAGAAGCAGGTCATTCGGGCGCCCGTGGTGCATTTCGGACTGGGTCTGGAATCGCGCGTACCGCTGGCCCGCATCGTCTGGCCCAACGGCAACGTGCAGGCCGAATTCAATCTGGCCGCCAACGAAACCGTCCAGGCCACGCAACGCCTGAAGGGCTCCTGTCCCTGGGTCTTCACGTTCGACGGCGAGCGCATGGTCTTCGTGACCGACTTCATCTGGGGCTCGCCGCTGGGCCTGCGCATCAACGCTCAGGAGACCGGCGACATCGCCCAGACCGAGGACTGGATCAAGATCCGGGGCGACCAGCTCCGCCCACGCAACGGCATCTACGACGTGCGCATCACGGCCGAGCTGTGGGAGACGCACTTCTTCGACCACGTGGCTCTCATGGTGGTCGATCATCCGGAAGGAACCGAGGTCTGGGTGGACGAACGCTTCGCGTTTCCGCCGCGTCAGCTCCGACTCTACCCCACGGGTCCGGTGCAGCCCATTGCCCGCGCCCGCGATCACCGGGGCCGGGACGTGACGGAAAAGGTGCAGCGTCGCGACGGCCGCTACTTCGACACGTTCGCCCCCGGTGCGTACCAGGGCATCGCCGAACCCCACTTCATCGAGCTGGATCTGGGCAAAAGCGTACCGGCCGACCGACCGCTCTACCTGATCGCCTACGGCTGGTTGCGTCCGACCGACAGCTCGATCAACGTGGCGATCAGTCAGGGTCGCCATCCCCGGCCGCGGGGTCTGCGCGTCGAAGTGCCCGACGGCCAGGGCGGCTGGCGCGTGGCCTACCCGGACCTGGGCTTTCCGGCCGGCCGGTTGAAGACGATCGTGATCGACCTGACCGGCCAGCTCCCGGAGGGTGGTCCGTATCGCGTGCGGCTGCACACGAACCTGGAGATCTACTGGGACTGGATCGGCTGGGCCGAAGCGCGTCCGGACGCTCCGCTTCGCACCACGCGCCTGGCGCCCGAGCTGGCGCTGCTACGTTACCGGGGCTACTCGGCCACCGTGCAACCCGAACGCTCCGCGCCGGAAGTCCCGATCTACGATTCGCTGGCCGGCACGGCCCAGCGCTGGCGCGATCTGGAAGGCTACTACACCCGTTTCGGCGACGTGCGCGAGCTGCTGGCCGAGATCGACGACCGCTACGTGATCATGAATGCCGGGGACGAACTCGTCTTCCACTTCCCCGCCCTGCCCGATCCGCCTGAAGGCTGGACGCGCGACTTCGTGCTCATCGGCGACGGCTGGGTCAAGGACGGCGACTACAACACGACGTTCTCCCGCACCGTGCGGCCCCTGCCCTATCACGACATGCCTGGCTACGACACACCACCCGGTCGCCTGTGGGACGATCCGGTCTATCGCCGCTTCCCCGAAGACTGGCTGCGCTTCCACACGCGCTACGTGGCACCGGACCGCTTCGACCAGAAGCTGGCGCTAAAATCGCCCGATTAAGCCTGCAACGTCAGCCCCTGATCAGGGAAACGCCGGTCAAACGTGAAAACCTGGCGTACGCCACTGTGATGGGCTTCCGCCCATAACAGGGCATCGGCTATGGAAACACGCCCGGATGGCAAACAGCGCATCAGCGCCTGCAAAACGAGCGACTTCGTACAACCAATTGGTTGCAGATTTTCTTTTTGCAGAAGCCAGATCAGACTTTCAACGACCTGCCGACGCGGAACGCCATAAACGGACAGCAGCACATACGCCGTCTCTGCAAGCACAAGCAGTCAGCTACCCACGACTGAAGTTGTGGGCTTGCCCTCCCGACCACCAGCCGGGATAGCACTAAGGGCCGGCTGACAACGGCCCGTGCCCTCAGAGCCCGCTCTTCGGGCAAGGTTCAGCGCCGCCACCACGTCCGCATTGTGCTGAAATCCACACGCCCGGCACCGAAACAGCCGCCCACTCCGACGATTGCGCCGATCGAGGTGTCCACAACGCGGACACGTCCGGCTCGTATACCTCGGGTCAACCACCACCACCCGCACCCCCTTGAGCCGCGCCTTATATTCCAGCAGGTGCCGAAACAAACCGTACGGCCACAACTGGTGCAGGTGGCGCGCCGCTTTGCCCTTTCGCCTTGTGCGTCCGCGAAGACCCCGAAGGTCTTCGATCGCCAGCACGTCACCGGGCGCAAGGCCGTCCACAATGCGGCGGCTCGCCTCATGCAACACCTGCCGCACAAAGCGCCGCTCCCTTCCCGAAAGCCGTGCCCACAGTCGCCTCAGCGACCGGGTGCGTTCGGAAGGGCGATCCAGCTTCGAGCGGATCTCGGCGCGTTTGGCGCGGTAGTGGAGCCGCTTCGTCTTGAGCGCACCTCCAGAAAAACGCGCGCCCGTCGAAAGCGCCGCCAGCAGGCGCTGGCCCAGATCGACGCCCACCACCCGGCCGGTCTGTGCGGCCTCCGGCGTCTCAATGCGAACGGTCAGGTGGACATACCAGTGCCCGCGTCGGTCGCGAAGCAGCCTCCCACCCTGCACGCTGCGCGCCCGAGCAAGCCAGTAGCGATGGTATGGACTCAGCCGCATGGGAATGCGCAGCCGCCCACGCGTGGTCGAAAGGCTGACGCGTTCGCCGCGCAGCGAGAGCGTGCGCTGGTCGTAGTCGCAGGAGGTGGGGCGGTAGTGCTTTGCGCGATGGCCTTTACGATGGCCCGCGCGGGCGATGGCCCGAATGGCCAGGTTGGCCGACAGGCCCAGCGCGCGGAGCTGGCCGTAGACGAGTCGCTGAAGCTTGAACTTGCTGAAGGTCTTGCAGGCCCTGGCCACCTCCAGCGTCAGATTGCACGCCTGCGCGAAGCGCTCGAGGGTTTCCTGGAGGGCGTCTGCCTGCTCGGGCGTGGGATCGAGCCGTGTGCGGAGCGTCAACGTCTGCATGGCGGGGAGTGTTTGTGGGAAGGATATGATGCGGCGGTGTCAGCAGTATGTCACGGGTATGGGGCAATTCCTCCCACGGCTTCAGCCGTGGGAGGAATTGCCCAAGTCATCGTGAAACGCCCAGCACTTCATCACCATCCAGAATAGCTGCAGCACGAGCGGCCATCTCCTCGGGCGTTCCGGTCAGATAGCGCACCAGCACGCTGGTATCGACCAATGCACCTATCGGTTTTCTTTTTCCTGGCTGATGGCTTTCCATGCCTGCTCACGAAGGGCGGTCCAGTCGTCCGTTTCCGGCTGACGCTTGATGTGCGGGGCCAGCATACCCTTCAGGGAACGTCGATGCACAGGGGGTACAAAATACAGTTCAACATGATCTTCGACCAGCAATTGAACAACTTCCCAGCCAGGCCCGATACCCAGTTTATCCCGAATCTTCTTGGCAATAACGACTTGCCCCTTTGGTCCAATCCTGTAAGTCATGGGCAAAAGTAGTTATACTTTGCTTTGGAGAGCATAACTACAGACACTCACTTCTTCAAGGTTCAAACCTGTTGCAGCCGGTCGTCGGAAGAGCAGCACGCGGGTTCGGTCGTGCGTGCGAGCGGCGATAATGCGCGGGCCGACGGCGATCTTCACGACTGCAGCAGGTCAACAGGTAAAAAGTCGGCCGGATCGCTTATTTTGACAGCGTGAACGTCAACTTCTGCAGAGAATCCAAAAAGCGCTTCCGCTTTGAAGCTCAAAATTTCGTAAACTGAAGCCAGGTTGTATCCTTCTTGAAGAACTATGAACATCTGCGTCTGCATCAAACAGGTACCGGACATTCAGGCGCCCTTTCGGATCGTGGACGGGCGCCTGCAATTTGACGTCGAGCGCTATGTCCTGAACGCCTACGATGCCTCGGCCGTCGAAGGGGCCCTGCAGCTCGTCGAGCAGCACGGCGGTACGGTCGAGGTCGTCGCCATCGGACCGGCCTCGGTCTCGGAATCGATCCGCAAGGCGCTGGCCATGGGTGCCGAGCGCGCCTATCACATCGAGGCGGATCCGTCCGACTGGGACTCGGCCACCGTGGCGACGGTCCTGGCCGCCTTCTTCCGGGACCGAAGCTACGACGCCATCTTCACCGGCAAGCAGGCCCAGGACACCGACGCGGGCCTGACCGGCACGATGCTGGCCGAACGCCTGGGTCTGCCCTACGTGAGCAACGCGGTGGGCCTGGCCTACGAGGACGGGCACCTGATCGTCACATGCCAGGGCGACGCCGGCCGGGAAATCATCGAACTGACGCTGCCGGGTCTGGTGACGATCTCCAACGACATGAACGATCCCCGTATTCCGTCGATTCGGGGCATCATGCAGGCCCGCCGCAAGCCCGTCGAGCAGCTCACGCTCTCGGATCTGGGTCTGTCGGATGACGCACTCCGTCCGCAAACGCGCGTGACCGGCTATCGTCCGGTCCCGCCCCGCGCGCCCGGCCGCAAGCTCGAAGGGGAGCCGGCCGAGGTGGTTCGCGAACTCGTTCGTCTGCTCCGTGAAGAAGCCCGTGTGTTGTAACCATGAGCGCCTACCTCTGCTATATCCCCGTGCAACAGGAACGCCCCACCCGGGCGGCGCTGGAAGTGCTGACGCACCTGCGCACGCTGGCCCGTCGCGATGGGGCCCAACTGGCCGCCTGCGTGCTGCATCCCGCGGCGGATCGCTTCGTCGAAGCGCTGAAGCCCTACGGGGTGGATCGCGTCTATCTGGTGAAGCATCCGGTGCTGGACCGTCACCTGAACGCGCCGGTGCTGGCCGCCCTGGAGGCCGTCTTTCGCGCGGCCCAACCGGCGCTGATGGCCCTGCCCTCCACCGAGGCGGTCAAGGACGTGCTGGGCGCGCTGGCCACCCGCGTCGGAGCCGCCGCCCTGCCCGACGTATCGGCGTTCGACATCGGCGCGTCCGTGACGGCCACGCGTCCGGTGATGGCCGCCCGTGTGCTGGCCGACACCGAAGCCACCACGCAACCCGTCCTTGTCTCGGTGCGGGCCGGCTCCTACGACGCCCGCCCGGCCGAAAGCCCCTCCGAGCCGGACGTCGTGGAGGTGCCGTTCGACTTCGACACGGCCACGCTGCGGGCCACGCTCCGCGAGGTGATCACCGGCACGACCGGTCAGGTGGACCTTTCGGAGGCCGACATCATCGTGGCGGCCGGACGCGGCGTGCGCGACGAAGCCGGCAAACAGCTCGTCGAAGAACTGGCCCGCGAGCTGGGCGCCGCCATCGGGGCCTCGCGTGCCGCCATCGAGGCCGGTCTCTTTCCGGCTTCGCTCCAGATCGGCCAGACCGGCAAGGTGGTTTCGCCCACGCTCTACATCGCCGTCGGTATCTCCGGGGCCATCCAGCACGTGGCCGGCATGGCCGGAAGCAAGGTGATCGTGGCCATCAACAAAGACCCGGACGCGCCGATCTTCAACATCGCCACCTACGGGATCGTGGGCGATCTGTACCAGATCCTGCCCCTGCTCATCGAAGAAATCCGCCGGATCAAGGCTGAAAGCTAATGGAAGCCGAACGCTTTGGCTGTATCATCGTCGGCGGCGGGATCGCCGGACTGAGCGCGGCCATGGTGCTGGCCCGCCACGAAGTGCCCTTTCTGCTCATCGAGCGCGGCGCCTACAGCGGCGCCAAGAACGTTTCGGGCGGCGTGCTCTGGGGCACCGACCTGGCCCGCCTCGTGCCCGCGTACTGGAACGACCCGAACGCCGGCTTCGAGCGCTTCATCAACCACCGGCGGCTGACCTTCCTCGACGAACAGTCGGCCTTCTCGATCGACTTCAAATCGTCCCACTACGACACGCCGCCCTACATGGGCGTGACCGTGCTGCGGGCCATTTTTGACCGCTGGCTGGCCGACAAAGTGCAGGAAGCCATCGACCGGAGCGCCTGTGCCGACGCGTCCTTTCTGGCCTTCGACGTGCTCGTCGAACGCCTGCTCGTCGAAGACGGCCGCGTCGTGGGCGTCGAGGCCGGCGGTGAGCGTTTCTATGCCGACTGCGTGATCCTGGCCGAAGGCGTCAACAACCTGCTCACGCGCCAGATCGGCCTGCAGGCCGAGTACGTGCCCGCCGACCACATGGCCGTCGGCGTCAAAGAAGTGCTCCGCTTCGACCGTCGGGTGCTCGAAGACCGCTTCCAGCTCTCCGAGCGCAGCGGCATGGCCAACGAGTTCATCGGCGCCATCACCGACGGTGTCGAAGGCGGCGGCTTCCTCTACACAAACCGCACCACCGTGTCGATCGGGCTGGTGCTCGGCATGGCCGACCTGCGCCGCAAGCGCAAAAAGCCCTACGAACTGCTGGACCGCTTCAAGGCGCACCCCGTGGTGGCCGACATGATCCGGGGCGGCGAAGTCGTCGAGTACTCGGCGCACGTGGTCTCGACGGGCGACATGCGGGCCATGCCGCGCGAACTCTACGCCGACGGCGTGCTTGTGGCCGGCGAAGCGGCCAACCTGCTGCTGAATGCGGGCAAGGCGATTCAGGGCATGGACTTCGCCATGCATTCGGGCATCCTGGCCGCCGAAACCGTGCTCGAAGCCCGACGCGTCGGCGACTTCTCGGCCGCCACGCTCCGCCGCTACCGCGAGCGCCTGGAGCAGAGCTACGTGCTTCAGAACATGCGGAACTTCCAGGCGGCCGTTCGTTTGCTCCACGAGCCGGTGATGCACGAACGCATGCCGCGCCTGGTGTGCGACCTGGGCCGCGAGTTCTTCCGCGTGGAAAACCGTCCGGCCCCGAAACTGCGCCAGATCCTGCGCGAGGTGGTGCGCCGCCACAGCTCGCCGCTGGAACTGCTCAAACTCACCTACCGGGCCTGGAAAGCCCTCTGAGCCATGACGATCGCCGAACGCCTCGCAAAAGTCAACTACCGCAACCAGGAGCGCCGGGACGCCCGGCCGCATATTCTGGTCGACACGAACATCTGCAACACGCGCTGCCCGCACAAGGCCACCACCTATGTGTGTCCGGCCAACTGCTACACGCTCGACGAGCAGGGCCACGTGCACTTTCAGTTCGAAGACTGCATCGAGTGCGGCACCTGCATGTACGCCTGCGATCAGGGGGCCGTCAGCTGGCACTACCCGGATCCCGAGCAGGGCCGCGGCGTGAACTGGAATTACGGATAAGTATTGCGATCACAAAAAATTGGATAGACCATGGGCTCGTTTCCCTTCAACCCGGACGATGCGTTCCTCTTCGAATCGATGCTGAAGGAAGAGGATCGCCTGATCATGGAGACGGCGCGCGAGTACGCCCAGAGCTGTCTGGAACCCCGCGCGCTCGAAGGCAACCAGCAGGGCATCTTTCACATGGAGATTCCCCGCGAGATGGGCGAGCTGGGCCTGCTGGGCGTGACGATCGACCCGAAGTACGGCGGCGGAGGCGCCAGTTACACGGCCTACGGACTGATCGCCCGTGAGCTGGAGCGCGTCGACTCGGCCTACCGCTCGTTCATGTCGGTGCAGTCGTCGCTGGTGATGTTCCCCATCGAGAAGTACGGCACCGAGGAGCAGAAGCGCAAATACCTGCCGAAGCTGGCCACCGGCGAGCTGATCGGCTGCTTTGGCCTGACCGAGCCCGACCACGGCTCCGATCCCGGCTCGATGGAGACAACGGCCCGGCGCGTCGACGGCGGCTGGATCCTCAACGGCACGAAAGCCTGGATCACAAACGCCCCTATTGCCGACATCGCGGTGGTCTGGGCCCGCGCCAAGGAGCACCCGGACGACGAGGGCGAAATCATGGGCTTCATTCTGGAGCGCGACATGCCGGGCCTCTCGACGCCGGAAACCAAAAACAAGATGTCGCTACGGGCCTCCTCGACCGGCGAGATCGTGATGGAAGATGTGTTCGTGCCCGATGCGAACTTGCTGCCGGGCGTGCGCGGGCTACGTGGACCGTTCTCGTGCCTGAGCAACGCCCGCTACGGGATCGCCTGGGGCACGGTGGGTGCGGCCGAGGACTGCTACCAGCGCACGCGGCGTTACGTGATGGAGCGTACCCAGTTCGGCTATCCGCTGGCGGCCATGCAGCTCATCCAGACGAAGCTGGCCAACATGCTCACCGAGATCACCCAGATGCAACTGCTGGCCTTTCGGCTAGGACAACTGGCCGACGAGGGCAGGGTGACGCCCGCCCAGATCTCGCTGGCCAAGCGTAATAATGCCCGCAAGGCGCTGGAGATTGCCCGCATGGCGCGCGACATGCACGGCGCCAACGGTATCGTGGGCGATTACCGGGTCATCCACCACATGGTGAATCTCGAAAGCGTCAACACCTACGAGGGCACCTACGACATCCACGGCCTGATCCTCGGACGCGAGATCACAGGCATTCAGGCCTTCGTACCCCGCGGCAACGACCTGCCCCAGAAGAAAAAGCCCGCTCCGGCTACGGCTTCGTAAGTACCTGAGGCTCGGTCAGCACCATTCGGTCAACATCAGGCATCGGACACCTGGAGACTTCGTCGGGTGTAGCGGTGGATCACCGTCTCTGTACGGGTAGACGTGTGCCCGAACAAAGCCCGGGCGAATGCAAAGACATGCGAAGGTTTCCCGACTCCATCTACCTGGAGGTCATCCGAAAAATAGTGCGGGAGAAGATCACGATTTCGACCTGCAAACCGTTATAGCCTGCCGTTTGCAGCACCGACCAACGCGCTTGTAGTCCGGCACGGAGCAAAGCGAAGTGCCGTCTCGGGAAGCACCACTGCGACTGACGCCTTCGTGGTGTACTACAAACATGTGCTTCTGACATGCAGCGCGAAGCGTCGGCTTACCAGATTTTCCCTTGTTTTTCGGACAAAATCAAGCAAAATACCCGACCCGCCGTTTTCATACGGTTCCTGCTCTTTATCGAAACAGGGCAAACAGCGCCACAATCACTCCGATCTGCCCTACCCAGAAAATGAACATCCAGCGCACCAGGCTCGCATACCGCTCGCTGAGCGCTACCTTCACCTCTGCAATGCGGTTGTCCAGTTTCGACTCTACCTCCGTGAAGCGCTGCTCCAGACGGGCCACTTCCTCGGTAATCCGCTTGTCCAGTTTTGCGGTCTCCTCTGTAATCCGATGGTCCAGCCGCTTTTCCACCTCGGCAATCTGCACTTCCAGCCGCTTTTCCGTCTCGGCAATCTGGACCTCCAGCCGCTTGCCTTCGTCAGTCACGCGCCGCTCGAAACGCTCTTCCAGAATCCCCAGCAGATTATTGCGCTCGTGATGGGCCGCTTCGTTCAAAAGCGTGATCAGCGCCTCGACGCCGTCGTCGCCGAGTTTCTCACGCAAAACCTTTGGGACGGTCAGAATCGCCATGAATCTGCAAATGCGGGTGCCTTTCAGCAGCAGAAAAATTTACAGATTTACAGGAAAGTTCCTCGGGCTTCTGAATTGTTCGCCGATTGTTGTGCCGTAGATGGTCCGGACATGATCAGCTCGACTTTCCGGGAAGCACTCGCTCCAGCCGATCGGCCAGCGGGCGAAGGAACTGGTCAGGGTCGAGTACGTGGGTCGTGTCGGCCAGGGCGGTTTCGTCGAAGTCCAGCAGCGGGCACGTAGTGGCCTCTTCCGATACCAGCGCCCGCCCTGTACGGGTGTTGCCTTCTTCGAGCTGGAGGCGCGCCGCGTCGGTTCGCGCTCTGGCATAGGGCCGGGCCTGTGCCAGCAACGCGGCGGCGGTCTTCCGATCGCCCGCCTGCCAGGCCAGATAGGCCTTCAGCACATAGGCCGGCACGCTGCGGAAGTTCATCGCCAGCACCTTGTCGAAAAGCGCAGCGGCTTCCTCGAAACGCCCCTCCAGCAGGGCCACCTCGCCCAGGTGCAGCACCAGGCCGCTGTCTTTGTTCAGCGCCAGCGCCCGCTCGAACGAAGCACGCGAGGCCTCCAGGTCGAACAGGGGACTTTCGGGATAGCACATCTGCAGGCGACCGAGCTGCATGAAGGCCCAGTTGCTCCGCGGGTGGGCGGTGGCCAACCGCTGCCAGATCCGGTAGGCGTCCTCCAGGCGTCCCAGCTCCAGATAGGTGTTGCCCAGGTAGTAGAGTGCGTTTTCGTGCAAACTGTCGAGCGCCAGCGCCTGTCGGTAGAGTTCGACGGCGGCTTCCAGCTCGCCACTCAGGCGCCGCTGCGTGGCCTCACGATACAGCTTCCAGAACTGCACCACACGGGCCCGTTCGGCCTCGGACGCGTCGGTCGACTCCTGCGAGGCCGTGCGTGAGGCGCATCCGGCCAGCAGCAATAGCCCAAGCAGTCCGCCGACGAGCAGGTGTTTCGGTATGAGTCCTGCGCGTTTCATGTGCCCACGTCTTCGACGATACGTACGATCTGCCGGGCCGGTACGTCGGTCAGCACCTGCCGGCGGCCGTTGCACGGCCAGATAACTTCGACCGTATCGACGCGGGTGACCTTCCCCAGTCCGAAGTGGGCCACGGGGCTGTTCTGCGACAGGTAGGAGCTCTGTGCACCGATCTGGCAAACCTGCACGCGTCCATCGGCCACCACGCGCACCCGTGCCCCCAGTGCCATCCGGTTGCAGGAACGGCTTTCGAGTGCCACCTCCAGCCAGCTATTCCGGTTGCCCCCTTCGTTGCGGAGCAACACGCCCCGGCCGCCGTGATTCACCACGAAAATGTCCACATCGCCGTCGTTGTCGTAGTCGGCAAAAGCCGCCCCGCGCCCCACATAGAGCGAATCGAAGAAGCTGCCGCTGACGGCCGACACGTCGTAGAACCCGTCGCTGCCACGATTCCAGAAAAGCAGGTCCTTCTGGGGTACAAGCAGGTGCGGGCGGTCGCGCTGCTGGAGCGTGCTGCCATTCGTCACAAACAGGTCAAGCCGCCCGTCGTTATCGTAGTCGAAAAACGAAGTCCCCCACCCCACGTAGTCGAGCGAGATCTGGCCGAGCCCATACATGTCGGCCTCGTCACGAAACAGCAACTTGCCCTGCTCCCGCAAGAGGTTCGTATAGAGCGCGTTTTCCTGGGCCACCCAGTGCGTCAGGAACAGATCCAGGTCGGTGTCGCCGTCCCAGTCGCCCACGGCAATGCCCATCGAACTCCGATAGTCGGCCACCAGCGCGGGATAGCTCAGGTCTTCGAAGGTGCCATCGCCCCGGTTGCGGAAGAAGGTGTTGTCCGAGACGTCGTTGCCCACGTAGAGGTCGAGCCAGCCGTCCTCGTCCAGATCCGCCCAGGCCGCGCTGAGCCCTTTACCTTCGGGATCGGCCACGCCGGCCCGGACGGCGATTTCGGTGAAGGTGCCGTCGCCGTTGTTACGGTAGAACAGGTTGCGCTCCGGCTCGAACGTCGAGGGGTTGATGCCCGGCGGATTTTCGATGTCGAAGCCCAGCGCCGAGGGATCGTTGCTGACGGGCACGTAGCGGACGTAGCCGGTGATGTAGAGGTCGAGGTCGCCGTCGTTGTCGTAGTCGCCCCAGGAGGCGCCCGTCCAGAAGCCCTGCGGTCCGGCCAGTCCGGCCCTGCGGGTTACGTCGGTGAAGGTGCCGTCGCCGTTGTTATGGTAGAGCACGTTCTGCCCGAAGGCGGTCACCACCAGGTCGGGCCAGCCGTCGTTGTCGTAGTCGCCCCAGGAGGCGCCCATACCCCATCCACAGAAGCCCACCCCGGCCGTCTCGGTCACATCGGTGAAGGTGCCGTCGCCGTTGTTATGGAACAGGCGGTTGCAGGTACCGGCCCGGCGCCCTTCTTCAGGCGTCATCGAAAGCGGGCCGATCGTACTGACCACGTAGAGGTCGAGCCAGCCATCCCGGTCGTAGTCGCCCCAGGCTGCCCCCGAGCCCATGTCTTCGGGGATCTGGCTCGTGCGCCGGCCTGCAAAGTGGCGAAAGCGAATGCCGGCCGCCTCTGTCACGTCCTCGAACGTCACGCGGGGATAGTCCGGCGGGAGCGTCCGCTCCAGGCGGGCCACCACCCCTTCGACCTGTTCGCCCGGACGGTACGGCGCTTCGTCCGTGTCGGTCATGCTCCAGACCAGCACGCCGCCGCCCAGGCTACCGACCAGCGCCACCCCCAGTGCCCACAGCGCCTGGCGCTTTCTTCGCGAAAGTCGTCCCATCGTGCTTACATCACCTGAATCACCGTGGAATCGGCCGACAGCTCCGTCACCGGTGCGGTGTCAGCGTGGTGTCGGGGAACAGGAAGTTGAGCAGGAACTGGTTCACCTTGCGGTAGCAGAGTCGGGCCTTCACGTGCAGGCGGCGGGCGTCGCGCGGCACGGTGAACGTGTAGCGGGCCTGATCGGCATAGCCCGGAAACATGGCGCGCTTGTAGCGCACGCCCACCATCTCCCAGAGGTTGTGCCGGTCGATCAGGTTGCCGTAGCGGTCCACCGGCTCCGCCTTGAAGACGAAGGAACCGGGCTCGATGAAGTAGCGGTCGTCGAGCCGTCCGCTGGCGAACACCTCCCGACCCTGCTCGTCGGTCACCACAAACTCGACCCAGGCCTGAATGATGTCCAGTGGCCCGGTGGGGAAGTCGTGCCCGGCCTTGTTGTTCAGCATGGCCACCTCGACGGTGACCGTTTCACCGGGACGGGCACGTTCCGGGGCCAGCACCTGGATGGGAATGACCGGCCCGTTGCGCCACTTGTCGGCAATCTCCGGCACTTCGATCTCGCCGCGAAGCCACTTTTCGACGAGCCGTGCATGTTCTTTGCCTCCCGGCAGCTCCAGGTGGGCCGGAATGAACTGATTGGCTCCCAGGAAGCGATGGCTGCGGTGCTTGCCGTCGTCGGGCGAACGGTTGTAGTCGAGCGCATCGCCACGGGCTGGGTCGAACGAATCGACCAGCGGCATGTGGCACTCACGGCATTCGATCGTCTTCGTGGGATCGCCCGGATGATTCCAGCGGCTCTTCCGCCAGTTGTCGTACTGGTTCTGGAGTTGCACCCAACCCACGTTGTTGATCTCTTCATCCACGAACTGCTTGTGGCAGGCCCCGCAGAACTCCGGGCTCTTGAACATGCGGCGGCTCAGGCTCGAAACGTGGTGCTTCGGGTAGGAGCGGATCAGGAAGTTGCTGACCAGCACGCCCAGTCCGCTCGTGTCGCGCTCGAACAGATAGGGCTCCGGCGCATGGATCACGTAGTCCGCATTCCCCCGAACGTCCACTTCCTGAATCGCGTGGCAGGTCACGCACGAGACGCCCTCATGCAGCCCCACAGGATTCGTCAGGTCGTCGCGAAACAGGTTCTTCGCAGCGCTGAAGAGCGAGATCGGGTCGTGACAACCGCCGCAGTAGCGGGTCGATTCGGCCCCGTTTTGCGTGCCCATCACATGCTGTACCCGACGAAACAGCGGGTCGGCCGCCGAATAGCGGTGCGCGCTGGGCAGCCATTCTTCGTAGATCTGCTCGTGGCAGCCTGAACGCCCGCACGAAGCCGACCCACCCAGCATCTCGGCCGGAATGGCCTTGTTGTTCTCGGTACGGGCCAGACTCGGGGCAAAAGGACGGTCGGGGCCATAGAGGTAGCTGTAGTCCGGCGGAAAATCGACATAGCGGGCCGGCGCCCGGTAGACATAGGCCAGCACTACCACCACGACAAACAGCCCCAGCGTCAACGCCGTCACGGCGGCCGAAAAATGGCGCTGTGCCACCAGAATCGGACGGATCGCCTCGCGCTTGCGGGCGCGATGGTCACGCACCATAATCCAGACCACGTGCGGCACCACCGTGGCGATCAGGGCGAACGTAGACCAGAGGTGCACCCGGCTCCAGCCGTAGTGGATACGCGTGCCCCAGAGCGCCTGCACCGTCAGCACCAGTCCCGACACAATGGCCACCAGCGTGGCGACCATCCCCACATAGCCGAGCACCACGATGTGATTCCACGGCATGCGCCGGTAAATCCACCAGTGCCGCACCTGATACCACAGATACGGAAGCAGAAACACCAGCCCCCCTGCGGTGTGAAGCAGCACGATGAACTGAGCGGGCACGCTGAACGGCAGCAGGTAAATACCCAGGCCACTCAGCGTCTCAAACAGCAGCAGACCGCCCACACACCACAGCAGGCGGTGCCGCCATTCACGGACACGGGGATGATCGGACTGCATGGCGCCGGGCCTTTTTTTGGATTGAAGTACAAAAATGCATTTAATCATCCTTTATCTTAAATCGAAGGTAACAGCCTGCTCCACCCATGTCAAGGGA
>Ga0065723_100268_pt1 | contig 20959 bp, 19 predicted proteins | sample TheenrcuSG05Z960_FD_59110 | JGI IMG/M metagenome (GOLD analysis project Ga0065723, IMG submission 59110) | Thermophilic enrichment culture from UC Davis - Sample SG0.5Z960 | ecosystem: Engineered > Solid waste > Grass > Composting > Bioreactor | place: USA: University of California, Davis
CGAAAGACTATGAGAACCGCAGATTTTAGGGTTGGGACTCCAGATTTAAGGGGCCTGACCGTTTTTGTCTCTATTCTGCCGCAAAGCCTGTGAAAATGGAAAAATCGATGCACTTTTGTCGTTATTCTGTTCGGACATCCGCGGGCGAAAACTAAAACGGGAACCCCTCCGGCTTCACAGCCTCATGGGTTCCCGTTTCGATGCTTCGCGTCAGCCGTTCAGTCAGCCGTTCACCACTTCCGTCGGCTTGGCGCCGCTGTGTGCGCCGCGCACGACGGTGATGCGGGACACGCGCAGGTTGTCGGTTTCCTCGACGATGAATTTGTAACCGCTTCCGTGTTCCACGATCTGGTTCTTTTTCGGCGGTATTTCGATCTGGGAATAAATCCAGCCGCCGATCGTGTCGTAGTCGTCCGTCGGAATGTCCAGCCCGAACAGGCTGTTCACTTCCTCGATGAGCATCATGCCGCTGATCGAGTAGGTGTTTTCGTCCTTTTGCTCCACGTCGGCGCGTTCCTCGTCGAATTCGTCCTGGATTTCCCCGACGATTTCCTCCATGATGTCTTCCATGGTCACCAGGCCGGACGTGCCGCCGTATTCATCGATCAGGATGGCGATCTGCGACCTGTTCTTCTGCATCAGCTTCAGCAGCGAACTGATCGGCATGCTCTCCGGCACGGTGAGGATCGGACGCAGAATCGAGCGCAGGTCCTGGATATTGCCTTCGCTTTTGATCAGGTCTTTGATGTGGATGAACCCCACGATGTTGTCCTTGTCCGTTTCGCAGACCGGATAGCGGGTATGCATCTCTTCCAAGGCGATCCGCTTGTTTTCCTCAAACGGAAGATTCATGTACAGACAGACCATTTCCGTGCGGGGAATCATGATCTCCCGGGCGTTCGTTTCGGCGAATTCGAAGATGTTGTCCACCAGGGTCAGCTCGGTGTTGTCGATGTATCCGCTCTTGTGGCTTTCCTTCATCAAAATGCGGATTTCTTCTTCGGTGTGGGCTGAGGTTTCCCCGGCGGGTTCGATGCCCACCCATTTCAGCATCCGGTTGGCCATGCCGTTCAGAAGCAGGATGAACGGGCGCATGATCCGGTAAAACCAAACCATCGGCGCCGCCGTCCAGAGCGTGACGGATTCCGCCTTGCGGATGGCCAGCGATTTCGGCGCCAGCTCGCCCAGCACGATGTGCAGCATGGTGATGATGATGAACCCGATGGCGAAGGCGAACGGATGGACCAGGTTCTCGCCCAGGCCGAGGAACTTGAACATCGGTTCCATAGCGGCGGCAAGAGCCGGCTCCCCGATCCAGCCCAGCGCCAGGGAAGACAGGGTGATGCCGAGCTGGCAGGCGGACAGATAAGCATCCAGATTGTTCGTCAGATGCGAGGCAAACTTCGCCCGCACATGACCGCCCTGGGCCAGGGTGTCAATGCGCGTGCCGCGCACCTTGACCATGGCAAATTCGGCCGCCACGAAAAAGCCGTTCAGAAACACCAGGAAAAAGATGAGGACCAGATCCACGCCTAGCGGAAAAGGGTCACTGCTCAATGATTCCCTACCCCCGCNGAGAGAGGATAGGTGCACCTCCTTCGGAACCAGAAAAATGGAATATATGTTTGTTAATAAAATAATTTAAAGGTTTTCCGGCCCGTCGTCAAACCGAAGAGGGGGGAGCTACGGGCTGCCGTATCCCACTCTATTCGCTACGGCCCGCCCACTATGCCATTTTTGGGGCCAGACGGACCAAAATACCCGAAATCCCGCCCGTACCGGAAAACGGCGTCACCTTTGCACGGCGGAAGGTTGATCTTGTCCCGCATCCGGGGAACCGTTGCGTCCCGTTTTCGCCGCGCCGTTTTCCCGCGTTTCGGCGGCGCGGCCGCCCGGGCCGAGGCGGCGTTCCCGGCTTGCGCGAATCCGTTCCTCCATCCCCTGCGACGTGGGATGGTAAAACGAGCGGTCTTTCAACGGATCGGGCGCGTACTGTTGCTCCACGTAGTGACCGGGATAGTCATGCGGATATTTGTACCCGGTGTGGCCGAGCTTGGCTGCGCCTTTGTAACTTATGTCGCGGATGTGCATCGGCACCTCGTAGGACGGCCGCCGCGCGATCGCTTCCATGGCGTTTTCGATGGCGAGCAGAACGGAGTTGGATTTCGGGCTTTCCACCGCGAACAGGATGGCCTGGGCGATCGGGAGCCTGCCCTCCGGCCAGCCGATGCGCTCGTACGCCTGCCACGCGGCCACCGCCTGGACCAGCGCCTGCGGGTTGGCCAGGCCGATGTCCTCGCTGCACGCCACGGTAAGCCGCCGGACGAACACCAGCGGGTCCATGCCCAGTTTTTCCACCCCGTACAAAAACCAAAACAGCGCGGCGTCGCTTGAACCCCGCACGCTTTTGTGAAAAGCCGAAAGCACGTCATACTGCGTCGATTCGTCCGCCTGCACCGTCGGCTGGCGGATCGCCTCTTCCGCCGTTTGCAGCGTAATGCGCACCGTCCCGTCCGGGCCGGGCGGCGTGGCCATGGCCGCCAGCTCCAGCGCGGACAGCGCCCGGCGGATGTCGCCGTTGGCCGCCGTCGCGATGTGCAGCATCGCGTCCTCGTCGACGCGCAGCTTCATGAAACCAAGTCCTTTCACCGGATCGGCGACGGCCCGGCGCATCGCTTCCAGCACGTGCTCCCGCGTAAGCGGGAACAGTCGGTACAGCGTGGAACGGGACAGGAGCGCCCCGTTGATGGTATGGTACGGATTTTCCGTGGTGGCGCCGATGAAGATGATCGTTCCCTTTTCCACCGCCGGCAACAGGGCGTCCTGCCGCGCGTGGTTGAAACGGTGCACTTCGTCGAGGAACAGGATCGTCTTGCGGCCGTAGAGACGGCGGTTGCGCTCCGCCTGTTCGATGACGTCCCGCACGTCCTTGACCGAGGCGTCCACCGCGTTCAGCCGCACGAAGTCCCCCTTCGTCCGTTTCGAAATGATGTGCGCCAGCGTCGTCTTGCCGCTGCCCGGCGGACCGAACAGGATGATGGAACTGACCGCGTCCGATTCGATGGCGCGGCGAAGCAGCTTGCCCGGGCCGACCAGGTGTTCCTGGCCGATGAATTCGTCCAGCGTGTCCGGCCGCATCCGGTCCGCCAGAAGCCCCATGCGCGGTTCGCTTTCCAGCGCGTGGCCGAACAGATCCGCATCGTTTCCGTTCATGCCGTTTGGCCTCCCTTTCCCGTTATCCCCGTTCCCTCGGCACGAGGGCCGGGTCGTCGGTCACGATGCCGTCCACGCCCGCCCTGAGGAGCGGGCCGACTTCGGCGGAATGCCTGACGGTCCAGACGAGGGTAAGGGCGCCCCGCCGGTGGATGCGCTGGACGAGCCTGGCGTCCGCCATGTCCAGGCGGACGTTGATGAAATCGGCGAATTCGGCGAAACGGTCCAGATCCTTTTCGGAAGGTTTCCTGCCGCTTTGCCCGACGAGCACGCCGATCTGAAGCTGCGGAAGCAGATTTCGCAGCCGGCGCATCGACTCCGGGTGGAACGACTGGACGATAAGGCGGTTCTCAATGCCTTGCAGCAGGCCGCGGGCGGTAAGCTGCGCGGCCAGCTCGGCTTCGGCGTCCGAATCTTTCAGTTCCACCAGCAGGCCGATCTTTCCGGCGTAGCGGTCCAGCACCTCTTCCAGCAATGGAATAGGCTGTCCGGCAAACGCGGGATCAAACCAGGAACCCGCGTCCAGCCGGCTCAAAACGTCCCAAGGGAGATCGGCGACGCGGCCCCTCCCGTCCGTGGTCCGGTCCACCGTCGCGTCATGCATGACCACCAGCCGGCCGTCCCGGCTGCGCCTGACGTCCAGTTCGATGAAGTCGGCTCCTTCCCGGAGCGCCAGGTCGAAGGCGGCAAAGGTGTTTTCCGGCGCGCGCATGGATACGCCGCGGTGGGCAACGATCCAGGGACGGACATAGGGCCATCGGTCCGCTTGATCCGAAACGGACCGCTCCGTTTGCTCCGCCTGGGGCTGGGCGGCCGAGGCGGCGGCTTTCCGGGATTTGCCCGCAACGACGGCGGAAGGCAAATGCCCGATGGAGGACAGGCGATTCCGCAAGTCGGAAGAATCGGCCCCGGCAGGGGAGACATTGCGCCCCGAAAGCGCCGAAGCCGGAAACCCGGAGGCGGAAAGGAACAGGGACGGGATGAAATACGCGGCCGACGCGGTCCACGCCGCGGACCACGCCGGCAGGCTCCGCGCGGCGGTTTGCCGGACGGTGGCAACCGTCGCGAACGCGGCCACGATGATCACCGTCGCGGACATGAAGGCTTTCCGGAATGGCGTGTTCTTCAAGGTGTCTTCCCCGCTTTTGGCCGTCTTTCATGACGTTTTTTTCATCATACCACAATGGCCCCGCTTTGCGCAGGCAAGCGCGGATTTGAGCCGCTTGCGCGGACAAAAAACCTCCGCCTTGTCCGGATCGGCGGGTCTTGCCAGGGGATCCGGGCAGACGGAGGAGGATGAAGACTTGGTTGCCGTATGATGTTTCCGTCACCATTCGTCGAACGGATCTTGCCCCTGCTGCCGCACCCCGGCTTCCCGGTGATCGCGGCCGGAGCTTTCCTCGCCCATGGCTTCCTGCGGATAACCTCCCTCGCCGAAAGGCGGTTCATCCCATGGATCCCAGAACGGATCCTGCGGCTGAAACATTTCCTGCGCCTGCTGCATCTGCTCGCGGTCCGACGCGCGGCGGCTTGCCGATCCGTTCCGTTTCGTCCGGCGGCTTCCGGACTTTTGCGTCCGCTTTCGGATTCCCGCTGCCGCTCCGCCTGTCGCCGCGCGGGCGATCCGGCCGGAACGGACCCGTTCCCCGCCGCCGCCTGTCCGTCCCTGGCGGCTCTTGCCCACGGTCTGCACCTCCGCATACAGGATGTTCCATTGTATGGGAGCGGACAGGCAAATGGCGAAGGCGGATGCCGAGGGACGAAAAAAAACGGGCGAAAGCCCGCCCGTTCCGGCCGGTTCGCCGTGACGGACGGGCTTTTTTGCCGAGAGGCCGGTACCAGGCGTTACGCGTTCCCATCGGAAGACGGGCCGCCCAAGCCGGCTTCCGGTCCATCCGCGGAGGCGCCGTCCCCGCCCGACTCCTTCCCCTCCGCGGCCGTTCCGCCAGAGGCGGCCGCCTTCCGCGCCAGCTCAGCCTGCGCCTTGGCGGACAGGCGGATGTGCAGTTCCTCCAGCTGCCGCTCGGTCACCGGCGACGGCGCGTCCGTCATGGGATCGGAGGCGCTGGCCGTCTTCGGGAAAGCGATGGTTTCGCGCAGGTTGTCCCGGCCGGCCAGCAACATGACAAGCCGGTCCAGCCCGAAGGCGATCCCTCCGTGCGGAGGCGTGCCGTATTCCAGCGCGTCCATGAAGAAGCCGAACTTCTCCCTGGCTTCTTCCATCGTAAAGCCCAGCGTGCGGAACATTTGCTCCTGCATTTCCCGCCGGAAAATCCGCATCGAGCCGCCGCCCACCTCGTAGCCGTTCAGCACCAAGTCGTACGCCTGGGCCTTCATCGCGCCCGGATCGGTGTCAAACAGCGGCACGTCCTCGTCCCGCGGTCGGGTGAACGGGTGGTTTTCCGCCTCCCAGCGCTTTTCCTCCTCGTTCCAGGCCAGCAACGGAAAGTCGATGACCCACGCGATCTCGTACCGGCTTTCGTCGATCAGCCCCAGATCGCGGGCGACTTTGAGCCTCAGCTGCCCCATCACGTTGGCCGCGATCTTCAGCTTGTCGGCGGAGAAGCAGATGAGGTCGCCTTCTTCCACGCCGAGCCGCTGGCGCAAGGCCTCGATTTCCTCCGGCTTGAAAAACTTCACGATCGGCCCGCGCCATTCCCCGTCTTTGACGGTAATCCAGGCCATGCCCTTGCCGCCGTAGCGGACGGCGAACGGCTGCAGGTCGTCCAGCTCCTTGCGGCTCCAGTTCGCGCAGCCCTTGGCGTTCAGCGCCTTGACCACACCGCCGGAAGCGGCGACGGAGGCAAACACCTTCACGTCGCTGTCCTTTACGATGTCGGTGACGTCCACGATCTCCAGGCCGAACCTCAGATCCGGTTTGTCCGACCCGTATTTGTGGATGGCTTCATCCCAAGTAAGCCGGCGGAACGGCCGCGGCAGCTCCAGACCAATCGTTTCCTTGAACAGATGGACGATCAGCCCCTCCATCAGGTCAAGCAATTGGTCCCGCGACAGGAATGACGTCTCGATGTCCACCTGCGTGAACTCCGGCTGCCGGTCGGCCCGCAAATCCTCGTCGCGGAAGCAGCGGGCGATCTGGTAATACCGCTCCAGCCCGGCGATCATGAGCAGCTGCTTGAACAGCTGCGGCGACTGCGGCAGGGCGAAAAATTCTCCCGGATGCACGCGGCTCGGCACCAGGTAGTCGCGCGCCCCTTCCGGCGTGCTGCGGGTGAGGATCGGCGTCTCGATCTCGATGAACCCGTGGCTGTCCAGATATTCGCGGATGGCGCGCATCGCCTTCGCGCGCAGCATCAGCGTCCGCTGCATTTCCGGACGGCGCAGGTCGAGGAAGCGGTATTTCAGGCGCACCGCCTCGTCCACGTCGATGCCGTCCTCGATGGCGAACGGCGGTGTCTTGGCGGTGTTCAGGATCTCCACTTCCGTCACCCGCACCTCGATGTCCCCCGTGGGCAGGTTCGGGTTGAATGTCTCGGGATCGCGTTCCACCACCTGTCCGCGCACCGCCAACACATATTCGATGCGCGCCCGGTCGGCGATTTCGTGGGCTTCCTTGGAGAACTCGGGGCTGAACACCAGCTGGATGATGCCGCTTCGGTCCCGAAGGTCGATGAACAGCACCCCGCCGAGGTCCCGCCAGCGCTGCACCCAGCCGTTCAGCACCACCGTCTTGCCCACGTCCTGTTTGGTCAGCTTGCCGCAATCGTGCGTTTTCAGCATCATCGCAAGTCCTTCCCCTTTTCCTCCTGCAAAATTCGCGCAAGTTCCTCCGGCGCCACTTCACGCTGCTCGCCCGTATCCAGCCGCTTGAGCGCGATGACGCCGCGGTCCAGTTCGTCGTCGCCGACGACGGCCGCGTAGCGCGCGCCGATCCGGTCCGCCGCCTTCAGCTGCGCCTTGATTTTGCGGCCCTGGTAGTCGCGCTCCACCGCAAGGCCGGCCATCCGCAGTTTCCGGATGAGGCCCGCCGCCGCCCGCTCCGCCCGCTCGCCGAGGGCGACCCAGTACAGGTCGACGCCGCCGTCCGAATCCGGCCGGTCCTGCCGTTGTTCCAGCAGCCGGATGGCGCGCTCCAGGCCGATGGCCATGCCCACGCCGGGACGGTCCTCGCCGCCGATCTGCGCCACCAGGCCGTTGTAACGTCCGCCGCCGCCGACGGCGTCGATGGCGCCGATTCCATGCGCCTTGTATTCGAAAGCGGTGTGGGTGTAATAATCCAGTCCGCGCACGAGCCGATGGTTGACCGTATAAGGGATCTCCATCGCTTCAAGATGTTCGCGAACCCGGGCGAAGTGCGCCGCGCACGCTTCGTCGAGGCTGTCCAGAATGGACGGCGCGTCCACGAACTTGTCCTGGTCCACCTTGCAGTCCAGCACCCTCAGCGGGTTGCGCGCCATGCGCGCCTGGCAGTCCTTGCACAGCGTATCCCGCATGGGCTCGAGGTAGGCAAGCAGCCGTTCGCGGAAGGCGGCGCGAACTTCGGGCGTGCCGACGGAGTTGATTTCCACCGTGACGCCGTCCAGGCCGAGCATCCGGTAAAAATCGTATCCGAGGGCGATCACTTCCGCGTCCAGCGCCGGATCGTCCGAGCCGATCGCTTCCACGCCGAACTGGTGGAACTGCCGGTACCGTCCGGCCTGGGCCCGCTCGTAGCGGAACATCGGCCCGATGTAGTACAGCTTGGCCAGGTCCGGCTCGCCGTACAGCTTGTTCTCCACATAGGCCCGCACGACGCCCGCCGTTCCTTCCGGCCGCAGCGTCATGCTCCGCCCGCCGCGGTCTTCGAAGGTATACATTTCCTTTTCCACGATGTCCGTCGTCTCGCCGACGCCCCGTCGGAACAGCTCGGTCGCTTCGAAGATCGGCGTGCGGATTTCCCGGTAGTTGTAACGCCGGCACAGCTCCCGCGCCGTCCGCTCCACATGTTGCCAGAGCCCAGCGATTGCCGGCAGGATATCCTGCGTGCCCGGCGGTTTTTGGAAAGCCACGCGATCACCCCATTTACCCGAAACTCAAACTCCCCAAGCTCCATCAAAAAAGCTCCCGTCCCGCCTGGGACGAGAGCCTCGGCTCCCGTGGTGCCACCCGTCTTCCGGACGCGCCGCCCGGCCGGCCCACGCCGCCCGCGGGCTCGCCATACGCGTCCGCTCGTACGCCGGATAACGCCCGGCCGCGTTCCGCACTACTTGGGTCCCGCGGTTCGTCCGCGGTCCGTTCGCACGGACATCTCGGGGAGGTCTTTCGTCCGGTCGTCACCAGGCGGCTTGCAGCCGAAGGCCGCCCTCTCTGCGGATGCGGTTCCGGAGTACTCTTTCCCGTCATCGATTTTGTCCCTGTCAATCATTGCTCCTAATTGTAATATGCGCGTTGGACCCTGTCAACCAAGAGCCGGACACTGTGTTGTTGTTCTGTGATATTGTCAGGGTGTAACTGTTCCGAGAAAATGTCACGATGGGACAGGAGACTGTGACATTGACCAGAGCTGAATGGAAAAAAGCACTTGTTGTGGAGAAAATCCTCGACGGACGCATGACCAACCAGGAAGCTGCCACCGTTCTCGGACTTGGCGTGCGACAGGTGATTCGGCTGAAGAAAAAATACACGAGCCCTGGGACTGGCTGATGCCGGCGAGTCAACCGCCTGTGGCGACGACGCGGACATTCCGGCCTGGGCGAAGGGCGCCGTGGAAGCCCTGAGGCAACAAAACCTCATCCAGGGCCGTGACGGCTCGCTCTTCGCGCCGTACGACTCCGCGACGCGCGCCGAAGCCATCGTCATTGTGCTCCGAACGTTGGAAGCGATGAGTCCTTAGCCGCAATGAAAAAGGAAATGAAACCGGGCGCCGCCCGAAACCAGGCGGGATGGTCCGCAAGCAGGCCTCCCGCCCGATTCATATTCATTGAAAAAAGCGGCCTGTCGTGCGTACCGACAGGCCCAAAAAGGGAATCTATATGAAAAAAGGGGGTTATCTTCATCATAAGAGGGTTTGGTTAAATTCCGTTAAAAACAAGATTACAATTTCGTTACAAGAAAGGAAGCGCTTCCATTAATTTGATGCTATACTTTTCGCAAGTTTTTTCCATAATCGCCGTAAAAAGCCCCGCCCCGGAAGAGTCCCTCCCACGCCCGATTCGATTAACCGCGCAACGGGTGTTTTGGCCGTATCAAAGGTTTTCTTGACACGCGCTCCGTGCCTCTCCTTGCCGATCAGCTTGCAAGTGGGCAGGCAGAAATTGAAGTACCGGTCATGCAGGGCATAGAGGGCATTGAGCCGCTCCACTTGTTCTGGGCGATCATAGCGTTCGTAGCCGACCAGCTGGCGGACGAGGAAGCCGTTTTTCTGCTCCACGTGAGCATTGTCGTTTTTGCGATAAGGGCGGCTGCGCGAGAACCGAAACTGGTTTGAAGTGCAGAAGGTTTTCAAATGGGCGTTTAAAAACTCCTGGCCGTTGTCACTGTGGATCCCCCAAGGCTGCATGGGCCACTCGCGATGGGAGCTTAAGCTGACACAGCACAGCAAGTTGGGATTTGCCCAGCAACGCGCGAAAGAGGCTAAATAGGCTTGCTCCGATGACTTATCGTCAGTAACTTGATGGAGGTTTTTTCATTTTGGAGCCCGTTAAATATATCCTTCCGCTTTCAACAATTCAGCGATCAGAATAGCGCCTCCGGCTGCTCCGCGCAAGGTGTTATGCGACAGTCCGACAAATTTGTAGTCGTATAGAGTGTCCTCGCGAAGCCGTCCGACGGATACGCCCATGCCGTTCCCGATGTTGCGGTCGAGCTTCGTTTGCGGACGGTCATTTTCCTCGAAGTAGGTGATGAATGGGTTCGGTGCGCTTGGCAATCCGAGTTCTTGGGGCCGGCCGCTGTACTGCTGCCAGCAGGCCAGGATTTCCGCCTTCGTCGGCTTATGCTCGAACGAGACGGAGACGGTCGCCAGATGGCCGTCCGTCACGGGAACGCGAACGCATTGCGACGATATGACGGGATTGTTCGCCTTGACGATTTCGCCGTTTTCCACGCGGCCCCAAATGCGCAACGGTTCCTGCTCGCTTTTCTCTTCTTCGCCGTCGATGTAAGGAATGACATTGTCTAGCATTTCCGGCCAATCGGCAAAACTTTTACCGGCTCCGGAAATGGCCTGGTAGGTGGAAACCACGACCTTTGTGGGCTTGAACGGCGCAAGTGCGTGAAGCGCCGGCACGTAGCTTTGGATGGAGCAGTTCGGCTTGGCCACGATAAATCCGGTTGACGTGCCGAGCCGCTTGCGCTGTGCCGGGATCACGGTAAGATGCTCGGGATTGACCTCTGGAATGACCACCGGCACGTCCGGCGTCCAACGATGGGCCGAGTTGTTGGAGACAACCGGTGTGCCCGCCTTCGCGTAGGCTTCCTCCAACGCTTTCGTTTCCTCTTTCTTCATTTCCACGGCACAAAAGACGAAATCGACGTTGGCGCTGACCTCTTCCACGTTCGACGCGTCCTGCACCACGATCGACTTGACCCGCTCCGGAATCGGGCCGGACATTTTCCATCGATGGCGAACGGCTTCTTCGTATGTCTTGCCTGCCGATTTGGGACTGGCCGCGATGGCCGTCACTTCAAACCAAGGGTGATTTTCCAGCAGCTGCACGAATCGCTGGCCGACCATCCCTGTACCTCCAACAATTCCTACTTTCAACTTTTTTTTCATCAAATAAACCTCCCACAAGACTTAGCCTGAACTGTTTAGCGACGACTCAATCTGATAAACCTCACCGTTATCATATACAAAAAATAATTTCCTGCCATTGCCACTTCTGTCTATTGATCTGAAGTCCGTTCCTTTATGGGCTCTTTCACCGCTTGGATTTGATGAACTGCTCCTTGGTTCGTTATATGGGGCAGTGATTGTCGTAAAATCATTTGTCCCTGTCCCGACATTACCGACACGCAACTTTTTGCTGAAATTGCAGCCCCAATTAATGCCGGGTATCCCGATTCGGAAATTTCTTTCATTTCCATAAACGGGAATCCTGTCCCTCTTATTTCTTCTTGCGGTAAAGGTAATCGACGGCGACAACGAAGATCAACCACGGAAGCACATAAGTTGTAGCCCATTCAAACGATCGTATGACGGCGGAATCCGGACCGTTTGCCACAAATAACGCGATGATGAAGATCGGCTCTCCAACAACTGACTTGCGGCCCGAGCTTAAAGTCATTCTCATGCATCAAGAAACAGGATTACCAGCCGCTTCCTTTCCGATCATTATAGCTTAAACGCTTCATTTATGTAAATACAGGCGGTTTATTAACAAAAAAAGAACCCGCCGTCCGTACCAGCGGGTCTCCAAAAGAAAATCTATGTGAAAAAAGGGGGTCGATGATCATTATAGACGGGTTCGGTTAAAATTCCATAAATGAACCGTTACAATTGCGTTACAAAACGTAAAGCGCTTCCCGCGTCCGGCCGGCGGTTCGGCCCCGCGGCACCGTCTCAACCGGCCGCAAGCGGGCGCGAAGCGTACCATTTCTCCAGCGCTTCCATTTTCAGCTCAATGTATTTCCGGTACGTGTCGATGTAGGCGCGCGGTTCCTTCGGATTGGCCAGCCGCGTGATTTCGCCGGTCGCCGGATCGATCCACTTGCTCGTGGCGCCGCAGCCGAGGCCGACGATGGTTTGCATCTCCTCGATGATGAGGATGTTGTACAAGCTCTCCTTGCCGGGCAGCGCGTAGCCGACGTTTTCGAGGTTGCCGAGGATGTTTTTCTGCCGGTACAGATAATACGGAACGTAGCCGTGCGAAGCCGTCCACGAGACCGCCGCGTCCATCATGGCGTTGATCTCGTCGCGGGAGGCGACGCGATACTTCTCCTCGCCGCGATGCCGGGTCATTTCCGACGCGCGTTTGAACGACAGCGTGTGGATGGTCAGCGACTCGGGCATCAGCTTCTCCGTCTCGGCGAGGGAATGCGCGAACTCCGCCGGCCCTTCCCCCGGCAGGCCGATGATCAGGTCCATGTTGATGTTGGTCATGCCCATCCGGCGGGCCAGCCTGAACTTTTCCACCGTCTCCTCCACCGTATGATGCCGGCCGATCCGGTCGAGCGTTTCCTGGATGTAGGACTGCGGGTTGATGCTGATGCGGTCCACGTTCCACTTGCGCAGCACGTCCAGCTTCTCCGGCGTGATCGTGTCCGGACGACCCGCCTCCACCGTCACTTCGCGGATGGCGTCCGGATTCGGGAACGAACGGTACATCTCCGCATAGAGCGCGTCCATCTCTTCCGCGGTGATGCTGGTTGGCGTTCCGCCGCCGAAATAGACGGTGGTGATGCGCACCCCGCGATCTTTCAGCCATTGCCCGATCACGCGGATTTCCTCGTGCAGGCCGGCCAGAAAATCGCTCACCGATCCCTGGCGTCCGTTGATGTCGTAGGCGGGAAATGTGCAATAGGCGCACTTGGTCGGACAAAACGGAATGCCGATGTAGACGCTCACCTCGTCCCGCAGTTCGTACAAATCCGGCAGCGCAGCCAGCTGCCGGTCGACGATCCGTTCCATCAGGGCGATCTTGTCCTCGGCTACCAGGTAATCTTCCCGGAGCATCTGCCGGATCTCGTCGCGCGACCGCCCCTGGCGCAGTCCCTCGTGCATCAGCTTGATCGGACGGACGCCGGTGAGGATGCCCCAAGGCTGCTCGAGGCCGGTTTCCTGCCGCAGCACGTCGAGCAGCGCCCGGTTCAGCGTCTGGCGGACGGTTTTTCGGCGTTCCTCGGCGGTCGCGTCATCCGGAATCGCCCCCGCGCGGGCCGCGAAACGGCGAAAGCCGTCCGCCTCGCCGGATCAGCTCGGCGCCGGCCCTCACCCCGTCGCCCGTTTCCGACGCTTCCAGACGAACGATGTAGTCGGCGTCCGGAGCGGGCTCGGGCCCGACCGTCACCGACGGCCCGTCGCCAAACAGTTCCGCCAGACGGACCAGAGACCGCGCCGCGGCCTGGTCCGCCACCAACAGATGGATGCGCATGAAGGTTTCCTCCCACCGTCACTCCCGGCCGCCCGCCGGATACCGCCGCCCTCTCGGTCCGCCCGGTTCCCGCGCCGTCCCGTCTCCGGAGATGTCGTCCATGCGGGCGAATTCCACCGCCTCGCGCCGCTCCGAAAGCGGGCCTTCACGGGTTTTCCGCGCGACCGCCGTTTCCTTTGGCCTCTGACGCATGCCAATCCATCCTTTCGCTGCAAACGGATCGGCATTTAGTCTGGCCAAAGCCTGCGGCATTCAACCCGCCGGCCGGGACTTACGCTCTGCTGTCCACGATCAGCGTAACGGGACCGTCGTTGACCAGTTCCACTTCCATCATCGCCCCGAACACGCCGGTTTCCACTTTGAGCCCTTTGGCTCGCAAAAGATCGTTGAAGGTTTCGTACAACTCGCGCGCCGCATCCGGCGGCGCCGCATCGACGAAGCTCGGCCTGCGCCCCTTGCGGCAATCCCCGTAGAGGGTAAATTGGGACACGGACAGAATGCCGCCGCCCACCTCCACGACCGACAGATTCATCTTCCCCGGTTCGTTCTCGAAAATCCGCAACCCCGACACCTTTTCGGCCATCCACGCCGCGTCCCGCTCATCGTCCCCGCGTCCGACGCCGACCAGCAAAAGCAGCCCGGAGCCGATTTCCCCGACCGTTTCGCCGCCGACGCGCACCCGGGCCCGGGACACGCGCTGGACCACCACCCTCACATCGTTTCCCTCCCGGTATGTCCGCTGCCTTGTCTCATTGCATGACCCTTTGCACGGAATAGATGTCTCGTACGCGCTTGATTTTGTCCACCACCGACTGCAGGTGCTCCTTGTCGCGGATGTTGATGGTCATGTGCATGATGGCCATCTTGTGCTTGTCGGTGCGGCCGGAAACGGCGGTGATGTTCGTCTTGCTTTCGGCCACCGCCTGAAGCACCTCGTTGAGCAGGCCCCGCCGGTCGTGGCCGAGCACCTCGATGTCGACGGTGTAACTGGCGTCCGCCGCCTCGTCCCACGTGACTTCAATGAGGCGGGACGCTTCCTCGTCCTCCATGGCGGCCTTGATGTTGGGACAGTCGGTGCGGTGGACCGACACGCCCCGGCCGCGGGTAATGTAACCGATAATGTCGTCGCCCGGGAGCGGATTGCAACAACGGGCGAAGCGCGTCAGCAGATTGTCGGCTCCCTTCACGGACACGCCGTTGCCATGGCGGGGTTTCCGCCGTTCCGTCACCGACGCCGCCGGCGGCTTGACCTCCACGCCTTCCCGGGTGAGCTGGATCTTGCCCGCTTCCTCCGCCTCCTTGCGGAGTTTCTCGGTCAGCCGCGTGCACACCTGCGCCGCCGTGACGCCGCCAAGGCTGATGGCGGAGAGCATGTCTTCGGGGTCCTGGAAGGAAAACTTTTTGGCAACTTCCAGCAGCTTCTCTTCGGTCATCCACTCGTCCGGTTCAAGGGAGAGACGCTTGAGCTCCCGTTCCAACAGTTCGCGGCCCCGGGCGATGTTTTCCTCGCGTTTTTCCCGTTTGAACCACTGCCGGATCTTGTTGCGGGCGTGGGACGTTTTGACGAGTTTCAGCCAGTCCGGGCTGGGGCCGTAGGAATGCTTGGAAGTGAGAATTTCCACGATGTCGCCCGTTTTCAGCTTGTAGTCCAGAGGGACGATCCGGCCGTTCACCTTGGCGCCTATGGTCCGGTTGCCCACTTCCGTATGCACGCGGTAGGCGAAATCGAGCGGCACCGATCCCGCCGGCAGTTCGAACACTTCCCCNTNCGGCGAAAAAACGAANACCAGATCCGTGAAAAAGTCCATCTTCAGCGATTCCATGAATTCGGAAGCATCCCGCGTTTCCTGCTGCAACTCGAGGATCTCGCGGATGAAGTTCATTTTCTCGCCGAACGACCCGGGCGCGACTCCTTCCTTTCCTTCCTTGTAGGCCCAGTGGGCGGCGATGCCGTACTCGCTCGTCTTGTGCATTTCGAAGGTGCGGATCTGCACTTCCGTCGGCTCCCCGGAAGGGCCGACGATGGTGGTGTGCAGCGACTGGTACATGTTCGCCTTGGGCATGGCGATGTAGTCCTTGAAGCGTCCCGGCATCGGCTTCCAGAGCGTGTGGATGATGCCGAGGGTGGCGTAGCAGTCCTTCACGTTCTCGACCAGGATCCGGATGGCCAGCAGGTCGTAAATTTCGTTGAACTGCTTGTTCTTCGTCGTCATTTTTTTGTAAATGCTGTAGATGTGCTTCGGCCGTCCGGAGATGTCCGCCCGGATGCCCATTTCGTCCAGTTTTTCCTTGATCTGCGCAATCAGGTCGGCGATGTATTGCTCCCGCTCCGCGCGCTTCTTTTTCATCAGGGTGGCGATGCGGTAGTACGCCTGCGGATTGAGGTAGCGGAGGGCGATGTCCTCCATCTCCCACTTGATGGCGCTCATGCCGAGGCGATGGGCGATGGGACAGTAGATCTCCAGCGTCTCGTGGGCGATCCGCCGCTGGTTGTCTTCCGGCTGGTATTTGAGGGTCCGCATGTTGTGCAGCCGGTCGGCCAGCTTGATGATGATGACGCGGATGTCGTTGGCCATGGCCACGAACATTTTGCGGTAGTTTTCGTTTTGCTGCTCTTCCTGGGAGCGGAATTTGATCCGCTTCAGCTTGGTCAGGCCGTCCACCAGATCGGCCAGGGTGTCCCCGAACTTCGCCCGCACGTCGTCCAGCGTCACGTTCGTGTCTTCCACGACATCGTGCAACAGGGCCGCCATCACCGTGACCACGTCCAGTTGCATTTTCGCCACGATCTCGGCCACGGCGAGGGGATGCTGGATGTAGGGCTCGCCGGACATGCGCGTCTGGCCGCGGTGAGCCTTCTCCGCATAATCGTAAGCTTCCCGGATGCGGTCCAGATCCGCGGGTTTCATATAGGTGGATGCGATTTCCAACAGCTGTTCAAGGCCCATGTCTGTTCCTCTCCGCAGGCGAACCAACCGCCGGATTTCCATCATGAATGGTTGATATTCTTTTTATTATGACGGGTTGCGGCAGGTATCGTCAACTGTCCGGGGTTTGCCCTCAGGGCTGCCGGAGCGCTTCCACCGGATTCAGTCTGGCGGCGCGACGGGCGGGCATGATGCCGAAGATGAGCCCGACGCCGAGGGAAAAGGCGAAGGCCAGCAGGATCACGCCCGGCGACGGGATGGCCGGAATATTCAAGGCCCTGGAGAAAATCCAGGCCCCGCCCAGCCCGGCCGCGATGCCGCACAGGCCGCCGATGCCGCCGATCATGGACGCCTCCACAAGGAATTGAAACAAAATATCCCTCCGCTTGGCCCCCAGCGATTTGCGGATGCCGATTTCCCGCGTCCGCTCCGTCACCGAGACGAGCATGATGTTCATGATCCCGATGCCGCCGACCACCAGGGAAATGCCGGCAATGCCGGCCAGCATGGCGGTCAGCATGCCGGTGATGTTGCCAAGCGTCCGCATGATTTCCTGCTGGCTGAACACGCTGAAGCCGTCGGGACCGCCGAACAGGCTGGCCAGCCTGAGCCGCAGCAAATTGACGACCCCTTCAACGAACTCCGGTTCGGACACCCGCGCGTACACGGTTCGGATGGCGTTCGTGCGCAGGACGATGCGGGCCGTCTGCAGCGGCACGAACACCCGGTTGTCGTTGCTGCCGCCGATGGTGGCGCCCTTCGCCTCCAGCACGCCGACGACGCGGAACGGGACACCCTGGATCGTGACGGTGGCGCCGACCGGGTCCGTAAGGCCGAGTTCCTCGGCGACTTCCGGACCAATCACGGCCACCTTCTGGGCCAGCGCGTTGTCGATGTCGAGCAGGAACCGCCCCTGTTCCACCTTGTGATTGCGAATCCAGGCGTAGTCGGCCGTCGTCGCCTCCAGCGGCACCGTGGCGGAACGGCTGCCCGCCTTGACGGTGACGCTGCCGGAGATGACGGGCGCGTAGGCGGCGATGGCTTCCATGTCCATCAGGCGATCGATCTGCTCCGGGCTCAGGCTGTCCCTGGCGCCCCAGCCGATGATGTTCACCGCCACCAAGTTGGTGCCCAGGCTTTCGAGCTGCTGTCCGATTTGACGGGTGGACCCCTGGCCGATGGCCACCAGCACCGTTACCGAAGCCACGCCGATGAGCACGCCGAGTACCGTCAGCAGGGTGCGGAGCGGATGGGCGCGCACGCTGCTCCACGCCATGAGGACGCCCTGCGTCAGTTTCATGAGGCCATCCCCCGCTCTTCCGCCAGCGTGCCGTCCGTGATGCGCACGATGCGCTTCGCTCGCGCCGCCACCTCGGGGTCGTGGGTGATGAGGACGATGGTGCGGCCTTCTTCATTGAGCCCTTGCAACAGGTCCAAGAGGTCGCGGCTGGTCTTGGTGTCCAGCGCGCCCGTGGGCTCGTCCGCGAGAAGCAGCGGGGGATCGCCAACCAGCGCCCGGGCGATGGCGACCCGCTGCTGCTGGCCCCCCGAAAGCTGCCCCGGCAGATGGCCCAGACGTTCGCCAAGCCCAACCCTGCGCAGCATTTCGACGGCCTTCTCCCGCCGCTCGCGGCCCGGGACGCCCCGATAGATGAGAGGAAGCTCCACGTTTTGCAGCGCGGTCAGACGCGGCAGCAGTTGAAAATTTTGAAAAATGAACCCGATCTTCCGGTTGCGGATTTCGGCCAGGCGATTGTCGGAAAGGCGCGTGACGTCGGCGCCGTCCAGCCGGTACTTCCCCGACGTCGGCGTGTCCAGGCAGCCCATCACGTTCATGAGCGTCGATTTCCCGGAGCCGGAGGGGCCGACGATGGCCACGAAATCCCCATGGTCGACGCGCAAATGGATGCCGTTCAGGGCGTGGATCGTTTCGGAGCCCATCCGGTAGGTTTTCCGGATATCCTCCATGAGGATGAGCGGCGGACGCGGACCGTTCGTTTCGGCGCGTTCGTCGACTGCTTGGATCATACCGTCACCCCCCGCCGCGGGTTCCCGCGCCGCCCGGACCCGGTGCGCCACCCGGCCTTTGCCCGGTCTCCCTTCCGCCGGGGAAGCCGCCCGGGCCTTCCGGGTTGCCTATCACAATCCGCCGGTACCCGGCTCCGCCCGCATCGTCGGAAAACCGCGGAATGAGCACCTCGTCGCCATCCGAAAGACCCGAGACAATCTCGATGCGCGATTCGTCGTACAAACCGATCTCGACGGGGACAAGCACGGCTTCCATGTTCCCCGGCACCGTAGGGAAGCGGACCGCACCCGCCGCCGGAGCGCCGTCTGGCGGAGCCCCGCCTGCCACGGGACGGCCCTCGTCCGCGTCCCGGTCAGGCGCGGCACCCGCCCCACCCGCGCCATTGGACGCACCGCCGGCTCCCGCTTCCGACGCAGGCCGAAGCACGTAGTAGCGGCCTCCCGACATCTGTACCGCCTCGATGGGCAGAAGCAGCGCGTCCTTTTTCGACGCCGTCACAATCTCCGCGGTCCCCGACATGCCCGGCCGCACCTGTTCCGCGGATTCCAGGCGGATCGCCACCAGGAAGGTCGCCACGCCGCCCGAATACGTCCCTTCCTTGGAGATTTCTTCCACCGTACCCCGGATCGTTCTGCCGGGCAGGGCGTCCAGCCGGACGATCGCTTCCTGTCCTTCCTTGAGCTTGGGAACGTCCAGCTCGTCCACCGTGATTTGGAGCTTCAGCGTTTCATAGTCGGTGACGATAACCGCTTCCGTCTGCGTCGTCACCGTTTCCCCCGGCTTCACGTTCACCGCCGTCACGGTACCGGAGATCGGTGCCGTCAGCGGGTCCGGGCCCGCCGCCCTCCCCCTCGCATCCTCAAGGTCAAGCCGCACTTCTTCCATGTTCAGCTGGATCGAGCGGAGATCCATCCTCGCCCGTTCGATCTGCGGATCCTCCGCGCCGGAGACCAGCAATTCCTTGAATGCCAGTTCCGCCTGCTTAAGCTGCAGGCGAAGCTGTTCCAGCCGCAGCTCCAGCCGGGCGATTTCCCTGTCATTGTCGCTTCCCTCGAAAGTGACCAGCACCTGGCCCCGTTCCACCCGGTCGCCCGTCTTCACTTCGACGGTTTTCACGGTCCCGGCGGCGAGAGGACGGACGGATTCCCGGGAGCTCACGGCCACGCTGCCCGATCCGGACAGCCGGACTTCAATGTCCCCGCGCGTAACCCGGACACTGGTCAGGCTTGGCGCCTCAAGCGCCGCCTGGTCCCGGGCCCGGCTCGTCCACCAGACGACGCTGACGCCCGCCAGCACCAGAACGGCAAGCCCGATCGCCCACTTTCTCCTTCTCCCCATATGATTTCCTCCTGTCCCGCTACCGCGTCGAGAGACATAACCGACAGAACGAACGGCGCCGGTTTTTCGTCAATTCCGCCGGCGCGCCGGTCAGGATGTTCGTTGGAAAAACGCCGGTTTTAATCCGGCAGCTCGAAATTGTGGTACACGTCCTGCACGTCGTCGTTGTCGTCGAAGGCGTCCAGCATTTGCGCCAGTTTTTCCGCGTTTTCCCCTTCCACCTTCACGGTCGTTTTCGGAAGCCAGCGAACCTCCGCGGTGGCGAACCCGTGGCCGGCTTCCTCCAGCGCCGTCTTCACCTTGTCGAAATCGGACGGCTCCGTGAGCACCTCGAAGCTGTCGTCGTTCACGACCACGTCCTCCGCGCCCGCTTCCAGGGCCTGCATCAGCACCGTGTCTTCGTCCGGCTGTCCGCCCTCGCGGGGAATGACCAGCAGGCCTTTGCGGTCGAACAGGTAGGACACGCACCCGCTTTCCCCAAGGTTGCCGCCCCTTTTGTTGAAAATGGCGCGGATGTCCGCGGCGGTCCGGTTGCGGTTGTCCGTCAGGCACCTCACCATAATCGCCACGCCGCCCGGACCATAGCCTTCATAAATGATTTCTTCGTAATCGACGCTGTCCTTGTCCGCCCCTGTCGCTTTGCGGATCGCCCGCTCGATGTTTTCGTTCGGCATGCGGATCGCCCGCGCGTTGGCGATCGCCGCCTTCAGGGCGGGATTGGCCTCGGGATTCGGCCCGCCCCGGCGGGCGTGCATGTAAATTTCGCGGGCCAGCTTCACGAACCGGGTATTCCGGGCCTGGTCCAGTTTGCCCTTGCGCTCAGCAAACAACTTATACTTCGGCATGTCCCCACGAACCTCCAAAAAACATCAGGAAAATCCAGCACAAGTGTAACACTGTCCGCCGCCGCCGGTCAAAACTCCGAAAACCCCGCTCCCGCGCGTCGCAAACGCGCAAACGCCCGCGGACGCAGGAAAGCCCTCCGGCGGTCAATCGCCGGAGGGCTTTCCTCAATTGCGCTTGCGTGATTTATCCGTACAAACCGTCCGCATGGACGACTTACAGTTTCACCACGTTGGCCGCTTGCGGTCCGCGGGCGCCTTCGGTGATTTCGAATTCGACCCGTTGACCTTCTTCCAGGGTTCTGAACCCCCCGCCCAGGATGGCGGAATAATGGACGAACACGTCATTGCCGTTCTCCACGGAGATGAAACCGTAGCCTTTCTCCGCGTTGAACCATTTCACAATACCTTGCAAATGGAAAACCTCCCAAAAATTTTCGCCGACTTGCGGCTAATGAGGCAAGTATAGCAGACTCCGGTCCGAAAAGCAAGCAAAATGAGCGGTTCTGTTGTTGTTCTGTGATATTGTCAGGGTGTAACTGATCCGAGAAAATGTCAGTATGAGCAAGGAGCAGA
>Ga0065723_101674_pt1 | contig 20557 bp, 23 predicted proteins | sample TheenrcuSG05Z960_FD_59110 | JGI IMG/M metagenome (GOLD analysis project Ga0065723, IMG submission 59110) | Thermophilic enrichment culture from UC Davis - Sample SG0.5Z960 | ecosystem: Engineered > Solid waste > Grass > Composting > Bioreactor | place: USA: University of California, Davis
CCGGCTGGTCGACGGACCCGCCGGCGCCGGGGGCGTTCATTGGCCGGACGTCGTGCGGCTCAGGCTGGACGCCGTCTATTCCGCGCTGCAAGCCGCGCAGACCGCGATGCTGCACGTCGGCAGTCCGGGCTACAAGGCGGGCAGCGAGGCGTCCAGACGGCTCAGGGAAGCCTGGTTTCTGGCCAATCTGACGCCGACGGTGCGCCAATTGGAGAAAATGATCGCCACGGGCTGAACAACGAAACAACGGACCGCGCGGGGCGGCGTTTGCCGCTTCCGTTCGGTCCGTTGGCTCTTTCTAAACGTTCCCCATCGCCAGCGTCGTGCGGTTCCGGCCGCCCTGCTTCGAGGCGTACAGGCAGTTGTCGGCCGCGGCGTACAGCGATTCGATGGTCATATCCGCGCCGCTCAGCTCCGCGACGCCGATGCTGACCGAGTAGGCGACGCTTTCGCCGGATTCGGCGAGCCGCAGCGGTTCCCGGACCGCGCGCGTCCGGATTTCCTCGGCCAGCCTGAACGCGGCCTCGCCGCCCGCGCCGGGGCAGAACACGGCGAATTCCTCCCCGCCGATTCTGCCGGCCGTGCCGAAGGGTTCGACCGCTTCCCGCAGCATCGCGGCGAAGCTGCGCAGCAGAGAATCGCCCGTGATATGGCCGAACCGGTCGTTGATGCTCTTGAAATGGTCGAGATCGATCACCATGAGGCTGATCGGCTTGCCGGTCAGGCGGCAGTCTCGGCTGCTCTCGTTCAGTTGCTCGAAGAAATGATGCCGATTGCTGAGGCCCGTCAGGCCGTCCGTCGTCGCGCGCCGGAACAGTTCCCGTTCGGCGAGTTTCCGATCGGTGATATCCGCGAAAATGAGCAGCGAACCCGTCCGTTCATCGCGAATCCGGAGGGGAATGAGCCGCACCTCGAACCATTTTCCCGCGATTTCCGTTTCGACGCTTCCCTGTTCGCCGGTTTCCAGGAGCGCTTTCAAATCAGGCAGCCCGGCGAACAGATCCGAAAGCTGCGCGCCGACGAGCTTCCCCTTCGCGCTTATGCCGCCGATCAAGCGGGCCGTCGGATTCGCGTCGATGATCCGGTCCCGTTCGTCCGCGATCAGGATGCCCTCGGACATGTGCTCCAGCACTTTCTCCCGGGCAAGCGGACGCACCTGCAGAAATTGCTGGATGTGCATGATGTAGAAGAAGATGAGGGCCGCCGGCAGCAGCGAGGTCGAAATGTTGAGATGCCCGCCCATGAGCTTCGCCAGTTCCGGCAGCAGGTAGGGACAGAGAACGGCGATGATGAGCAGGATCAGCTGGCGTTTCTGCCCGCCGACAACCCTGCGGTAATGGCCGACCAGAAGCGCCATCCCCCATAAGGCCAGCGTGTGCATGGACAGGAAAAACACCCATCCGAGCGGCATCCGCGAAGCGCCGATCCGTTCGAAATTGCCGTACGGCTCGATCCATACGTCCCGGCGGATCAGATGATGGTGGGAATCGGTGAAGAGCAGGATCCAGTAGACGGCGGCGACAGCGGTCAGGACGAGAAGGCATCGGTTGCGGATCTTGCCGTCGACGCGCATGTAGAACATGATGACGCCGAGCAGCATGATCGAAGAGCCGTAAAGCGGAATCTGCTGCAGGTTGCGCCAGAACAATTTCGCGTCCAGGCCTTCCGCGAGAAGCTCGCCGATGCTGAGCACGCCCTGGACGGACAGCAGCGCCATCAGGACCATCAGATAGACGATGCCGGCGGATTTGCGGATGAAGATGCAGTAGATGAACAGGACAAGATAGACGACCGAACTGAGCAGAGTGGCAAAAAGATAGCCGTCCTTCATGATCATGAGCCGATTGCCCCCGAACTGCCGCAGTGCGAACACCGGCGCAATTCCTGTTGATACACTTATCATAACGGATATTTATGGAATGGACCATAGCTTCGTGTCAATTTTCGCCACATTGTGTCGGATAAGATCGTTGTTTCATCCGCTGCCGCGAAAAAAACGCGGGATTACATGCGCCCGCGGTCTCATTCAACCATTTGCCGGGCATCCATTCGCGGACGCGCCGGATGGAGGGCCCGCTAGAGCGGCGAACTCAATCCCTCTCCGGGCGCCACAACCGGTCCACCCGTTCCAGCCGGTCTCCTTCGAACGTCAGCTTGTAAATGTCCGGCCGGGTCGCCGCCTGCCAGAATTCGAATCCGTACCTTTCGTCGAAATGATTCAGGATGATCGTCATGATGTTGCCGTGCGTGCCGATTACGATACTCTGTCCCCGATGCTCCTCCAGCAGCTTCAGGATCACCGGGAGCGCCCGCCGCTGCGCCCGCAGCGTCGACTCGCCGCCTTCCAAGGCGAAGTCCTTGTCGTCGAACGACCGGCGGATCGCCTCCTTCACGACATCCCACGGCTCGTGCCGGTCCGGTCCCGCGATGAGGCGCTCGGCGAGCTCCTCGTATTCCGCAATGACCAGCGATTTCCGCTCCGCAATAAGCTGTATGGTCTGCTTGGCTCTCGCGTACGGGCTGGAAGCCATGAAGTGCACTTCGATCTCCGCAAAAATCTCCGCCACCCGGGCCGCCGCTTTCCAACCTTCTTCCGAGAGCCCGCGCGTTCGTTCCTGTCCGTGCGCGTAGGTCGATTCGGCATGCCGGACCATGTAGAGAGTGGTTTTCATCCGTTTTTCCTCCTGAAACCAGCATGAAGGGATATTTCGAGAGGATGCGTCCCGGTTCCTTCCTTGGCGCGGTCAACCCGCGTCCGCGAACGCGCCGCGCCTGAAAGCGATTTTCGTGTTATGATGATGGGAGAGCGGAATAAGCGGGGTGTGCGAATTGTCCGGTGTCATCACGAAGGCGGTCCGGATTCTCGATCTGCTGCTGCCGCAAGGCACGGAGAAGGAAATGAGCGTGACGGAGATCAGCAAGGCGCTGGACATGCCGGTGCAGAGCGTGCACCGCCTGCTGTCCTCCCTCGCGGAGCACGGCTTCGTCACGCAGAATCCGAAGACGCGGCGCTACAAGCTCGGGCTGTCGATCATGAAATACGGCTTTCTGATGTGGGACAGCATCATGCTCCGCACGGTCGCGAGACCCTACATGGAAGAATTGTCGAAGGCGACCAGCGAGACGGTGTACCTGTCGGTGCGCGAAAATGCGGAGGGCATCTACGTCGATTCCATCGATTCGCCGCAGATTCTCAAAATATCCGAGCCGATCGGGCTGCGCCTGCCCCTGATCGTCGGCGCTTCCAACCGCGTCATTCTGGCGTTCCTCGAACCGGAGCTGAGGCGGACGCTGATGGACGCCTTCGACTGGGAGAACGTTCCGTCGCTGAAGCCGCTGACGCGGGAATTCGTCGAAGAGGATATCGAGCGGATCCGGCAGCAGGGGTACGCCATCTCGACCGGGGAGGCGACGGAGGGGACGACGGGAATCGGCGCGCCGATCTTCTCCTACGACAACACGGTGATCGGCTCCCTGAACGTGGCGGGGCCGACGATCCGGTTCGGACCGCAGAATATCGAGCGGTTCGCGCGGCTCGTCATCAAATACGCGGGGCTGATCTCGAACGAATTGGGATACAGGGGGCGCAGAAGTCGGAACGGATCAAGCCGCTGAAGCGTGTCCCGGCCGGCGTCGGAAGGCCGGGAATTTTTTGGTGCGGCGGACCAATTACCAAACAAGGGGGTTCCAAAGCGGCTGTAACGTGGATACCACGTTACGGAGGCGCACGGAGCCCGGACCGGCGCGCTGTAACGAGGATTGGACCTCCGTCAAGAAAGTGGATACAAGATAAGTGAAAAAATTCATTCTGGCACTTTATAAAAACGTGCAGCAAAACGAACCGGCGTCAAGTACCCGATTGCACCGTGGATTCGTTTGCGGTTGTAGAAAAATTCAATGTAGCGGTAAATCTCTTTATATGCCTGTTGTTTGGTCTTGAACTTGGGATTGCAGTAGATGAGCTCTTTCTTGATGATGCTGTGAAAAGATTCCATGCACGCTTTGTCGTAGCAGTTCCCTTTGCGGCTCATGCTGGCCTCCATGCGGTATGCCCTGAGCCTTTTGCGAAACTCATCTGAGGCGTACTGTGAGCCGCGGTCAGAGTGATGGATGAGCCCGGCATCCGGTTTTTTCGCACGATACGCATCTTCAAGCGCATCCAGGACGAGACGGGTTGTCATGCGATCGTAAAGACGCCAGCCTACAATTTCCCGCGTGCACAGGTCCATCACGCTGGCCAAATACAATCGGCCTTCACGGCACGGAACGTAGGTAATGTCGGCCACCCATACTTTATTCGGTTCCGTCACCGTGAATTGCTGATCCAGCAGATTGGGCGCCACGGGCAGATCATGGTTGGAATCGGTCGTGTGCACTTTGTACTTGCGGGACACACAGGATCGAAGCCCGAGTTCGCGCATATAGTTGCTGACCGTACGCTCGGTGATCCGGAAACCTTCGGCCCGGAGCTTCTCGGTAATCTTGGGGCTGCCGTATCGTTGTGCAGAGTCATGAAAGTGAAAAACAATACGCTCCTGCACCTGCTCTTTATAGCGCTGCTGCTGACCGGGCTCTCTTCTTAGCCATTCGTAATAGCCGCTCCGGGATACCTTTAACACTTTGCACATCTTCGCTACTCGAAACTCGGAGCGATGGTTTTCGATGAATTGGAACCTCAGTTCCTTTCTTTGCTGAAGATGTGCAGAGCCTTTTTTAGGATGGCCAATTCCTCCGCGAGATCTTGTTTCTCTCGTTCAACCTTCTTCAGTTGCTTCTCCAGTTCCCGGACTTTCTCCAGGCTGGCGATCGGCTCGTTTTCAAACGAACGGTATTTGGTCATCCAGTTTCGCAGCGTACCTTCGGGAATGTTCAGCTCATCCGCGATCTCAGGCAAAGTCTTCGTCTGTTCCTGAACGTACTTCACAGCTTGCTTTTTGAACTCTTCATTGTAGTGCTGGCGATGCTCACCCATCGTGGACGCCTCTTTCATTTGTTCAGTCTATTATCCTGTTCACTTAGCCCGGTGTCCACTATTTATTCTAGCCGCATACCGCGTTACGGAGGCTCGGGCCCGAACCTTGCATGCCGCAATTCAAATTGGCATGCTGCTGAACCGCCGGTCCTGTATGTGAATGGGTCTGTCGTAGTTTTTTTTGGCCGATTATCCCGATATTCGAGAAAAACAGATTGTCCATCCCGAAAATTCAAGTAATATGGAAATCAAACACAGCGGCAGGGGATGGTTGTGATGAGGAAGGTCATGCTATTCCGGCATTTCGATTTCGATGATCCCGCGGCGATCCTGGAATGGGCGGAACAGGCCGGCTGCGAGGCGCAAGTCCGCGATCCCGGGAAGGGGCTGAGCCGGGACTGGCTCGATGAGCTGGATCTGCTGGTCATCCTCGGGGGGCCGATGAGCGTATACCAAGAGCGCGAGTACCCCTGGCTCGTCGAGGAGAAGGCCTTCGTGAGAGAGGCGATCGACAGAGGGAAGAAGGTGCTCGGGATCTGCCTCGGCGCGCAGATGCTCGCGGAGGTTCTCGGCGCGAAGGTCAGCCGGGCGCCGCACAAGGAAATCGGCTGGCATCGGATGACCCGGACGGCGGAACGCCATCCGTGGCTCGAGCATCTGCCTGAGGCGTTCGTGTCGTTCTCCTGGCACGGCGACACCTTCGAGCTGCCGGCGGGCGCGCGGCATCTCGCGTTCTCGGAAGCCTGCCGGAACCAGGCGTTCGCGTACGGCGACAACGTGCTGGCGCTGCAGTTCCATCTCGAATCGACGCCCCGCGCGATCGGCCGGATGCTGAGCGAGTGGGCGGACGAAATCCGGGAGGCGCCCCATATCCAGGATGCGGACCGCATACGTTCGGGCTGCCGGCGCGCCGCCGAGTCGCACAGGCTGCTGCGGGGCATTCTGGACCGCATCGCGGCCGGCGGCCGGCACGGATGAACGCGATGACGGCATGGAAAGGTTTTGCGCGAGAAGACGCGAGAAGAATCAATGCGCGAGATCGACGCGATCTTCGAGTGGGTGAAGGAGAACGAACATCTGCAATGCGAGGCGGAGCGGATCAGCGGGATCTACCGCTCGATCCGGGAGGGTGATCCGGTCTCGATGTGGAAGGCGATGTTCGCCTCGGTCATGCTCGAGTCGTTCCTGTTCTGTTCGGGCTTCTTCCATCCGCTCTGTCCGGGCGGGCAGGGGATGCTCGGGAGCAGCGCGGAGGTGATCTCCCTCATTCTGCGGGACGAGGCGATCCACGGCGTCGCCGTCGGGTATTTCGCGCAGCGGCTGTTCGGGACGCTTCCGGACGGGTGAGGGAGGAACTGACGGTGTGGGGGTGCGAGTTTTTGCTCGACCTGTACCGCAATGAACTCGCGTATGCGGACGACGTGTACGCGGAGACCGGCCTCGCGCCGGAAGTGAAAGCGTATGTGCGCTGCAATGCGAACAAGGCGCTCATGAATCTGGGGCTCGAGACGATGTTCCCCGACGAGGAAATCAATCCGATCGTCATGAACGGCATCCGGAACGAGGGCACGACCTGCGATTTTTCTCGCGGAAAGGATCGACGTACGCGGTCGCGAAGGTCGCGCCGATCACGGACGAGACGTTCGTGTTCTGACGTCCCGGGAGAGGGAAGGCCGGCGCTCGGCCGGCCTGGCGGAATTTTCGGAGGCGGCTGCCCGGTTTGTCCGGTCAGTTGAACCGTCCTTTCGTCTCGGGGACGACCAATGCGCCGATCAGATAGACGACGAAGATGCCGGCCAGGAACCAGCCCAGCGTGGCGGGGATCCGTTCGATCGAACCGCTGGCCAGGGAGACGAAGGTGGGCATCATGCCGCCGACGGCAAAGCCGACGTTCCAGGACAGTCCCACGCCCGTCGAGCGAATCGCCGTGGGAAACCGCTCGTTGAGAAAGACCAGCACGGGCGCGTAGGAGGCATTGCCGAGAAAAGCAAGCGCGGACGCGTAAAAATACACCGAAGCGACATCCGTCGCGGCCGCCAGACGCGCATAAAGGAACGGAAATCCGATCAGGCACACGATTCCCGTGATCAGCATCGTCTTCCTGCGCCCGAGCCATTCGCTGGCGTATCCGACCAGACCGCTGGCGACGATGCTCACGATGCTGATGGTCATGAGAACGAGCGAAGACGTGCCGGCGGGCAATTCGTTGATGATTTTCAGAAACGTCGGCAGGTAACCGGAAGAGAGATAATACGCGGTTCCTCCGCCGGCGACGATCAGCAGATTGACCAGCAGGATCGGCAGATATTGCCCGGAGAGAACGGTCCGGACCGGAGCCTTGCCCGGCCTGCCGGCGCCGCTGTTCTTCGATTCCAGCCACAGCGGGGATTCCTCGAGCGATCGGTATACGAATATGCCGAGAAGGGCGCTCACAATGCCGGCGTAAAACATGACCCGCCATCCCCAGACGTCGAACGACGGTCCGGGAAAAACGGAGGATACGACAAAGTACCAGCCGGATGCGAGCAGCGCCCCCAGCCCGGCTCCGCCGCCGCCGATCAATCCGGACATGAGCCCGCGCCATTTCGGCGCCACGGTTTCGGTGCCGATCGTATGCGTCGAAGCGACGACGCCGCCGACGAAGATCCCCTGAATCAGGCGCAGCGCGATGAACAGGATGGTGGCCGGGACACCGATATGTTCCACCGTCGGCAGCGCGCCGAACAGGGCGGTCGTCACCCCAACACCGGTTACGGATGCGATCATCGATTTCTTTCTGCCGACTCTGTCGCTGAAGGATCCGAATATCGCGGAGCCGATCGGCCGCATGAGCAACGTGACCGCGAACGACGCGTAGGTGGCGGCGAGCTGCAGAATGGGGCTTGAGGCCGGGAAGAACAGTTTCCCGATCGTGGGCGCCACATACAGCAGCAGAAACAGATCGAACAGGTCAAACGCCCATCCCAGGATGGAAGCGGTCGTCGCGGCGACGATCCGCTTCCTTCCCGCAGCGCCGGCGGGCGCGGGATCCGTCGCTTTGACGGTTTCGATATTCGCACTGACGGACATGTCGGTTCATCCTCTTCATTCATGGGATTGGCTGCGCATCCGGTCGCAGCGGAATTTCTCTGAAGAAGCAGCTGTGCCGGCCGTAATGGCAAACCGGGGAATCGGGAACCACTTCCAGCACGACCGAGTCGTGGTCGCAATCCGCCACGGCCCGCCGGACGGCCAGGAAATCGCCGGTTTCTTCGCCCTTGACTTGCACCCGTCCGAGGGTGCGGCGGTATAGCGTCACCCGTCCGGTGCGCAGGGTCTGCTCCCAGGCCTCCCGGTTCACGAATCCGACCATCAACACCTCTTTGGTCCCGGCATGCTGGAGCACGACCGGAACCAGACCGTTCAGTTTGGAAAAATCCAGTTCCACCGGCGCAATGTTTGCGGCATCCGCCATGGTCACGGGCGATCCTCCTTCCTGCATATCAGGCAAAACTCAACGCTTCGGCAGCCAAAGATTTCGCGGCTTCCTTCGGATCGGCGCTGCCGTAGACCGCCCGGCCGACGATGGCGTAACACGAGCTTCCCCGCGCGGCGGCGAAGGCGGTCCTGACGCTGCCGCCCATGGCGCCGATTCCCGTCAGGAACAACTTCGGCCTGCCGATCCGGGACGACAGCGACTCGCTGACCCGCCGGACCTCGTTCGGGTCGGTGCTCGGCACAATGAAATGCGTCACCCCCAGCTCCAGCGCTTTCTCCCGAATGCGCTGCGGCCCGTCGTTGGTCACGTACCCGCCCCCGGCTTCCCTGTATTGCGCCATCGGAAAATCTCCGCCGACGATCGGGCACATGCCGCCTTCCCGGGTATGCGAGACAAACGCCTCGACGGCCGCCGGTCCGGCCAGGGGGAACAGCACGAGGGCGTCCACGCCGGCTTCCCGGCAGATGGCGCAGTATTTCCGGGCCATGTCGGGGATGTCCAATCCCGCTTTCTGGTGGTCATACAGAATGGGAAGATCGGTGATCTCGCGAATGGTGCGGACCGCTTCGGACAGGCCGAGGCGAAGGGCGCCGGCGATTCCCAGTTTGTAGCCCACAACGCCGTCCACTTCGCAGGTCTGCTCCACAACCGAGCGGATCGCGTCGACGGATTCGAGATCAAGCGCCGGAATGATGCCGTATTCCAAACGAAAATTCAAGGTATCCACCGGTCGCCTCACCCGATCCCGATGCCGAATTCTTCGCGGATCTGGCGCTTGGCGCTGGGCTTGATCTCGCCGATGTCAAGACTGCAATCCATCGCGCGGACGGTATGGGTAATTTCGCCGACGGAGATGACATCGACCCCCGTCCGCGCAATCGGAACGATGGTGTCTTCCCGCACTCCGCCCGACGCTTCGATGACGGCCCGTTTGTTCACCAGCTTCACGCCTTCCCGCATCATGTCGAGCGTCATGTTGTCGAACATGATGATGTCGGCGCCGGCGCTCAGCGCCTCCTCGACCTGCTCCTAGCGTTTCGCATTCCACCTCGATCTTGAACGTATGCTGCGCCTGTTCCCGCAGGATTTGCACCGCTTTCGTTATGCTGCCGGCGATTTTGATATGGTTGTCCTTGACCAGGACGCAGTTGTGCAGACCGAACAGATGGTTGTTGGCCCCGCCGACCCGGACGGCGTACTTCTGCAGCACCCGGATGCCCGGAACCCCTTTGCGCGTGTCGGTCAACCGGGTGCCGTACGGTTCGACCAGTTTCACGAAATGGCGGGTCCGGGTCGCGATTCCCGACAAATACTGGATCCAATCCAGCGCGCATCGCTCGGCCGCAACCAGCGCCCATGCGCGTGCGCGGATCCGGAGCAGCACCTGGCCGGGTTCGACGGTCTGTCCTTCCTGCACTTCATGGATCAGCTCCGCTTCCGGATCCAGGGTCCGGATCGTCTCCTCCGCCAGCGGGAGACCGCAGACCACAAACGGCTTCTTGGCGTAGATGACGCCGCTGGCGGTATCGTCCGGGTCGAACAGGAAGCCGCCTGTCGTGTCACCCGGCCCCAATTCCTCACGCAACGCCTGCTCCACAAACGGACGGATGATAAAGCGATTGAGCTTCATTCCCATACTCCTTTCCGGACGGTTGGCAAAAAATAAAAAGAAAAAACCAAAGGCGGATTCCCGACGTCGTCACGGAATGCCTTTGGTTGACCAATCGGCACAAACCAAAATCATTTATATCCTATAGGATTTGTAGGTATAAAGATATCATACGCATTCCGGAGCGTCAACCCGGAAAATATCCGCGACTGGCGCCGAAGTCCATCCGTTGTCGCCGGGCCGGCGGCCCCGCGAAGAAAAAGGGAACCGCCTTCCGTCGTCCTCGGGCCGATGGAAGGCGGTTTCCGTCATGGCGCTGCGTCAAATTTTGAAATATCCGACCGATCTGTTCAGGTTGTCCACGACCTCGCGCAACTGTTCGGCGGCATTGGAAATGCTCTCGGCGAGCGCGAGCTGCTCCTCCGTCGCGGCCGCGACGTTCCCCGCCTTGCCGGACACTTCGCGCACGGAGGAAGCGGTCTGGTCCACGCTGGCCGAGACCTCTTCCGAGCTGGCCGACATCTGCTCGGTCACGGCGGAGATGTCGTGGATCTGCTCGGACATCCGGCGAATCGACAGGGCGATGGCCTGAAAGCTTTCCGCGACCTCCTGCATGGCCGCCGAGCTTTGCTTCACCTGCTCGATCGTCGATCGCATGAACGCGTTCGCGTTGCGGATTTCCTGCAGCGTGTCCGAGACGAGCATGTCGATGCTCTTCGCCGATTCGAGCGAGTTCGCCGCCAGCTTGCGGATCTCGCCGGCGACGACCGCGAAGCCCCGGCCGTGTTCGCCCGCGCGCGCCGCCTCGATGGACGCGTTCAGCGACAGGATGCCGGTCTGGTTCGCGAAGGATGTGATGTTGCCGGTGATGTTGCCGATCTCGGCGGACTTGTCGTTCAGCACCGCCACGGACTTGCCCAGGCGCTCGATCTCGCCGGCCAGAACGTCCATCCTCTCCTTCAGCTTCACAATCAGCTCGCCGCCCTGCTCCGTCCGCCGGTTCGTGTCTTACCGCATTGCGCCGCGATGCTGCCGGTGCTCTCGGCGATGCGCTGCACGCCGATCGCCATCTCCTCGATGGCCTTGCCGGTCTCCGCCGTGATCCTCGCCTGCGTCTCGACCAGATCGCTCACTTCCTGGATGTTCTCCGCGACATGGCCGGACGAGGCCGCCGATTCCCGCGCGCTGGCGGCCAGCTCGTCCGACGCGCCGAACACGGCCTTGGCGCTCTCCTTGATCCCGCCGATCAGTTCGCGCATGCGCGCGACCATACTGTCGACGTCCTGCTGGATGCGTCCCAGCTCGTCCTTTCCGTACCGGGTCGTCTCGGGCAGATCCAGCCAGCCCTCCGAGACGCGCCGGGTTTTCCGGCTGACGTCGTCGACGGTGCGGCCGATCCGGCGGATGAGCCAGACGCCCGCGGCGATCAGGACGGCCCATTCAATCGCGAGGAAGACGTACATGCCGGTCGCAAGCTGGGCCGCGGCGTTTTTCTCCTCCCGAATGGCCCGGGTCTGATAGTCTTCCAGGATCTCCTGGATCTGATCGATATTTTCGCGAGTCGCGTCGAAAACTCCGCTGATCGCGGTCATTCTCAACTCGAGGAGCGATCGGTCCTCCATGACGGACGTGGTCAGGACCACCCAGGATTCCAGGCTGTTTTCGACCTCCGCCATGAGGTCGCCCAGCTTTCTCCCGTTCGACGCGTGGACCAGCTCTCCGAGTCCGGCCTGGTCGATTCGTTCCCTGGCGGCGGCGAGCCGCTCGCGGGTTTGCTGCACGTTCTCATCGTAACTGGCCTGCGCGTTGTTCAGCGTGTCCGTGCTTCCCGATCCGGTGGTCAGGGCCATGTAGGCCGTAAGCGCCTGATAGAGATCGCGGTCGGCGTTCAGCACGAGATCCGTGATGACGCTTCCATGTTCATAAAGCCGGTCGGACAGGCGGTTCACCGTCGAGGAGAGGGTGCCGAGCAGGTAGAATGCCGCCACGGCGAAAAGGATGAGCGGAATGAAGAGCAACAGGGACAGTTTCGTCTTGATGGAATGGATCATGCTGGTCAAGGTTTCTGCCTCCGATGTCGAAAAATTAACTGTAAATGGTTAATGCGCACATTTATTATTTTCGGAAGATGCTCGAAAAACTTTAGCCGTTCCGAATGCCGTTTGCCAAGCAAAGCCGGAGCCTCCGCGTGCGAGACTCCGGCCGATTCATTTTTTCTGCTTGTAAAATTCGTGATACAGCTTCATCAGCGCGCGCTTCTCAATCCGCGACACGTACGAGCGGCTGATGCCGAGCTCCTTCGCGATCTCCCGCTGCGTCCGCTCCTCGCCGCCGGCTTCCAGTCCGAACCGCCCGACGACGACTTCGCGCTCGCGCTCGTCGAGAATGTCGAGNTTNTTGTAGATCTTNGANTTCTCGATTTTGAGCTGCACCTTGTCGACCACCTCGTCCGTGTCCGAACCGAGGATATCGATCAGGGTGATCTCGTTGCCTTCCTTTGTCCGTCCCGATCGGATCGTGCAGCGAGACGTCCTTGCGCGATTTGCGGAGCGAGCGGAGATGCATCAGAATCTCGTTCTCGATGCAGCGCGCGGCGAAGGTGGCAAGCTTCGTCCCCTTGCCGGGCTGGAAGCTCTCGATTGCCTTGATCAGTCCGATCGTGCCGATCGAGATGAGGTCTTCGATGTCTTCGCCGGTATTGTCGAATTTCTTGACGATGTGGGCGACGAGCCGCAGGTTGTGTTCGATGAGCAGGTTGCGGGACTGCTGGTTTCCTTCTGCCATCAGCCGGAGATGCATCGCTTCCTCTTCCTCCTGCAGCGGCTGCGGGAAGGCGTTGTTCTTGACGTAGGACACCAGCAGCGTGAGATGCTTGATGAACAGCGCGATGGCGGCGAACAATCCGGGCATGAACAGGCCACCCCCATGTGGATTTACCGGAACGGCCGGCACGCCTCCGGCGGCGGAAGACTGTTTTACAGTCTATGTGGGCGGCGGCCCATTTGTGCTTGTATGACCGGGAGATGAAGGATCAAAAAACATCGCTGCCTAGCCGCCGTGATCAGGGATTGGTTTCATCGCAAATATCAAATATGAAGAAAAGGTAGCGGTCGGCGGGTTGTTTCTTTCTGTCCGGCCCGCCAGCCTTCCCGTGCGCTCCGGCGCGATTGAAATTCTCTATCGAACCATTCAAACTTCAATCCAATCCCGAGTATACCGCTATGTTAAAATACAATTAACCGGAAGGATGAGAAACTTCAGCCAGTCACGATCGATGGAGGGATACCGTATGGGCAAGAAGAGACAGTTGAAACTCGGCGCGCTGCTGCACGGCGTGGGCGGTGGCACTTCGACCTGGCGCCACCCGGACGCGATCACGGACGCCAGCGTCAATTTCGGGGTGTACAAGAACTGGGTGCGCAAGGCGGAGGAGGGGAAGCTCGATTTCATTTTCATCGCGGACGGCCTCTATATTAATGAAAAATCGATCCCCCACTTCCTCAACCGTTTCGAACCGATCACCATCCTGAGCGCCCTGGCGGCGGTCAGCACGCATATCGGCCTGGTCGGCACGCTGTCGACGACGTACAGCGAGCCGTTCACGGTGGCGCGACAGTTCGGCTCGCTGGACAACATCAGCGGCGGCCGGGCGGGATGGAACGTCGTCACGTCGCCGCTGGAAGGGTCGGCGCTCAATTACGGCAAGAAGCATCCGGATCACGCGACGCGCTACCGGATCGCGGCGGAGTTCCTCGAGGTGGTGCGCGGGCTGTGGGATTCGTGGGAAGACGACGCCTTCGTCCGCAACAAGGAGACGGGGCAGTTCTTCGATCCGTCGAAAATGCACGAGCTGAACCACAAGGGCGAGTTCTTCTCCGTCAAGGGTCCGCTCAACATCCAACGCTCGAAGCAGGGGCATCCGGTCGTTTTCCAGGCGGGCTCGTCGGAAGCCGGGAGAAACTTCGCCTCGAAGGCGGCGGACGCGATTTTCACGGGGCCGGAGACGATCGGGGAGGCGCGCGCGTTCTATCAGGACATCAAGCGGCGGGTGGCCGGCTTCGGGCGCAATCCCGATGAAGTGCTCGTGTTTCCCGGCATCAGCCCGATCGTCGGCTCGACCGAGGAGGAGGCGGAGCGGAAATACCGCGAAGTCGCCGAGCTCGTCACGGTGGAGGAGGCGCTCAACTATCTCGGCCGCTTCTTCGACCATCACGATTTCTCGCAATATCCGCTGGATGAGCCGTTCCCGGACATCGGCGACATCGGGAAGAACAGCTTCCAGGCGAACACGGACCGGATCAAGCGCATCGCCAGGGAGCAGAACCTGACGCTCCGCGAAGTCGCGCTGCGGACGGCCACGCCGCGCGGCAATTTCATCGGCACGCCCGAATGCGTCGCGGACCGGATCCAGGAATGGTTCGAGGGCGGCGCGGCCGACGGATTCATCGTGAGCGCCGCGACGCCGCGCGGGCTTGAGGAATTCGTCGATCATGTCGTGCCGATCCTGCGGAAGCGCGGCCTGTTCCGGACGGAGTACGAGAGCGACACGCTGCGCGGCAACCTCGGGCTGCCGGTGCCGGAGAACCGGTATGCCCGGGCGCGGGCGGTCAAGGCATGAGGCGATAAATCAGCGATGGCGCAAGAAAGGAAGGAGCATGAGAAGATGTCCGGAACGATCATCATCCTGTCGGGCAGCCCGAATCCGCAATCGCGGCTGAACGGCATCATGGCCCATCTGGAGCGCAAGCTGGCCGCGGGCGGCGCGACGGTCGACCACCTCGCCGCCGCGTCGCTGCCGGCCGAAGATCTGATCTTCGGCCGGTTCGACAGCCCGGCCGTCAGGGAAGCGATCGAGCGCGTGGCAAGGGCCGACGCCGTCGTCGTCGCCAGCCCGGTGTACAAGGCGTCGTACACCGGCCTGCTCAAGACGCTGCTCGACCTGTTGCCGCAGAAGGGGCTGGAAGGCAAGACGGCGCTCCCGGTCATGATCGGCGGCACGATCGCCCATCTGCTCGCGATCGAGTTCGCGCTCAAGCCGGTGCTGTCCGCGCTCGGCGCGCGGCGGTTCGCCGGGGAAGTCTACGCGCTCGAGACGCAGGTCAGCCGGACGGAGACGCCGGACGGCATCGTCTACGAGTTGCAGGAGGAGCTCAGACAGCGCCTCGACGCGGCGGCCGACAGGCTGCTGGAGGAGACGGCGGCGCGCGCCGTCCGCGCGTGACCGCGGGCGCTCGTCTCCTGCCCGGCGTCGGATCGGCGCCGGGTTTTCCGTCCGCTTGATTCGAAGTTCTCTATGGATCAATAGAAAAGTTCAATCGGCCTCCGGCCCGTGCGAAGCGCGGAACAAATTGACAGACCGGATGATCTGGCTTACGATACAAGCAAACATTTCCAATTTAACTTATAGGAAAAGGGTGAATTTGTTCCGGCACGGAAGGGAGGCGTTCCTTCATGAACCTGGAGAACATCGAGGCGTTCGTCTATGTCAACCATTTCGGCAGCTTCAACAAAGCGGCGGAGATGCTTTATTTGTCGCAGCCGTCGGTGACGGCGCGCATCCAGACGCTGGAGCGGGAGCTGGACTGCAGGCTGTTCGACCGGCTCGGCAAGCAGGTCGTCCTGACGGAGCAGGGGAAACAGTTTCTGCCCTATGCGCAGAAAATCCTGCAAACCTACCAGCGGGGCAAACTGCAGCTCCAGCGGAAGGACGCCGTTCCGAACGAACTCAGGATCGGCGGCACCGTGTCGGTGTCGAACTACGTGATTCCCGAGCTGCTGCCGGCGATCAAGGCGAAGTTCCCCGAGCTGACGTTCAAGCTGACGACCGCGCCGTCGGAAGACCTGGCGGCGAAGCTGCTCAACCGGGAGATCGACATCGCCTTCGTCCGCAAGATGACGCATCCCGCCCTGCAGTCCCATCCGTTCTACGAAGATCCGATCAAGCTGTACGTCTACGCCGATCATCCGTTCGCGAAAGCGGGCCGGGCCCAGATCAAGGACATCATCGGCGAGCCGCTCGTCTTCTTCGAATGCGGCGCGCTGGATTGGCTCAGGCTGCACCGGGTGTTCGAAGGCCTGGACCAGCCGCCGGACATCGTCTACCACGCCGACAACGCGGAGACGGCGAAGAAGCTGGTGCTGCGCAAGGCCGGCATCTGCTTCCTGCCCGGACTCACCGTCCGCCAGGAGGTCGCGGAAGGCCGGCTCGTGCCGGTCGAGATCGAAGAGACGGCCGGCCTCGCCCTGCAGACGAATCTGATCGCGCTGAGCGGCGAGCATGAGGAGATCATCCGGCTGCTGCGTTCGATGAGTTTGAGGGAAGCCGCGCCGGCCAAGATTTTTGCAATCCACGGATAGAGAATGTCTATTAGCGACCGGGCCGGAGACGTGCTACAGTAAATGCAACCCTAATTCAAACTAAAATGATAGGAAAAATCGAATTGCATCGTTGAAAGGAGGATGGCGCAGTGACGGAAACGGTGAGGCTGGCGCGGACCGAAGACGCGGAGCGGGTGCGGGAAGTCGTCTACGAAGCGTACGCCCTGATCCGCGAGTTGAACCTGCACTGGCCCGCGGCGCATGCGGATACGGCGCTTGTCCGGGACAACATCGCGGAGAACGAATGTTACGTGATCGAAGTCGACGGCGTGATATCGGGCACGATCACGCTGTCGCGCAAGGGTGAAGCCCGGCAGTTCACCGATCTGCCGTTCCTGAAGTGGTTCGCGGTTCACCCCGATTGCCAGGGCAGAGGCATCGGCGGGAGACTGCTGGACTACGTGGAGCGGGAAATCGTCCTCGGACGGCACGGGGCGCCGGCGGTGACGCTGGCCACCGCCGAGAGGCATCCCTGGCTGCTGCCGATGTACGAGCGCCGGGGCTACGAACGGTATATCGCGTTCGATCCCGGGAACGGGGACGGGACGATGCACCTGCTCCGCAAAATTCTCGATCCCGCAAAATTTGCGCAAGTTTACGGGACGGGCGCAGGCAGGAGGGAATCCGGATGAAACGGGCATGGAAGAGCGCGGTCATGCTGCTCGCCGCGGCGCTCCTTGCGGCCGGATGCGGCGGCGCGAGCGCAGGGGAGAGCAAGAGCGGCGTCAAGAAGATCATCGTCGGAACCGGAACGCAGTTTCCGAAGGTCGCCTTCATCGACGAGAACGGCAAGCTGACCGGCTTCGACGTGGAGCTGGTGCGCGAGCTGGACGCAAGGCTGCCGCAGTACGAGTTCGAGTTCCAGACGATGGACTTCAGCAACATCCTGCTCAGCCTGGAGACGGGCAAGATCGATTTCGGCGCGCACGAGTTCGAGAAAAATCCGGAGCGCGAGGAGAAGTATCTGTTCAACAAGGTGCCTTACGCCTACTGGCGCAACTTCATCATCGTGGCGAAGGATTATAGCGAACCGATCGAATCGCTGGACGACATGCACGGCAAGAAGTTCCTGGCGTCGCCCACCAGCGCGCAGGCGCAGATTCTGGAGAACTACAACAGGGAGCATCCGGGCGCCCTGGAAATCGTCTACAACAACGGCGGCGCGAACGACACGGTGAACCAGATCATCACGGGGCGCGTGGACGCGGCGATCGGCGCGGACTTCTCCCTGCCGCTCATCGATCCGCAGGGCAAGCTCAAGACGGTCGGCAAACCGCTGACGGAAGCCGAGATTCTGTTCGTCTTCCGCAAGAACGATCCCGAGTCGCAGCGGCTCGCCGACGACATCGACGCCGCGCTGCTCGAGCTGAGGAAGGACGGCACGCTGGCGCGGCTCAGCAGGGAATGGCTCGGCCAGGATTTCACGTACGAAGACTGAAGCCCGCTTTCTTGGCGCGGCGGAAAGCGAGGCCTGAAGATGGGTCTGCCATTTGACATCGCCTATGTCTTCACGTTCATCCCGAAGCTGGCTTCGACGCTTCTGCTTACCCTCGGCATCGTCGCGGGCTCCCTGGGCTCGGGCCTGCTGTTCGGACTGATCGCGGCGTTGCCCCGGCTGTACCGGATCCCCGTGCTGGAGCAGATTGCCGTCGCCTACGCTTCGTTCTTCCGGGGCACGCCGATTCTGATTCAACTGTTCCTGATTTACTACGGGCTGCCGGAACTGCTCAAAATGGTCCACATCGACATCACGCGTCTGCCGGTCCTCGTGTTCGTCATCCTGACGTACGGGCTGCATACGGGCGCCTTCGTCTCGGAGACGATCCGCGGCGCGATCCTGGCGGTGGACCGCGGCCAGGTGGAAGCCGCTTACGCGCTCGGCATGACCGGCCCGCAGGCGTTCCTGCGCGTCGCGGCGCCGCAGGCGCTCGCCATCGCCGTGCCGGTGCTCGCGAACCAGACGCTCGCCCTGCTGAAGGAGACGTCGCTCGCCTTCACGCTGGGCGTCATGGAGCTGTCGGGCAAGGCGCAGTCGCTCGCGCGGATCACGCAGCATTTCCTCGAGGCGTATCTGGCGCTCGCCCTCATCTATCTCGCCGTGGCGTTCGTCCTCGAGAAGCTGCTGCTGGCGCTCGAGCGACGGCTGCTGCGCCATGAACGGCCCGAAGAGACCGCCGGTCGCTTCCGGCTGCTTAAAGGGCTGACGCTGCGCAGGCCGGCGTCCGAAATGCGGGGAGGTGCGCCGTCATGAGCCTGGATCCTTCCTTCGTCTGGGAGGCGCTGCTGAAGCTGCTCGAAGCGCTGCCGACGACGCTCGCCATAACGGCCGTCTCGGTCGGCTGCGGTTTTCTGGCGGGTACGGCCATCGCGCTCGTCCGCGTCTGGCGCGTTCCGGTGCTGCACCGGCTGGCAAGCGCCTGGGTGACGGTGATCCGCGGCACGCCGATGCTCGTCCATCTGCTCGTCATCTACGCCGGGCTGACGCTGATCGTGGACACCGTGACCGGCCGCCTCGGCCTCGGCTGGAATTCGGCGCGCATCCCGATGATCGGCTTCGCCTATCTGTCGTTCTCCGTCACCGCGTCGGCCTATTGCTCGGAGGTCATCCGCTCCGGGCTGCTCGCGGTGGACAGGGGGCAGCGGGAGGCGGCGCTGTCGCTCGGGATGACGACGATGCAGACGCTCAGGCGGATCATTTTTCCCCAGGCGCTGGCGGCCAGCGTCCCGAATCTGACCAACTTCGTCATCGGCATGCTCCACGGCTCGACGCTCGCGTTCGTCGTCTCCGTCGTCGACATCAACGCGAAGGCGGAGATCGTCGCATCGACGAACTGGAAGTTCTTCGAGGCGTATCTGGCGGCGGCGATTCTCTTCTGGGGGATGACGATTCTGCTCGAGCGGGCGGGCGGTGCCATCGAGCGGCGCATAAGCCGGTATCGCAAGGGGGGAGTGGCATGATCCGGCTGGCCGGCATCCGCAAGTCGTTCGGCAAGGACGAAGTGCTCAAGGGGATCAGCCTCGAAGCGGGCAAAGGCGAAGTCGTCGCGATCATCGGGCCGAGCGGTTCGGGGAAATCGACGCTGCTTCGGTGCGTCAATTTTCTGGAGAGACCGGACGCGGGGGAAATTCGCATTTCCGATCTTCACGTGGACTGCCGGAAGGCTTCGCGCAAAGACATCCACGCGCTGCGCCTCAAGACCGCCATGGTGTTCCAGCAATACAATCTGTTCCGGCACAAGACGGCGCTCGAGAACGTGATGGAAGGGCTCGTCGTCGTCCGGAAGCTGCCGAAGGATAAGGCGCGGGAGCGCGGCGTCCGGCTGCTGGAGAAGGTCGGGCTCGGCGACAAGCTGGACGCGTATCCGAGCCGCCTGTCCGGCGGCCAGCAGCAGCGCGTCGGCATCGCCCGGGCGCTGGCCATGGAGCCGGAAGTGATGCTGCTCGACGAGCCGACGTCGGCGCTGGACCCGGAGCTGGTCGGCGAAGTGCTGGCGGTCATCCGCCGGATCGCGGAGGAAGGCATCACGATGATCATCGTGACGCACGAGCTGGGCTTCGCCCAGGACGTGGCGAGCCGGGTCGTCTTCATGGACGGCGGCGTCATCGTGGAGGAAGGGACGCCGGCCGAATTGTTCGGCAGGCCGAAGGAGGAGCGGACGAAGCAGTTCCTGAGGCGGCTGGCGCCGGAATATACGATTTGAGATGTGGGAGGCTGTTCGGATGACCATCAAACTCAGCATACTCGACCAGAGCCCGATCCATCCGGGCGAGACCGCGGACGAAGCGTTCGCGCACACCGTCGAGCTGGCCCGGCTGGCGGACCGGCTGGGATATGTCCGGTTCTGGGTGTCGGAGCATCACGACACGGACCAGCTCGCGGGCTCGTCGCCGGAGACGCTGATCCCGTACCTGCTGGCCCGGACGGAGCGGATCCGCGTCGGTTCCGGCGGCGTCATGCTCCAGCATTACAATCCGTACAAAGTGGCCGAGAATTTCCACGTGCTGGCCGCGCTCGCGCCGGGCCGCGTCGATCTCGGCGTCGGCCGCGGACCGGGCGGCCTGCCGCGCAGCACGCGGGCGCTGCAACGGTACCTGGCCGAGCAGCCGGATTACCGGGACA
>Ga0065723_102465_pt1 | contig 20519 bp, 15 predicted proteins | sample TheenrcuSG05Z960_FD_59110 | JGI IMG/M metagenome (GOLD analysis project Ga0065723, IMG submission 59110) | Thermophilic enrichment culture from UC Davis - Sample SG0.5Z960 | ecosystem: Engineered > Solid waste > Grass > Composting > Bioreactor | place: USA: University of California, Davis
ACCCGCGCGCCGTGCGCCGCCGCCAGTTCCGCCGTGCCGTCGGACGAAGACGAATCGACAACGAGAATTTCCGCCGGCGGAAGCGACTGCGACTTGAGCCTCGCGAGCAGCTCCGGCAGCCAGGCCGCCGCGTTCAGGGTCGGGATGATGACGGATATGCGAACGGGCTTGTCCAGCGCGTTCACCCCCCGGGCGCCGCAGGCGCGCCGGCGCCGCCCGGCGAAGAAGCGGCGGCGTCAGCCGCCCGGGCGCGGCGCATTTCCCGCAATGTGCGCCGCTTCCGCCATGCGCGCCGCAGATGATCCGGCATCCGCGCCCAGACCCCCAGCACTTTCGGGTCCAGAACGAGGAGCAGCAGGTGCCAGGCCAGTTCCACCGCCAGAAGCGCCGGCAGCCGGAGCCACCAAATCAGATCGAACGTTTCGTTTTTCAGGATGGCAAGGTAACGGTTTTTGTATGAATGCCGCCGGACGGGAAGAGGAATGTTTCCGCGGTCGGACCCCGAACCCCAGCCCCGCGCATGCGCGGCCCGCGCCCGGGGCTCGTACCAGGCCTTCCAGCCCAGCAGCCGGGCACGCCAGGCGACGTCGACATCCTCCTTATAGGCAAAAAAATCCTCGTCGAAAAACTCCCCGTCGATCTTCACCTCGCGGATCATCCTGCCAGCGTACACGGCCGCCGCGCCCGACACGCCGAACACCTCTCCGGGTTCGCCGTATTTCTCCGGCGACATGCCCGCGCCGCGATCCACCGCGCGCCGGGTCCAGGACATGGCCAGGCCGGCCGAATCCAGGACGCCCGACCCGTCCGCCCGCACCAGGCACCCCGTCGCGCTGCCGATCTCCGGCCGCTCTTCCATCAGCTTCACCAGCCGTTCCACATAGTCCGGCGCAAGCCATACATCGGGGTTGAGCACCAGATAGTAATCGGCTTCGACGGAAGCGATCGCCAGATTCTGCCCGGCGGCAAAACCGAGATTGCGATCGCTGCGGATCAGCCGCACGTCCGCGTCCGCGCGCTGGATCCGCCACACGGTGTCGTCCGTCGACGCGTTGTCCACCACCACGACGGAGAGATTCCGCCACGTCTGCCGGCGCAGGCACGCCAGGCATTCGTCGATCCAGGCCGCGCTGTTCCAGGTGACGATGCATGCGGCGACGGAAGGCTGGTGTTCGGCCGGCCCATCGGCCGGACGGCCGGACCCGGCTTCCCGCGCATCGCTTCCGTCCGCCGCTTCCGCACATTCGCTGCCGGCGCCGGCAGCGCCGTTTTCCGCTCCTGCTTTTCCCGTTCCGGTCGCCTGATCGCCTGATTCCGGCCCGCTCTTTCCGGTTTCCCGCTCCTCCGTCATCCGTCCCTCACCCCGCTTGCAACCGCCTGACCGCCGCTCCCCGTTTGCCCTGTCCGCGCGTCACTCGCGCCATTCCCGCAGAAACTCCCGCAGCGCCTCCCTCCAGTGGCGCATCGCCGGCAAACCGTTGTACCGGACGGCGGCTCCGTCCAGCACGGAATACGCCGGACGCCGCGCGGGCCGCGGGAATTCTTCGGTCGTGCAGGGGACGACTTCGACCGGCATGCCTTTTTCCTCGAAAATCGCCTTTGCGAATTCGTACCAGGAACAATGCCCCGCGTTCGCGGCATGATAAATGCCGTAGGCTTCGGTGGAAACGAGCGCCAGCAGGAAAACCGCCAGATCTTTCGCCCACGTGGGGGACCCCGTCTGGTCGGCCACCACCTGCACCCGTCCCCGTTCCGCACCCAGCCGGAGCATCGTTTTCACGAAATTGGCGCCGTTCGCGCCATACACCCACGATGTGCGGACGACAAACCACCGGTCTGTCAGCGACTGCGCGAGCCGCTCCCCCGCCAGCTTGGACTTGCCGTACACGTTCAGCGGATTCGGCGCATCGTATTCGTTGTAGGGCGCCGCAGCCCGGCCGTCAAACACGTAGTCGGTGCTGATGTAGCAAAATTTCGCCCGCCCTTCCCGGGCGGCCAACGCCATGTTGCGCGTCCCGGCGGCGTTGACGCGGAAGGCTTCATCCGGTTCCACTTCCGCCCGGTCCACCGCGGTGTAGGCAGCGGCGTGAATCACCGCGTCCGGGCGATACGCCCCGACCGCTTCCCGGCACCGCGCCAGATCGGTCACATCCAGCGCGCTGCGTTCCAGACCGATCACTTCCGCCGAACCCCCGGCCATCGCGCACAACTCCCGGCCGAGCTGTCCGCCGGCGCCCGTCACCAGCACGCGCATGCCCCACCGCCTCCCTGTCCGCCCTGCCTCGCTTCGGTCTCCTCCATCATTCCGGCCGCGGCTGCCGCACCGGCGGCCGCTCCACCGGCGGGAGCGACTCCCGGTACGCGCCCGACTTCACCCGTTCCAGCCACTCCCGGTTCACCACGTACCACCGGATCGTATCCCGGATGCCGGCCGCAAACTCGTACCGCGGCTCCCATCCCAGCTCAAGACGAATCTTGCCGGCGTCGATGGCGTACCGCCGGTCGTGGCCCGGGCGGTCCGACACGAACGAGATGAGCGCATCCGGCTTGCCCAGCTCCCGCAGAATCGTCCGCACGACCTCCAGGTTCGTGCGTTCGTTGTTTCCGCCGATGTTGTAGACTTCACCCGCGCTCCCCTTGCGCAGCACCAGGTCGATCGCCCGGCAGTGGTCCTCCACATGCAGCCAATCGCGCACGTGAAGACCGTCGCCGTACACGGGCAGCATCCGGTCCTCCAGCGCGTTCATGATCATGAACGGGATCAGCTTTTCCGGAAACTGATAGGGACCGTAGTTGTTGGAACAACGCGTGATGACGGTATCCAATCCGTACGTTTCGTGGTACGCCCGTACCAGAAGGTCCGCCCCCGCCTTGCTGGCGGAATACGGGCTGTTCGGGGCGAGCGGCGACGCCTCGGTGAACCGTCCCGTTTCCCCCAGCGTGCCGTACACTTCGTCCGTGGAGATGTGCACGAAGCGGCCCGCCTTATATTTCAAAGCCAAATCAAGCAAGGTCTGCGTGCCCAGCACGTTTGTCCGGACGAACACTCCCGGGTCCGCAATGCTGCGGTCCACATGGGATTCCGCCGCAAAATGCACCACGGCGTCGATCCCTTCCGCAAACAGCGGCTCCATCGCTTCCCGGTCAGCCACGTCCGCCCGCACAAAGCGGTGCCGCGCATCCCCCTCCACCGGGCGAAGGTTGTCCGGATTGCCCGCGTAGGTGAGCAGGTCGACGTTGACGATTTCCACGTCCCGATGTTCGCGCAGCATGTAATGCACAAAATTGCTTCCGATGAACCCGGCGCCGCCCGTCACCAGCAGTTTCATGGGCCGTCCTCCCCGTACCTGAAATTGTACTCCGCTTCGGCCAAGGGCGGATGCCGCGCGTCTTTGTCCGACAGGATCGGATGCTCGACCGGCCACGGGATGCCGAGCGCCGGATCGTTCCACGCAATGCCCCGCTCCAGATCCCGCGCGTACAGGTCGTCCACCTTGTACAGCACTTCGGTCCCCGGTTCCAGCGTGCAGAAGCCGTGAGCAAACCCTCGCGGCACAAAGAGCTGCAGCTTGTTCTTCGCCGACAACACGAACCCTTCCCACTGCCCGAACGTGGGGGAACCGCGCCGCAAATCCACCACCACGTCATACACGGCGCCGCGGATCACCCTCACCAGCTTCGCCTGCGCCCGCGGCTCGAGCTGATAATGCAGCCCCCGCAGCACGCCGCGCTCCGCCGACAGCGAATGGTTGTCCTGGACGAAACGGCAGCGGATGCCCAGCTCCGCGAATTTCGCCTCGTTGTACGATTCCATGAAAAAGCCGCGGCGATCCTCGAACACGTCCGGTTCGATCAGCCTGACCCCCGGCAGCCTGCATGGATGTACTTTCACATCCGTCACACCTCAACCTTCAAACTCCGCGCCCAGCACGATGTCCTTCGCCAGCTCGTTGGCCCGCAGGTACGAAGCGTGCGTTCCCGCGTCGCTCCACCAGCCGGGCAGGATGTCGTACATCAGCTCCCCCGACGCGATATAGGCGTTGTTGACGTCGGTGATTTCCAACTCTCCCCGCGCGGACGGCCTAAGACCCCGGATGATCTCGAAAACGCGGGCGTCGTACATGTATATGCCGGTCACCGCGTACCGGCTCTTGGGCCGAAGCGGCTTTTCTTCAATTGAGGCGATTTTCCCGCCGTCTTCCGTCAGCTCCGCCACGCCGAACCGCTGCGGGTCCGGAACTTCGTGCAGGAGAATCATGGCTCCCCGCTCCGCCTGCCGGAAACGCTCCACGAACGGCCGGATGCTGGCGGAAAACACATTGTCCCCCAGCACGACCACCATCCGGTCGCCGCCGACGAACTGCTCCGCAAGGCCCAGCGCCTGCGCGATGCCGCCCGCATCGTCCTGCACCTTGTACGTGAACGACACTCCGAACTCCCGCCCGCTGCCGAGCAGGTTCACCACGTCGCCCATGTGCTCCCGGCCGGTCACGACCATCTGCTCCGTGATCCCCGCCTCCTTCAGCTTGGCGATGGCGTGGTAGATCATCGGATATTTCCCGACGGGCAACAGGTGCTTGTTCGTCACCTTCGTCAAGGGATAGAGGCGTGAGCCCGTCCCTCCGGCAAGAATGATGCCTTTCATGGAGACGCTCCTTTTACAACAGACCTTTCGAGGACAGGAAATCCAGGACTTTGCCCGCCGATTTCTCCACCGTTTCCCGTTCTGTCTCCACTACCAGCTCGGGACTGAGGGGTTCCTCGTAAGGCGCGGAAATTCCGGTAAATTCCCGGATTTCACCCCGCCGCGCCTTCTGGTAAAGTCCTTTCGGGTCCCTGCGCTCGCACTCCTCCAGGCTGCATTTAACAAAAATTTCAATAAATTCGCCTGACTCGAACAACCCCCGCACCAAGTCCCGGTCTTCCCGGTAGGGCGAAATGAACGCCGTAAGCGTGACGATCCCGGCGTCCACGAACAGCTTGGCCACTTCCCCGATGCGGCGGATGTTTTGGCGGATGTTTTCCTTGCGGTCGTCCTTGCCGAAGCCCAAATCCCGGTTCAGCCCGTGCCGAATGTTGTCCCCATCCAGCACGTAAGTGCGGACGCCTTTTTGGTACAACTCCTTTTCCACTTCCATAGCAAGCGTCGACTTGCCCGACCCGGACAGGCCCGTGAACCAAAGCACGCAGCTTCCGTGCCCGTTCAGCCGCCTCCGATCTTCTTTGGTGACTTTCGTCGGCTGCCATACGATGTTTGCAGGTTTGTTGTTCATTTCAGGATCCTTTCTTCTCCGTATTTTAAACCAAGCCATATGCCCTGACGAGGACCACCGTGGTCAGCATGAACAACAGGTTCAGAGGCGCCCCCACTTTGACGAAATCCCCAAATCGGTACCCGCCGGGACCGTAAACTAAAAGGTGGGTCTGATAGCCGATAGGCGAAGCAAAACCGGCCGACGCGGCCATCGTCAGCGGCAGGATGAAGGCCATGGGATCCGTCCCCGTCTGGTGCGCCAGGGACAGCGCGATCGGGAACACGATGGCCGCTGCCGCGCTGTTGGTGATGAGCTCGGTCAGCAGATTGGTGATGAGATAAATGATCAGGACCAGGGTGATTTTGCCGAGGCCCGGCGCCATTTCCGCGATGATGCCGGCCAAGGCGTCGTCCACGCCCGTTTCATCAAGCGCCGCTCCGATGCCGAAAGCCCCCGCGATGAGCAGGAGGATGCGATAGGGGATAAAACTTGCGATTTCCTGGATCTTCACGGCTTGTCCAAGGGTCAGCGCAAGGACGGCAAGCAGCGCCGCCTTCATCGTGGACAAGATTTGCAAGGCCGGAAGAAGAACGACCGCCAGCAGGCAAGGCAACACCAGGAACATCTTGCTCCTGTCAAACAGCCGATGCTTTTCCCCGTCCGAGATCACATAAAAGTCCCGGTGGGAACCTGACCGCTTCCCGAACTCCCTTCCGGTGAGCAGGAGTATCGTATCGCCCGGTCTCAGCACGATGTCGCCGATTTTCCGCCGTACCTGCTCCCGATCGCGATAGACCGCCACCACCGTCGCGTCGTAACGGCTGCGGAATTGCACCTGCTTCACGGTTTTGTTCAGCAGGGATGAATGGGAGGAAATGACGGCTTCCACCAGCTGCGCGTTGCCGCTTTGCAAATCGAACAGCTCAACGGGGTTGTCCGTCTCGATCTCCAGCCCCCTGATGGTTTGTAATTCGGCAATGGTCGACACGATTCCTGTAAAGATCAGCCGGTCTCCGGCGCGGATTTTCTCACTGGCGGAGACCGGCGTGATGATCTCCCCGCCGCGGACGATTTCGAACAGATAAAGCCCCGTCAGGTTCCGCAGGCCCGCTTCTTCAATGGTTTTGCCGACGATTGGACAGTGATCGGCCACCCGAACCGAGATCAGGTATTCCCGGCTGCTGGAAGCCAGCGTATCCTCCACGTCAGGCCGGTCAGGCAGCAACCGGTAGCCGATGGTCGCCATGTACAAAATACCGACAATCGCTGCCGGAAGACCGATCATGCCGATCTGGAACATCGTCATGCCGGGGTGTCCGCTTTCCACGAGCAGCCCCTGCACCACAAGGTTGGTGGACGTTCCGATCAGGGTGAGCGTTCCGCCAAACACCGCCGCATACGACAAGGGGATAAGAAACTTCGACGGAGAAACGCCGTTCGACCGGCACCACCGTTTGATTTCCGAAAGAAGCATCACCACAATGGGCGTGTTGTTGATAAAAGCGGAAAACGCCGAGACAACCCCCATCATGCGGACAAGGGTCCATCTCGGCCGCCGGCCGTTTCCCAGAATTTTTTTGACCGCCGTGTGGAGTACCCCGCTCTGCTGCACGGCGCCGGCCACCACGAAGAGAAGAGCGATGGTCATGAGCTCCTGGTTGGAAAACCCCTTCAGCGCCTCCGCAGGGGTAATGACACCCGTAAGGATGAACAGGGACAGCACAAAGAGAATGATATATTCCGGCCTGGCCAGTTCCAGGACCAGACATATGATCATGAGAAGGATGAGTGCGATTGCAAAGCCTGCTGTAAGCGTCATCCCGATTCACCGGTTCATTATGCTTTGGATAAGCCTTTCCGTTGATTTTCCGTCCAGATAGTCAAAATGTTTTTTGCGAAAAGCCGACACCGCTTCCGGATTCGGCGCCCTTCTCACCGCCTCGGCCAGCTGCTCCTCATTCCGCGCGATGGGACCGGGCACGAATCGTTCATAATCGACATAAAAACCCCTCTGCTGCGAGCGGAAAGATTCAAGATCGTACGGATAAAAAACCATGGGCTTGTTCAGGAGAGCATACTCGAAAATGATGGAGGAATAATCCGTCACCAACACGTCCGACGCGGCGAGCAGGCCGTTCAGATCCGGGTAATCGGACACATCCGTGACGCGCTCCCGCATGATACCCGCCGCATGTCTGGCCACGTATGGATGGAAGCGAAGCAGAAACCGCCAGTCTTCTCCCAGCAGTTCCGCCAGTTTTGCAAAATCCAGCGGAACCCGCGGTCTCCCCACTTCATGATCCCGGAATGTCGGGCTGTAGAGCAGCAGCTTCTTCCCGCGCAATTCCGGATACCTTTCAAAGAACCTTTCCCGCCCCCGTTCCACGCGGTCAGGATCAAAAAAATAATCCGTCCGGGGCAGGCCGGTCACGCGCAAGACGTTTTCAGAGACGCCAAAGGCGCTGAGATATTGCGGAACCACCGAGCGGGAATTGACGACGAGATCCGTGTACCGGGCATTGGCCTTTCTCTCCAGCCAACGAACCAGGCCGCGGTTGACGTCCTGCCCGTATTTCTTGATGGCGCCGCATCCGTGCCACAGCTGCACCACCCGCACATCCCGGCGAAACTTCATGAACGCCATGGGCAGAAAAACATTGTCCAAAAAAACAAAACGCGCCCGGGCCAAAATATAGGGACATACCATCATGAACCGAAGGGCCTCCGCCAGCCGCTTCGGACGAAACGGCCGGACAGACACCCTCCGAATCCATGCGAATTTCAGATGGCCGTATTTCTCCCGAAGCGCCCGGTGGACTTCGCCCAAATTGCCGTCCATGTGGGGGTCGTGCGTATTGATCATGACCACCTGTTCCTGCCGGATGGGCATGAGGAGCCTCCAGAAGGAATACATCGCCGCAAAAACCAGATAAAAGAGCACCCGCACCAGCCTTCACTCCATACGCCCGCGTTCGATCCAATCGACCACTTTCCCGGCCGCGCCGCCGTTTTCCGCATGGTTGAACTTGCCGCGGAACGCGTCATATGCAGGGCCGTATTTGCGCCAATATTCCGCCTCATCCCGCAACACCCGCAGCAGTTCGTGAATCAGGCTGTCCGTATCCCTGACCACCGGCCCCGGCGCGCATTCCGCCAAATCAAAATAGAAACCGCGAAGTTCATCCCTGTAATGATCCTCGTCATGCATCCAAAAAATCATCGGCCGCTTCAGGATGCTGAAATCGAACATGACCGACGAATAATCGGTGACGAGCACATCCGCAACGAGCAACAGCTCCTGGATGTCCTGTTCCGGAGGAAACATACGGATCCGAGGGTCGGCAGGTCGCGGTTCGACGGCCGCAAGATAATGCGGCTTGCACAGAAGAACCGCCTGCGATCCCAGCGCGTCCTTGACCCGGTCCACATCAAAAAAGAATTCAAATTTGTACCTGCCATATGAGTAAAAGCGGTCGTCTCTCCATGTCGGGGCGTACAGGATCAATTTTTTACCGTCGGGAAGTCCGAGCTTTTCCCGGAGCCCCGCGAAGTCCCTTTTCACCAATGCATCATTTCTCGGATAGCCGATCTCCCACATTTCCCCGGTGAAATTGAACGCCCTTCTGAAAATATCGCTGGCATAACGGTTTTGCGACAACAGGATGTCCCATTGCCGCACATTCTCGACAAAAGCGGCCTTGTACGCCGCAAGGTCGCGGTCTCCGCCCATGTTGAGCGTGGTCAGGTCGAGAGCCAGTTTTTTGAGCGGCGTCCCGTGCCAGGTCTGGAGGTAAATCGTCTCTTTTCTTTTCTTCAGCCAGGCGGGATGCCGGCCGTCGAACACCCAATATTCCGCCCTGGCCATATAGTAGAGGTAACGCCACCGCAAGCGTTTGACCTTTCGGGCCCTGCCGGGAATCGGAATACGGGGATTTTCAAGGCTCCAGACACAAACATACCGGGAATCCAGATTCCTCCTGACCATTTCTTCGTAGATCGCTCTCGGATTTCCGGCATAGGAACGGCCCGCTCCGCTTTCGAAGACAATGAGTTTCTTCCTGACGGGCAGGAGCAAGGTCAACGCTTTGTATAAAAATTTCAAGACGGCTTTGACCGCTTTTTTCAACCTGTCCACCCATCCTCCCGGTCCGCGTCTTTCCCGAGCTGGGCGGGATCGAAGGTTGCCAGCGGCGGCAAAAAGGGAGACCAAAAGTTCGTTTTCGGGATCAGGTCGATTTTGACGTCAAAGGCGCTGGTGCCGACCAGTCGCTCCAATTCCCTTTGATAAATGGAACGAGAGATTAGGGGGAAATACTTGGGCCGCCCCAATTTTAGAATCAGTTTGAACAAAAGAAATTCCATAGGAGTATAATTGGCGTGACCTTCCCGGTAAACAATCCGGAGATTCTGGTCCAAGCTGCGTATCAAATCGAGGTTCATCCTTTTTACGTCATAGTCGCAGATTAACGTTACATCAAAACGGGAACCTTCAAATTGTTCCATCAAACCTTCCAGAGCGGATATGGTTTCGTCATTTCTCAGCCTTCCGCCATACAACAGCACTTTCTTGGCCGCCGGATCAAACACGCGATAGGAATTTTCGCCTTGCCGACCGCCAAAAACGATTTGCAAAATCCGTTCCGTAGCGTTGCCGTCATCTTGTCCGCAGTAAGTTTGCCTGAATTGCTCCAGCCTCTCTTTGTACTGATCCCGGACCCGGTCAATGTCCCGAATGCATTGCATGACCGCTTCGGGACTTTCCACCACGGGGCCGGGCAGGTCATCCAACCGCAAATACAACCCTCTGTTTTGATTGTACATTTCCCGGTCATGGCAGAAAAACACGATCGGCCTTCCAGTGCAAAGGAAATCGAAAAAGATGCTGGAGTAATCCGTGACCAGCACATCGACAACGGACAACAGCTCATTCGTCTCCACCCAGTCGGGGACGCAGATAACCTCGTGGAGCGTCGAATCTTCTTTGACATATCGGTAGGTCAAGCCGTGAACTTTGAGAAGCAGGATATACCCTTCCGGAACGAGCCGCCGCATCGCTTTGATATGGCGGTAAATTTCCTCGCTCGTATCTTCGGGCTTCCCGATTTCGCCGCGCCATGTGGGGGCGTATAAAATGATTTTGGGCCCCAGGGGAACTTGGCAATGCTCGAACAGAAACTGCCGGAACTTGTTCGGATCGGCATTGATCAACAGATCATTCCGGGGATATCCTTCCAGGACGACCAAACCTTTGTACAGACGGCCAAGATCGTTGGCGCGTATCAGCACATCCGCCGTAAACGGATTGGGATTGACAAAATAATCGCTCAACAAAAAATTACGAGCCATATTCCGGTGCTGACCCGGCGTTCCCCGGATATCTTTTCCGAGGGTTTTGAGCGGCGTCCCGTGCCAGGTGTTGACGTAAATTTGCCCCTGCTTCTTTTGAAAATAATGGGGAAAGGTGTTGTTGTTGAACAAATACTTCGACCGGCACAAATAATAAAGGTACCGAAGACTGTGGCGTCTGACGTATTTCACATTCTTGCGGTTTGCAAATTGCCTGGCCAGCGGATTGCCGGTATCGTCCAACACCCAGATGAACCGATAGTTTTGGAATTGCGGCTGCTCCATCATCCGCAGGAAGATGGCGTATGGACTGTCGCCCATTCGCCGGCCGTGATAGGATTCGAAGAAAACGGTCCTTTCATGAATCCCGGTGATGTGATAAAGCAAGGCGTAGACCATGCTTCTTCGAATTCCCAAAGCTCTTGCGATGCGCTTGAACAACCCGTCTTCACATCACTTTCTTCGTTGCGAAAGGTACCTGGCTCCTTCTTCGTACAAATCCGCCATGATCCGCGTGGTGGAAATCCCTTCCGTCCGCGGAAGATAAATCACTTCGCAGTATTGTTTCAGAAAATCGAATTTCCCTTTCCAGTCGTCCCCCATCACGAACACGTCGACCTTATATTTCAGGACGTCGTCAATTTTCTGTTCCCATGTCTCTTCCGGGATGACCAAATCCACATATCGGATTGCTTCCAGTATTTTTTTTCGCTCTTCATAGGAATAATAGCTTTTCTTGTTTTTGATGCGGTTGAACCCATCGGTCGAGCAGCCGACGATCAGATAGTCGCCCAACTGCTTGGCACGGGCCAGCAGGTTGATATGCCCCACGTGAAGAAGGTCGAAAGTGCCATAGGTTAACACGACTTTCATTTTCAGGCCCCCACGACAACCGTTTTAGATATCATATCAAATCCGACAATTTTTAAGAAACCACAAAAGGGGAAGGTCCTCTCCCCCTTTTGTGTTTATCTGTGGGCTTTAATCACTTGTTCCAAAATATATTCACAGGCCTTCCCGGTTTCAAACTCGCAGTACTTTTCTCTAAATCTCTTTAATTTTTCAGCGTATTGGATTCCAACCCGATCCAGATTCTGGATGGCTTCGATAATCTCCTCGGTCGTGCGCAGCAGGGGCCCAGGCGCCTCCTGCTCAAAATCGATATACATTCCTCTCAACTTGTCTCTGTAATATTCGAGATCGTATGTGAAAAACAGCATCGGCCGGTTCAAGATGGCATAATCAAACATGGCTGAGGAATAATCCGTTATTAATAAATCCGAAACCAGATACAGTTCCTCGATCTTGCCGTAATTGGAAACGTTGTACACAAATCCACGATAGGGATCAATATCAATATTTCCAGCGACAAGATGATGAAGACGAAGCAAGACAATATATTCGCCCGATAATTTTTCTTGCATCAACTCGAGATTCAATTGAAGTTGAAATTTATTCTTTACTCTCCACGTAGGCGCATAAAGGATGATTTTTTTGTCCGAAGGCAGATCAAGCTTGGTTTTCAACGATTGCACGAGACTTTCGTTATTGGATTGGAACAAGACATCATTACGCGGGAATCCTATTTCAAGCACTTCCCGGTCATACTGAAAACAGCTTCGTGCCTTTTCTGTCATGTATCTGCTGGGCGTGGTGACATAGTCCCATCTTCTGCATTTTCTTAGAAACATTTCTTTCTTTTCTGGTGTATTAAAATCTCCAGGCACGTCCAATCCCATTGTCTTGAGAAAAGTGCCATGAAGGGTCTGGATTTCAACGGCTCCCTTTCTTTTTACATAATAATCCGGGAAATTGACGTTGTTTACAAAGAATTTTGCACGAGCCATGTAGTAATAATATTTCCAGCTCTTTTCTCTGATTTTGATCGCTTTTCCTTGGATGGGGGTATTCTCGTTTTTGAACACCCAAATATATTTAAATTTGTCTCCTTCTCGTTCTTGAATATACTCATATAAAGCCCTGGGATTGCAGCGGTACGACTGTCCCCAGTACACCTGAAAAACAATCATTTTGCGGTCCAGGGGGAGGCGACGCAATAAAGGATATATAATTTTCCGCAGAACCTTTTGCCCCTTGGGTCCACGATCAATGATGCTCCAAACCAATTTGACCGACAATTTAAAATATCCGTTCTTGCTGATATAGGGTTTGTACCGTTGCTTGGAATAAATCAAGGGAGCAAACTCGATCTTCCCTTGCGGAGGCTGTTGGATGCGTTTTTTCCACAGAATGGTTTTTCCATCCTTTACTCCCTCCACTTCGACAAAAAACGCCCATTTCCCGTCAAGGAAATTCAGATTGCCTTCCTCATCTTGCAACGGAATAGTTGCAGTCAATAGTTTTCCATCGTTATTGACAGCCTTAAACTTCAACGCTTTACCCGTTTCCACAGATTCGACAACAATCAATTCTTTCTCAATTTTGTCAAACTCTTTCTCATAAAAACCGAATGCAAATATTTGAATATCTAGCCCAGTTTTTCTCCAATCGGCTTTGACGATATAAGGCGAGACCTTTTCTAACCAAATGTGAAGTGTAGAATTGTTGGTTAACTTGTAATGAATTTTCCTATCCTTCAAAAAATCGTAATTAACAGAAAGTTGGTCCCTGGGAACATACAATGGTTTTTGTTGGTAGTCATAAGAAATGTATACTTGGTATTTGTCGCCTTCCAGCACCGTTTCGTCAAGTTGCAGCTCAGCCGTAAAGTTGTTCCGATCTGTCTCGGAAATCGGAATTCGGACGGTACTTTTTTGGCCAACAAGCAGAATACAAGAATTCGTGGCCAATTGCGGGTCATGCCCGCTAAATACCAGCTTATCCTCTTGTAAAGCAGATTTGAGCAAAACGGGAATTTTCTCTTCAGTTTCCAATGTCAGCTCCCACGCGGCATTATAGCGAGGCTTAATCCATTTCCCCCTGATCACTTTTGCATGGGTTCTTGGCTTTTCTCCTTTGACAGGGCCATTGACGCGGAATCGCCGTTCAAGGCCTCCAACTCTCAACGTAAACCACACTTCCAGTTTTCCGGCTCCCGTCAATTGAAAAACATCTTCCCGGTTAAAATCAATATGAACTTCGAAACCGGACCAGTTGTAAGAATATATTCGTCTGAAGAAAAGCCATTTGGTATTTGGAGGCTTTACTCCATATTTTTTTGTAACATCTTTTCTCTTTGTGATTTTTACCGGCAATTCAATTTCATCATGCGAACCCGCTTTCTTGATCGTTGCCTTTAAATGGACTCGAGAGGCAAACTTGGAATCAACTTTGCCGATGTAAGTGTGACCTGCAATTTTCAGCGTATTACCTTCCCAGTCCATTTCTTCAATTCGGCAAACCGGGCTCAGCTCATCCGTGACATCAAACATTTCTTGGGGATACAGCGAACGATAAGGACAATGGATATAGAAACGTCCTTGTCTTCTCTCAGGTTTTACATATTTCATTTCCTTCTTTTCAAATCGGATGACATCTAACAACTCATTTATTTTCTCATCTTGCAACAGTCTGTATTTCAACTTGTTTATGGCGCTCAAGCGGCGAAAGGCTTCGGGATGCCGCCGCGCGACGAATGGATTTACAATATCAACAAAATGTTCAATATATTCCTCATCTACATTGTCTAGCTGATTGAGATACAGAGCGATATCAAGGCTTAGAAACCTAAAGTCTTTCTCAATTACCAAATATTCATCAGTAATATGGTTATTCTTATAAAAATCATCAACAAGTTGAATGCTTTTCATACGATCAAAAAAATTGGACAATTCATTTCGCTTTTGCGTTATGGATAAATTTGCCCCTTCCCTTACCCGCCAATAATAAACAACATCCTCCAGTATGCTCGTCGATGTTGAATAGAAATAAGCCGGAATCATAACTGGAATGTCTTCGTATAAAATTTGCGGAAATCTTAATTGATACTTCTTCCAGAAATCATGCAAAAAAAGATTATTCCAACAAGTATTGTTATAAATTAATTGGGGCATTTTGGTAACATGTGTATTTATTATGGTTTCACAAAAAACTTTTTTGTGTAAAGTAGAATCATATACTTTGTTGGATTTAAACCTTACCGGCTTTCCGGTCACAATTTCCGAACCTGTTTTTTTAGCAAGATCATATAATTTTTCATAAGCATCAAGGGGTATAAAATCATCTGAGTCCAAAAACGCCAAATACTCTCCTTTTGCAAACTGAAGCCCGTAATTTCGAGCGCTTGCCAACCCGCCGTTCTCCTTGTGATATGCATAGAAATTATCATATTTGGAAGCATATTCTTCTATAATTTTGGGACTGTTATCCGTCGAGCCGTCATTGACCATAATGACTTCGATATCTTTAAATGTTTGATTCACCAAAGAATCCAGGCATTCACGCAAATATTCTTCAACGTTGTATACAGGAACGATCACTGAAATTTTTAGGCTCATTTTTTGTTAAGATTCAAAACTATCACTCCATGAAACTGATTGGTTGTGGTTTTTTTATTTTATCTGCTTTATGTTCTTCAAGTTGATATTATTTAAATATCTACTAACAAACCTTTTCCAATTATCTTTATTTCTTACTCGCTGCCAAAGTGTTTTTTTGTTTCTGACACAAAATGTAATATTGCCATACTTGGTAACGTAAAATTTAATCTCTTGATTTTGAACATCTCTAGTCTTGACTCTGGGGAGCTTACACTCCCCTTTTTGAATTCTGACGAAGTAATGCAAATTTCTAAATGAAAAGCTTAAATATAAATCCCACAAACCGTTTTGTGTAAATGATGAAATTGAAAATATCCCCTTAAATCGATAATATGTTGAACTAACTTTGCTCACATTTAGATCAAAATATTCATCCACTAACTCATCCCTGTTTCGAATATATAAGGACAAAATGGGTTCTCCGTTAATTTCCTTCGCCAAGTGAATGGCTCCTTCAATCATAAGCTTGTCGTGTTCAACCCATTCCAATTCTGAAGCTTCACATTTTGGTTTTTTCATTTTAATTCGATGATCTTTTTGTTCAATAGCCGCTTTGTACACGTTCAACCACTTGTCTATAAAATCATCTTCGTTGAACTTATCTTTTATTTTTCGGGCCTGTTCCCCCATTTCTCTACATTTCTTTGGATTGCTAAACAAATCAATCATGGCTTGCGATAAAGACTTAACATCATTCGGAGGAATTAAATATCCATTAACGCCATTGATAATCATTTCTCTCGGACCATAATTAACGTCATAGGCAATCACCGGAGTTCCGACTGACATGCTTTCTGCAATGGTCAGTCCGAATCCCTCCCTGATTGAAGTAAACACGGAGAATGCTGCTTTTGCGAACACATCCAACGCTTTCTGTGTAAATCCGCAGATCTTTATATTGTTTTCCAACCCCAATGATTGAATCAATTTGATGTAGTTTGCTTCCTCTTTTCCTGTTCCCCAGATTTCAAGTTTTGCGTTGGGAATTACTTTTACTACTTCAAAAAACGCACGTATTATGTGATCCACGACTTTTTCAGGAGCAAATCTTCCTACAAAAACGCACGTCAACAAATCCCGTTTCACTTCAATCGGATTTTTTATTTGTGGCGCGACATGCGGCACAATATGGAAAGTTTGACGCAAACCAAATTGCCTTTCAACATCCTTTTTCTGTGAATTTGTAAGAAATACCACAGCATCAAATTTGTCTATATTTTCTCGAAATAATTTTTCATAAAACTCATCAATCGGTGCACCATACGTATAAGGTTCCTTAAAGTGATTGGAATGAAAAACTTTAACTTTCGCAATATGAGGACGATTTTGGCTTAAAATCATAAAATCAGTTGTTATCAATTCGGAATGTAAAATGACACTTTGCTGATTCTTCGTTAACTCTTCCAACCAAAATATTTTTAATTCTGTTTCATCTGAGAATGACTTAATAATCGCCCCCTGCAAATCGAACCAATATACTTTGATACTTTTTTTGGTTTTTGGGTCATACCAAACATTTAAAAAACAGCGGCCTTTATTATCCAAAAACTGCGTTTGCCTAGGACCATTTAAAAAAGGATCCATATGTACTATTCGACGAATACGACCCTTTATATCAAAATATTCACTACGAATAATGCGTTTTTTATCATCAAAATAATTAATATATTTTAGTCTTCCATCAAGGTCATATTCTTTATACTTTACATAAACATCGTTTTTATATAATCTATACCCATTTTTATCTGCTACCCGTTCAATATTAAATCCTTTTTCTTCAACCGGATGATACGTGATTGGATCATCATCTTTTTCATCAACGTCTTTATGGGAAAGATCTTCGAACAAATTAATAAATTTGACTTTTGAACTTAAAAGCCGGTGACGTAACAATTCTGCACGTACTACATCTAAATTCGGGTCAAAATTTAAAGTAACTATACTCACATGTAAATCGGTTTTTTCAGCTATAAGGTTGGCTCGTCTTAATACACTTCTTGCTACACCACCTAAAGTAGGGTGTACCACTTGCAATAAGTAATAAACATGAATCTTCATTTTACCTTTTTTATCCTCCTTTCCTATCCTTCGAATCTCTGTCTACTCTAATGACATCAAAACTGAATGTCATTCTATACCGATTTCTAAAGAGTTGCTTATTGAATTCGTTGTCAAAAAGGTTTTCTCAATATGTGCTTAGAAAAAAACTTTATCTATCCTGCGTATTTTCTTTATATTCAAGCAAGATGGGCCCGGCCTCCCCTATCCCCTTCACACGCCCTTTTTCCAGCCACAGTACACGCTGACACAGCCGTTGAACCTGGCTCAAAGAGTGGGACACCAGCAGCACCGATGTGCCGGAGGCTATCATGGACTGGATGCGGTTTTCGCACTTTTGCCTGAACTTGATGTCGCCGACCGCCAGCACCTCGTCTACAATTAGAAGATCCGGCTGAACGCAGGTGGCGATGGAAAAGCCAAGCCTCGCTCGCATGCCGGAGGAATAGTTTTTCAGAGGCATATGGATGAATTCCCCAAGCTCGGAGAATTCAACGATTTCGTCCAACTTGTCTTGAAGAAACTTTTTGGGATAACCGAGCAACAGTCCGTTGAGATAAATGTTTTCCAAACCGGACAATTGCCCGTTGAACCCCGCACCCAGCTCGATAAGCGGCGCTATTGTACCCCTTCGTATGACCTCCCCCGAAGTCGGCTTCAAAATGCCTGCAACAATCTTGAGCAGCGTGCTCTTGCCCGCGCCGTTCAGGCCGATGATGCCGAAGACTTCCCCTCTTTTCACCTCGAAGGAAACATTGTCCAGCGCCCGGAGCGTCTTGTACCGGACTTGCCGCTTCAAGCGCTTGATGAACATTTCCTTCAAAGAGGTGATCTTTTCGCTGGGCATCTTGTATTCCATGGAAACGTTGCGCACTTCCAACGCGTTCGCGGAGTCATTCATACAGGAAACACCAATTCCTTAAATGTAATGAATGAACCGATCCTGTTTCCGATAAAAAACAACCAGGCCGATCAGCAGGTACAAAACGGCATAACCCGAAGCAAACATCAAATCGTGAGCATCGGGGAGCGTGTTATGCATGACGGTGTCGCGCACCATCCGGACGATAGGAAACAGCGGATTGAGTTCCATAAAAGGAAGATATCGTTCCGGCACAATGCTTTCCGGGTAGAAGATCGGCGTCATGTACATGATCACCGCAAGCAAGACGGAATACAGATGTTTCAAATCCCGGAAATTTACCGCGAAAGCCGAGAGAATCAAGCCGATGCCAATCGAAATCAACAGCAGCAGCAAAAGCGGAACGATCACCAGCAAGTTGTAGAAGGAAAAATGCATGTTCAAGACCAGCATCGCTCCGACCACAGGGATGACCGCCGCCATGTTCGTGATAAAGGCGGAAACCACGCGCGTGGTGGGGAAGAAATATTTGGGCACGTAAACTTTCCGGATGAGCTGCGCGTTCGCCTGTATGGAATCCAGCGCGGCGTTCGTCCCTTCCGCGAAGAACGCGTAAAGCACCCTGCCGGTCAATACGTAGACGGGGAAATATTCGATTTCTCTCCGGAACAACGCCTCAAAGACGATGGTGAGGACCACCATCATGAGCAGCGGGTTCAGCATGCTCCACAGGACGCCAATGTAGGATTGACGGTATTTTAATTTGATATCTTTCTTGATCAGTTCGATGAACAGATCCTTATAACGAATGAAATTGCGCACAAATCGGATCATTCAATAAGCGCCCTTCCCTTTGAGGACCACCGGAATTGTTTTGAGCAGAATTCTGAGCTCCAGACCGATGCTCCAGCGTTCGATGTACTGGATGTCCAGGTCGGTCCATTCTTCAAACGACAGATTGCTGCGGCCGCTCACCTGCCACAGGCCCGTCATGCCGGGACGCACATCCAGACGGCGCCAGTGATGGTCGGAATACCTCGCCACTTCTTCCGGCAGCGGGGGCCGGGGGCCGATAAGGCTCATCTGGCCGACCACGACGTTGAACAACTGCGGCAGCTCATCCAGGGAATATTTGCGCAGGAACGCGCCGACCCGGGTGACACGCGGATCCTGCCGGATTTTGAACACGGGGCCGTCCATTTCGTTCAGCTTCTTGAGCTTTTTCTTCTGCGCCTCGGCGTCGTGCACCATGGAACGGAACTTGTACATCTGGAAAGGCGCGCCGTTTTTCCCGATCCGCTTCTGTTTGAACAGCACAGGCCCCGGCGAATCCAGCTTGATCAAGAGAGCGATGAGGGCAAACAATGGGCTGAGCAGAATGATGGCAAGGGAACTTCCCGCGATGTCCATCGTCCGCTTGAGCAGGAGGTTGAAGCCGCGCAACGGCGTCTTGACCAGCTGAAGGTAAGGATAGTCCAGATCCTTGCCCTCGCAGTACTCAAAGACGGTCCCCGCCTGATCGTACTGTTCCGGGATGATCCGAATGTCCACGTCGTACTTGTAAAAGCGCTGCAGGATCGAATGGACAAGCTCCCGCTCCGAGGGAATGGTGATGTAGATGATGTCCACGTCGTAACGGTGAATGATCGTCTCGAGATCGGCGATTCGTCCGATGACGCCGTCCTTGGACACGTCGTCGTCAAGAAAACCCACAAAGTGGTAGCCGGTGGAACGCGAGCCGTTCATCCGCTGCAGGAGGCCGTTACCCACGCGTCCGGCGCCGATGATGAGCACGTTCTGCTTGTGCAGACCGCGTGTTTTCAGCCGATGGAACGTCCATTTGCGAAGGTACCGGAACGCGCTGCCTTCCAGCACGATGAGCGCCGCGAAAGTCACCATCATCAACCGGGAGTAGATCATGGTGTTTTTGATGAGAAAGGTCAAGCCGATGGTGATGAGGAAAGCCAGCGCCATCGACCGGGAAATGGCCACGGCTTCTTCCGACAGGGACCTTTCACGGCCGACATCGTAAAATTGCTTTTGATAAAGGAGATACCAGTACAGCACCAGGAAAACAACCAGGAACAACGCGTAGTCGTCGATGACGGGAATGTCCGGCCAACGCCAGACATGCCACCGGAATGCGGCCGTCAGGTGCTCCGCCGCGACCTTCCAGGCGAACAGCAGGACGAAGGTCGCGATATAGGTTGCATATTCAAGGCCGACGATGATTCCCTGCGCCAGCTGAAGCAGCGATTTCAACCTGCTTTTGCGCGTGGCCAGGCGGCCCGCCAGCCGCAGCTCACGGGTGCCGGACGGCTGCGCCGACAGATTCGCGCCCATGGTAGCCGGTTCCTTCTCTCACCTTCGTTTTTTATCTATAGAATTATACCACATAAACTGTCGGAGGTTGCCGATGGGCGCGAACTTCGTCTGAGTCAAGCTAGTGTGGGCACCTTTTTTGGATTCCTGGATGCGAACTTGAAAAGAACCTTTCCC
>Ga0065723_100260_pt2 | contig 20480 bp, 13 predicted proteins | sample TheenrcuSG05Z960_FD_59110 | JGI IMG/M metagenome (GOLD analysis project Ga0065723, IMG submission 59110) | Thermophilic enrichment culture from UC Davis - Sample SG0.5Z960 | ecosystem: Engineered > Solid waste > Grass > Composting > Bioreactor | place: USA: University of California, Davis
GCTAGCGGGCTCCCCGGCAGCCGTCGGCGCTGGCGCCTCCTGGCGTGCCTTCCGCGCGCCACGGCGGCTGCGCGAGGACCGCTGCTCCGCCCTCGGCTCGGCGCGCTCGGGCGACGACGCCTCCGCCGCCTTCCGCGCCTCGGCCGCAGCGTCTGCCGCAGGCGCCGACTCCTCCGGCGGCGTCGCGCCGTTCCGCTCCTCCACCAGCGGAACGGTCTGGCCGGCGAGCACCGGCGGCGGAGCGGCCAGCACCAGGCTACGCCCGCGGGTGCCGCGACGGAACCGCAGCACGCCCGGCACCGGCACGGTGCTCACGGGCGTCCGGACCGCCTGCGCGGCCGCAGGCGTCTCGACGGCCGTGGCCTCCGGCTCGCCAGCCGCCGCGGGCTCCTCCTTCACGGCCGCGACGGGCTCGGCACTCGCCGCTTCACGCCTGCCGGCCGGCGCCTCCTTCTGCTTCGCCGACTCCCGCCGGCTCCGGGACGCCGCGCGGTCCGCGCCGCGCTCGCCACGGGCGGTCGGCTCGGCGGCGCCGCTCACCGTAGCAGCGACCCGGCCACGGGACGATGGCGCCACCTCGTAGCCACCGTTGTCCGTCTTGCGCAGGTCCACGATCTCCATGTCGTGGGCCTGACGCAGGAACCGGCTGAACTTGCTGAAGCCCAGCGCCGACTCGTCCCAACCCGGCTGGAGCTCGAGCATCCGACGCTTCACATCCGAGTCGCGCACCGCCTCGCCGGGACGCCGCACCAGCCCCTCGACCGCGCGCCGGAGCAGCTCATACGCCGCGCGCAACGCCTCCGCCGGATCCTGCGCTTCGGCGGCCGGAACCGAGGGAGCCGGCGCGGCCGCCTGCGACGCAGCGGCAACCGGCGCTTGATCGGCCGCCACACGCTCGGCCCGCTCGCGGCGGGACGGCCTCTCCTCGCGCTCACGCTCGCGCTGCGCCGCGCGCTCCTCCCGGTCGCGACGCCCGCGACGCGAGCCCTCCTCGCGCCGCGCCCGCGGCGCGGCCTGCTCCTCCTCCTCGTGGGCCGGCTCTTCGACCTCGGTGTCGGCCGGAGCGACCTCGTACTGCCCGTTCTCGAGCTTGCGCAGCCGCAGGCAGCCGCGGTTCGCGGCCTCGATCAGGAACTTGCTGAACTTGCTGTAGCCCAGCGTACGCTCGTCGAAGCTCGGATCCAGCTCAATCATCACCTGCTTGAGCCGATCCGAACGCATCACGTCGCCTCGCTCCGCCATCTGCCGCACCGCCCGGTCCACCAGGACCCACGGATCCTCGCTCGCGGACGGCACGTCCTCGCCCGCCCGGACCAGGCCGGAGAGCGCGGAGTACGAGTAGTACTCATCACAGTTCTGCACCAGCAGGTCCGAGCTGGACTCCCGGATGCCCACCCCGATGACGTACTTGCCGTACTCCTTCAACTTCAGCACGAGGCTGCTGAAGTCGCTGTCGCCGGAGATCAGGATGAACGTCCCGATCTCGGGCCGGGTGAACACCAGCTCGAGCGCGTCGATGGCGAGACGGATGTCCGTCGCGTTCTTCTTCGAGCTGCCGTGGGCGGGAGCGAAGATCAGATCGACCGATGCTTCGCTGAGCGGGACAATGTACTGGGGATAGCGTCGCCAGTCCGCGTACGCACGCTGGACCGTGACTTTCCCCTTGATGATGTCGCTGTTGAGCAGTTTCTTGAGTTCCTTCGACAGGTCGCTGCGGATCCCCATCGTCACGTTGTCGAAGTCGATGAGGAGCGCAGCGTTCGGCGCATTCTGCGCCGGCGTGGCCAGGTGCCCCTGATGCGGGGCCCGGGCGAACTGAGCAGCCATTTGCCTCGCGTGGTTCACGTTCACACTTGCGAGGCCCCTCCCCGTCGCGCGGGACCTTCGGCGGTCCCGCCGAACGGCGGAGGAGTCTCGCGACCACCCATTCGAGTCCGCCTCGCGAGCGCCCGAGCCGGACAGCGGGCCGCTGGCGAGGCGGGATCCTGCATCAGGTGCGTCGGCTGGACTCGGCCGCGCTCATCATGCGCGCGAGCTCGACGCGCCTCACCTTGCCGCTCCCCGTCAGCGGCAACGCATCGAGGAAGCGGACTTTGTCCGGGACCTTGTATTCCGCGAGCGCGCCCCGGCACCACTCCTTGAGTTCCTCCCCGGTGACGATCGCGCCCTCGACCGGCACCACGCACGCGCACACCGCTTCGCCCAACACTTCGTCCGGCACGCCGACCACGGCCACGTCCAGCACCGCGGGGTGCGCCTGCAGTCTGTCCTCCACCTCCCGCGGGTAGACGTTGAACCCGCCGCGGATGATCAGCTCCTTCCGTCGACCGACGATGTGGATGTACCCCTCGTCGTCGATCATTCCCAGGTCGCCGGTCAGGAAGAAGCCCTCCCGGTCGATGACCTGCGAGGTCTCGCCGGGCTGCCGGTAGTACCCACGCATCACGCCCGGTCCGCGCACCGCGATCTCGCCGAGACTCTCGACGGGCAACGGCGTCCCGTCCACGTCCACGATCCGGACCTCGGTTCCCGGCAGCGGCCGGCCGACGGTGAAAATCTGCTTCTCCATCGGGTCGTCCGCCCGTGTGATCGAGACGGTGGACGCCGTTTCCGTCAGGGAGTACGCGACCTGGAGCCCCGGACACAACTCCTTGCGGATGCGCCGCACCAGCTCGTCCCCGATGGGCGCGCCGGCCACGATGCCGGCCCGCAGCGAGGACAGGTCGTGGCGCCGCAGCCCCGGCTCGCGCAGCTCCTGGATGAAGACCGTCGGCACGCCGTAGTGGACCGTCACGCGGTGCCGCTCGATCAACTCGAGCGCTCCTGCGGGGTCGAACTGCTCCTGGAGCACCAGCGATGCGCCGGCCATCATCGTGCCGAGCAAGCCGGGCCCCAGGCCGAAGACGTGGAAGATCGTCGTCACGCCGAACACCACGTCATCGGGGCCGAGTCCGATCGCCTCGACGGTCTGGGCGGCCGTATGCAGCAGGTTGCGGTGCGTCAGCGCCACCCCCTTCGGTCNTCCTCCATCGTACCGGAGGTGTAGAGGATGGCGAAGACGTCTTCCTCCGGGTCGATGACCGGCGCCGGGAACTCACGACCCTNCCCNCTCGANAGCAGNTCCTCGAACTGNTAGATCCGGTCGTCGTACCAGAGNTCNTCCTCCCCCACCGTCACCACGTACTGCAGATCGGGGAGCGTGGCGAGGAAGCCCTCGAAGAGCTGGAGGTAGTCCGTCCCGTTGAAGTTCTCCGCACAGACTACAACGGCCGCTTCCGAGTGGCGCAGCATGTACTGCAACTCGGGCACGGTGTAGTGCGGATTCAGCGGAACGATGACCGCGCCCAGCTTTGCCGCCGCGAAGGTCGAGATGACGAACTCGGGCCAGTTGGGCAGGTCCAGCGCGATGCGGTCGCCCCGTTCGATCCCCAACTCGTGCAGTGCCGCCGCCAGAGCCGCGGCACGCTCCTCCACCTGCCCGTACGTGAGCCGGCGGCCGCCGTAGATCAGGAAGGTGCGGTCCGGATCCTCCGCGGCCCGCAGCTCCAACGCCTGGGCCACCGACCGGCCACCGAAGCGCTCCGCGAGCGCCATTCCGCCTCCGTCGGGATTCACTCCTCGCCGTCCGCCCGGAACTCGGTGCGGACTTCCGTTCCCGGCCGCCACAAACATAGCCGGGTCCCCGGACGGCGTCAAACCATAGTCCCGTAACTACATACCCCCGAGCCGGAAGGGCGTTGCGCGGGCCAGCGACGCCAGCGCCTGCGCCGCAACGGTGTCCGGAACCGGGTGGGTCCAGGCGCCGTCGGCCGTGCGCGCCGCCTCACCTACCCGGGCCACCAGGGAGTACCGGACCTGCCCGGCACGCACCTTCTTGTCGTGGCGGCTCCGGGCCAGCACGGCGTCCGGCGCGGCCCACTCCGGCCACGCCGTCGGCACCCCGAGGGCGCCGAGCGCATCCCGGATCGCCGAAGCAGTGCCGGGCGCCGTCACGCCCACGGCCTCGCCGATCGTCGCCTCGGCCACCATGCCCGCCGCGACCGCGTACCCGTGCGACAACTCGTAGCCGCTCAGCGCCTCGAGCGCATGCCCGATGGTGTGGCCGAAGTTCAGCGTGGCGCGGCGCCCCGCCTCCCGGGGGTCCTCTGCCACCACCTCCGCCTTGATCTCCACCGAGCGGGCGACCAGCGCGCCGAGCACGGCGGCGTCGCGGCGCAGGATCGCCGCCGCGTCACGGACCGTTCGCTCCAGGTACGCGGCGTCCGCGATCACGCCGTGCTTGACGGCCTCCACCAGGCCTGCGCGCAGCTCGGCCTCGGGCAACGAGGCCAGGACATCCGGGTCCGCCACGACCAGCCGGGGCTGGTGGAATGCGCCCACCAGGTTCTTGCCCGCAGGCGTGTCCACGCCCGTCTTGCCGCCCACCGAGGCGTCCACCATGGCGAGCAGCGTCGTCGGCACCTGGACGAAATCAATGCCCCGCAGGTACGTCGCCGCGACGAAGCCCGCCACATCGCCCGTCACGCCCCCGCCCAGGGCGATGATGCACCCGTCGCGGCCCACGCCGAGCCGGACCAGCGCATCGCACAGCTCCGCCCACGTCGCCACCGTCTTGCGCGCCTCGCCCGCCGCGAACGGGACCAGATCCGCGCGGGCACCCGCTCGCGCGAGGGCTGTGCACACGACGTCGCCGTAGAGGCGCGCCACGCGCTCGTCCGCCAGCACCGCGTAGCGCGCCGCCGGGGCGGCCGCGGTCACCAACATCCCCAGGCGTGACAGGGCGCCTGGCTCCACGACCACGTCGTACCGCGTCGGCGGCGTTCCCGGCACCGCGATGGGGATCGTTGCCACGGGTGGCGGCCTCAGCGACGGAAGATCAGGTTCAGCAGCAGGGTCAGGATCAGACTCAGGAGCAGCATGAGCCCAAGCGGCGCGTAGACCCGCACGGGCCCGCGCTCCCAGACAATGTCGCCGGGCAGCCGGCGCAGGCCGAAGTGGTCGACCAGCAGCAACACCACCCCGAGCACCAGGAGGACGACGCCGGCGACGATCGCGACGCGTGCGAGCACACCGAGGTTCATGCCGCCCCCCTCTGCGTACGTCGCCGGTCCAGCCCTATACCCAGCAGCGTCTCGCTCGCCAACCAGCGGACCACCACGCCCAGATCGCCGGAGTCGCGATACACCTTCCGCATCCGGTCCGCCCCGTTGCCTCGCTCGAGCAACGCATCGATGCGCTCGAGCGCCGCACCATCGCCGAGGGAATCGAGGACAGGCGCGACGTGGTCCACGAGCTCGCGAATCGCCTCCCGCACCGGCACGCGCGCGCCCGCCGCATCCGGCGCGACGAGCCACGCATCCAGCCCATCCCTCGCGGCTCGCCACTCGTTCTCCGCGAGCAGTGCGTGGGCAGCGCCGGGCGAAAAGCCGGACGGCGCCCACGCCGGCAGCCGCCCCAGCGCCGCCGCCACCACGAGGGCGCGCGTCAGAGCGGCAACCGCCGCCGCGTCCTCGACGCGCGGGCACGTGTCCGTCACCCGGAACTCGAGGGTGGAGTAGATCGCGTGCGGGCGTACGCTCCAGTAGATGCTCCGCTCATCCGGGATCGCCCGCGCCCGGAGCAGCACGTCCACGTACCGGCGGTACTCCTCCGTGGACTCCAGCAGCGGCGGCACGCCGTTGCCCGGCCAGCGCCGCCACAGGATCAGCCGGTACGATGCGTACCCCGTCTCCTCGCCCTCGTAGAACGGCGAACTGCAACACAGGGCGATGAGGTGAGGAATGTACCCGCGGACGGCGTTGAGCAGCGGGATCCGGTCCAACCGCTCCGGCACGGCCACATGGATGTGCATCCCGAAGTTGTGCTCGTCCCGCGCGATCCGGCCGAACTCCCGTTCGATCCGCACGTACCGCGGCTCGCGGCTGCGTTCGTGGCCCTCCCACCGACTGAACGGGTGCACGCCCGCCGCCACGATCCGCAGGTCGTGCGCGGCCGCGGTCGCAGCCACCTGGAGGCGCAGGCGCTTGAGCTCCTGCTCCACCGCCTCCATTGACGTACAGACGCGTGTGCCGACCTCGAGCGTCGTCTCCTGGAGCTCGCCCCGGATCTCCGCGCTCCAGTCGAACGCGAGCACGTCCCGGGCGCGGCTGCGCAACTCGCCCGCCTCCTCGTCGACGAGCTGGTACTCCTCCTCCACCCCCACCGTGAACGCCTCCCGCAGCCCGCTCGCTCGCCCCATGTCTCCCATCCCGTCCGGCGGACATCCTACGGGCAACTCGGACGCTACAGCAAGCAAGGCGCCACGGCCGTGCACTCTCCGGCGGGCCGGTCACCGGCTCGCCTCCGAGAGCGCCTCGACCGGCGGCACCGGAACGGCCTCGAGCGGCACCCCCCTTTCCGCATCGACCACCCGCACCACCGGCCGCCCCGCCACCTCGAGCCGCTCCACCCGGCCGTGCCGGCGCTCCGCCCGCCGCTCCAGGATCCGCCGATACGCATCCGCGAAGCGGCCCGCCGCATCCGCGTCGTCCCACACGGTATACCAGACGAGCGCACGCCCGCCGCCCGGGCCCTCGAGCAGACGGTAACGGTCGCCGTCCCAGCCCCGGGCGGCCTGCTCCGCCCCGGCACCCAGGTGCTCGCTCAGCAGGATGGACAGCTCGAGCTCCCCCAACGTGTTCTCGTAGAGCGTCCGCCAGCCGCCGGCATCGCCTACCGAGGCCTCGCCCAGGACGATCTCGGTCGGTTCATCGCGCGTGCGGATGAACCGCTCGTCGGCGTGCAGGACCTGCTCGGTGGACTGCGGCAACAGCGTATCGAGCGGCGCAGGCGTCCGTCCCGCCCCGGCCGCACGCCAGAGCGCCTGCACGAAGCTGGCGCCCTCCACGTACGGGAACAACATCGTCTCACGGAGGATGCGGGGCGCCGAGCGGAACACCGGGAACTGGTCGTTCTCCGCCTCCAGAGCCGGCCGGAGCTGCTCCCCGAGGTCGGGGAGCATGGTCGGGTCGATCAGCCGCCCCGTCTGCCGCTCCGCGAGGAGCGCCATCATGACCAGCGTGGCGTGCCCCTCCAGCGCCGCCTGCGCCGCGGTCTGGCGGTCGTTGCCCCGCTCCCGCGCGACCAGCGCGTCGAGATCCGCGTGCTGGTCCTGGAGCGCGTGCACCAGCTCGTGCGCCAGGACCGGCTCCAGCGCCGACCGCGGCACGCCGGCCACCAGGTACAGCGTCTTCGTGGGAGGGTCGTAGTAGCCCAGCACCTGCTCGGTGAGCAGGTCGAGCAGCAGGGCGCGCAGATCGAGGGTGTCCGGGAGGAGCCCGAGGGCTCGGTAGGCGCCTTCCACCCCCTCCAGCTCCCCGGGCGGGAACTCCTCCTCGATCCGGGCGGCCACGTACTCCCGGAGCTCCGCCCGGTCGCGCAGCGCGAGCTTCACCGGCGCGCGCGCCTCCAGGCCCGACAACGCCTCGACGCGGGGGAGCAGCGCATCCACCGATTCGCGGAGCCGCGCCTCGGCCGCCTCCCGGCTCCGGTCACGGCACCCGCCGACCAGCAGCGGCACCACCAGCAACGCGACCCGGACGACGCCGGAGAGCGAACGCATGGCGGCCCTCACTCCTCGTCCGGCTCGGAGTCGAACAGCCGCGCGCCGGGGAAGACCGGCTCCGCGCGCTCGAGGGTCGCGGCCGCCGCCGCGTGTTCACGGATCGTGCGCCCGGTCCGCGGATGCACCAGCTCCGGCGCCAGCTCGGCGAGCGGCTTCAGCACGAAGGCCCGCTCCAGCATTCGCGGATGGGGGATGGTGAGCTCCGGCAGCTCGAGGTTGAGGTCGTCGTAGAGGAGGATGTCGATGTCGATGACCCGCGGCGCGTTGCGAAAGGAGCGCTGGCGCCCCATCGCCCGTTCGATCTCCTGCACCATGCGGAGCAACGCGCGCGGTTCCTCCTCCGTCCCCACCCGCACCACGAGGTTCAAGAAATCCGGCTGAGCGCGAAAGCCCACCGGCTCGGATTCGTACACGGAGGAGACCGCCTCGATCCGCACGTGCTCCGCCAGCCGGCGCAGCGCCTCGCGCAGGTTCGACTCCCGGTCGCCCAGGTTCGTCCCGAGCCCGAGATAGACGGCAGGCATCCGACGGGCCTTCAGGGGCCGCTCAGACCCGCCCGTAGCGGTCCTCGAGCCGGACCACGTCGTCCAGGTCGGGCGTGGACGCTTCGAGGATGTCCACGTCCGTGATGGCCTCCATACGGTGGACCGTGCCGGGCGTGATCCGGTAGCTCTCTCCCTCGCGCAACGGGATCTCTTCGAGCTGCTGCGCCGAGGGCCCCGCCCAGAACCGCATCTCGCCCCGGAGCAGGTGGATCGTCTCGTCCTTGCGGACGTGGTACTGCAGCGAGAGGGCGTGACCGGCCTTCACGTGCAGGATCTTCCCCACGTAACGGTCCGTGTGTGCCCAGATGAGTTCGTGGCCCCAAGGCTTCTCCACACGCGTCGGCCTCACGGCAGCACCTCCGCGGTCGGTGAACCACGCCGCGCGCTGCGGGCCAGGCGCGGCGGCGCTACGACACTACTAGCGCCGGAGCCCCCCGCCGGCAAGCCGGCTCCGTACGAAAAACGGAACCGGCCCCGCGGGTGCGGGGCCGGTCGTCCGCCGCGGAGCGCGGCGAGCCCGAGCAGCGCTCGAGCCCGGCGTCACTCATTCCCCGGACGCTGCTGGAGGAGCGGGTCCGGCACCGGCCCGGCGAGAATGATCGTCGGGGCCGGCACGTTCCCCGGGCTCGCCTTCGGCTCGAGCGTGACGCGGATCGTGTTGAAGTCGTAGAACTTGCCGCCGATCGAGGACTCGCTGACGGTCACCGCCGCACGCACGATCCCGTCGGCCGTGACGCCCGGCAGCCCGCTGTCCACGTCGGCGTCGAACAGCGACTTCGACCCTGGAGGCGGGCTCGTGAGCGGGCCGAGGTACGCCAGCGCCCCCGTGCTCTCGTTCACCAGCCAGGCGGCGTAGTAGTAGCCCACCGGCGGGCGGCTGAGCTGCTCCGCCACGATGCGCAGGTTCCCGCCGTGGAAATCGGCCTTCGCGGTGCCGCGCGGCGTGAAGATGTACGGCAGGCCGCCGGTCATCCGGAACGTGCCGAAGTTGATGTTGCCGGGGATGTACGCATCGTCAAAGAAATCCTGCGGCGTGCCGCGCTCATCCGTGAACTGCCGCCACACGGGGATGGCGGCGGACGGGCTGGACGCCGGACCGCCGCTCTCGATCGAGATCAGGAAGTGCGTGAACTCACCGACACGCGGACCACCGCTCTGCGTCTGCACCGTAAAGGTATGGCGGAACGTGCCCGCGCCCCCTTGCCCGGGGAACGTGCTGCTGGAACCCGAGGCGACGGTTTCGTACCTGATGATGAGATCGCCGGCGTCCGTGAGCTCGCGAATTTCCTCCTCGATCACCCAGTTCACCGGCGCCGGCACGACGGCCCCCGTCCCCGGATTGTAGAGCCAGGCCTGGTAGGTCATGCCGCTCGTGAGCCCGTCGAGATGATAGACCCGGACCCGAAGCCCACCGGGGCCACCCTCGCCCGCCGGCGCCTTCACGAGCTGCTCCGTCGTGTACGCGTCGGCCGGGAACGGCGCGAATCCGTTGTTGATCGCGTTGCCGTTCGCGTCAATGTCCGGCCCGATCTGGGCCCGGACGGCCGGCGCGCTGGTGACCACTTCGGCCGGCGTCAGGCTGCCTTCATAGACCAGCAGGTAATTGAACTGCCCGAGATCGACCTTGCCGCCGAAGGCGTTGTCGCCGAACGGGACCGAATCCGCCGGGGCAGGCGTGGTGACTCCTGCACTGCGCCACCACGGCGCGTTGCCGACGGGGGCCATTAGGCAGCCGAAGACCAGGATCGTGCCCGAATCGTTCGACCTGATCTGGCCGAGCACCACAGGATTCGTATTCGTGTTGATGGCCGTCACCACCGTCATGTCGCATGCGCTGCTCGGCGTGCCGCCGGGCGTCCCGCCGAGGAAGTACAGCGAGTCGGGCTCCGTCACGGTGCCCTGGACGAGGCGCTCCTCGGCATCGAGCTGCCCGTTGACGACGGTCGCCATGCGCGCCAGGACGATCGTGTACGTGGTATTTGCCTTGAGCGAGTCCACGTACCCGGACAGATCCCAGATGGACTCCTCCTCCAGGAAGCTCGGCGCCAGGAACTGCAGCCTCCGAGCGGCCCCCACCGCGTTGGTCGGCGCCGGCCGTCTGGGGTCCACGCGATTGCCAGCGACGTGGGTCGTGACGTCGTAGCCGTATGCCACGTCAAACGGCGCAGCGAAGATCGTCGTCACCTGGCCATACCGGCCCAGCTTCCCGGTGGCGCGGCCGAACGCGTCGGGCGCGTCGTAATTGAAGCTCCAGAGGTCCCAGGACGTGATGGCCAGGTCGCCGTTCGGCAGCCCCGTCGCCTGGGCGACGTCCACGGGCGACTGGAAGATCGGGTCGCCCTCGACTTCGTAGAGCTTTTCCCTCTCGCTGCAGGCGGCGATCAACGCGGCCCCGGCCACCGCCAGGACCCCCGTGCGCGCCACTGTCCTCTTCATCGTTCGCATCCTTCCGCCTCGGAACGGGTCCATTGCGTTCACGCTTCGCCTAATTGCCGCCCGGCACGAAGGTGAGGCCGACCGAGACGCGCAGGTTGTGGAACTTGTCCTTCGGCTCGGGGACGCCCTCGAGGAACTCCGGCCAGGTGGTGTCCTGGTGCGGAGCCGAGACCGGATTCAACACGTTCCGATCGTAGTCGGTGAAGAAGTAGTCCCGGACGGTGAGCTGCAGACCGGCGTTCTCCGAGAGCGCGTAACCCAGCACGCCGCCCACCACGAACCCGGTGCCGCCGTACGTCTTGCTGCGGCGCATGACCTGCGGGTCCATGAAGATCGTGTAACGGCCCACGCCCGCCATGAGGGACGCCTCCATGCGGCCCACCGGCACCGTGAGCCACCCGGCGACGCCGACGTTGGCCAGCGTGACCTGCTGCGAAACGCGGTACGTGAACGTGGTGTCCGCGAACTCGTGCCGCGCGCGCGGGAAGTACTTCCCGTTCGTCTTCGGCCGGGAGAGGTCCCCGAAGAACCCGACACGGATGTTCGGGTTCAGGTGGTACGCCACGTCCACGCCTGCCGCCGCGTCGTTGTCGAAGCCGGACGCCTTGTCGAATACCAGATAGCCGGCGTGCGGCGCGACCGTGAAGCCGCGCTCCGGAGACTGCGCACCCGCGTTCGCCGCCGGCAACCCCAGGAGCAGGGCCGTCATCAACACGAGCGGACGGCGCCAATCGGTTCCAAGCATTTTCTCGCTCCCTTGCGCAGGGCCGAGGCCGCGCCGCGCCGAGCGGTGCGGCGCGGCCTCCGGCTCATTCGTTCAGGATCCGTCAGAAGGCCACTTCGACCGAGATGACCTGGGTGTTGTTCAGGTCCCCGTGGTCCCGGTACGAGTAATCGATGCCGATCATGCGCGAGCCGCCGAGCGGGATGCGCAGGCCGGCGCCCCCGCCGAGGCCGAAGGTGAAGCTGTCGCGATGCTCGGCCCGGGCCTCGTTCAGCCACTGCTTGCCCGCGCGCAGGAAGAGAATGTCCCTGAACGAGTACTCGAACCCGATGCTCGTCTGGATGGCCGTGTCGATCGCGTCCGAGATGTCCGTCAACACGACGAAGCGGTGATCCGGGTTCGGGGCCAGCAGCGCCGTCGCGCTCCCGACCAGGTCCATCATGATGCCGAACCGGAACTGCGTGGGCAGCGGGGCCTCCTGCGTCTTGAGGAGCACGTCCTGACGGCGCCGGTTGCCGAACAGATCCTCAGTCGTGCCCGGCGAGAGCCGGTCCTCGATCAACTGCCCCTCCATGCGCCCGCTGCTGCCGATGTTGACGAGCGCGGCGCCGAGGGTGATCCCGTAGAGCCCCGTGTTGAACAGGGTGCTCAGGTCCGCGCCCACGTAGGACGCGTTCGCGCCCGTGATCCCCTCGGTCACGAACTTCCCCGCCACACCGACCGACAGGCGGTCCGTGATGCGACGGGCGTAATGCAGCCCGATCGCCGTGGCGGTCCACTCGAACTCGCCGCCGTACTGGGGATCACCGCCGAGGGGGTACGCCTCGGTAGTGCGGGTCATCTTCCCGGACGACAACGAGATCACGCTCACGCCGATCGTGCCGAGGTTGGTCGGCAACAACGCGCCCGCGAACTGGTGCGTCACGCCCGACGCCCTCGAACAGCTCGGTGTGCGAGAAGCCCGCGGCGAACGTCTCCGTGAGGGCCGTGGCCGCGGTGTTCCAGTAGAGCGCGGTCGGGCCCATGGCCCGGGCGGTGTACGAACCGCCCAGGGCCTGCGCCTGCGCACCCACGCCGATCTCCAGGAAGTTGGCGCCGCGTGTGCCGGTCCGCGTGATCGGCTCATCGCGCCGGTTCTCCAGCGGCGTGCCAGTCCCCTGCGCCAGCAGCTCGCCGGCCGTGGCCAGCACCAGGGCGAACGCGAGCCAGCCTGTACGTGTCCTCATGATAGCCCCCAGTCAGCGGAAATCACTGTGCCTTCGCCTGGATGACCACGAACTTGCCGATCTTCTTCTGGCCGCCGGCCTCGACCACGAACAGGTACAGACCGGACGCCAGGTCGTTGCCCTCGCGCGTGCGGAGGTCGTACGCCAGGTCACCGCTGGCGCGCGGCCGGGCATGCGTCGTGTGATCCAGCGAGACCAGGTCGTCCTGCGTCCACCGGATCTCCTGGACGAACGCGCCCGAAACCGTGTAGATCCGCAGCACGCCCTCGGGGGGCATGTTCACGAAGTAGATCCGGCCCTCCGTCGACTGCGTCGTCTGCTCGAACGTGGACCGGCCGATGTACGGGTTCGGCACGACCATGATGTCATCCAGGGCACCCTTCGCCAGCTTGACGTCGGCACCCTTGACCGCCGGCTTGATCTCCAGCCGGTACTCGCTGGCCGAGGTGAACGGCACGTAGTACCGGACCACCTGGCGCAGCCCCGCCCGCGGCGACACGTACGCGCTCGAACCCGGACCCGCCACCGGGTTGCACGAGGGCCGCGGGTCGACGCACTGGATCGCCGCCGGCCCCCACGTCACCACCGGGCCGCTGCCCGCGTCTTCGATGAAGTAGAGCTTGTCGCCGGGGATCCAGACGTCGCCGGGGACGGTCACCCCGCTCTGGACCGTGCCGACGCCCTGACCGAGGGTGATCTCGTTGGCACGCGCGACACGGAGCTCCACGCCCTCCGGCGCCAGACCCTGCGCCAGCGCGTCCAGCTCGGCGCGCACCTCGCGCTTCAGCATCACGACCTTGACGTCGCGGTCGAAGCTCGCGTTGCGCACCGTGAACGGCAGCTTGACGGCGACCAGGTCATCCACCGAGAGCCGCTCGGCCCGCGCCCGCGCCGATTGATCGAATGCGCTCGCGCTGTACTCCTGGACGACGACGCCGCGGACAAGGTCCACGACCTCCTGCGAGACCTCGCCGGTCTGCGCCACCTGCCGCGCGTTGAGCGAGGCCGAGATCGCCTGACTCGTCGCCGACGGGCTCCCGAAGTCGATCCGCACCGGCGCCTGCGGGCCGTAGGCGCGGTCCTTCCACTCGATGTGGTACTCACCGGAGGCCACGCCAGCCGACGCCCGGCGGACCGAAGCGTTCCGATCCCACACCACGCTCGGCGCCGCGCTCTGCGACAGCGTGTCGCCGGCGGCCACGTCCACGTAGAACGTGCTGTTGAACTGGCCGCCCAGCGTGGCGTCCACGGACAGCGTGAAGTTCGGGAAGTCGCTCCGCGCGATGAACGTGCCCGGCGTCGCCGCATCGCCCGTCAGCTCGGTCGAAACCAGCAGCGGCGCGCCGTCGCTCCGGACCACGACGATGCCCAGCCGCCGCAGGTTCGTGGTCGTCGTCTCGCCGGACGTCGTCGTGGTGACGGCGGTATCGCCCGCCGCGTAATGGATCGTCACGATGTCCCGGTTCGGGTGGGTGAACGTCTCCGTCCCGGAGACGCGCTCGACCTCGACGACGACGCCGTCCGGTCCCTGCCGGATCGTGAACGCATCGCCGAAGACCACGCGGTACGTGGCCGCGGACTCCGGTTCACCGGCCACGCGAGCGGAGATCGGATGGTACGGCACGCGGGCCGGCCCGACCTGCCCGTCCTCCGGGAACGTGGCGGTCGCGCGCTCGCCGCCCGCGACCAGGCTGATCGGCACGTAGACGCTCGCCACGTTCGGGTCGCTCGTGGACGCGGAGAGCGGCGCGAGCAGCTTCGGCGCGATCTGGACCACCGTCACGACCGTGTCGCCGTCCGCGTCGACGTTCAGCACCGGCCACTCGGCGCCCCGGGAGAGCGTCGAGATCGAGTAGAGGTACGTCACGCCGGGCCGGACGTTGGTGTCCGTCCAGATGTTCGGCAGCGACCCATCCGCGCCGGCGGTGATGATCTGCGCCGGACGCCACCCGTTGCCGACCGGGTTGCCCCGCTCGTCCACGGCTTCGTCCCCGGCGCAGTCCTGGTCATCCGTCCAGGACGTCCCGCCGTTGCAGGACTTGTAGATGTAGATCGCCTCGAGGTTGTTGAACGCCCGGGCCCGCACGCTGTCCGCCAGCCACGGGTTCAGGTCCCGCAGCGTGGCCAGCGCGGTCCCCGGGGTCGCGTCCACCAGCTTCTTGTAATAGTCGATCAGGAAGGGATCGACCCAGTTCTCGGCACCGTCGTTGAGGAACAGCGTCACCTGTGCGGTGTTGATGTCGCCCGCGGTGACGTTGGTCGCGACGATGGCGAGCGGCTCGTTCCGGTGGACCCGCCCGTCCGGCAGGTTCACGACGCCCGCCGCGGTCGCCGGCGGCTGCGGGCTCAGCCAGAAGTTCATGTACAGGTCGATGACGGACTTCTGGAGATCCTCGATCCCGATCGAGTCCGGCGCGCCCATGACGGCGATCACCACGCCCGTGGACTGGCCGGCCTTGAGCGGGAACGGGCCGATCCCGACGACCTGCACGTTGGCGTACCGGTTGTTCAGCCCACCGGGAAGCGTGTCGGACCAGGTCACCACGCACGCCACCTCGGGCGGCACGTTCTCACCCGAGCAGGTGTCCAGGTAGAGCGTATCCGGACCGACGGGCGCCCCCGGCGGCCGGTTGCTGTACGTCCAGTCGCCCGGCACGTAGCGGTTGAAGCCCGTCCGCGACGGGTAGTCCTTGCTGTGGAACGTCCGCCAGTACTCCGTCGCGCTCAGCGAGGCCGGCGCACGGCCGTCCAGCACGTTCACCTCCGTGGAGGAGAGCATGCCGAACCGCCGGCGGTCGCGGCCGGTCAGCAGCGTCGTCGCGGCGCAGCCGCCGTAGCCGCAGATGTGGCCGTGGTTGAACGTGATCGTGTCACCCGCCGCGGGATGCGTCGGGTCGTAGAACGGCGAGCCGGGCGTGGTGAACAGCTTGTTCCTCAGGTCGCCGATCGGGGACTTGAGGATGATCATTTGGGTGGCGCCCCAGTAGAACCCGCGCTCGCCGCTCGTCAGGCACGACGACACCCCCGAAACGACCCGCGCGCCGTTGCAGCCCGGGTGCACCCCGTTGTTCACCCAGCGGACAGAGCCGTTCTGCGGCTCGTAGTACGTGGCCGTTTCCTGGATGGTGTTCGACGGCTGCGGCGAGAAGCCGATGTAGAGCGAGTCGTAGTCGATGCCGACGCCGTAGACCTTCTCGGACGCGTTCGTGATCTTCGCCTGCCAGAAGACGGCGTTCGCGACCGACGGGAGCGTGAAGGAGAAGGCGTCGAAGTCGATCTCCAGACCCAACGGGTAGCCTTCCTTGACCGGCTTGCCGCTGCCGTTGGGGATGACGCTGCCGTAGTCGGCGAGCCGCTCCGCGTAGAAGTCGCTGATGCGGCCGTACGTCTGGAAGCTGCCGATGAAGCCCGGCGTGTGCAGGTCCTCCGGCACCGCCCACCAGTCGAACCGGAAGTCGTGCCCGGCGCGGTTGAAGTACTCGGCCCAGCCCTCGGCCGTGATCAGCGGGCTGCCCTGCCAGCCGCCGCTCGGCCAGGTCTCGGGGCAGTTGCTCCCGGCCAGCAGCGTCACGCCCGCATCGAGCTGTCCACCCAGAGTGGCGCTGTGGTCCCGGCAGCTCCCATCCGAGGTGCTCGCCACGCCGGAGAACAGCGCGCCCAGCGTGCCGTCCGCGGCGGCGAAGTTCTGCATCCCCGAGAGGAGGATGCCGTTCATCGCGGCCGAGTAGCCGTCCTCGTTGGCGATGTTCTGGAGGCTCGGGATGACGTCGCGGTACTTCACCCACGTGCTCCGCGGCGTGCCGGCCATGAACGTGATCTCGAAGAAGTTGTGCCGCCACCCGCCGCGATGCAGCAGGTACCCCAGGTAACCCGGGTCGTAGTTGTAATCGCCCGGGCCGGCGTTCGACATGAAATAGTTGAACGTCCCGGCCATGCGCATGCCGCTGAACGCGACGTCGTTCATCGCCCGCAGCCGGAACGGCGAACGCCGGGCGCGCAGGTCCAGGTCCGGCGTGTTGGGGTCACCGCCGGCCGAGACGAAATCCACCCTTTGGACCGGGTACCCACGGTACGTTTCCTGGGCCGCGACATCGCGCGCTGCCGCCGCGAGGACGCCCGCCGTCACCACGAACACGAGCCCCCGCACTGCGGCGCGTGTCCCGGTCGAACGGATGTAGCGATTCATCATGGTCTCCCAGATTCCAATGGCCTCGCCGTTGGCGCGGGACCGGGCGACGGCGCCTACGTGCGCCCCCCGGTCCCCGCCCCCAGATCCGGCTCAGAAGTTGATGGTCACGCCCGCGTTGATGCTGCGGCGCTCGCCGATGTAGTACGGCCGATCGAAGTAGGTCGAGTTCGCACCCTCGCCGACCGTGTTGCCGTGCCGCTCGCGGTTCTGGTCCACCGTCCCTGCGATGCAGTTGCCCGAGGAGACGTAGACCTGGACGCAGTTGATGCGGTCGGTCAGGTTGACGACGCGCGCGAACACACCGTAGCGGAGGTTGCCCACCTCCCACTCCTTCCGCGCCAGCAGGTCCAGCTGGAACGTCGCGGGCGCGCGCGCCGAGTTCCGGGCGAGCTGGGCGTTCTCGCCGATCCCCGTGAACGTCGTGGTCGGCGTGTACGGGAACCCGCTCGCCGCCCGGATGGTGACGGCCGCCATCGTGTGCCGCAGCCAGTTCCCGAACGGAATGTCCGGCGTCTCCCGCCCGACCTGGAAACGCAGCACGCCGTTGAAGACGTGCGGCCGGTCGATCGGCGACGGGAACTCGATCCGCGCCTGCGGATCGCCCTCCTCGATCACACCCTGCGCCTCACGCTCGGGTGCGGCCGCGTTCGTCGTGGCCCGCGAGAACGTGTAGTTCAGGTCGAACCCCCAGTACCCAGAGAGGCGACGCTGCACGCCGATCTCGAAGCCCCGCACCGTCTGGAAGTCCTTGTTCACCAGGACCCAGTAGCGCGGGATGTTGGTGCCGTACGTGGCACCCGGATCGGTGACGTTGCGGCCACCCTCCTGGAGGCCCGTCAGACCGAACTGGTCCTTCGTGAAGAACACCGTCTGGAACGAGTACTCGTCGTTGATCGCGGCCTGGAACCCGATCTCGTAGGCGTCGGTGCGCTCCACCAGGAGATGCGGGTTCCCGATCCAGTCGATCGTGTACGACGTGGAGAAGATGCGCGGGCCGCCCGGCACACCCTCCAACGGCGTGCCGATCCCCGTGCCCTGGTAGATGTTGTTGAGCAGCGGGTTCTGCGAGTAGCGGCCGAAATTGAAGAAGAAGTTGGACGTCTCGGTCACCGGGAACGAGAGCTGGATCCGCGGCGAGAACTGCTTCCGCAGCGACGACTCGCCGAAGTCGTCATGGCTCGCGATCCGCGCGGCCTCCGCCAGGACGTCCCGGTTGTCCGGATGCGAGCAGTACTCCCACGTCCACGACGGATCGGCCGACATCTGGACCACCCGCGTGCCCGTGCCGGACTCGTTGGGCACCCGGACCCGCACGTTCTGGAACGCCAGCGGGTTCTCGCACACGTCACGCGCCGTGGTGCCGTTGGTCGGATCGAGCGGGTCCGCGAAGAAGAGGCCGCCCGCCCGACCATAGTCGAAGCGGAAGCCCAGGCGCACCGTCACGAAGTCGTACTCGATCTCGTCCTGCACGTAGAACGCGGCGTTCCAGGGCTTCGCCGTGTAGTCGGTCGGCACCGCGATCACGTCGTTGGTGCCGCGGTTGCGGACCTCGTGGTAGTCCAGGTCGTGGCGCTCGTAGTAGACGCCGGCCTGGATGTTGTGGTGGTCCGTGATCTGGGACTCGACGTCCGCCCGCGCCACCAGGGTCCGGAGCTTCTCACCCCCGTAGAACTCGTCCGTCCCCGCCGCCGGGTGGAACGCCGTGATCCCCGGCGCGACGAACCGGCCCGTGAAGTTGGTGTCCGCGAACCGGTCCTCGAGGCAGACGCCGTCCAGGTAGTTGCAGGTCAGGCGCTCCTGGTCGAAGAGCCCGGCCGCGAGCGTGTAGCGGGTCCGGTTCAGCGTGTGGTCCCACTTGAGCGTGTAGAGGCGCCGGTCCAGCCGGATGGACGAGCGCGCGATGAACTCGTAACGGCCGTAGCCCTGCGGCGTCTGCCCCGCCGTGCCGTAGTACGCGTCGCAGACGTCGCGGTCCACGCCGAGCTTGACGCACTCGTCCGACGGGTTGAAGCCCGTCAGCAGGTAGGCGAAGTCGAACGGCATGCGCTGCCGGTAGTAGTCGAGCACCGAGAAGCTCAACTTGGCCGTGGGCGACGCCTCGAACGTCAGCTTGGCGAACAGGTCACCCTCGCTGTCGTAGCCGTCCGCCCTCCAGCCCGCGATGACATCCAGCGGGTGCGGCGTGTTGAGGCCCTGCGGCGGCCGGTCCGGCCGGAAGACGTCGTTGTCGTACTCGTGCACCTGGTCGGCCGAGTACTTGTTGCGCCCCGCGATGACGAAGCGCAGCCGCTCGCCCGTCCCCGGGACGGGGCCGCTCAGGTGGCCTTCGAACAGACTGTAGCCCAGCAGCTCGTCGTGACGGTTGCCCAGGGCCCCGCCCAGCGACGAGGTCTGGTACTCGAACGAGCCCTCGAGCTCCCGCGACCCCTCCTTGGTCGCGACGTTCACGATCCCCGAGAGGGCGTTGCCGTACTGGGGCTCGAGGCCGCCGCGCTGGTACTCGATCTGCTGGACGTACTTCCGGTTGATCGTGATCGCCGGGCCGCCGAACACGAAGTTGTTGACCGGGATGCCGTCGATCAGGGTGAGCGTCTCGCCCACCCGGCCGCCACGGATCTGGAGCGGCTCAATGGGATTCCGGCGCGTGTCCGTGAACGCGATGATGTCCGTGTTCTGCGGGACCTGGAGGAAACCCTGCTTCAACGCCAGAGCGCCCTCGACGCTGGTCACGGGCAGGGTGTTGACCTCCGCCGTGGTGAGCGTGCTCGAGCTCCCCGCCGCGGACGTCTCGATCAGCGGGACGCGCTCCACCTCGACGACGACCGGCGAGACGGCCAGCGCCTCGCTGGTCATCTCGAAGTCGACCGTGCGCGTCACGTCGATCGTGATCGAGATGTTCTCCTTGCGCACCGTCGCATAGCCGATGATCTGCGCCGTGACGGTGTACGTCCCGGGCGGGATGTTGATCATGAAGTAACGACCGTTCTCGCCCGTGAGCGTGCTCCGTCTCAACTCCTCGATGGTCACCTGGACGCCGGCCAGGGGCTCGCCCGTCTGCTGGTCCGTCACGAGTCCGGTCAACTTGCCGGTTTGAGCGTGGACCGGCGGGGCGAAGGCGCCGGACGCCAGCAGTAACGCGGCGACCGCGCCGGCCAGGACGTAGCGTTGCGTCACGGTTCCCTCCTTGAGGAGATACGGATGACGGACCGGCGATCCGACCCCCGGGCGCCGATGCGCGGACGTGGCGCCCGGGCACACGGGTCCTTCGTATACCAACGACGAAGAATTGGAAAGCGAACAGACGTCCGAACGAAAAGCACGCAATTCGCGCTCTCTGAACGAGTTTCGGAACAAGGCGCCTCGTGATCGCCTCTCCCGGCGTCAGGAATGTTCGTGAGTGGCCTCGAAAGCGGCTCTCCTGAGGCTTGGTCGGATTGGCACCTACACTTACGCCCAGACCGAACTCCTGTCAAGAGGCAAGTGGACGCCCCGGGCCGAGCCACGGCGCCGATCCGATCCAAACACAATGACTGCTGCAGCCACTCGGGCGGCAGCGTTGTTCCCGACCTCGGTTCAGCCTTAGAACGCGCGACCCTTCCGTTTTGTGACGGGGGATGGGCGGCTGTCGGTCCTGGAGAGGGCCGCCCCGGAGCGGCCCTCTCCAGGACCCGAGGAGGGGTGTGCCCGGTCAGGCTCGAGCGGGCGGCGCGGCGCCCCGCGCGAGCGCCGCCGCACCGCGGGCCGCGTCCACGTGCTG